>JAEEGL012827025.1_pt1 | contig 16252 bp, 8 predicted proteins | sample 9134231 | NCBI WGS metagenome assembly JAEEGL01 (sample SAMN16246548, study PRJNA631951) | gut metagenome | biome: gut microbiome; feature: rumen; material: fiber-attached | host: Bos | place: Iran: Karaj | collected 2018-10
AGCGGATTTCAGAAGGAAGCCGGACATCACACGAATCTGTTTACCAGTTCAGGAGACCGCCTGAACGGCAGTGTCAAGTCAAGCGTGGATGCTTTCCATGCAGCCGGTGTACCCCGGGAGAAGATCGTTATCGGAGCTGCTTTCTATTCCAGGCGCTGGGACGGGCTGCCCAATATCAACCGGGGTCTGTTCCAGCAGGCGGAAACCGTTGGACAGTACGGACCGGGGTATACGACACTGACGGAGTCGTACATCAACAAAAACGGATTCGTCCGGTACTGGGATGACGAGGCCATGGCACCTTTCCTGTTTAACGGGAGCAGTCTGATCAGCTATGATGATCCTGAATCCATACGGCTCAAGTGTGAGTATCTGAAGACGGAAGGCCTGAAAGGGATCATGTACTGGGATCACGGCAGTGATCCGTCCAGGGCACTTCTCGGTGCCATGTGGACAGCAATGCAGGAAGCATAAGCGGAAATGAAGGGGCTGTCTCAAAACGCTTGCAAGGAATGCAGATGCAGGAGGCAGCCTGTTTCTGATGGAAAAAAGAGAAAGATAAGGGCTGCAAGAAAGCGACTTTCTGAAAGCGAAATGTACAATGGAGGCTGTCTTATGAGCAAACGCATCCTGTTCCAAGGCGATTCGGTCACCGATGCCCGAAGAAGCCGGGAAGACGATCATTTTTCCGGAAGTGGCTATCCAACATTGATCAAGGCAGAATTGGGATTTTCAGAACCCGGCAGATACGAATTTGTCAATCGTGGCGTCGGTGGAAATCGTATTGTCGATCTGTATGCCCGTATCAAGGTGGACTTGATTAATCTGAAACCGGATATTTTGAGTATTCTGATTGGTATTAATGATGTTTGGCATGAAGTGTCATTCAACAATGGTGTATCTGCGTCAAAGTTCGAAAAAGTCTACGACCTGATGCTCTCTGAAATAAAAGAAGCGCTTCCCGATGTACGTATCTTCATTCTTGAGCCATTCGTACTGCCCGGTACAGCGACAGAAAATACTGAGGCGTGCCCTGCCCGATGGGAATACTTCTGCAGGGAAACACCCTTGCGCGCAGAGGCATCGAAACGCATAGCCCAAAAGTATGATGCGACGTATATCCCGCTCCAGCATCCGTTTGACGAAGCATGCAGGCTGGCAGAACCCTCCTACTGGCTGTTCGATGGCGTGCATCCGACGGCCATGGGACACGAGCTGATCGCCCGCGAATGGATAAAGGCCTTTTATCAGGAATAGACGGGGGGATCAAGACATCCTTTTTCACAATGAGACCGGGAGAAATAACCTCATCAGGGAATAGGTTCCGAATGGCACAAACCGAAGAAAACGGTATGAAATGAATTTGTGCATACAAAGGAAAAGTCTTCCATATCCGGATGCTCTGTACAGAAAGTGGTGCGCAGGATGACTGGAATGTCATGTCCTGTATCAGCGCAGACAGGAAGCATGGGGGTGAACAGTTGCTGCTAAAGTATGAATCAACCGGGCTCAATTGCTGTCACAAGAGAATTATGATATAATCATGTCAGATTCAATATATAATCTGGATGTCGGATCAGCCGAACATGGATGTAAGAACAGGCTGATCCATCTCCATTCAAACGGATTCGCACAGGCCTGTCCGGCGAATCCTTTTCCATACCCAGAACCGGGCTGCATGGCCTGTCGTAAATCGTATGTTGATTGCATGAAGTACTCTTCCCGGAGGCATCTATGAGAAACGGGTCAATTGTGGCAGTCGTCCTGGAAGACCAGGAGAGTGACTGCATCCGACTGAAAAACTACATCAGGAGATATGCGCAGGAGTACTCTGCAGATATTGAGACCGTGGTTTTTCAGAACGGTCAGGATCTCATCGATCACTACAGCAGTGATTTTGATCTTCTGTTTGTCGATATTGAGGTCCCAGGAATGAATGGGCTGAAAGTATCTGAACAGGTACGAACCTTTGATATGCTGATTCCGATTATTATCACAACCAATATGGCGCAGTATGCCATCAAAGGGTATGAGGTGGATGCACTCGGTTTCATCGTGAAGCCGCTGCCGTACGGGATGTTCTCTTATTATCTTGGCAAAGCGCTGATCAAATGCAAACGAAATCAAAGGCTGAAGGAAAACAGTGTGCTGGTAATCACAACCTCTTCCGGAAGCATACGGCAGGTTTACATAGACGAAATCCGATATATTGTGAAAGAAAAAAACTACATTGTCTACTATCTGAGCAGCGGCGAACAGATCAAAGAACGAGGTGCCATGAAGGATGTTCTGTCTCGCTTTGAAAACACACCACTCAGGCAGTGCAGCAGCGGATGTCTGGTCAACCTTCGGTTTGTACGGCAAAAGGATGGAAATGAGGTCCATCTTTCAGATATCAGTTTCTCCATTGCAATGCCCTACAGAAAGTCGTTTACCAGAGACCTGATGGAATATGTGAGGGGTATGTGACATGCTTGAATATAAGGATATCATTCGGATGGTTGCCGTGTTCCTGATGCAGCTGCTCATCTGTGAAGCTGGCTTTCTGGTTGGGCTTCCCAGAAGAAAGCACTTTACAGTCCGGCTGATTGGTTCTGCTGTCCTGTTTATCGGAGTGGTCGGCGCGAATTTGTATGTGCGCAGGATCCTGCCGGGCGAAGATATTGTCCTCATAGCTCATCTCAAGAGCATTCTCTATTTTTCCGTCATTGTGTTCGCCAATGCTCTGGCGGTCCACCTGAGCTTTGACACAACGTACCCCGGCGCATTGTTTGCGGTCATCGGCGGTTATTCCATTGAGCATGCTGCCAGCCGCTTTTCGTACATCATCAAGGCCTGCTTTTTTGCAACAAAGCCCCTCCCGCCCGTGCTGAATTATGTAGGACTGAATTTCCTGATTCCTCTTGTCTTTTCCCTCCTGAGCTATTTTCTCCTGATTCGCCGCAGCATTGCAACCAATCAGCTGCAGTACAATAATAAAAAGGTCCTTGCCGTTTCCGGCGTGAATCTGTTCATCTGCGTTGCACTTAGTCTCCTTGAACCGGAACTGGTGGCTGACTCGGAGGTCTCGGTTCTGATTACCTGTGCGAGCTATGTGAACGCAATCGTGGGCTGCCTTCTGTGTCTGCTTCTTCAAGTGGGGCTTTTCCGGGAAAGCGAGCTGGATGAAAAGAACCGGATCCTTGGAGAAATGTTGCAGCTGGAACGTGAAAAGCAGGCGCTGTCCAAGGAGACAATCGACATTATCAACCAAAAATGCCATGATCTACGCCATCAGATCCGCATGCTGGAGAGACAGACACCGGAGGAAAGAAGCAAATCACTTCAAAGCATCTACGACGCAACCCGCATTTATGATTCCATTGTCAAAACAGGCAATGGCTCCGTTGACCTGGTGCTGATGGAGAAAAAGCTGTTCTGTGAAAAGTACGACATTCATTTTTCCTATCTGGTGGATGGCGAAAAGTTCAATTTTATGGATGAAGCGGACATTTATGCCATGCTGGGCAATATGCTCGATAACGCGATTGAAAGCGTCATCAAGGAAAGCGACCCGGACAAACGTATCATTCATTTCGTCGCGCATACGCGCAGCGGCATGCTGTACATCAACATGGAAAACTATTGCTCCACACCAATCCGCTTCCAGGACAATCTGCCGGAAACAAGTAAAACTGACAAGGCATTTCACGGTTTCGGAACCAAGAGCATTGTCCATATTGCAGAAAGCTACGGAGGTACGGTGCTGTTCCAGCAGGAAAACAATTACTTTTCCGTCGAAATTCTGATCCCCCTGAAAAACTGACCGCTGCCTGAAGCGGTCTTCGGAACATCCCTCTGTGATGGAAGGATGTTCCTTTTTTGTGCTGTTTTTACCAGAAAACAGAGGAAATATACCACCCGCATTGACACCCCGAGGGACGGCTCCTATGATGAATTCGCGCGCAACGTTCAGGAGAATACATGGAGGCGATGACAAATGAAAAAGAAAAATCTGTTGAGAGGACTTACATCTGTATTTGCCGCAATCCTGGCATTCAGCATCGTGATGACGAATACGGCCATGTCGTATGCGTCCATGCTGAACTCAGCTCTTGGCATCTCTACCGGGAAGTTTGTGCACAAGGATGGTGCAGCCAAGGAAGAACCCATCTTCTATGCCAGTGACTATGGCGATGTCAATCATCTGACCCAGGAAAACCTGGATGCCCTTCTTGCTGACGAAGACGCCTTCGTCGAGCTCGAAGAGGAAGAAGGCGCAGTACTTCTGCGCAACAACAATCATGCACTGCCTCTGAAGGAGGGTGAGCGCAGGGTTTCCCTGTTCGGTCACACTTCTTCCGCCGATCCGCTCTATAAGAACAGCTCCGGCGGTGGCAACATTGATCCCACCCGTGTTGTCAGCTTCTATGACGCTATGAAGGAAAAGGGATTCGAGGTCAATGAGACGCTGTATGCTGCCTATCAGACGCCTTTTGAGATCAAGCGTTCCGGCTTCTTTGGTCCGGCCGTGATCGAGCGTCCCGCCTCGTTCTATACCGATGAGCTCAAGGCAACCTTTGCAGATTACAGCGATGCTGCCATCGTGGTAGTCGGCCGCCGTGCAGGCGAGAATGTCGACATCAGCGCGAACGATGAAGAGGGCATCAGCGGCCTCGCACTGCACAAGGATGAAGCAGATATGCTGCAGATCATCAATGATTCCGGCGTGTTCAAGAAAATTATCCTGGTTGTAAACAGCGCGTTCCCTATTGAAATGAAGCATCTCGATCAGTACAACATCGACGCGGTCCTGTGGATCGGCACGCCCGGTCTGGTCGGCTTCCGCGGTGTGGCGGACATTCTCAAGGGTGAAGTCAATCCTTCCGGCCATCTGGTCGACACGTTTGCCACCGATTCCCTTTCCGCTGCCGCCACCCAGAACTTCGGCAACTTCAATTATGTGAATGCCGATGAAGTCAACGAAGGCTGTGCAGACAGCAAGATTCCTTCTCCTTTCCCCATCAACTATGTCGGCTGCTACATGGTTTATCAGGAAGGCATTTACGTCGGCTACAAGTACTATGAAACCCGTTATGAGGATGCCATCCTCGGTCAGGGCAATGCCTCCGGCAAGGCCGGCACCTTTGCATCCAAGGACAATTGGAATTATGCAGACGAAGTTCTGTATCCCTTCGGTTACGGCCTGAGTTATACAACCTTCGAGCAGAAGCTTGGTAAGGTTTCTGAGGAAAACAACGTGATCACGGCCGAGGTCACCGTGAAGAACACCGGTGATGTGGCCGGCAAGTCCGTTGTTGAAGTATATGTCCAGACTCCTTACACCGACTATGACCGCACGAACAGGGTTGAGAAGTCTGCCATTCAGCTGGCCGGTTTCGGAAAGACGCAGCTGCTTGCTCCTGGTGCGTCCGAGACGGTGACCGTTACCATCGACAAGTATCTGATCGCCAGCTATGATGCCATCGGCGCAAAGGGATACATTCTGGATGCCGGCGACTACTACCTGGCCATCGGTGACAGCGCACATGACGCTCTGAACAATGTTCTGGCGGCCAAAGGCGCTGCCGGTCTGTATGATGAGAACGGCAATGCGGTCACCGGCGATGCTGCCAAGACCTATCACTGGACGCAGAGCGCACTGGACAAGGAGACCTACAGCCACTCTGCTGTGACCGGCAAGGAAGTCACCAACCTCTTCGAGGATGCCGATATCAACTACTGGATCAAGGATTCTGTGACCTATCTGACCCGTCAGGACTGGGAGGGAACTTTCCCCACTGCTCAGCGCAACATCATTGCGACTCCCGAAATGATCCGGCAGATCGACGGCCATCTCTATGAGACCCCTGCCGATGCACCCGCTGTAAGTACTTTCAAGCAGGGCGTCAAGAATGGCATTTCCCTGGTCGACATGCACGGACTGGACTATGACGATCCTCAGTGGGAAAACTTCCTGGATCAGCTCACGCTGGATGAAATGGCTGAAATGATCGATGAGAACTTTGGTCAGGCTCCTGTTGCCAGCGTGATGAAGCCCATGAACCGCAACCAGGACGGCCCTGGCGGCGCTGCCGGCCCGTATTTCCCCGGTGGATCGCCTGAAGACGGTCTGGCAAACAACAAGGGTATCCCCGGCAGCTGCACAACCTATGTGGGTCAGATGGTCGCTGCCAGCCAGTGGAACAAAGACATGATCATCAAGCGCGGCGACTTCATCGCTGAGGACTGCCTCTTCAGCAGTGTGACGCAGCTCTGGAGCCCCGGCGGCGATACCCACCGTTCTCCTCTGAGCGGTCGAAACTTTGAGTATTATTCTGAGGACGGCACCCTGTCCTACCTGCTCGGCGCAGCACAGACCAAGGCCATGCAGGCCAAAGGCACAGCCGTTGCCATCAAGCACTTTGCACTCAACGATCAGGAAACCAACCGCAACGGCGTGGCCATCTTCGCCAACGAGCAGGCCATCCGCGAGATTTTCCTGAAAGCTTTTGAAGGCGCGTTCACGCTCGGCGGCGCAACCAGCACAATGACTTCCTACAGCCGCGTCGGCCTGGATTATATCGGCCACAGCTCTGCCATGCTCAGAAGCCTTCTGCGCGGTGAATGGGGCTTCAAGGGTGCAAACATCTCCGACTGCGCAATGCATCCCTATCAGCACACGATCGAAGGTCTGGTGGGCGGCACGGATTTCTGGTGCATTGTCGGTGAAAAGCTGCGCGCACCGGAACTGAAAGAATATATTACTTCTCACAACGACGGCTATCTGTACAAGTTGCTGCGTGAATCTCAGCACGGTTTCTACTATATGCTTGCCAACAGCAATCTGGTCAACGGCCTGAGCTCCAACATGGTGTTCGTTCCTGTTACACCCTGGTGGCAGACTGCACTGTATATTGTGATCGGTGTTTCCGCTGCTCTGACCCTGCTGTGCGGGACCGCTTATGTGATCACCGCTTTCGGCAAGAAAAAGCAGAAGAATTGAAAAGAGGTGTGAACGATGGAAAATAAGAAGAGAACCCTGGGCTTTACGATCGGTTTCATTTCCGCGGTTATCGCTCTGGTGACCGGTATCGTTCTGTGGATTTATGGCGCGGCAGTTGGTGATCACTATGCTGTTGCTCCGATTATCCTGATCCTTGGCGCATGCATCGCTCTGGTCGGCCTTGTAATGAAACTTCCTTTCCTGTCCATCCTTCCCGGTGCTGCCTATATGACAGCCATGGGCCTGTATATTACCTCTCAGATGGGCAACATTTCCGGCCGCCTGAGCGACACCGGTTTCGGTGCAACAGGCACAGAGCTGGGCATGCTGATTGCCTTCTGCGTCCTGATGCTGGTTGCTACGATTCTGGCGCTGGTCACCAGTTTCATGAAGCCGTCGAAGGAGACTGCATAAGTCTTTCTTCAACCGGCTGGCTGCTGTCAGCATGATCAGCAGTCTGACGGAAGATCGGCTGTTTGGCCGGCCATCCTCATATCCCTCCGTCTGAGGGCGGCCGGCCTTTCTCTCAAAACTGCCAGTGATCCTGCATTCCTGGCAGTTTTCTGCATTCTGCTGCAATGCTTACTGCGGCGGAGGCAGCGGAACAGAGCAGGTTTCCTGTCATCCATGTGCTGTGCAGCGATTCCGCACCGGTATGTCCAGGCTGTGCTGCTGTTTGAACAGGTTCAGAACGCTCTGAAAGCGATTGAACACGCTTTTGAAGACGCACGACCGTCAATGAACAGGGAGAAGAAAAGATGCAAAGCATTTTATTTCACGACCATTGGTATGTTCGTCATACGGATGAGAACGGTCCTGGAAAACCGGTGCCTCTTCCGCATGATGCCATGCTCTCCGAGCCCCGCACGGCAGATGCCGGAGGCGGGCTGAACATCAGCTGGTTTGAGGGCCGGGATTACGTGTATACCCGGCATTTCTCCGTTTCCAAAAAAGACCTGATGATGCACAATGTGCTGGAATTTGAGGGCGTTTACCGCAAAGCAGAGGTCTGGATCAATGGAAAAAAGACCGCGTTTCGTCCATACGGATACACGAATTTCTACGTGGAACTGGATGACTGCCTGCGGGAGGGAGACAATACGGTCGAGGTCATCGCGCGGAATGGGGATCAGCCCAATTCGCGCTGGTATTCGGGCTCCGGCATTTACCGTCCGGTGAAATGGTGGCGGTCTCCCAAAAAGCACATTGAGCTCAACGGAGTCAGGATTCGTACCCTCCGTGTGAACCCTGCCGTCATCGAAATCAGTGTACGCACCTCGGAGCCTGGTCCTGTTACAGTTCAGATCCTGGATGGAGAAACCGTGACGACGGAGACTTCGTTCGAAGGCTCCACACAGATCACCATTTCCGACGCAAAACTGTGGAGCGTGGATACACCCAGCCTGTACACTGCAAAGGTTCGTTTCGGGGAAGACACGGCGGTGGAAACCTTCGGCATCCGCACCCTCCAATGGGGAAAAGACGGGTTTCTGGTGAACGGGGAGCGTGTCATTCTACGTGGTGCATGCGTTCATCATGACAACGGCCTGCTCGGCGCCGTATGCCATCCGGATGCCGTGGAGCGCAAGCTTCGGATCCTGAAGGAAAACGGATACAACGCAATCCGCTCTGCCCACAATCCTTGCTCGAAGGCTGCGCTGGAGGTCTGCGACCGGATCGGCCTGATGGTCATGGACGAATATATCGATCAGTGGTATATCCACAAGACCCAGCACGATTATGTGGAATACTTTGACCAGTTCCGGCATCAGGACCTCGCCGATATGGTGGACAAGGATTACAATCATCCATGCGTCATCATGTACTCGACAGGTAATGAAGTCGCAGAAACCGCGCAGCCCAAAGGCATCGCGCTGACGGAAGAAATGACGGAAGAACTTCACCGTCTGGATGCCACCCGTCCGGTCACCTGCGGCATCAACATCTTTTTCAATTTCCTGAATTCCATCGGCATGGGTCAGTATTCGGACGAAAAGGCGGCCAAAGAAGCGCAGCGTGCGGCCAATGCGAAGGCTTCCGGCAAAAAGAAGAAGGAAAGTGCGACCGGCTCCAAGTTTTTCAATGATATGGCGGGTCTCCTCGGTGCAGATTTCATGAAGCTCGGGGCCACGCTTCACGGCTCGGACGTGACCACCCGTCAGGCTTATGCCCGTATGGATATTGCCGGTTATAACTACGGCGAAAAACGGTATCGGAGAGATCTGAAGAAGTATCCTGACCGCCTGATTCTGGGCAGTGAAACCTTCTGTTCGGATGCTTACAGATTCTGGGAACTGGCCAAGGAAAACCCGCGACTGCTGGGTGATTTTGTCTGGTCCGGCATCGATTATCTTGGCGAGGACGGCATCGGCGCATGGGAATACAAAGAGTATGCGCCGGAGTTTGAACATAACGTGGGCTGGATCAGCGCTGGCGCAGGACGCATTGACCTGACCGGCAAGCCGCTGGGCGAAGCGTTGTATACCCGGGTAGCTTTCGAACAGGACAGCGGTCCCTTCCTTGCGGTGCGTCCGATCTGTCATGCAGGCCGCAGTCACTCTCCATCCGCATGGAAAATGACCAATGCAATGCCGACCTGGTCTTTCCGCGGCTGGGAGGGAAAACAGGCTCATGTGGAAGTCTATGCCCGTGCTGACTCTGTGGAACTGCTGCTCAATGGTGCCTCCCTGGGAAGAAAGCAGGTGAAGAACAACTGTGTGTTCACCTTCCATGTTCCCTATGCGAACGGAAAACTGGAGGCCGTCGCCTATGATGCCCCCGGACATGAAACCGGCCGAAGCACGCTTGAGACGGCCGGTGAAGAGACGATCCTCAGGGCAGTTCCGGAAGAAACAATGGTTCGGGCTGGTCATCTGAGTTTTATCCGTTTACAGTACACCGATTCAAACGGGATCGTGAAGCCTTGCGAACGAGGTGTTCTGGACGTAAAGGTGGAGGGCGGCAGACTGGTCGGCCTTGGCTCTGCATGCCCCTATTATGAGCGGAGCTATCTGGATTCCACCTGTGATACCTATTACGGTGAAGCCCTGGCGATTGTGGAAGCGGGTTCCGGTGATCAGGTCACACTGACCGCAGGGGATGGAAAACACGAAGCCGTTACAGTCGTCAAGATTGTTCTGTAACAGCACATCCGGGATCTGCCGCATCGTGATGAGTTTTAGTAATCATGGTTTTTTCATGGAAAGCGCTGCTGCAGAAACAGGAAATCTGCAGCAGCGCTTTCTGTTTCTTTGACTGTTCTGACGACCAGCATCATTTGCTGAAAAAGAGCGGCCATTGCAAAACGTGGAGGATTCTTTTCCCCGAACGGTTCTTTGCGTGCATCACCGATTTCTCTGCGTTCTTTTCCATGATCTTGATTGTCTTTATTGGTCGTGAACAGCGTGGATGCCCCGATCCTGGAGTTGAAATATCCGAAGAAAAACGAGCATGGAAGGTTTTCCGGGAAGCAGATATCCCTCTCAGAAAACCGGGTCCATGCTCGTTATTGAATTCAGATGAATATCACATCATTTTTGCACTTCTGGCCGCAGTTTAGAAACAAAACGGAAGGTGCGGATCTGGAAGGGACGGAAATCCAGGGAAAAGATGTCTCCGCTGCCGATATCAACATGTTCGTTTTCCGCAAGTCCGCATTCTTCCAGCCGGCCCTCCACAGGCAGGCGGAGTTCAGCCTTACAGGTTTTTCCGGAGGGCTCATACAGACGGAGAATCACACCTTCGCCCTCTTCCGGGACCTTGATCGTTTCCAGGATGACCGTGTCCGCAGCAGGTCCTTCCTGAACATGACCGATTCCTTTCAGGACACGCGGCTGCTGATTGAATTCATACCCCGCACGAACAACACGGCTCTGTGAAATGGGTCCCGTAAAGGGCAGCAGTGCAAAGGATAAGTCATGGGCCCCACGATCACAGGTCGGATCCGGCACCAGAGGAGCTTTCAGAAGTGTCAGTGCCATTTCGCCCCGGTCACAGCTGATGCCGTAAGAACCATCATTGAGCAGAGCGAGCCCCCTGCCTTCATCACATAAGGCAGAATAGCGATGCTGACAGACTTCATACTGGGCTGCAGCAAACGCATCCGAACGGTGCGCAGGCCGCCGGATACAGCCGAACTGGATCTCATGCACAGCATCCCGGCAAAGAATGTTGGTTGCAAATCGGACTTTGAGAAGCATATGCCGCTCGTGCCAGTCGATATGGTTGACGAAATTCAGCTGTTCCGAGCACGCATCCAGACGGATGACCTGTGTTGCGCAGCTCTCTGAAAAGCGCCTTTCAACGGTAACTTCCGCACGCTGCGGGGTGTTTAAGGTGAGACGCACTTGGACCGAAGAAGCTCCATTCCAGGGGCAGTCCGTGGCGTCATGGCTCATTTCCCATGCATCATAGACGCATTCGACATCCTGATACAGCTGCCAGTCGTTCAGTCCCGTCTCACCGGCATATTCCTGGTTTGTCCCCAGCAGTTTCAGCGAAGTGATTCTGCCATCCGGGCCAACCACTGCACGGAGGAAACGATTCTGAAGGACAATGCTGTCATCTTCACGAACGGCAGACACATCACCCGGTTCCGGTTCGGATGACACAGCGTCTGCAATGCCACTCGGCGGAATATGCTGATAGACCATGCTCCCGTCCGGCAGATCCACAAAGCCTTCCACGGCCCAGGGCAGGGGATTGAACAGCATGTATTTCCCGGCAGAAGGTTTGAGATCAAATACCAGCGCGGCCATATGATCAATCAGTGAATCCAGGGTTTCCAGAGCCGACTGCAGTGCTTCTGTTTCTTCCCTGTGCACACGTTCAATACCTACGCCGGCAGCAATATCATGGAACTGATGGAACAGGAGCGTTCTCCATGCTTTCTCAATCGCTTTCTGCGGTTCCTCACGTTCGGTTTCCGGAAGCTGCGAGAGCAGCAGGTCAGCATCATGAAGGCGCTCCTCCAGTCTCCTGGAAAGCGCTTTTGCCCTGCGCTGTGCCGTATAGGTTCCCCGGTGCCACTGCAGATAGATTTCCCCGACCCAGCGGTTATGTTCTGCACTCTCCCGGGACAGCTCAAAATATTCCTGCAGGGAGCCATACCGGGACCGCGGAAGACCCTCGAGGTCAGTGAGCCGTCTGGCCAGCTCAACAAAATCCCTGGTAGGACCTCCGCCTCCGTCGCCATAACCGAACGGGAACAGCAGTGTGTCAATATGGTCCTGCTGAACCCGGTCTTTTTCCCATCGATCATGGAATGAAACCGGTTCTATGCCGGAATTGTTTCGAAAGAAGGAAAGTGCCTGTACGGTCGATCCGTCGATACCTTCCCACATGAAGTTCTGATACGGAAAACGTGGATACTCAGGGTCTGCGCGCAGCATTTTCTGTGTGGCAAAATAGGGGATGCCAAAACCCAGAAGCAGTTGTGGGAGCGCGCCGGAAAATCCGAACGTATCCGGCTGCCAGGCAACCTGACTGTCTGCGCCAAAGTGTTCCCGGAACCAGCGTTTTCCAAGCATCAGCTGACGGATCAGGCTTTCTCCGGAAGGCATATTGGTATCGCACTCCACGAAAAATGCTCCATCCGGGATGATCTGCCCGCGCTGATGCGCTTCCAGAAGTTGCTCCCACAGTGACGGAGAATGCGATCGGAGCATTTCGAGCAGTGCGGGTTCGCAGGACAGGAAGCGATATTCCGGGTATTCTTTCATGAGCGTGAGCTGATTGGCATAGGTCCGTGAAGCTTTGTGATAGGTTTCTTCCACAGGCCACAGCCATCCAAGATCAATATGAGACTGTCCCATCACCACAAACAGCGGAGCAGTGGACCCGTTTCTGCACTGAAGAGCCGGCGCAAGGACCTTTCTGGCAGCACGATAGGTTTCACGCCGTTGTTCGCGCGGCAGTTCAAAATTGGCGACATGCGTAAAATCATCCAGCGCCTGGGCAACCTTCATGGCGCGGAGACTGCGGTCCGGAAGCACTTCCAGCAGTCTCGCCAGGGTTTCCACATCCAGGAGCAGCTGATAAGCATCTTCATCCCAAATCGCTGCGCCGCCCGGCGCAACCCTGCACTGGGATTCCGGTACTTCAGGAAGCGGGGCCTTTTCCGGGGGACATGGTCCCAGGCTTTCAAGGCGGGCTCCGTGTCCTGCATAGCTTTCCACGGCAATCCGGAAGTGCTCTCCTGCTTTTGCATTTCGTGTGAGTGTGACATAAGGATGCTTCAGGTCAATGGAGCCGACAGCCTCCCCGTTCACGTATACCAGCTGTTCCCCGCCGAGACCGGTCGACAGGATGACGCGCTGGCCTTCGCAAATCGGAGGCAGTGTCAGCTGGGTAAAAAACCATCCATACTCCCAGCACTTTCCCCAGGCTGTGCCCGGTGGAAAAGGCCTCAATTCCTTTGTACCGGCCTCATCCGGGGTCAGGCGTTCGAAGGTTGTGAAGCCCTGAAACACAGCGGGCATCACGACCGTATACAACTGGTCTTTCAATACTTCCCGCCATGCTTTCAGTCTCTGGCGGGACTGTCTCCCCATATCATACATCGCTGTTTCTCCTTACTGCCAGTCGTTCAAGGTTTGTCCTGCTTTTCCATTGCTTCCAGGGCACGCAGTCGTTCACATTCTGTTCGGATCCATTGCGGAATCAGAACCTTCAATTCCTCCCAGGGCATATAGTTAACCTGTTCCGGAGCAACTCCGGTGAATTCCAGGGTTGCATCAAAGGCGAGATGTGTTTTCAGATACCACCTGCTCAGCCGGTTATCTTCATCTGTTGGTGCATAAGCACCACCAAAAGGCCCGCCAACGAGAACGTCGCCGCCTGCCATCTCTTTGCAGCTTTCTTTCCAGAAAGGCATGGCTTTAAACATTTCTCCGACCGCCACGAAGGCATGCTTTCCAGGCTGACAGCAGGCATGCACATGGGTGCCGCCTGTCAGGGGGCTGATACCGGGGATATACATGGGAATGAATCCACCATGAAAGCTTCCCTCTGCACTCACCGGCTTTCCGTCCGCACCAACATGCACCCAGATGTGCTCCAGGTCGTACATATGCTGAATATCATAGTCCCAGTAATAGGCGTATTCGATGGCAAACGCTGTCCTTCCGCCCACCAGAATATTTCTTTTTGGAAAAGAAGGGCTGGTTATTGTCTTACGTGTCACGGTATAACCCACAGCCCTCAGCGGAATAGTCTCATTTTTGTCGAAATGGACGATCGGGGCATATTGAAGGGCGATTTCATGATCCGTCATCTTTGAGCCCCTCCTTATGTGATTGTTCTCTTTTTTGTATTTATAATACAAATCCCATAGAAAGTAAAGGCAGGCAGAATGCCAGGCATACAGCAGTTGAAACCGTCCTGAAAATGAAGCTGTCCCATGAGGGAAACCGGGAAAGCGTATCTTGTAATCGTTCGCGTTTCTTGATAGAATGATCCCCTAAACATAAAATGTGGATATATTCAACATTTGGCATATGCTGTGAGAACAGGTTTCCTGTACCCGATCCAGTGCGATGCAGTTGAATCGATTTATGTTTGGATGAAGAAGGAAAACAACATATTGCCCTCCGTTTCTTTCCTGATGAAACTGCTGAACGTACGACAGTTCGGATGCACGTAATCTGTGAGATACATGCAGGATCAGAATGCTGCACCAAAATCCCAATCGAAAAAAACCACACTTTATAACGCATGTGCGCTATAATACATCCGGGTAATAAATCTCGGGGAAAGGAACACGGCTGTATCTTCGTCCCACCGGATGATTCCTGCGTCGGGAATGTCTGATCCCATATACTGAAAACTGTGTAGGATGGTGAATCTGATGGCAAAACGTATATTGGCTACTCTTCTGATTCTGGCAGTTCTGATCGCGGCCCTGCCTGTGCAGGCGGCGGGTACCCTGAGCAGAGGATCGCAGGGCAGCGAAGTGATCGAGCTGCAGACAGCGCTCAAAGCCCTGGGTTATTATACCGAGGACGTGGACGGAGTTTACGGCAAAAGCACTGTGGAGGCCGTCAAAGCTTTCCAGCGTGATTCCAACCTCAAGGTGGACGGTGTCGCCGGCTCCAAGACGCTGAGCAAGCTCTATGAAGACAGCCCCGTGAAGGCTTCCGGCACAAGTGAAACGGCGATTACGCCCATGATCATTGAAGAAGGAATGCAGGTATTGGTGCCGGAGCCTTCTGAGCAGCCCGCTGCGGCGGAGGTCACTTCTCTGGCCTCCTACAAAAGGCTCACCTCCGGCAACAGCGGGGAAGGGGTCACCATGCTGCAGAACGTCCTCAAAGACCTGGGCTTCTATACCCAGGCCGTGGACGGAGTATACGGCCCCAGCACCGTGGCAGCCGTGAAGGCTTTCCAGAAAGCGAACAATCTGACCATTGACGGCATTGCGGGCTGGCGTACGCTGGAAGCACTGGACGCTGCCAGGATTCCCGTCCTGTCCACCGATGTTGTCAGTTTTCTGGAGAAAATGGCGGAAGAGAGCGGCGCGGTCAACGGTACCCTGATTCTGACAAAAAATGGAGTGCCGTTTGTGACGTGGTCCTTCGGCGGCGCGGATGAAAACACCTGCTACCGCATCGCGTCCATTACCAAATGGGTGACCGCGATCGGACTGATGACTCTGTACGACCAGGGAAGGCTTGATCTGGACAAAGACGTCAGCGAGTATCTGCCCTTCAAGGTAAGAAATCCTGCCTGGCCGAACACGCCCGTTACGGCGCGTATGCTGCTGAGTCACACCTCTTCGCTTTCCGCTGACGCGGACAATTATCATCCGAAATGGGAACGCATCGGAAAGAACGGGTATGACCCCATCTTTAACGAAACGGTCGAACCCGGGACACAATACGCCTACGCAGACTATAACGGCGCGCTGTTTGGCTGCCTGATTGAGGCGATCACCGGTGAAAGCGTTCAGAATTACCTGGACCGTATGGTCTTCAAGCCTCTGAACCTGACGGCTGCGTACAGCCCCAAGTATCTGCCCTCCGGCACCGGAACAAAAGACCTCCTGAACGCAAAGGGCAAGGCGGCCATTACCGTAAAGTCGGACCGCAGCCGCAATTACAACAACCGTGCGGATCCTTCTGGCAACAACGGATACACTGTCGGAAAACTCTACATTAATGCCGTCTCCCTGACCAGCCTTGCACAGATGATGCTCAACGGCGGCATCCTGAACGGCACCCGGATCCTGAAGGAGGACACGGTGGCTCTGATGGAAGCAGACCAGCCGGG
>JAEEGL012875334.1_pt1 | contig 16252 bp, 11 predicted proteins | sample 9134231 | NCBI WGS metagenome assembly JAEEGL01 (sample SAMN16246548, study PRJNA631951) | gut metagenome | biome: gut microbiome; feature: rumen; material: fiber-attached | host: Bos | place: Iran: Karaj | collected 2018-10
CCCGTGACTGAGTCCGGCGGACGAATCCACACCTCAGCTGCCACAGTCGCCGTACTGCCTGAGGTTGAAGAGATCGACTTTCACCTGGATCCCGGCGATCTGAAGATTGACACCTATCGTTCCTCCGGCGCCGGAGGTCAGCACGTCAACAAGACCGAGAGCGCCATCCGCATCACCCATCTGCCCACGGGCGTTGTGGTGGAATGCCAGGATGAACGCAGTCAGTACAAAAATAAGGACCGCGCCATGCAGATCCTGCGCGCCAAGCTCTACGAAGCCGAGCAGGCCAAACAGCACGCGGCCCTCGCCAGTGAGCGCCGCAGCCAGATCGGCTCCGGCGACCGCAGCGAGCGTGTGCGCACCTACAATTTCCCGCAGAACCGCGTTACCGACCACAGGCTCAACGGAGACCAGAAAAACTTCAACATTCAGTCCATCATCAACGGAAATCTGGATCCCCTGATTGACAGCCTGATCACCGCTGACCAGGCCGCAAGACTCCAGGCACAGACGGAGGCGTGAATGAAGACCGAACGGATTACAGAGAATATGGAACGTGCCGCCAAATTCATTCAGCACGGCGCGCTGGTGGCCGTTCCCACGGAGACGGTTTACGGACTTGCCGGAAACGGGCTGGACGCAGAGGCGGTTTCAAGGATCTATGAGGTCAAGGGAAGACCGGCAGTCAAGCCTTTGTCGCTGATGGTTCCCGGTGAAGAGGTCATGGATCGCTACTGTCACGATATCCCAGGACAGGCGCGGGCTTTGGCTCACAAATTCTGGCCAGGTCCGCTGACCATTGTTTTGCCCGCCTGGGAAGAAATTCCCAAGATCGTCCTGGCCGGAGGCAAGACCGTCGGTCTGCGCTGCCCGGACCACCCGCTGACTCTTTCGCTGCTCCGGGAATGTGACCTGCCGCTGGCAGCGCCCTCCGCAAATCCATCCGGCGAGCCCAGCCCCAAGACCGCCGAAGAGGTGCTTGGTTACTTTGACGGAAAAATTGAGGCTGTGATCGACGGAGGCCCCTGTGGAATCGGGACAGAGTCGACCCTGATTGACATGAGCCGGAAACCCTTCCGTATTCTCCGGCAAGGGGCACTGGATCGTGATACCATAGCCGAGGCGCTTGCAGATCAGATGCAGATCATCGGCATCACCGGCGGCAGCGGCACCGGGAAGACCACCGCATTGCGAGAGCTTGAAAAGCAAGGTGCACTGGTGATCGACTGCGACGCGGTCTATCATGAGCTTTTACAGAGCAGCGGGGAGATGCTTGCTGAACTGTCTGAGGCTTTCCCTGGCTCCGTTCGTGAGGGCGTACTGGACCGGCCTGCGCTCGCGGCCCAGGTCTTCTCCGATCAGGAAGCCCTGCAGAAGCTGAACACGATCACGCACCGTTATGTCTGCCGGGAGGTGGAGGCACGGCTGCGGGAGCACGCCATGAACGGCGGTGAGCTTGCGGCAATCGACGCGGTTGAGCTCATTTCCAGCGGTCTCAGCGAGCGCTGCACAGTGACGCTAGCGGTGCTGGCCGATGTGGAAAAGCGAATACAGCGCATCATGGCGCGGGATATGATCAGTCGGGAATCCGCCGTGCGGCGGATTGCAGCTCAGCGCCCGGATGTGTACTTTGAGCAGCACTGCGATTATTGTCTGAGAAATAACGCTGACCGGGAACAGTTCAAACTGGACTGCCGGCAGCTTTTTAAGGAGATACAAAAAGCATGGATGAACTGAAAAAAGACCTTTTTTACGAGCAGAAAAACGGCTATGACTGCATCGAGCCCCGGGAGCATGTGGCTGTGGAAGACTACTGCCGCGGCTATATGGATTTCCTGAACCGCTCCCGTACTGAGCGCGAGTGCGTTGTCAACGCCATAGCCCTGGCAAAGGAAAAAGGGTTTGTGGAGTATTATCCCGGTATGGAGCTTCACCCGGGCATGAAGATCTACAGCTGCAACCGCGGCAAGGCTCTGATGCTGGCGGTGATCGGCAAAAACAGCTTGGCCGACGGCGCGATGATCGCCGGCGCCCATGTGGACTCCCCGCGGCTCGACTTGAAGCAGAATCCCCTCTATGAGACGGACGAACTCTGCTTTTTCCGGACCCATTACTACGGCGGCATCAAAAAATACCAGTGGGTGACCATCCCGCTTGAGCTGCACGGCGTTGTGATCCTCCAAAGCGGAGAGCGCGTTGACGTGGTGATTGGCCGGGAGCCGGACGAGCCCCGCTTTGTCATCACGGACCTGCTGCCGCATCTTGCCCAGGATCAGATGAAGAAGGCCATGTCCGAGGGAATCACCGGCGAAGGACTCAATCTGATCATCGGCTCCGTCCCCTATGCCGGCGAGGGCAAAGATCGGGTCAAGCTGGCTGTTTTGAGCATTCTCAACGATATGTACGGCATTACGGAAGAAGATTTTCTTTCGGCCGAACTGGTGGCAGTGCCCGCATTTGACGTCACGGAGGTCGGCCTTGACCGCTCCATGATCGGCGGCTACGGTCAAGACGACCGGGTCTGCGCGTATGCAGTGTTGAAAGCGATTCTTGACGTGAACGACCCTGTACGCACCTGCGTCTGCATTCTGGCCGACAAGGAAGAGACGGGCTCCGACGGCGTCAGCGGTATGCAGAGCAGGGCCTTCGATACCTTCATGGAGGATCTCTGCGCGGCACAGGGCGTCTCCCTGCGGCGCTGCTTTGAAAACAGCTTCTGCCTCTCCTCGGACGTCACTGCAGCCTTTGACCCGCTGTATGCCGAGGTCTTTGAAAAGAGCAATGTGTCCCGCATGAACTACGGCATGGGCATCAACAAGTTTACCGGAGCCAGAGGCAAATCCTGCACCAGCGACGCTTCCGCGGAAGTTGTGGCCTATCTGCGCAGACTCTTTGCCAGAAACAATGTGGTGTGGCAAATGTCTGAGATGGGCAAGGTGGATCAGGGCGGCGGCGGTACCATCGCCAAGTTCATGGCCAACCGCAACATCGACACCATCGACGCAGGCGTCCCCGTGCTCAGCATGCATGCGCCGTTTGAGCTTGTGGCAAAATTTGACTGCTACATGACTTACAAGGGCATTCTCGCAGCCTACAACGACGACTGATTTACACAAAACAGCGCCAGTATGAATAGTATGCCCGCCGGGTAAAAACCGGCGGGCACTTTGTTTATTCTTCCGGCCGATTGCCCATGATAGACAGGAGGTGATGGATTTGGAAGAACAAAAGGGAAGCGGAGTCCAGCAGGGAAGGATCCACTGTCTGAGCATCATCGGGCAGATCGAGGGACACCAGCTCCTGCCGGAGGATATCAAGAGCACCAAGTACGAACATCTTCTGCCGATGATCGCCGCAGTGGAGGAGTCGCCGGAAATCGACGCGCTGCTGATCCTGCTCAACACCATGGGCGGCGACGTGGAGGCGGGGCTTTCCATCGCGGAGATGATCGCCGGGATGAAAAAACCGACGGTCTCGCTGGTCCTCGGCGGAGGACACTCCATCGGCGTCCCGCTGGCAGTGGCGGCGGGAAAAAGCCTGATAGCACCCTCCGCCGCCATGACGATCCACCCGGTCCGTATCAACGGAGTTGTGATCGGCTCTCCGCAGACCTACGACTATCTCCGCGCCATGCAGACGCGTGTTTCCGAATTCGTCACGACCCATTCCCATATCAGCAGACAGGAATATGACCGCCTGCTCAACAACACGACCCAACTGGCAAACGACGTGGGCTCGATTCTGACAGGAGATGAAGCCGTCAAAGCAGGGCTCATTGACGCAGTCGGCACACTGTCGGATGCGCTTGAATACCTCCACGGACGAATCGAGACGGGTGAGGCCCGGAAAGAAGCATAGAAGCATACAAGAGTGCAGCCGAGACTTGTTTTTGGCTGCCTTTTCTGTTATAATAAATTTTATGATTTTAATGGGGGTCCGTGGCAATGACCATTTGGAATGCCGTGCTGCTTGGCCTGGTGCAGGGGATTGCGGAGATTCTTCCGATTTCCGGTTCAGGACATTTGACACTGGTGAACAACCTGTTTAAGTTCTCGAATGTGTCGGATGGACACATGCTTTTTGTCGCGCTTTTGCGGCTGGCCACAGTGATTTCCATCGCGGTTGTTTATTGGCCGGAGCTGCGCGCCATGTGCTTTGAGCTGCTGTCCCTCGCAAACCTCGGCCCCTACGCCGGGCAGAGGGCGGAGCGCTACACCGGCGCGCGCGTGTTCTTCATGCTGCTGATGGCGACGCTGCCGATTCTGCTCATCCTCCCGGTCAACGAGCGGCTTCAGAAGCTCGGCGAGCGCAACGTGCTGATCGGCGTGATGCTGCTCCTCTCGGGCGCGATGCTTTACGTGGCGGACAAAATGACGCCGCGGAAAAAGAACGCCGGCTCCATGACAGTGCTGGACGCGCTCATCATTGGTCTGTGCCAGTGCGTTGCCGCAATCCCGGGGCTGAGCCGCTCCGGTGCGACCATTACCGCCGGCATCGCAACGGGCCTGAAACGTGATTTCGCCGTACATTTTTCGCTGCTGCTCAGCCTTTTCTCCCTCTTCGGCGCAAGTTTGCTTGCCTTTGGAGAAGCGTTCTCCCAGGGCGTTGACTGGAGCTTCGTCCCGGCCTATCTGGTCGGCATGGCAGTGGCGCTTGTCACCGGCATTGCCGCCATCCATATTCTCCGCCTGGTGGCTTCCCGCGGGAAGTTCGGCGGCTTTGCCTACTACTGCTGGGTCGTGGGCGTACTTACCATTATTCTGTATCTGATTTTCTGATCCTCATTGGGAAAGGACATCGTTTCAATGGCACAAAGCAAAAAAACAAGCACAAAAAAACCCGCCGCAAAGACAGCGTCAAAGTCCGGCGCGCCCAAGAAAAAGAGTGCGCCGCGGCCACAGGACATCAATCCTCCCGAACCCGTCATCCCGATCCGTCGGGAGCTTGGGGCGGTTCTGTTTCTGTTCCTCGCCCTCTTTACCGGAATCAGCTATTTCAGGGATGAGGGCGCCTTTGTCCAATTTTTCTCGCACCTGATCAAAGGCCTGGTCGGCTGGGGCTACTGGGTCGCGGTACCGGCTTTTCTGGTTGCTTCCTTCATCCTCTTTTTCCACCAGGGCAGACCGGTGGCGCTGCGCGTCTTCTGCACCATGATGATCCCGATTCTGATTGCGGCGCTGATCAGCCTGCTGGTTAACGAGTATGATGTAGGGTCGGCCAATATAAAGCGGCTGGCGGACATGCTCTTTGACCATGGCCAGGAGCTCAATTCTGCCGGTGTCCTCGGCGGGCTGCTGGCCATCGGACTGGAGATGGCTTTCAGTATTTACGGAGCCTTTCCGGTGCTTATCGTCCTTCTGGTCTTCTGCTGTATCTGCGCCTTCAATGGCAGCTTCAGAAAGGCCGCCGACAAGGTCAAAATTCAGGTGCAGGCGCAATATGATCCATCCATGTATGAAAACAGTCTCAGCCCTGTGCTGCCGAATCTGGGCGGGGTCAAAGCGCCGCGAAAGATCGAGAGGATGGAGCGCGGCAACTACAGCCCTGACATCCCGCTCGGAGAGGAACCGGATGACGCGCTGAGTCTGATGCAGTCCATCAGCGATACCTCTGTGCTGCCGCAGGCGGAGTCCAAGCCCCGCCGAAAGACCAAGGTCAGTGTCATCAAGGAAACTGCGACCGAGGGCGTCATGCCGCTGAGCGCCGAAGATGCGGCGCTGATTGCGGGCATCGATCTGCAGGCCTTTGACGATGCAAAGGCGGCCAAAAAGGAAAAGACCACGGTCCGCCCCACTGCAAAGAATGCCAGGGGCACTGTCGCGGTGGCTGAGATTTCCGATCCCCCCAAAATACAGAAGCTCAGCCGGGATGAGCTAAACGCCGAGGCCCAGGCTGTGGCAGAGGCCATCAGCGCGACCGAAGAGAAGCCCGACTATGTGTTCCCGCCGCTCTCCCTGCTGCACAGCGGCAGTACCGGCGCGGGCGACGCCAGGGAGGAGATTCTCCTGAACAAGGAGCGGTTGGAGGGCGCCATCCGCAGCTTCGGCATCGCAGCCAAGATCGTCGGCGTCACCAGAGGCCCCACGGTCACACGCTATGACATTGAGCTTGAGCAGGGCGTGAAGCTCTCCCGTGTAACGAACCTTGCGGGCGATCTGGCCCTTGCTCTCGGTGTGGTCAACGTACGTATCGCGCCCATTCCCGAGAAGATTTCCACCGTCGGCATCGAGGTGCCGAACAAGATTGTCAGCACCGTCTGCCTGCGGGATATCATCGACACGCCGAAATTTGCCGGCGCCAAGTCCAAGCTGAGCTTTGCCCTCGGCAAGGACATCAGCGGGGAATGCATCATCGGCAACATCGCAAAGCTGCCGCACATGCTGATTGCGGGCACCACCGGCTCCGGCAAATCCGTATGCATGAACTCACTGATCCTGTCCCTGCTGTACAAGGCCAGACCGGACGAGGTCAAGCTCATCATGATCGACCCGAAGATGGTAGAACTCGGCGTCTACAACGGTATTCCGCATTTGTATGTCCCTGTGGTCACCGACCCGAAGAAGGCCGCGGGTGCGCTGCAGTGGTCTGTTGTGGAGATGCTCAAGCGCTACCGTCTGTTCTCTGAGGCCGGTGTGCGCGATCTGGAAAACTACAACCGCCACTGTGTTGCCGTGGGTGAATCCACACTGCCCCAGGTGGTTATCGTGATCGACGAGCTGGCTGACTTAATGATGATCGCCTCCAAGGATGTGGAGGAGAGCATCTGCCGCGTGGCCCAGATGGGCCGTGCTGCGGGCATGCACCTGATCATTGCGACGCAGCGCCCATCGGCAGACGTCATCACCGGCCTGATGAAGGCCAACATCCCGTCCCGCATTGCCTTTGCGGTCTCCTCCACGCTGGAGAGCCGCATCATTCTCGACCAGGGCGGCGCGGAAAAGCTGATCGGCATGGGCGATATGCTTTTTTCGCCCGTGGGGATCGGCAAGCCCATCCGTATCCAGGGCGCCTTCGTCTCGGATGAGGAGCGCGAAGAGGTCATCCAGTTCATCAAGGAGGGCTCCGGCGAGACGCAGCAGAACAGCGAGATTGAGGAGTTCATGAACAAGGCCGCCGAGGATAAGAGCGGTGCAGACAGCGGAGCTTCCGCCAAAGAGGAGAAGTCCGTAGGCGGCTACGACGAGATGCTGCCCCAGGCGGTGGAAGTGGTTCTGGAGACCAAGTCCTGTTCTGTGTCTATGCTGCAGCGCCGCATCAAGCTCGGCTATTCCCGCGCCGCACGCATTGTCGACCAGATGGAGGAGTTGGGCGTCGTCGGGCCCTATGAGGGCGCAAAGCCCCGCTCGGTCGTGGTGGACCGGGAAGGCTGGAATGAGATCGCGCGCTCCCTCGGCCTGATCGATGGCGACGACATGGCCTTGGCCGCACAGATGAGCGAGGACAGCGATCCTCTCGACTACGATAACTGATGAAAGAGGGCGTCTCGGCGCCCTCTTTTTGCAAAGGAGAGTAACATGCAGGGATTCTTTCCTGAATTGAGCGTGCAGGAGGTCAATCAGATCGGCATGCTGAGCCTGGCCCATGTGGGCGACGCCGTGTACGAGCTGCTGGTACGCAGCAGACTGTGCATGGAGAAACACACAGCGGTCACGCAGCTGCACCGGCTGACGGTTTCCCAGGTGAACGCGGCGGCGCAGGCGCAGGCGGCGGAGAAGATACTCCCGCTGCTGACGGATGAGGAGCGCAGCGTCTACAAGCGTGGACGCAACGCCAAGGTCAATTCGGTGCCGCACCACGCGGAGATCGCGCAGTATCACGCGGCAACGGGGCTGGAGGCACTGTTTGGCTGGCTGTATTTGCTGGGGCGGAGAGAGCGCCTTGAGGAGCTCTTTGCCTTTATCACGGAGGAATAAGCATGCCGCTTGACGCCATTTGCCTGACGGGACTGACAAGAGAGCTTGAGTTGGTTCTGCCGGGCGCGAAAATCGACAAAATCCAGCAGCCGGAACGGGACATGATCCTGCTCTCACTGCGGACCAAACAAGGCAACTACCGCCTTTTGATCGCAGCCGGAACAGGCAACGCCCGGGTCCACCTGACTGGGGCGAGCTTTGAAAACCCGCAGGAGCCGCCCATGTTCTGCATGCTTCTTCGCAAGCATCTGACGGGGGCCAGGATCGTCTCCGTCACCCAGCCGGAGCATGAGCGCATGCTGATCCTGGATCTGGCCACCCACGACGATCTGGGCTTTGAGACGCCCAAAAAGCTCATTGTGGAGATGATGGGGCGCAGCTCCAATCTGGTCCTGGTCGACCATGACGGGCGGATTCTGGACTGTATGCGGCGGATGGATTTCGGCGGCGACGCGCTGAGAAGACTCCTGCCCGGGATGATCTACCGGATGCCGCCCGCCCAGAGCAAGCCTGCGCTGCTTGCCACGAGCGCTGAAGAACGGCAGGCTTTGCTGCTCCATGCCGACCGAGACAGGCCGATTGAAAAATGGCTGCTGGATACCTTTGCGGGCCTCTCCCCGCTGATCTGCCGGGAACTGGCCTTCCGCTGCGGGGGAGACTACGCGATGCTTGGCCCGCTGCTGGACGCCTTTACAGAGAGTGTACAGGCCGGGGAATTGCAGCCTTACCTCTTTTACGACGATCAAAAGCCACTGGATTTCAGCTTCATGGATCTGCGGCAGTATGGGTCGGAGATCCGACGGGAGCGCCCGGAGAGCTTCTCCGAGCTGCTGGATCGCTATTACACCGGCCGGGACAGGTTGGCGCAGCAGCAGCGCCGTGCGCACGATCTGACAAAGACGGTGAAAACCCTGCGAGACCGCCAGCAGCGAAAGCTGGCCGGGCAGCGCGAGGAGTACCAGCGCACCGAGGAGCGCGACGCTGTGCGGAAGACGGCGGAACTGATCACGGCAAACCTCTATCGCATCCGAAAAGGGGACCGGGTCCTGTGCTGTCAGGACTACTATGAGTCGGACTGCCCGGAGATCGAAATCGCGCTGGATCCTCTGAAGAGTCCCCAGAAAAACGCGGCGGCGCTCTATAAAGAATATGCCAAGCTGAAGGCTGCCCGCGAGCATCTGGATCAACTGATCCAAGAAGGTGAGATAAAGCTCGACTATCTCAACAGCGTCCTGGCGCTGATCGGGGAGGCGGAGTCCGAGAAAGATCTGACCGATCTTCGGCGGGAGTTGGCGGAAACCGGGGTTATCCGACAGGGGAAGAGCAAAAAGCCGGACCGGGGCAGAGCCCAGGCTCCGCTCCGCTTCCGCAGTGAAGACGGCTTTGAAATTCTGGTGGGGCGGAGCAACCTGCAAAATGACGAGCTGACGACCAAACTCGGCAGGCGCACCGACTACTGGCTGCACACCCAGCAGATCCACGGCAGCCATGTGCTGATCCGCTGCGAAGGAGAAGCGCCCAGCCAGACTGCCATCGAACAGGCGGCGGTCATCGCGGCGTACTATTCCCAGGGACGCGGTGGCGGGAAGGTCCCGGTGGATTACACCATGCTGCGTTTTGTGCGCAAGCCATCCGGATCCATGCCGGGAAAGGTGATTTATACCGATTACAAAACCATCACCGTCCAGAGTGACGAGGAGCTGGTTCGGAAACTGCAAATCAAGTGAGAAAAACGCGGTCGGCAATCTAGCCGACCGCGTTTTACGGAATGTTCTGTTTACGCTGCGCGCTTCTTTTCCAGAACGTCCCACTGATACCACTTCCGCGGAAGCTTCTGGGCAATCAACACGGCAACGCACCCGGCGAAGATGCCGACGATCATGCCGGCCAGCACGTCACTGGGGTAGTGGACCACGAGGTAGATTCTCGCAATGCCCATCAAAACGGCAAAGATCACCGCCGCCCATTTGACTTTGGGTTTGCCGAGGATAAAGGCTGGCGTCATGGCAGCAAAGGCCGCTGTGGTGTGCCCGGAAGGGAAGCTCTTGTCGCTCTCCAAATTCTGGCCAACCAACAGCCAGAGCTGATGGAAGAGGCTGCTCTCATCGGCATAGGGCCGGGGACGGGAGATAAAGACCTTGAGGAAGAGATTGGTGCAGATGGCGCCGATGGTGACGCCCAGCAGCATGGCGGTTCCGAAGCGGCGGGTGGGCTTGTAAATCAGCAGGGCAAGCGAGAGCAGGATCAGAAAGATGCCCGCTTTCCCAAAGAGGGAGACCAGCTCAAAGAAGGGCGTGAAGAAGCCACCGGCCAGGTCATAGAGCTTATGAATGGCGGTCGTAATGCCAGCGTCAAAAGCGGCAAAGGTTTGATTGATCCACAGTGCAGAGGCGGTAATTTCCATAGAGTTTACTCCTGTTTTATAACATGGTGACCGTATTTTACCATAAAGCTCCCAGGGAAGTCTACCTGTATTTGCATACATTCCCTGTTTTTTGCAGATACTAGAAGCAACAAGGAACAGGGAGGACTAACTTTGAGAAGAATAATCGTTTCTGCGGCGGCGTTTCTTTTGATGCTGCTGCTCTGTCTCAATCTGGCTACGCCGGCGTTGGCCGAAGGTGCCGCGCCCATTGCGGAGAATCTGGAGCTGAAGACATATCGGCACATCTCTGTGGGCGGAAAGCTCTCGGCATACGACCCGGACGGGGGAGAAGTATGCTTCCGGATCACCACGCAGCCGACCAAAGGAGATATTCAGCTGGAAGAGGACGGGAGCTTTGTCTATTCCCCTTATTACAACAAGAAGGGGCGAGACTATTTCGGCTATAAGGCGCAGGATGCAGAGGGCAACCTCTCGCAGGAGGCTACGGTACTCATCCGGATCGAAAAGCAGAAAACCCCGGTCTGGTACGAGGATATGCAGGGGAGGCAAGGAGAATACGCCGCGATTGCGCTGGCTGAACGCGGGTACTTTGTGGGCGAGTGCATCTGCGGACACTACTGCTTTAATCCGGAGATGCCCATGACGCGAGGAGAGTTTCTCTCTGTCTGTATGTTCGCCGACAGAAAGCCTCTATTGCAGGGCGTCATGCGCAGCGGATGCGCGGACGATGAGGCTTTGCCCGACTGGATGAAAGAGGTCGTGGCCAGCGCGTCTCTGCAGGGGCTTGCCCATGCTGAGAGTTTTCAAAGCAGCGAGCCCATTGATACCGCAGAGGCGGCGGTGATCCTCAATACGATCCTGAATCTGAATCCCGAGACCGCAAACGGCGAGGACGCGGCGCTGCGTGCCTGTATGAATCTGCAGGCAGTGGGCGTCCCATGCAGCACAGGAACTGATGATTCTCTTTTGACGCGGGAAGAGGCGGCCATGATGCTGGAGGCCGCAGCAGCGTTTGCGGAGTGAAGGCAAAGGAGTCGGAGCACAAAAGCTCCGACTCCTTTTGACGCATGAAAAGCGCGCGCTATCCCTTGTGAAACAATCCTCCGTATGATATAATGCTTTGAATACATAAAGCGGAGCGATTATGGACAGCTTTAAATTGGTTTCGCCCTATCAGCCCATGGGCGACCAGCCCGAGGCCATTGACAGCCTGGTCACGGGCATTGAAAACGGAATAGACGAACAGGTGCTTCTGGGCGTTACAGGCTCCGGCAAGACCTTTACCATGGCAAACGTCATTGCCCGATTGAACCGGCCTACACTGGTTCTGGCACACAACAAGACGCTGGCCGCACAGCTATGCAGCGAGTTCAAGGAGTTCTTCCCGGAAAACGCAGTAGAGTACTTTGTCAGCTATTACGACTACTACCAGCCGGAGGCTTACATTCCCCATACCGATACTTTTATCGAGAAAGACTGTTCCATCAACGACGAGATTGAGCGCCTGCGTCACAGCGCCACCTCCAGCCTGTTTGAGAGACGGGACGTGATCGTGGTCTCTTCCGTCTCCTGCATTTACGGCTTGGGCGATCCCATCGACTATGCCAACATGGTCATCTCTCTCCGGCCCGGCCAGACAAGGAGCTTTGACGAACTCCTGAAAAAACTGGTTGAGATCCGCTATGAGCGAAACGACATCGCTTTCGAGCGCAACATGTTCCGCGTGCGGGGCGACACGGTGGAGATTTTTCCCGCGTACTCCACGGATAAAGCCATCCGCGTGGAGTTTTTCGGAGACGAAGTGGACCGCATCAGCGAGATCAATGTCGTCACCGGCACCGCCACCCGCTACCTCAACCACGCCGCAATCTACCCCGCCAGCCACTATGTGACGACAAAGGAGAAAATGGCTGACGCCATCGGTCGTATCCGCCAGGAGTGTGACGAGCGGGTCAAATACTTCACCGATAATGGAAAGCTACTCGAGGCGCAGCGTATCCGTCAGCGAACGGATTACGATATTGAGATGATGCAGGAGCTGGGCTACTGTACCGGGATTGAGAACTATTCCCGCGTGATCTCAAACCGCGCGCCGGGCAGTCCGCCCATGACGCTGCTGGACTATTTCCCCAAGGACTTTCTGCTGTTTGTGGACGAGAGCCATGTGACACTGCCGCAGGTGCGGGCCATGTACCGCGGCGATCGGGCGAGGAAAGAATCCCTCGTGGAGTTCGGCTTCCGTCTCCCCTCGGCCTTTGACAACCGACCGTTGAAGTTTGAGGAGTTTACCCAGCGAATCCACCAGCGGGTCTACGTCTCCGCCACACCCGGCGAGTATGAGCGCGAGCGTGCCGGGCAGATTGCCGAGCAGATCATCCGGCCCACGGGTCTGCTGGATCCCGAGATCTTTGTACGCCCTGTGGAGGGGCAGATCGACGATCTGATCGGGGAAATCAACGACAAGATTGCCAAAGGCCAGCGGAGTCTTGTGACCACGCTGACCAAGAAAATGGCGGAGGATCTTTCCGCCTATCTCACAGGCGCGGGCATCCGATGCCGCTACATGCACCACGACATTCACACCATCGAGCGCATGGAGATCATCCGCGACCTGCGCCTGGGTGAATTCGACGTGCTGGTGGGCATCAACCTGCTGCGTGAGGGTCTGGACATCCCGGAGGTCGGCTTGGTAGCCATCCTGGACGCTGACAAAGAAGGCTTCCTGCGCAGTGAGACGAGTCTGATCCAGACAGTCGGGCGCGCAGCACGCAATGCGGACAGCATCGTCATTATGTACGCCGATACCGTCACGCCCTCCATGCGTGCCTGCATCCAGGAGACGGAGCGCCGCCGCCGGAAGCAGAAGGCCTATAACGAGGCAAACGGAATCGTACCCCAGACCATCACCAAGAGCGTGCGTGATCTGATCGAAATCTCCACGGACGCCGCGCCCAAGCTCAAAGCCAACGGTGTAAAGATGACCGAGCGCGAGCGCAAGGAGCTGATCGCATCCCTGGAGAGCAAGATGCGCAAGGCCGCTGAAATGCTCGAATACGAGATCGCAGCCCAACTGCGCGACGAGATTATCCGTCTGCGCGGCAAATCCTGATTGGGAGGCAGCCCATGAAATTGATGATCCTGGACGGAAACAGCATTGTAAACCGCGCCTTTTACGGGGTGCGGCCCCTGAACGCTCCGGACGGAACGCCCACCAACGCTGTTTTCGGATTTCTCAACATTCTCCAGCGCATGCTGGATGAACAGACCCCGGACGCTGTCTGCGTCTGCTTTGATATGAAAGCGCCCACCTTCCGCCATAAGGCCTATGAGGGCTACAAGGCGCAGCGCAAAGGCATGCCGGAGGAACTGGCGGTCCAGATGCCGGTTTTGAAGGAGACTCTGGACGCCATGGGCATCCGCCGCTATGAGCAGGAGGGCTATGAGGCCGATGATATTCTCGGCACTGCCTCCCGCATCTGTGGAAAACAGGGCTGGGACTGCGTGGTGGTCACCGGCGACAAGGACAGCCTGCAGCTCATCAACGGCAGCACCAGCGTCTGTAATGTCAAATCCCGCATGGGACAGACGGAGACCATCCTCTATACGCCCGAGGTGTTTCAGGAGGAATACGGCTTTGCTCCGCCGCAGATGGTGGATCTGAAGGCCCTCATGGGCGACAGCTCCGACAATATCCCCGGCGTTCCCGGCATCGGCGAAAAGACCGCGATGGATCTCATCCGCCGTTATGGGACGGTGGACAACATCTACGCCAATCTCAGCGCTTTGGACATCAAGGACAGCGTGCGCAAAAAGCTCGCGGCGGGCGAGGAAAGCGCACGAAAATCCTATTGGCTTGCCACCATCCTCTGCGAAGTTCCCATGCATTTTGCGCCGGAGGAGAACCTCTGGAACAAAGACTATAATGACGGGCTGTATGCGCAGCTCAAGCGTTTGGGTTTTCAGAAGTTTATTGAGCGCTGGGGCCTGCGTGAACCGGAAGAGAGCCATGAGAGCTTCCACGCAGGAGAACTGGAATGCGTTCAGGTGGAAGATTCGGACGCGGCGCAGGCCCTGCTCAAAGCGGCAGAACAGGCCGAGCTGCTGGCCGTTTCCTTTGGCGAGAATCTGGACAGCATCGAACTCTGCGATGGGAGCAAGGTCTATATGGCCGACTGGAGCCGCTGCGGAGACGAGAGCTGGCACCGCCTGCTGGAAACCGTCTTTGTGCCGGGAAAAAGGAAACTCGGCCACCATATCAAAGACAGCATGAATGTGCTCCAGCGCGAGGGACTGTCCACCGAGGGCTTTGTTTTTGACACGGCGCTCGCGGCCTACCTGCTGGACGCCAATGAGAACGACTACGCGCTCCCGCGCATCTCTGCGCGTTATCTGGGCGCGGAGCGGCAGGGAACGCAGGCTGTGTTTGCACTGTATCCGGTGCTCGATGAAAAGCTTCATGAGCTTAAAATGAACAGGCTGTATGAGGAGATCGAACTGCCCCTCTGCCGGGTGCTGTCGGATATGGAGCAGGCAGGCTTCTATGTAGACCGGAAAGCACTGTATGATTTCGGCGAAAACCTGAACGGAGACATTGCTAGACTGCAGGAGAGCATCTGGGATCATGCCGGACACGATTTCAACATCAATTCGCCCAAGCAGCTGGGCGAAGTCCTCTTTGAGGAACTGATGCTCCCATCCGGGAAGAAAACCAAGACCGGCTGGAGCACCAACGTAGACGTACTGGAAAAGCTGCGCGGCAAGCACCCGATTATTGAAGAAGTGCTGGAATACCGCACGCTGACAAAGCTCAAATCCACCTATGCCGACGGCCTGTTGAAAGTAATTGCCGAGGACGGCAGGATCCATTCCAGCTTTCAGATGACGGTCACAGCCACGGGACGCCTTTCCTCCACGGAGCCCAATCTCCAGAACATCCCCATCCGCAAAAAGCTGGGCGCTGAGATCCGCAAGATGTTTGTGGCGGGACCCGGCATGGTTCTGGTGGATGCCGACTACAGCCAGATTGAGCTGCGGCTTCTGGCCCACATCTCCGGGGATGAGGCCATGCGTGAGGCGTTTTTGAGTGGGGAGGACTTCCACACCGTCACAGCTTCCCGCGTCTTTGGCATCCCGGTGGAGGAAGTCACACCCCTTCTGCGCAGCCGGGCCAAGGCGGTCAACTTTGGCATCGTTTATGGGATCTCCGCCTTCTCGCTGGCACAGGACATCGGAGTCTTCCCCAATGAAGCCAAAGCCTATATGGATGCCTATCTCGATAAATACCACGGGGTCCGAGACTACATGAAACAGATCGTGGCTCAGGCAAAAGAGAACGGCTATGTGGACACGCTCTTTGGCCGACGCCGCTATCTGCCGGAGCTGAAGAGCAGCAACTTCAACGTCCGTTCCTTCGGGGAGCGCGTGGCGCTGAATATGCCGGTGCAGGGGACCGCCGCGGATATCATCAAGCTTGCCATGGTGAACGTGGCGCGAAAGCTCAAGGAGCAGCAGCTTCAGGCTAGGCTGATCCTCCAGGTGCACGACGAACTGATTGTGGAATGCCCGGAGTCTGAGGCAGAGACGGTGCGCGTGCTATTGGAGAGCGAAATGGAAAACGCCGTGCAGCTGAGTGTTCCCCTGACCGCCGAGGCACACATCGGGCACAGCTGGGCTGAGGCGCATTGATGGAAGCACGGATCTGCGACGCCGAAGAGCGCCACATCCCACAGATGGAGGAGATCGAGAAGCTTTGCTTTTCGATGCCGTGGACGACCGATCAGCTGCGCTCACAGCTCCATGACGCACAGCACGAGTGCATTGCTGCCCTGGACAGGGATGGAAATGTTCTGGGTTATGTTGGCATGATGTGCGTTCTGGATGAGGGCTATATCTCCAATGTGGCTGTGCACCCAAGGGCGCGCCGCCAGGGTCTGGCTGACAAGCTGATCAGCCA
>JAEEGL012934034.1_pt1 | contig 16252 bp, 5 predicted proteins | sample 9134231 | NCBI WGS metagenome assembly JAEEGL01 (sample SAMN16246548, study PRJNA631951) | gut metagenome | biome: gut microbiome; feature: rumen; material: fiber-attached | host: Bos | place: Iran: Karaj | collected 2018-10
TAAACAAAATTCAACATATGGTTTTATAAATTTTTTTACCATTAAATAAGGTCTTTTTTCAAAAAACATTTCAAATAATTCATATGTAATAATATTTATACTTTCAAAATTTTTTGTTAAATTATTTAATAATAAATATGATATTTTATTTGATTTATGATGTTGATAATCAAAATCTTCATTTAATTGAAATTCATTATATTCAATTTCTTCATTTTGATTTATATTTTGATCTTTATTTACTAATTTTGACATTTCTTCTTCACATTCAAATTTTTTTCCAAATTTTTCATCATTAAAACCAAATAAAAAATTTGCAGTAACATCAATAATTTCATTATTTGTAGCATATCTTAATATACCAATTAAATATTGTAAATTACTTCTAGAAACTTTAGGATTACTTAATAATTTTGGTTGAACCATTTTAAGTAAAAATCTATTAAAGAAATAATATTTAAAATTTTCTTTTATTTTATGTGATACTATACAATTACATATTTTACATAAAAATCTAGTATAATCAATCATAGAAAAATATTCTTTTGTCAAAATAGAAAATGTTCTTCTCATATTAATTGAAACTTCAAGTGTTTCAACATTAGAAGTTAAATCAAAAGAATCTGGTAATATCTCATATAAATTACATAATTTAATAACTAAAACTTCAACAAATTTTGAATTTAATAAATAATTTGAATTTGATAATTCATCAAAACTTAAATAAACAATTAATGATCTTCTTACATATTTTTTATATTCAAATTCATGAATTGATTGATCATATAAAAGTAAAAGTAATAAATTTGAAAATATAATAAAATCTTGTTCTTCTTTTAATAAAAATGGATTATTTGTAATAATAATAAAATCAAATATTAATTCTGGAAAATTTAAACAAACTCTTACAATTTCATTTAATAAATATCCAAAATTTTTTATTTCTTTACAATAAACTCCTTCATTTTCTAATTTTTTTCCTAGATATTGAATTAAATTAACTAAAGAAGAAGTTAAATTTTTTCTTTTTTCTTTTTGATTAAAAATCTCACAAAATCTAATAATATGAATAGTCAATGCAATATATTCAATAATAACATTTATTTTTTCTTTATTTGAATCATTACAATAATTACATAATTTTGGAAGATAATCAATTGCAATATTTAAATCATCATTATTTTGATCTTGTACTGAAATACTTATTAATGATACATATTTTTTTAAGTGATCTGAAAGTGATGGTAAATTTATATCTTTTCCAGTTCTTTTTATATTTCTTTCTATTCCTTCTATTTCTTTTTCTATTGTTATTTTTTTTGAAGCTAATGTACTTTTCATTTTTATATTTTTAATATATTTTTAATTGATTCTTTTTTTGGTTTTAATTATTTCTTTTTATATTTTAATATTTAGTTTTTAATATTTAATTTTTTATTTATTTTATTGTCTTTTTTTTATTTAATTTACATAATTCATTATTTAAAAAAAAATGTTTTTTGTAAAAAATACAATTGATTTATTTACAATGAATTATAATAATGAAGATATTCCAATAAAAATAAATAATTCTTCAGAAGAAATAAAATTAAATCAAAAAAAATCAGAAATAAATACAAAAATAAATAATCAATATCAAAGAGAAATGTCAATATTTGAAAAATTTATATCAAAAACATTCAAAATAATGACAAATTTTCTTCAATTAATAGGTCCATTATTCACATATACAATATCATTATTTCTTTTATATACATATATATCAATAATAAAATCAATAGTTCCAGAATATAAAAATCAAAATAAAATATTAATATCAAAATTGATATCAATATCAACATTAATAGAATTATTTTATATATTATTTAATTTTTTCTTAGCAACTTTAATTAAACCAGGATCAATTATAGATATAATAAACTCAAAATATTATAAAAAAAATAATCCATATTTTTCAAAAGATTTAATTTTACCTCAAATGACATTTCGAATAAATCAAAATAAAAAAAAAAAAAATTGGAAAAAATGTCGATATTGTCAAATAATTAAACCATTAAGAACTCATCATTGTGCAATTTGTAATAATTGTATATTTAAAATGGATCATCATTGTCCTTGGATTAATAATTGTGTAGGACAAAATAATCAAAGATATTTTTTATTATTTTTAACTCATACTTTTATTTATGATATTATAATAATTTCTTCTATAATTCCTTTATTATTAAAAGGTTATTTTAGAAAAATGGAAAATCAATTAAAATTTGTTATTATTTTATCTATAGCTTCTTTTATTATTTTATTATTTTTTAATTCTTGGAATTGGTTTTTGGCTTTAAATGGTAAAACAACTTTAGAATTTTGGGGAGAAAAAAGTGGTTTTATTAATGAAAAAATTAGTCCTGTTTCTTATGATTTTGGAAATTGGAAAAAAAATTTATTTTATGTTTTTGGGTGTGATAATTTATTTTTTATTATTTTTATTCCTAATATTAAAAAATTACCCTTTTCTGGATTAGAATGGAGTAAATTTGTTGATGATAATTTTTATGTTGAAGGAATTGATAATTTTAATAATGAAAGTGATTTAGAAAATTTGAATAATTTGAATTGTGATGATATTGAAATTAATATTAATATTTGATTTTATTTTTTTTTATTTTTTCTAATTTTTTCTAAATTTATTTTTTTTTATTTAGTAAAATATAATATTTATTTATTAAATATTTTATTATCATAAAAGTTAAAATACAATTTTTAAAAATTAAAATTTAATATATAAATTATATTTTTATTATAAAAAATTAATCAATAATCCAAATTACAATATAACATTTTTAATTAAAAATCTTATAAACAAAACAATAATAAAAAACTAGTATACCTTTTTATATTTGGGTATAAAAAATAATATAAACATGAATAAATCAATTAAAAGCTTTTTTCATAAATGGAATATTACTACTATGAGTACTATTAACATTAGAATGATTAGAAATATTATCTTTATTTTTATTTCCACGACTTTGAATTAATTCTTTAATTTTATTTAATCTATTTGATACTCTATTTTCATTTTTAATTTCTTTTTTTTCTATAATAGAAGAAAAATAAGATGCATAAAATTTATTTGGATCATTTAAATTAATTGAATTATTTTCAATATTTTGACTTATAATATCTAAAGTATCAGTTTTTTTAATTTTAATTTTATTTTTATGATCATCTAATAAATTATTATTATCATTTATAATATTTGAATTTCTTATTCCTTTTTTTTTATTGAATAATTTATCATTATTAAAATTATCTCTATGGGCATTTAAATCTTCTTCTTCTGATTCTGAATGATTATTGTTTGAAGGTGATGAAAATATCATTTTACTTAATCTTCTATCATTTTTTGTTAATGTTCTTGTTTTTGCATGTTCTATTTTTTTCTTTGGTGATATTTTTAAACTTTCTATTATTCTATTATTTGTATTTGTTACTGAAATTGTTTCTTTATCTTTTTCTTTTTCAATATCTGAAATTTTTTCTGTATTTGAACTTGAAATTTTCTCATTATTATTTGACATTTTTTCTTTTTCTTTTTCTTTTTCTTCTTTATCTTCTTTTTCTTTTTCTTTTTCTTTATTTTTCTTTTTATTTTTATTTTTATTTTTATTATTTTTATTTATACCTTTATCACTTTTAATTTTTTTATTTCTTATCTTAAATTTTTGAATACCAAAAATAGTAAAAGAAATAATATTATGTTTAGATAAATTTTTAAAAATTTTCTTTTCTTGAATAGAATTAAATTCAATAATATCATTACCATCACCATTTAAAGATAAATTATTATTATTAAAATCATTAAATAAAAAAGATTTATTTTTATTAAGTAATTTATATGCTAAAATTTGATTTAAATTACTATAATTATTACTAAATTCAGGTGAAAAAATACTAGAAGGCATATCTTCATTATGTAGAGAAATTTCTTCAAAAGGTAAATTTTCATTATTAATTTCTTCTAAACTATAAGGTAATGTTAAACTATTTGAAGAAAAAAAAGTTTTTTTATCTTTATCATTAAAAAATCCAAGATATATTTCTTTTTCATTATTTATACTTTTTATATCAAATATTGAATTCTTTATTATTGTTTTTACAGTTTTATTTGTATCATCTATACTTGAACGATATGTATTTTGTTCTTCATTAAAAGAATTTTCAAATTGTCTTTTTGTATTTTCATTTTCTATTATAAGATTTTTATTTTCTTTATTTAATTCTAATGTATCACTATCTTTTATTTCATTTCTTTTACTTGTATTATTACTCATTTCATCACTAATATTAATTCCTTTAAGAATTATATTTGTATTATAATTAATAGTATTACTTATTTCACTATTATTTAAATCATTATTATTATTTTTAACAAATAATTTATTATTATTAATTTTATTATTTATATTATTATTTGAATTATTATTTTTATTAATATCATTAATTTCATTTATATTATCATTATTTATAGTTAATTTAAATTTTTCTTTTTTCTTAGAACTATTAGTTTTAGAAAATTCAGAACTATTACTTTTACTATTACTATCACTTTCACTATCACTCTCACTTTGACTATCACTATTACTATCACTATTACTATTACTATTACTAGTACTATTACTTTTACTATTACTATTACTTTTACTATTACTTTGACTATTACTTTGACTATCACTTTCATTTTTTTTTTCTTCAATTTTATTATCATTTTGACTATTATTTTCTTCAGAATTTTCTTCTTCAAATATAGTCTCATTTTCTTCTTCTTCTTCTTCTCCATATTCACTAGGTATACTTTTTAATCCAGAATCATTTAAATTTTGAAATAAATTATTAGAATTTAATAATTTATTACTTTTAGTAGGATCAACTCTATAATAATTTTCTTTCATAACTGAATCTCTTCTAATATTTTGTCCTTCATTATGTACAAAAAAAAATTTAAGTGTTTTATTAATTAATCTTTCAATTTGTTCCATATTAAATAAACTTTTTTTAATAATTTTTCTCCAAATTTTAGGAAAATTCATACTAATTTCAACAGCATCAGTTTTTTTTAATAAAAATAATTCACAAACTTTAGTTTTAACTTTAACACTTAAAGGACTTCTTTTATTTAAAAACATTAATATATCACCAAAATGTTCATTTCTTCTAATTTCAATTATTTTAATATATTGTTGATGTTGTTTCATTTCTTTAATTTGAGATAAAGAATTATTTTTAATTAAATCTTCATTACTTGGTATATCTAATTCATTTGGAGTAAAATTTGTACCATTTGATAAAGTTGATTGTTTTAAAAAATTTAAATTTGCATTTTTTAAACCTAATCTTCTTTGATTTTTAACAAATCTTATTGTTTCCATTTTATGTATTGTTTCTTCTTTTAATATTACTGGTAAAGGAATTTCTAAACTTAATATTCCTCTTTTTACAAATAATATTTCTTCAATATATTCTCCTTCTTTTACTAATTTTTCATTTTTTAATGCTTGAATTGGTTTTAATGCTAAAATTACTTGAATAACAAAATCAGTATTATAAAATTTTTTAAAAAATATAAAATTATATATAATATCTTTATACATTTCTAAAATTAATTTATTTCTTAAACCACTTGGTAAACTATCAATAATTTCATTTTTATCTCCAGATTCATGTCTTAATCTATAAAGTAAAAATTTACTAATTTTATCATAAAGTTGATTTGGCATTTTTTCATGAGTAACTCTTAATTGTTCTAAAGTATTAATTTTATTTTGATAATCTAAAGTTTTAGAATCAACCATAGAAACATAATTACTTAAAGCAGAAACAGAATAAGAATAAATCATAATACCAACAACTAATAAAATTAAATTATAAAATCTTTCATATAAAGAAACTGAAACAATATCACCATAACCAATAGTAAAAACAGTAGCAACAATATAATATAATGCAGTAACATAAATATCAGTTTGTTGATTTGATATTTCATAACCATTTATATATATCCAATTTGGAAATTGTAATGTACCTAAAAATATAAATATACAACTTAATATATGTATTGCAGCAAAACCAATAAATAATGACATATATACTCTTATCCATTTTTCTAATGCGTCAATTCCTTCTATTGATTTAAATATTTTATCAGTGAATTTATTATGTAAAAATACTTTAAATAATTTTAATACTCTTATTAATATTAATAAATCATATAATGAATTATCTTTTATATAACTTAATTTTAATTTATTTCTAAATGGTTGTAATAATATTATAATTGAATTAAATGGAATTGCACTTATAAAATCTATTGTAAACCAATGAGTTAAATAATGAATTGCAATTGAATTTGAATTTGTTATTAATTCTTCATCAAAATCATAAAATGCAATAAAAAATCCAAAAATTAAATCAATTATACAAAAACAATCCATTATATATTCAAATATTTGTAAAAATTTAGATTGAAATGGAGGAGAAAATGTTTTTTTAAAACCAAATACATAAATTGGATAAGTTATTGAATATATAGATAAAAAAAATAATATAGCATCAAATATAAATATAAATATATTATCTGGATGTATATATAATTCTCCTTCTAAATCATCTAATACTTCTTCATCACTTAATGAATCATATACTAATTTATCTTGTCTTGTTAATCTTCTAAATTGAAATTCTTTTATTTTTTTTTTTAATTCATTTTCTGAATCACTATTATCAGATTCTTCAATTGTATTATTATTATTTAATGTATCTTCTTCTTTTATTGTATCAATTGATATTAATTTTTCTTTTTTTTCTTTTTCTAATTTTGTAAGTAAATTTTCATTTGAATTTATTGAATCTGAAGAAAAAATTATACTTTTACGTAAATTTTTACATAAATTTGTAAATTTTTGATATTTTGATTTTGATAATGGAACATACGCTCTTATATCATCTTTTTTATATGAAATTAAACTATTTTTATTATCTTCTTTATCAAATTCATTTTCACTTTCTGATGATAATATAAGTGAATTTTTTATAATTTTTCCTTTTAATGTTTTAGATTTTGATAAATTTCTTGAAAAACTTACATTACTATTTATACTTAATCTATTATTATTTACATTATATGGTTTATTAATATTTAAATTTAAATGATTCATAAAATTCATATTATTTTTTACTTGAACTGTATTTTTTTTCTTTCTTTTTCTATTAAATTTAATTATACTATCAGTATTTTTTTTATTTTCAATTTCACTAAAATTAAAATGTACTTTTGTTTTTCTTTTTATAATTGAAGAAGTTGAACATATACTTTGATTACTAGGTTTTTTATTAAATAATTTAGGATTTTCATTTGTTGAAAGCAAATTAATTGAATTTCTTTTTAAATTTGTTTTCGTACCAGTTTTAACTATTGGAAGTATACTAGAACTATTTTGTACTATATTTTGATTTGTTTTACTATCTCTTTTTGATTTATTTATATCATCATTATCAAAATTATTTGATAAAAATAATGAATTTCTTGTACTCATTCTTTTATAATATGAATTATTATTATTATTTTCATTATTATTTGATAATAATTTTGAATTTCTTTTTGTACTCATTCTTTTATAATTATTTATATTATTATTTTTTTTATTATTATTATTATCACTATCACTTGATCTTCCACTATTATTTCCAATTAGAGAAAAAATATTTAAATTTTCTTTATTTGAATTTTCTTTAATTTGTTTTAATTCATCTTCAATATTATATTTTTCTTTATCATCAGCGTCTGCATTTTCTAAAAAATCACTTAATAAATTTTTTACTTTTAATGCTGCATTACTTAAAGTTTCTATTGCTTGAGTATTTATATTTTGAGTTATTGAATTTCTTTTTATAAATTTTGATTGTTCTTTATTAATATTTAGTGAATTTCTTTTTGTTAAATTTACACTTTTTCTATTTGATTTTTTTACTGAAACAGTTGAATTTTTTCTATTTATATTTGTTGAATTTGATGAATATTTTCTATTTGTTTTTAATATTGAACTTCTTTTTGGATTGTTTTGTGATTTAAATGTTTCTATATTTCTTAAAAGAATGTTCATTTTGTTTGATGGGTTCATTTTTTTATTCTATTTTTATTTATTAATTAGAAAATAAGGAAAAAATAAATTTTACTTTTTTTTTTAAAATATATAAAACTAACCATTTTTATATATTAAATTAAAACTTTTATTTTTAAAAATTGAGACTTAAATTATTAATAATATATATGTATTATTTAATAATTATAAAGATAATTAATTACTTTTGACTTTATCATTAAATATATATTATAATATATATTTATATTATTTTGATAATATATTATTTTTTTTGATTTTTAATAAAACATTATACTACAATTAAAAATAAAACAAAAAAAATAAATGTTCCAAATAAACGTAAAATTCTTAAAAATAATATAATTAATGACTTCAAATTAAATAATAAAAAAATTATAATTTAAAATTAAAAGAAATACTTTAAGTTAATTCAAAAAATGAAATATTACATAATATTAATATTATTATTAATATCCCTATCTCTATCAAATAATGTAAAATATAGTCCAATAAAAAAATTTGGAGAAATGAAAATAGATAATTTTATAGATTCATTTTTAATATTTGCATTAGATATAAGTGAAATGAAAAACAATGAAGAAATATATTTAAAATATTCAAGTTCTATAAAAATTAATTCATCATTAATTCAATATGCATGGAAAAAAGAATATTATAAAAATCTAACATTTATTAATTCAACTGAATTTAATTATATTAATAATATAAAATGTGTTACACGTGATTCACAAATTTTTAATTCTACAACTTATTCAATTTATTGTTCAATTAATAAAACAAATAATTCAAATAATACTTTAATGATTTATGTAAAACAAATAAAATTTAATAATATTACTGATTATTCTTTTGAAATTTATCATAAAAAATATAACACAATTAAAATTATTCATATTATTGCTATTTCTATTGCTGTTTTTATTATATCTGAAATTTTATTTGGAAGTTGTTATTATTATTCTCGATATAGAAAATATAAGAACTTTAAATATGAAAATCAAAATGGAAGTATTAATAAAATTCTACCAAATAATAATTATAATAATAATGAAAAATATAATCCACCTACTTCTAATATTTAATTTATGATTAGGAAATAAAAATAATAAAATATTTATCTTTTGTTTTAATTTGACAATATTTTTATAATATTTAATTTATATAATTATCTTTTAATAATATAAAATTTATAAATAATAATTTTCTGTTTTTATTATTATTAGAATATTTAATATATATTAAATCATATTTTTTTTATTATTAAAATAAAATTTTTATAGAAAAAAAATACTTATTATTTACTTTTAATTTATATCAATTAAATATTTATTTTTTATTTGATCCAATTTTTTTTCTCTTTCTGTGAAAATATCTTCATCATTTTTTTCTATATAAGAAAAATCAGACAATTTAAAATTTTTAATTTCATCATCATTATTTAAAATATTTTTTTTATCTTCTTCTTTAATATTATTTATTTCATTTAAAATTTCATTTCTAGTTAAAGAAATATCATTTGATTGATTTAATTTTTCAATTGAATTTCTTTTTTCTTTTTTATTAAGTAATTTTGTAAGTAAATTATTTTGTTTTGATAAGGATAAAATTTTTTCTAAAGATAAAACTTCATTTTTAAAATTAATATTTTTATTTTTCATATTATACAAATTTTTTTGATTTGAATGAAGTGTTATAATAATATTTTTTTTTTTATTTTCAGATACTTTTATAAAATCTTTAATTGTATTATTTAATCTTGAATTTATTTCAAGTAATTCTTCTTTTTTATTTAATAAAGTTTTATACTCTGAATCATTTGTCATATTATAAATCTGAGTTATTTGATTATTATTATCAGAATATAAAAAAGAATCATAATTAAATACTTGATTGGTTGATTCTGATTTTTTTAAATTTCTTATTGGAATATTTCTATTAAAAAATATTGTTCTCATATTTTTTTTTGTTTTTGATTATTTTGATTTGATATAGAAAATTTACTAAACATTTTTTTATGTCTTTGATTTATATTAATATTAGAAAAATTTCTTTTTAAATTTTGTTCAATATCATTTTCACTTTTATTTAAATTTTCATTAATAATATTTTTATTTACTAAAGGTAATACAATCTTTTTATTATTATTTATTTTATCAATTTCATTTATAAATTTTGATTTATCATTATCTATTTTTAATATTATATCATTAACATTTCCACTTAAATCATTTTTAATTAAATTAAACCAAAAATTAAATAATTTTGAATCAAAATTTATATTTTCATAGTTTGAATTTATATTATCATTATAAAATTTTTCTAATTTCTTAAATAAACATTGTTGACTTTCAATTAATGGAATATTATTTTCTAATTTTTTAATCAAATCAAATTTTAAATTTGCAAATGTTTTATATTCATTTGTAAAATATTGAATACTTGATTCTTTCTTTTGTATTTTATTACTATTTTCTTTATAATTTATTATGTTTTTATTTTTTCTTTCTTTTATTTTATTGTGTAAAAGAATATTCTCTTTTTGAATTGTATTAATTTCTTTTTCTAAATTTGAAATTTGTTCAAATGATATTACATTATTTGATTTATTTTGAAATAATTGATATTTTTTTTTAAATATTTCTTGTATATTTTTTGAAATATTTAAATCTTTTTTTTTTGATATGAATGTTTTTTTTAATTTATCAATTACATTTACATTTGGTTTTGTTTTAAAAGTTAATTCAGCTTTTTTTGTAATTGAATCATTTAAATTTTTTATTATTAAATCTAAATCTTTTTTTAATTTTTCTTGCTCTTCATTTAATATTTTTATTATTTTATTTCTTGATTTAATTTCTTTTTTTAATTCACTAATTGTTAAATTATTATATGTATTTTTTTTAGTTAATTCTTTTATATGATTTATTTCTTTTATTATTAAAAGATCTTTATCCTCAATTTGAGTTATAAAATTATTTTTTTTTATTTTGGCATTCATATTATCTTTTTAATTATATTTTATTTTTTTTCAACAATTATTCTTATTTTTATATAAATAAAAAATACGTTAATTTTAATAAAATTAATTTATTACATTTTATATTTTAGAAATTTATTTATAAATAATTAACTTTTTAAATTTTAATTTCTTTCTATTTGATTTAAAAAATAAATTTATCACATCTTTTTTTATTATACTTATTTGTTTTTAAATAAATAATAACGAATAAAAATAAATATAAATTGACTTTTTGTTAAAAAAATTTATTTTAATACACATAAAGATTATTTTCATGTTTATTTTTATATTATTTGTTTTTATTTTTTAATATTATTTTAAAAATTATTCAAATTTAAATTAAAATTTAAATGATTAATTGGATTCCTATTAATCTAAATTTATCATTTTTATTGAAAAATATAAAACTCTTTAAACTATCAAAAAAATAGTTATAATTGTTTATTTATTTTTTGTAATAAATAAAGTACAATTTATATAATTCTTATATTTTATAATTTTGACTTTAAACTAATTACAAAAAAAATAAATTTTTTAAAACTTAAAATATATTATTAATAATATGGAAAATTCACAAATAAATTCTTTAAAAGAAAATATAGATCTCGAAGAAATAGGTCAAAAAATAAATGATTTAAAAGAAAGCAATTATTTAAATACTTATAAAGAAAAAAATTTATGTGATATAAAAATAAATGGAAAATGGACAGTTGGTGCAATAGTAAAAAAGAATGATGAAAAATTATTAATTTTAGATTATTTATTATCAAATAATAAAAATTTTTTTTTAATAAAAGATAAAGATAATTTATCTTATTTTAGAAAAAAAACAAAACCAATATCAAAAAAAAGAAAATGTGAAAGACCAGATGAAGAAATATTAATAAAATATAATGAATACTTTGAAGATTTTATAAATATTAATTTTGGAAAAGATAAAAATAAAGAAAAAAATAAAAATAATATGTTTAAAAATATTTTTCCTATTGATTATTTAATGATTTTAAGAGGAAAATTATATTATATAACAGATGAAGTTTTATGTTATTCAGAAGTTAATAATAAAATTGGGATTGATTTATCTTTAAAATATATTCAAAATTTATTAATGATAATAAAACTTTTTTTTGATTATTCAAAAGAAAATAATGAAATAATTTTAAAATATAAACAATTTAAAAAAACTGATTATGAAGATATTATTTTATTAGATGAAAAATATGCAATTATATCTTTTTTAAAAGATTCTATAACTTTATTAAAAAGAATTTTTGGTCATTCATATTTTTATATAGATTTTTATTATCAATATGATGATTTAATAAGAAATATTATGGATAATGAAAATAGTATTTTATATTCAAAAGATATTAAATTTGAAAAAATTTGTGAAAAATATTCATATTATAAAAGTACATATTTTAAAATTGAACAATTAGAAATGCCAAGTAGAATAATTGCATTTTTTATTGATTATTTTTATTCAATTAATGGATTTGATTCATTGACAAATTTAATTATTTCAAATAATAATTTTTCATTTAAATTTTTAAGAAAATTAACTTCTATTTTTGTTTTTATTTCTTGTTTAATTGGAAAATTTACTAAAAAATTAAATGATAATATTGAAAGTATAAGAAAATATATTGATAATAGAATTAATAATTTTATTGGACAAGATATTATAAAAAATCCAAAAGAAGAAATTTTTTTAGTTATAAATAGAATTTATGATTTGTTAAATATTGATGAAAATGAAAAACAAAAAAAATTTGAATATACTTATTTAAATTATTTATCTAAATGTATTTATTCTAATATTTTAGAAAAACAAATTTATGCAATTAAAACTTTAGATTCTATTGCTTTGTCAATAAAATATAATAATTCAAATAATGAAAATGAAGTTAAAGATTTAATTGAAATTAAAGATCCTTATATTAAATTATTAAATGAAGTTGAATTTACTAATTTTATATCAAATAAACAAATAATTAATTTATTATTACAAGAAAAAATTAATGAAGAAATAATTAAAAATTCTTTTAATATAATATTAATTTCATATAAAAATAATTTTTCTTTTAATCAAGAAGAATATAGTGATATTATAGATGAAAAAGCAAAAACAATTTTCGAGAGTTTATATCATAAAATGATAATTGATAAAAATATTCAAATAATAATACAAGATTTATTTTGTAAATTATCACCTTATTTAAATTATGAACATAAATTATTTATTTTTAAAAAAATAAAAGAATTTATTTTAAATAGTGAAATTAATTTAAATACAATAAACTTTTTAGATAAATTTACATATAAATGTTTAATAATTAATAATAATGATATAGAAAATTTTTATACGAATTTTGATGAAGATTATTTTGGATTAAAATTAATTTGGAATTTTATGCAAGAAGAATATAAAAATAAAATAAATGATAATAAATTATTTCTTGATATAATTAATTCATGTATTAAATCAATAAAAAGAATTTTAGATATAGATACTTTAATTGATTTAATAAGAGAAGATATTATATTAAAAACATTAGAAAAAATTTCTTCTCATATTGGAAGTACTCAAAACATAATTTTATTAAAAGAAATTATTTCAAATACTCCTTTATTTTATAATTTTAATTTAATTTTAGAAAAAATAACATTAAATTCTAATATTTTTTCAATTATAATTTCTGACTTAATATATTATTATGAAAATGAAGAAAAAAAAGAAAAAGATAAAATTGAAAATAATAATTCTTTATATAATGATGAAGAAATTATAAAAGCACATTTATGTTTAATAATAGAATTAATGAATAAAGATAGAGAATTAAATTGGGAATTTGATAAATTTTTAGAGTTATGGAATAAAACTTCAAAAAATAAAATATATTCAAATATTTTTTATTCAAATTTAGCCGAACAATTTCCAAATATAACAAATACATTTAAAGATAAAATATATCAAAAAATAATTAGTAATAATAATTTATTTAAAATAGAAACAAATGAAGATTTAGAATTATATAAAAAATTTTTTTATGGAATTAATTTAAATAAAGATAATTTTATAATATTAAATAATGATTTGAGAATAGGAATTAATGATTTAAATTCAATTATTGGATATGAAAAATTATGGGAAACTTTAGTTAATAATAAAAATTTTGATATTCAAAATAATATATCTAAATTATTATATCAAATTTGTATTGGATATAAATTTCCAAAAAAGCAAGAAGCAAAAAATTATTATAATTCATTTATTGAAACTTTAATTATAAATTTAAAAACAATTATTAATGATGATAGAGATGAAAATAAAATAAAAGGAATTTTAAATTTAGTAAAAAAAATAAATGAAAATAAAATTAATGAAGGTTCATTAATTAAACAAGAATCAAATTTACCTAAATTAGATACTGAAAAAAATAAAGATACTAAATTTGTAAGAATTTTTTTTCATTATTCAGGATTTAAAACTTTAATTAAAGTTTATCATTATTATCCAATTTATTATATAAGATATAAAGTAAGTTTAATTTATAATATTTATCCTAATCTCATTAAATTTAAATTTGAAAATTTAGAAAATAAAACAAAAACTATAAAAGAATTTGATTTATGTGATGATTTTTATTTATTTAATGATACTATATTTAAAAATATGAAAATTGATTATAATCATTTTTATAATATTATTGTTTTAAAATCTAATAATCCATTTGATAATATTGAATATAATCCAAAGAAAATTTTAAATAATAATAAAGAATTGCCAAAAATTTTAATAAATTTATTAAAAGATAAAGATAAAATTTATTCAAATGATGTTTGGGATTTATTAAAAGAAAAAATGCAAAAAAATTATATTATAAAAGATATAATTATTAAAATAGTAAATGAATATAATGAACAATTTGAAATTGAATTAAATTCAATTTTTGATTTTAATACTAGTATATTTTATATTTCATATATATTAACAAATATAAAAAATGTTTTAGAAGATGAAAAAAAAAAAAAGAATGAATTATTTATTATTAATTTTGTTAGTAGTAAAATTTATCTAGGAAAATTAGATAATATGATTAAAAATTATTCTCTAAATGAATATTTTCAAAATGAAATCAATTATTCAACAAAATTTAATGCATTGAATATTTTATTTGATTTAATAGAAATTTTTGATATATTTTTGTCAATTGATAATGATGAATTAAATAATGTAATAAATAAAAAAATTATTCAATTTATATTTGAAATTTTTGAAAGTAAAATTGAAGAAAATTCATTAAATCCATCTTTATATAATAAGGAATGTGAAATTTTGCAAAAAATATGTCAATTAATAAAGAAAAATAATTCTTTAATTTTTAATTTTATATCTGAAATTCTTATTGATGATAAAATAAAAGATAATTTTTTATTTCTTTTAGAAAATTATTTAATTCAAAATAAAAACAAGAATATTACAAATGAACTGAAAGAATTTATTTTAATTATTTTAAATGAATCTTATTATAGATCCGAAGAAGAAAAGAATCAATTTAAAGAATTTAATATTTTACTAAATAATTTCTTTCTTAATGAAGATAATTTAAATAAAAATTATAATTTATCATATCAAACAGAAGAATATAATTTTGAAATTTATTTTGAAATAATAAATAAAATAATAATAAATTCAATAGATTTAAAATTAGATTTTAATTATGAAAAATTCATTAAAGAAAAATTACTATCATCAATAATAGATAATAATAATTTATCACAAACATTTCTTTCAGGATATTTATTATTAATATTATCAATATTTCAAAAATTAAAAATATCATCATTAGAAAAATTAAAAAATGAATCTTTTGATTTTATAAATTTTCTCTATGAAAAATTTATTCTTTCACAAAATCAAATATCAATTAATTCATATAAAAATGCATCAAGTTTATTAAATTATTTATTAATACAAAATCCAGAAAAATTAAATTTAATATATGATTCACTTTTTAATTATCACAATTCATTTTTATATAAAGAAAATCCA
>JAEEGL010269352.1_pt1 | contig 16251 bp, 11 predicted proteins | sample 9134231 | NCBI WGS metagenome assembly JAEEGL01 (sample SAMN16246548, study PRJNA631951) | gut metagenome | biome: gut microbiome; feature: rumen; material: fiber-attached | host: Bos | place: Iran: Karaj | collected 2018-10
CGGTATTTTACAGTAAGAGGGCAATCAAAGTTAAGTCCAAAAACACCTAAGATTGATTTAGCATCTACTGTAAAACGATTGTATGAAACATCAACGTCAAAGTCACACTTTGTTGCAGCGTTAACAAAATCCTTTACCTGATTCGGTGTTAATTTGATAATTTTCTTAATTTCCATAGCTTTAAATCTCCTTACTCGAATGATTATATCTCAAAATCCCGAAAAAATATTGTAGGTTTTCTTATGAATTTCTTAAGATTTTCTTAAAACGATTAAGTTTGCGTGTTTTCTGGACTTTTCATGAAAATTAATTCCAAATTGTCATGCTATTTCTTAATAAAATCATCCAATATCTTGTGTTTAAAAACTTCTCACTGTAATTTTTGCTTGCATCCTAATAAAAAAAGCGCTTTAATTAATTAAAGTTTTTTTGAAAGAGGAGTATGGTTATGGAAAATCTTATTATTCCCAAGGATTACACTTCAGCATTAAACCTCCACGATACTCAGGTTGGAATTAAGACAGTTAAGGACTTTTTCCAGAATACACTTTCTGAGAATCTGAACCTTCTTCGTGTTACCGCCCCTTTGTTTGTAGCACCTGAGTCAGGTCTTAACGATAACCTTAATGGTGTTGAACGCCCCGTTGCTTTTGACATTCGTGAGGAGAATGAGCGAGAGGCAGAGATTGTACACTCTCTTGCCAAGTGGAAGCGTTATGCTCTTAAGAAATATGGTTTCAAGGTTGGCGAAGGTCTTTATACCGATATGAACGCCATCAGAAGAGATGAGATTCCCGATAATATTCATTCCGTGTTCGTAGATCAGTGGGACTGGGAAAAAGCCATCAATAAGGAAGATCGTAATTTTGACTTCCTTAAGGAAACAGTTCGCACTATATATAAGGTTCTCAGAAAAACTGAAAAGTACATGTCAATTCAGTACGATTACATAGAAGAGATCCTTCCTCATGACATTTTCTTTATCACTTCTCAGGAGCTTGAGGATATGTACCCTGGCAAAACTGCCAAGGAACGCGAATATCTCATCACCAAGGAAAAGGGTGCTGTTTTCATCATGCAAATCGGTGACCTACTTGCTTCTGGTGAGAAGCATGACGGCAGAGCTCCGGACTATGATGATTGGGCTCTTAACGGTGATATTCTCGTATACTACCCTGTTCTTGATATTGCTCTTGAGCTCTCATCAATGGGTATCCGTGTAGATGAGAATTCCCTTAAGACACAGCTTGAAAAAGCAGGATGCACTGAGCGTGCTGAGCTTCCCTTCCAGAAGGCAATCCTTAATAAGGAGCTTCCTTACACAATAGGTGGCGGTATCGGCCAGTCAAGACTCTGTCTTTTCTTCCTTAGAAAAGCTCACATCGGTGAGGTACAGTGTTCTCTCTGGGAAGAGAATTATACCGAATATGCAAGAGACAACGGTATTCCGCTCTTATAATCACGGACATTTATGATTTCGCAAAATTCAGTTGACAATCCGATTAAAATATCATTAAATATAGTCGAATAAAATATACAATATTTTTGCTAGGGGAGCTTTGCTGAGATGATGGATTTCCCATCGACCCTCATTACTTGAACCGGGTAATACCGGCGTAAGGAAGCATTTATCAGTTATCACGCTTTGATTATCGATAAATACAAAGACCTCCCCGTAGCATATTTATACGAGGAGGTTTTATTATGTCATTATTTTTAAAACAGGTAGAGGATACCTATGAACTTACATCTGCAGGTTATGGTCTGCTTGTAGTTCTTCTTATTCTGGCTCTGATTGCAGCCTGCTTCTTCACCGGTAAGGATCACAAAAATCATTTTTCCGTTAAGCAGCTTGTTTTTGCAGCAATGTGCGTTACGCTCTCAACAGTTACCTCTATGATAAAAATCTTCGAGATGCCTATGGGCGGTTCAATCACCCTCTTCTCAATGTTTTTCATCACCTTTGTCGGATATTTATACGGACCGAGGGCAGGTCTGACCTCAGCTCTTGCCTATGGTCTTCTCCAGCTCATAATAGGTCCATATATTATCAGTATTCCTCAGCTCGTATGTGATTACATCCTGGCATTTGGTGCTCTTGGTCTCTCAGGATTCTTCCAGAATAAAAAGTTCGGCATGATTAACGGATATATCATTGGTATTCTTGGAAGACTTTTCTTCTCAGTGCTCTCAGGTGTAATCTTCTTCGGACAGTATGCTGCCGACTATGGCATGAAGCCCTTTACATATTCACTTGCTTACAATGGTCTCTACATCGGCACAGAAGGAATACTTACAGTTGCACTTATAAGCGTCCCCGCAGTAAGACATGCACTAAAGAGAATCCGATATATGGCTAATGAAAATGATGTAAGAGAAAAACTATCATCAATAGCCTAAAAGCATTCGTTTACCGCAGCTTTCCGAGGCTGCCTGTCAAACTGATATTGTTTCACCAAGGGTGAAGGAGTAGATTATTCTCTCCTTCACCTTTTTTCCTGTTACTCTTTCAAGAGCATCACGGTAATAATCAAGCTGTATCGTGTACTTTTCTACCAGTTCCTTACCATCACGTACTTTATCGGTCTTATAGTCAAGAAGAACTATATCATCACCCTCCTCAAACCAGACATCAATTATTCCCTGGATAAGGACTAATTCCGATTCAGGAAATTCTTCATCTATCTTGTTAGCATTAATTCCCATCATGAAGGGAGATTCTCTGTGAAGCCTGCCGCTATCATAAGCAGCCTTCATCCGCTTACCTGTCTCACTGTTGTAGAAGGCGAGAATATCCCTCTCATCCACACTCTCTGAGGCATTCTCCGGCATTCTTCCCTCAGCTTCCATCTCATTCATCCACGTGTGAAGGTTCTTCACCTTAATATCGGGAGTTTTATTATCCTCATCGTAAAGAAGCTCCATTACCCTGTGATAGATGGTTCCTCTGGCAGCACCGACTGCCTTTCCTGTCTTTTCGCCCATAAATGCAGGTATAATTTCTTCATCATCAAATATTATGTTGGCAGGCTCCTCTTTCTGCTCGAGCTTTGCCCTCTTAAGTTCTGTAACAGTCGTCTTTACAAAGAGCTTATCAAAAGACTTAAAGGCATAGCTGTCATTAAACCTGCCATTAAAAATCTCCTTTGCAACTTTGTCCGCGCCATCTTCTCCGGATAGAAGTCTCTGCAGCCTTACCTCTGCCGTAACTTCCTTACCTATTTCCTCTGCTGTAAGGTCGTCTCCTGATACAATCCTAAATGTAAACGGTGCTAATTGCCTTTCATTTTTCAGAGCATCACAGGACACACCACACAAGTCGCACAGCTCCTCGTATACAGGATGCCTTGAGAGTGCCATCAAAACCAGCTCCTGATAACAGTCTGCCTGACTCCTCAGGTAATACGGCAAAAGATATGGCTGTTCATCCTCCGCATGAAACAGATTTCTATAGCCCGAATATTTAAGAAGCTCAGTTCCCAGCTCACCATCTTTTGGCTTATCACCCTCATTGAGCTTTGTCTGTCCGGTCATAATGAGCTTATCCTTGGCTCTTGTCATGGCAACATACAATATACGCATCTCCTCGCCAAGAATATCCATTTTCATGTTTTCGCCCATGACGCTTTTACGCAAAGTCTTATATTTTATGCGCTTATCAATATCTATTGCGTTAGCACCTATTCCCATGTCCACATCAAGGACTACCGACTGATTAACATCCATGTAATTAAATTTCTTGGACATACCTGACAGGAAAACAATTGGAAATTCAAGGCCCTTACTCTTATGAATACTCATAATACGAACAACATCTGCGTTTTCATCCAGAATGTTGGCTTCACCGTAATCTACCTCATATTTCTCCAGCTGCTCAATATATCTCACAAAATGGAAAACGCCGCTAAAGCTGGTCCTCTCATAATCAGTCGCTTTTTCCTTTAACATATTGAGATTAGCGAGACGCTTTGTACCACCCGGAAGCGCAGCACAATACTCTCCATAATGTGTTTTATCAAGGATATCCCTGATAAGCTCATTTACGGGCAAATACTCTGCCTTCCTCCTATATTCGTCGACTAAGTCTACAAAGTGTCCTATCTTAGCGAATAATTCATCAGATATATATTTTGAGATGTTATCATCCCACGATACATTTTCTGTGGATTCACCCTTTACAGAAACATTTTCTGAGGCATCATCTTCACCAACACACCTGAGAAGAATATCGTAAAAGCTGCCACTGTCAAATTCACTCTTATCTGTATGTTTGTCATAAGCCTTGATCATAGCAAGTTCTTCGTCAGAAAAGCCGCCTATCACAGAGTGCATCATTCCGACGAGTGGCACATCCTGCCTCGGGTTATCAAGAATTCTGAGGAAATTAAGAACAGTAACAACCTCTGTCGCAGAAAAGTAACCTGTACGAGACTCCACATATGCAGGAATACCTCTGCTCTCCAAAACCTTTCTGAAGGTCTCATCCCATCCCTTGGTTGTTCTGAGAAGTATTACTATATCACCGTATCTGACACTCCTAAGCTTCCCGTCACCTCCTGAAACCACACCGGATTCCATCAGTTCCTGAATCCTTAACGCCACCGCTCTGGCTTCCAGTTCTCTGGCCTCGTCCGAAGCTGAGCCGCCAACGTTTGTCAGAAGAAGCTCAGTAGCGAAAGCATCATCATCTGCACCTGAATCAGGGAAAGTTCCACCGGTAACAAGGCGCGCATCCTTATCGTATTTTACTCCGCCAAGGTCACTACCCATTATCTGCTCAAAGATAAAGTTTACTCCGTCCAGCACCTGAGACCGACTTCTGAAGTTGTTATGCAGAGAGATCTTTCTCTCAGGCTCACCCACTTCCCAGGAGTAGGTGCCCATTTTTTTCATGAATATTTCCGGCTTCGCAAGGCGGAACTTATAGATACTCTGTTTTACATCTCCAACCATAAATCTGTTGTAGACTTTTTCGGATTCACCGGATACAGCTGACAGCAAGCACTCCTGTACATCATTGGAATCCTGGTACTCATCTATCATCACTTCCTCAAAGTAGTCTCTGTACTGCTTTGCACCGCCGTTTAAGATTATCTCAAGGGCAAGGTGTTCCATATCACCGAAATCGATGATACCCTTTTCTCTCTTTTTCTCATCAAATCTCTCCTTGAAGCTGATGGCAAGACCTGCCAGTGTCTTAACCGGCATCTTTGCAAGCTCCATATGACTGCAGATAATATGCTTATCCTCGGCGAGATAATTGGTTGCAAGCTTCTTTATTACATCCTTCGCCTGGTCTCTGTAAGCCTTAGCCAATTCTCTCTTATCCAGATTTACCGAATCATCCTTTTTAGTCGGAAGCCTTCCAAAACTAATTCCCAGAATATCAGCTCTCAGTTCATCAAAGCTCTTATCATCACCTGTGTCTATGCCCTGTATCAGCTCCAGCTCGCTTTCAAGAAGAGGGGCATAGTAATATGGGCCATCTGAATCCGTTGCCAGTCTAAGCGCCATCGAAAGGTTCTGAGCACATTCCTCTATCTTATGCTTTATGAGTTCCTTACTCTTCGTTACAAAAAGCATCTCTTCAAAATTATCTTCATCGGAAGAATAATCCTCTGCTCTCTTGCTAAGCCACTCTTCAGGAAAAGGCATACTCATGGCATAGTCGTATAGCTTTAATATATATTCCTCTACATCACTGTCCCTGCTTCCTGTAGCAAAATACTCCATGCAATTAAGGAAATCCTCATCGCCTTCCTCGTATTTTTCCTCAAGAAGCTCCTCCATCACATCAGCTTTTAGAAGGCGCATCTCACCCTCATCACCAACCCTGTAGGAAGGGTCAAGTCCTATGTCATTAAAGTTATTTCTTAATATGTATTGGCAAAAAGAGTCTATGGTAGTAATCTGCGCACCATGCACCAAAGTCTCCTGCCTCTGCAAATGAGCATTGTCAGGTTCCTCTGCCAGCTTTTTCTGTATTGCAGCAAGTATCTTCTCCTTCATTTGAGCAGCTGCTGCCTTAGTAAAGGTAACTACCAAAAGCTTGTCTATATCTATAGGATTATCTCCTGTTATTCTCTGGATTATCCTTTCAACAAGCACAGTGGTCTTACCGGAGCCCGCTGCTGCAGACACCAGTACATTTGAATTCCTTGCATCTATAACTGATTGTTGTTCTGTGGTAAATCCCATATTAAACCCTTATCTATATATTTTAATAACGTCTTATACTCACACGAATCCATAGAATTCTTATGAGCATTACACTTATTCTGCCCCCAAGAAATCATCCATTCAACTCATGTCGTATGAGTTCTAAGACTTCATCATCTTTTTTACTTTTAAGTTCACGCATCTCATATCCGGGTATCGATGTATCAAAGCCGCATACAGACTTGAAATTGCAGTATTCGCAGGCAGTCCTGGTTCCCTGTGAATAAGGATTGACTGCTATATCACCTTCAATAATGCTCTTTCCACTCTTCTTTATAAGATGATTGACATATTTTGAAACTTCTTCAAAATCATCGGCAGACATCACATCCGACCCGCTCTTACTAAATGCTCCATCCTTATTGAACTTAACAGGAATTACATCCGAAGCCTGCCCGGCCTCTTTGTCCAGCAAATCAACTACACTGCGATCCTCTCGAACAAGCCCCCTTGTCCTTAGCTGCTGCCTGATCATAAGGTTGATGTCTTCATCTGTCTGATCCTTTGATACATTCTGTCCGTCAAGCACAGGATCTGTGAGATGATAATACAAAATAGCCGCCGGAATTACTTCCTTGTTCCTGCTGCCTGCTTCAGCCATGCTCCTTGCAACATTCATATACATTACAAGCTGCAGCTGTAACCCATAATACAACGAACACAGTTCAAATTTCTTATTACCTGATTTAAAATCAATAATCTTAAGATACACATGATCTGCATCTTCGTAAGTATCTATTCTGTCGATTCTTCCGGTGAGCTTCATCTTCTTAAGAATGCGTCCACGCTCATCCTCTGACAACCCAATATTTATGGCGTCTATATCACCCGCTTCATCAAAAGAGGTTTCCATGCTCTTTGGCATAAAAGAGCCCTTACTTAACTGATACTGAAGAGTATCCACACTTCTAAAGAGAATCCTCCTTATCCTCTGCATCAGGTATTCACTTCGCTTACTACTCTCAAGAATATTACCGTTATAATCTGCAGTGAACTCCTTTAAGGCTTCATCCATTATCCTCTCACCCTGCTCTTTGTCAAAGGTGGTCCAGGTGAGATTCTCTTCCTCAAGCTTTCTGGAAAAGGTCTCCAATGCCCCGTGGAAAACAGTTCCCAGATCCGTCTGATCAAAAGTAAACTCTTCCCTTTCGTCCAGTCTTAACCCGTACTGTAGAAAATGAGCATAGGAACATCCTGCAAACTTCTCAAGTCGACTGACAGAATTCACCAGAAAATTACCATATAGCATGGATGCAACAGCCTCAGACAGAGGTTTATGCATGTAGCCTGAACCGGCAGCATAGACCATTTTCATGAGTCTGTCCCTATATCCCTCTGCCTCCATTAATGAATGAAAAAGAGCACTAAAGCTTTCCTCTTCATGTGAATCAAGATATCCTCTGGAATAATCCTGTATATGTGCAGCCACGTAATCCATTCCATTTTGGGGAGTCTCAATTATCTCCCCATCTGCTCTACCATCATATCGCTGTATTGACACTCCGGGGAACAGAGCTTTTACCTTACCGATAAGGTAAGCGGGCCTGATACTCTTGCCATCAGGATCAATATGCGCATATGACAAATAGAGTCTGTCCGAGGGCTTGGTAAGGTTCATATAGAGATAAAGTCTCTGAATATACATCTGCTGTCTGGGTGTGGGTGCAAGCTCGATATCTGTGAGAGATTCCGCAAGGTATTGTCTCTCAATATCGGAAATGATCCCTCCTGTTCCTGCAGACTTAGGAATAAGATCATCATTGACTCCGAGGAAAAAGAGAATCTTAACCTCATTAAGTCTTGTTCTCTCGATATCACCCACGACTATTCTGTCAACACTCTGGGGGATTGTGCCTATCTCTATATCTCCAAAACCAACATCAAGAATATCAGCGTATTCCTTCCATGTAAGCTTCTCATCACCCATTAACGCTGTCACCTGATCAAGGAGCGCAATAACCTTACGGAATATCACTGTATATTCTTTTTCCCTTATTCCATCGCCCTGATCATGAAAATATCTCTCATAATCGTCAACTCTCTGCCGGGCATCCAGCCCTGTCAGAAATTCATAAAGAGCCCTGGAATAATCCAGTACCGATTTGCCTTCTGCGGTAAATAAAGGCGCCAGTGACGAAACCACCCTCTCACGCAGGGCATTTATCTCATCAAGGTACTGTTCCTTTTGCTTCTCCAATATATCATTTTCAGTGTCCTTTAATTCGGACATCTTGAGTTTCCGCATAATTTGCTTAGGGATACGGTCAAAAGGATTATTCCACCCTTTATTCCCACGGATACCCATAGCTCGTACGTAATTTTCCAGTTTATCTGCTTCGTTAGAGGAAAGTGGAGACAAACCGCTTCTTAAATAATGAAACACTGCCTCAAAGCTATAATGAGAATTTACAGTAAGCAGTGCACTTCTTATAGCTTCAATAAGAGGATTAAGCTTAACTTTTCCTGTCTGATCCAGATAAACCGGTATACCATATTTATCTGCTTCCTCCGAAACCACCGCTTCATATCTCTCCAGTCCGCCGCACACAATTGCAAAATCGCGGTAATGCAGAGTCTTATCCTCCCTGATTAGGCTCCTTATCCTGGCCAATGCCATCTGCACTTCTTCGGTTACAGTATCAGCCTCAAAAATACCTATTTTCCCGGATACATCTTCATACTTCTCATTTCCGTATCTGAAAAGTCTCTTCTCAAGAAAAGCGAGCTCCGGATTATTGGCATGTCTTCCGAACTCATTGCCGTTAAGTACAATATATTTTTCCTTAATGTAATACTCTGACCAGCGCTCAAAATCAGGAACAGCCGCAGGATCATCGTATTTTTCATTCTCATATTCAAGGCGCAAAAGATCATGAGCTGTTTTCTTAGTAAGTAAAAACAGATCCTGTTCTGCGTTCCTGTCATAGATAAACGGATTCTCTTCCTGTCCGATCGTAAATGAAAAGATTACCTCCATCGAATATCTAAGCAGCTGTGAAATAACCTTATACTGCACAGGTGTAAATCCGGTAAATCCATCAAAAGCGATGACGCTGTCCCTGATCAGCTTTGAGGAAGGAATAGCTCTGCATAGCACATCGAGAAGCTCCTCCTGGGCGATATAATTTCCTTTGATATATTTTTTGAATTCAGAATAAAGAAGCTTAAGATCAAGAAGCTTAGACTTAAGTGCTCCCTTACCTTCGCAGGCTCCGATTATGTCGTCAAGCATCTCAGGCTCTATGCTGTATTGCATAAATTCAGAAATGGTGGACTTAACCTCGTCAATATATCCCATTTTATGCATGCTGCCACCAATAACAGGAAGCTTTTCCCTTATATTTTCAGCAACATGACGCAGCACCAGACTTTTTCCCATATCGTCCAGAACCTTTTCATGATCCTGTCCCACCTCCTCAAAGATACGGTGAGAAAGGCGCGAAAAGCTTACAACATCGATGTTCATGATGCCATTCATTGGATGCTGCTTAACAATATCAAGCTGCGTCTGCATGGTGAACTGATCCGGAACAACAATAAGAAAATTCCTCTCCGGCTCATTTATACTTCTATCAATTATCTCCTGTCTTATGTGATAGCTTTTTCCTACTCCCGAGGCTCCAAAAACAAAACGCAGCATATCAAAACTCCTTGAACACATATAAGTTACATACAGTCTAAATTTTACCACAAAAAGAGACATATATATGTCCAATATATATGCCTCCATTTGTGATATTATTAAATGTTTTGTTCTTAGTGATGGAAAAATCTCATACCTGTAAATGCCATAACCATCTCATGTTCATTGGCTGCCTGTATAACATTGTCATCTCTTACGGAACCGCCGGGCTGAGCTACATATTTCACACCGCTTTTAGCTGCTCTCTCGATGTTATCGCCGAAGGGGAAGAACGCATCTGATCCCAGTGATACTCCGGTATTCTTATCGAGCCATGCTCTCTTGTCAGCCTCTGTAAATCTCGCAGGCTTAACCTTGAAAAGATTCTGCCACTTGCCTTCTGCAAGAACGTCCATATAGTCAACACCGATATAAAGATCGATAGCATTATCTCTGTCAGCACGACGGATGTTATCAAGGAAAGGAAGCTCAAGAACCTGAGGTGCCTGTCTGAGGAACCAGTTATCTGCCTTGGAGCCTGCAAGTCTTGTGCAGTGAATTCTTGACTGCTGACCTGCTCCGATTCCGATTGCCTGACCACCCTTTACATAGCAAACTGAATTGGACTGTGTGTATTTAAGTGTTATAAGTGAAATCAGAAGGTCCTTCTTTGCAGCATCCGGAAGGTCCTTGTTTTCCGTCACAATGTTTTCAAGCATCTTGTCATCAATTACGATGTCATTGTGTCCCTGCTCGAATGTGATGCCAAACACCTGCTTCTTCTCAAGTGCAGCAGGCTTATAGGAAGGATCGATCTTGATAACGGCATAGTTACCGTTTTTCTTTGCCTTTAAAATTTCAAGAGCCTTATCCGTATAATCAGGAGCAATGATACCGTCTGATACTTCTCTTTTTATAAGTCTTGCTGTATCCTCATCGCAGGTATCGGAAAGTGAGATGAAATCACCAAAGGATGACATTCTGTCAGCTCCTCTTGCTCTTGCATAAGCAGATGCCATAGGTGAAAGGTCTCCAAGATCCTCAACCCAGTAGATTTTCTTTTCAATCTCGGAAAGCGGCAGGCCTATAGCAGCTCCTGCAGGTGATACATGCTTAAAGGATGTAGCAGCAGGCATTCCTGTCGCAGCTTTTAATTCAGACACGAGCTGCCAGCCGTTAAATGCATCAAGCAGGTTGATATAACCTGGTTTACCGTTAAGTACCTCGATGGGCAGATCTGATCCATCCTCCATGAAAACTCTTGAAGGTTTCTGATTCGGGTTACATCCATATTTAAGGGCTAATTCTTTCATGTTTTTCTCTCCTATAGTCCGTTAGTGTTATTTGTTTTTATTTACAATGCGGGTCTCATACTTGCCTGTAGCAATATCGATGTAGCGTGTGAACAACGAAACTTTGTTATCTTCGTTTAGGTTTTCCCAAACCATCTTTGTGAATTCATCGATGTCACCGGAAATCTCTACCTCTGTAGGTTCACCTTCGTAGCTGGGAAGCGGATTGCCATCGCCCATATAGGTGTGGATGAAGTAGCCCTTGCCAGCCTTAGGATTTTCATATGTGTATGTAAATCTGAGACAGGAAGAAGGATCATTATGATCGCTCTTTAAGATAGACATTGAAATGTCATACTTTCCATCAGCAATGTGCATAAGTCCTGAAATTCTGGGTGTATAGTTCGGAGCATCCGGCTCGAACTCCCTTGTTCTAAGGGATTCCTCGAAGGACTGTCCTGCCTCCATGAGGTCATAGATTGTATCGGTCTGATCACCGTTTGTGACGATTGTGTAGTCACCTCTTACTCTTACAGGTGCATAGATTATAAGACTGGGATCCTCAAGCTTTGCAGGATCAAAAGCTTCTGTGCGGATACCCTCTCCCTCCTCTACAAAAACTCGATTTCTGCTGTTTTCACTTCTTCCCATGATAAAATAAGCAGTTACAGCATACTTTCCATCTGCACTTGTACCAATAACGATTCCACGTCCGGGATAAGAATTTGAACTCAGTTCCTTTGCAAGATTTACCATTATTTCTCCTTTCATAATATGCGCAGCTTTTTGCTTCACACATGAAATAAAAAGGCCGCCTGAACAAGCCATATCACACGGCTGCCCAGGCGGTCGACAATTCATAATCAGCTGCACTTCCCTGTGGTTACCCACTCATCCGCCAGTCGTGCAACAACATTACTGTAAACTAAAATCATCAGAAATTCAACTAGTGTTTTTTACCAAAAATATCCGGATTTCAAAATCCAAATATTACTTTTTGAGTATTATTATCGGTTCTCCATAGCACTGGACTCCACCGCGGAACACCTCTACCTCACTATCGTCTATGAGATTTTTATAGATACCGTCTTCAAGCGGCATACGCACATTTGATGTAGCACCCTGCAGTGCAAAAACTCCAACCGCTTTTCTGTCGCCCTTTTCAATCGTTGCAACAACAGTATGGTTCTCATATGCTTTGCAATCAAATATTCCCGTGGCAAAAATCTCATCCTTTTTAATATCGGAAAGCTTACAAATAAATCCTGACATATCTATGCCATTTTCAGGCTTAAGCGAAACGGTATCCTTATCAAAAAGGCTTGGAAGATGCGATACCCCAAACTCCTGTCCTGCATACACAAAGGGCATACCCTTTTGGAAGAACATAAATGCTGTAAAATTGCGCAGCTCCTTCTCATCAGGAATAAGGAAATGAACCCTTGTCTGATCATGATTTTCAAGGAAATGGAGCTTAACATAATTATCGGGATAAATCACTTCCTGACGGTTCAGACTGTCAATATAAAAAGGAAGCGGCTTTTCTCCAACTAAATATTCAGCAAGCCCCGGATAAATATCATAATCATAACTGACATCAAAAGCCCTGAAAATCTCGCAATCGCTGTGAGCTGTTATGTCGCGTCCCCTTAAGTGAGTTATAAATGAATACTCGACAGATTCCGCAAGCCAGATGCAGCCGGGACGCACCGTCTCAACTTCTTTTCGTGCCTTTTCCCAGAACTCTACGGGAACAAGTGGTGCAACATCACAGCGAAAACCATCCACAAACTCAGCCCAGTACTTCAGTGTTTCTATCTGATAATCCCACAACTCCTCATGTGAATAATCAAGGTCAATAATGTCACTCCAGTCTCCTACACGGTTTCCAAAGGAGCCATCCTCTTTGTGAAAAAAACACTCCGGATGCTCTTTTGATAAAACCGAATCCGGCGAAGTATGATTATAAACAACGTCTATAATGCACTTCATGCCCTTTGCATGTATTGCCTTAACCAGACTCTTAAAATCATCAAGGGTTCCGAACTCAGGATTTATCGCACGATAGTCACTTATAGCATAGGGAGAGCCAAGGGTTCCCTTTCTGTTTTTGGTTCCGATAGGATGAACGGGCATCAAATAAACAATATCCGTACCAAGCGCTTTAATTCTATCAAGATCTTCTTCTACTTTTGCAAAAGTTCCCTCGCTACTGTAATTACGAACAAAAATCTGATACATCATCAGATTTCTTAAGCTCTTTGGTGTGTTATCCGCCATTTATTTACCTCCATAAAAAATACGACTATAATGAACAAAACTTGCATAGAACAACCTTTTTTCATTATAGTCGTAAAATCGAACGCATACAATCTTTTTGACGTCCTATAAATGTATAGTCCATCCGGTTTTTATCTGTTTCTTTATTTTTTTCATTGTAACAGGATCAAGGTGCGGCCAGGATATAATCTTCTGTGCTTTCTCAGTCACAAAGTATGCCTTTTCTGCGCATAGTGCAATTGGGGTATCCGACAACGAATCCGAGTAGAAATTATCAATTCTGGGAAAATTAATATCTATTATATATCTGGATTTTTCCTTAGCATACATCAGATTATTAACATACACACCTGTCTCTATGTCATATTCGGTAGCAACGTATTTCACACCAAGTCTCTTAGCTATTGGCCCAACCAGGCATTCCGGCGATGCACTTATTATAAGATCATCCGGGCGTTTCTGATCAAGATACCAGGGGGAAATCCTTTTTTCATGCGTGTCCCAAAACTCCTCAACCCGGGTATCAAAATCATCCACTTTTCCTAAAATCGAGAAAAGATGACGCATAAGCAGATAACTGGGCATTTTGTCCAGCTTATATAAGACCGCATCCACAAACAGGCGCGGCAAATAAGAGAAGCATAAAAAGGGCTTCTTTTTCATGTACCATAAGGCAAAATCAACTGTGCAGTTTAAATAGTAGATTGTTCCATCAAAATCGTACACATTCATATTTTGCTACCAGTTGTCCTCTAGTGTAGCTGTTTCATATTAACTCGACTATATATTTGCTAAAATCCGAATTTACTGCGTTGTCATCAGTCGCCGATGGAGCCCCATCGCCTCCTTCTTCCGCCTTGTAAATTACAGATTTTATCTAAATAATATAGTCGAGAAATATAAAAACAGCTACACTAGTGCTACCACAAAACAGCTACCCTACCTCTTGGAAAACACATCAAATTACTCCTGCACAAGTACGCCAAGTATGACAAATCTAAGTTCGTCACAATCTGAACATGTAGAAAGAGTAACCACTTTACTGTCTGCATTCACCGGGTATTCCGAGTCCATATAGGATTTAAGTCTTACAGGTTCTGCATTAGCTACAAATGCCTTGGAGGCTTCTCCAACATAGTTGTAGATTTCGTAATCCTTGGGAACGTCCATATATGCAAAGATCTTATATTTATAAACCTTATTACCTGTCAGTATGGCAAAATACTGATTATTAGTGTAATAATTCGGGTCCTCCCTGTATCTACGAAGGTTTCCGAACATGGTTTTATCCTTCATATTGTGACCATAGATAATGGAATTGGAATCTGTAAAGTCTGCTGCCGATCTGCTATCCAGGAAAATAGAACCGGCCTCTGCAGGCTTTCCTTCAAAATCTGTGGTTAAGTATTTTTCATTATTATCACAGTGCATAATGGGGTAGCTGATTTCGCCGCCTTCCATATAAATCCAGCCCACAGCTTCAGGATACTGCTCAAGGAAAGATGCGAGCTCAGGCACGTTTATATCAGCACCGGGCATTGTAGTTTGTGTTCCCTCAGATGCTGTTGCAGTTTCGGTTGTTGCAGAGTCATTTGCTGCCGGTTCTGTTGATGCAGACTCTGTCGTGGTCTCGGTTTCCGAGCTTGCATTTGCTTCTTCTGAGTCAGCTGCTGTCTCTGATGATGTTGTTGCTTCTGAATTAGCTGTAGTTCCTGCTGTTGCTGCTTCTGAATTAGCTGTAGTCCCTGTTGTCGCAGACGCTGAGTCTCTTTTACCGGAATCTGCGGTTGTCGTACCAGCTGATGTTGTAGACTGCTCTGAACCTGTAGTTTTTGATTCTTCTGTCTGAGAAGCCTTTTGAGAATTTTCAGTCTTGGTCTGGCTGTCAGTTTTCTCAGTCTCAGCCTTCACATCTGTTGTATCTGATTCTCCGGTTCCTTCTGTTTCTGATTCTCCGGTTCCTTCAGCTGCTTCTGTTTCCAGAGATTCTCCGTTTTCTGCCTCCGCTTGTGCAACATCCTCTGTTTCAGGTTCTGCCTCTGCAATATCCGCTTCTACAACCTCAGATTCATTACCTGAACCATTAGTAGCTTCATTATTTTCAGAAGTAACAACCTCTGTTTCCTGTCCGGCAGGGCTCTCCTTCTTATCTGTTGTAGTTATTCTCCACACAAGGCTGACCGCAATGGCAATCACCAATACAGCAACTGTTATTACTCTCTTTTTCCAGAGTAATCTAACTACCCATGCAACTGCTGCACATATCTTCTCCGGAATATAAAGGATAATGCTTAAAAATGTAATCAATCCAAGAGTGAGATATGTAACCTGCTTTGCATGATTCTTATGCTTTTCATTGTATGCTTTGGCACTAAGCACCATTTTTGTAAATAATTTGCTTTTTAAACTGCTCACGAAATTTTCTTCCTTACAGAATATACTAGTATCTTGTTCTATTATTTTTTCAAGACAACTACACTAGTATACAGCCTTACTCAATTGCACTGCAAGAATATTTATTGTCAATGACCTTCTCTGCAACCACCACTTCGGCTGACTTTATCATACTATAATTAGTTTTCTTATAGTCTAAAATAAGTATTAAAAAAGCACTAACCATTGATAACTCTCAATGAGTTAGTACAATTATTCCTGAAAGGATATTGCTAATACTCTATGTTTACCCTCCTATCACAATCCATGAAGAACGCTTAAGCACATGATCAAGAATCTTTTCTTTCCGTTCCTGTTCAAAAATGTCTTTTTCAACCTCTTCACCATCAATTGTATATTCCGGACATTTTCGCGTATCATCTTCGAAATCCAGGCTCTCCCGAA
>JAEEGL014723101.1_pt1 | contig 16251 bp, 9 predicted proteins | sample 9134231 | NCBI WGS metagenome assembly JAEEGL01 (sample SAMN16246548, study PRJNA631951) | gut metagenome | biome: gut microbiome; feature: rumen; material: fiber-attached | host: Bos | place: Iran: Karaj | collected 2018-10
GATGGTAGCGGAGGAGAGATAATTGTCGAAGAGACCGGCAATTCCTCCGAAGTCGGAAGCGCAGCCGCTGTTGGTGACGGCAGCCTCATTCTTGCAGTCCTGAAGGGTCACGCCAAAGGGGCCTGAGCCGTTATACTGGCAACCACCGGTGATACCGCCCATAAGGACGCGTTTTGCAACGGAGGAGGTAACCATAAGGTCCGCTCCGGTGTGATTGACACAATCAGTGAGCGAAGATACACCGGACTCAAAGAAGCCGGCGATACCTCCGAACCAGCACTCGGCATTGCGTGATGCCGTAATGGCCCCGTAGTTGTGGCAATCAGAAATAGTCGAGCCGCGAACGGAACCAAAGCATCCGCCAAGATATGTCTTCGATGTGCCGCCGTCGGTAAATGTAATCGTTCCGTAGTTCTTGGAACCGGAAACAGATGAACCGCTTCCGAGGTCGCCGCAGAGACCACCAATGAAGTTTGTGACGTTGTTACCGACCGTGATGGCTCCATGGTTCTCTACTCCAGAAGCCGTCAAGGCTCCATCGCATTGTCCGAGAATACCGCCCATACGCGTCTGGCTGTCAGACCAGGAGGAAGCGTTGGAAACGGCGCCGTAGTTTTTGCTGTCACTCATGATGACGCCGAGTGCCGAATCCGGAACCACTCCGACCAGTCCTCCTACAAAAGCCCTGGAAGTGGAAGACGAAGGGACTTCCACCTTGGCGTAGTTGACGACGTTCAGGATCTTTCCGTTGCCGGTAAGGCGGCTCACAAGACCCACATATTCGATAGAACCGGAAGTACCGGTATGGGTAATGCGGGAAGTGTTGTCCCAGGAAGAACCATCCGAAGAGCCGACAATGACGTTCTTCAGCGTTCCTGAATGGGTGTAGATGAAGCTTGACTGAGAAGCGCTCTCCACCACGAAGTTATAGATCCTGTGGCCCTGGCCGTCAAAGACGCCGTTGAATTCCACTGTGCCATATGTCCAGGGATCGGACTGGCAGTCGATATCATCTTCCAAATAAACTGGGACATGGTCATCCGTGCCCATCGCGGCGCCCCAGGCGTAAAGTTGGGCTTTGGTGAATATGCGGCGGCTTATAGAGAATGTATTATCGTAAGCCCCTATGGCACCACCCTGCTTTCGGATGACGGTAACGGCCTTTGACGCCGTCTTCTCATGTGTGAGGCCATCACTTTCAACGAACGCAACGGTAAAACATTCCGCGGCAGTGGTGCCAGGAAGCACAGCTGCATAGTAAGTGCCGTTAACGAAAGTGCCGTCTGCGCTGGTGAGGACGATGCTGCCCTCGCCGGATGAGATGGAAGACACGACGCCGTCAACTCCTACGGTAGCAGTTCCGGAAAGGTTATTACCCCGGAGGATTACCTTCTCGATGCCCGAAGCATTGACTTCGAACTTGAGGAGGCCGCAAACCTGCTTGAACTCAATGGCATTGCCATCGACCTTGCCCACGGAAACGAGTGCGGCGGGATCCACCTTCGCGGAACTGCTTACCGTCTGCTCGGTAGGTACCGTCACAGTAAGACTTGAACCGGAAAGTGATCCAGCGGCAGAATACGGATACACGGCATAGAGATCGGTATAACCAGCTGTGACCTCTCCTGAGAACGTCGCGGTCGCGCCGGTATTGGTGCCGGCGTCTATGCTGAACTGGTTCTTCGCCGTGCCATCGAACACTGCGATGAGGTCGGAGTCCGACCAGCGTACATTCTGGGCCTGGGAGAAGTCGAGAGTAACCTTTGACGAGCCGGCCTCTGCTTCTTCTTTCGCCGTTAAAGAAATCTTGACTTTAGGTCCGGAGACACCCTCCGGATTGTCGGTGCCGTTTTCCTTTTCACAGGAAAAAACTGCGACTGCCAACAATGACAGTAATGCTATTCTGTATGTTCTCATAATTATTCTGAGTAAGTCTCCTGATCCACGACTGTGACGGTGATCGCTGCGTCAGACCAGCCGCTGAACCAATACTTTTCAAGAGAGCCGGTCTCGGGGAATGAATAGGTTTTCTTGCCGCCGCTGTATTTGGCGCTCGCCTGGGCCGCGTCTGTAACCTCGACACCGTCGCCGACCTCTACTCCATCTCCAAAAATGGCGTTTTTGTTTCCGTCACCTACGACGGCACCGTTCCACGATCCACCTATCACATTGCCGAAGTTGGCGCAATAAGTAATGTTCCAACGGGTATATCCGCATATGCCGCCCACAAGAGTATTTGTCTTCTTAACGGCGTAAATCTCGCCGAAATTCTTACATCCGGTGAGTTCAGGATAAGAGTCCGCATTCGAACCGCCGCCGATTACGCCTCCCAGATACTGGTTGTTGAATTCGCGGGCGGAAGATATCCTTCCGAGGTTGATGCAATTGGAGACCTTTTGATGACGGCTCTCTGTCCTGGTATGGTAAGAGCCGAGAATGCCTCCGAAAGAGAAGACGGCAGCACCGGCATCGGATCCGGGATTCGGACAGCCGATATCGGCATAGTTCTTACAGCCGTCAATGACTGTGGCGGTATATGCATTGCCTACGATTCCGCCGAAGCGCACGGAGGCTCCTTTTTTAAGTGCACCGTAAATCGAAACGTTTCCGCGGTTGATGCAGCTCTGATATACCTGGGTACATCCAGTATCTTCCGGATCGGTTCCTCCGATAATGCCGCCGACACGGAGTTCACGGCTCATGCCTGTACCGTCATCCGGTACCGTGCTGGAGATCTCACCCGTGTTCTCACAGGTCGATACCGTAATGGTAGCGGAATAAAGGTAGTTGTCGAAGAGGCCCGCGATGCCACCGAAATCGGACGCGCAGCCCTGGTTCGTAATGGACGCCTCGTTCTTGCACTCATCAATGGTGACTGCAAACGGGCCCTCTCCCTTATACTGGCAACCGCCCGTTATACCGCCCATGATGGCGCGTTTCGTTACGGAGGCAGCCACAGCGAGGTCCGCTCCGGCGTGGTTCATGCACTCAGTCAACGCAGACTCTCCGGCCTCCATGAAACCGGCAATGCCGCCGAACCAGTGTTCGGCACCACGTGTAGCGGTAATGGGAGCATAGTTGTGACAGTCGTACAGGGCAGACCCGCGGATTGAACCGAAACAGCCTCCAAGATAAGTCTTCTGGGTACCTGAATCCGTAAACGTGATAGTGCCGTAGTTGCTCGCCGTGGTAATGTCGGAATCTGCACCGATGTCTCCGCAAAGGCCACCCACGAAGTTGGTCACGCTGTTGTTGACAGTAAGGGACCCATGGTTTTCGATATTGTATGCCGCAAGGGTACCGCTTCCCTGTCCTAGGATGCCGCCCATTCTGGTCTGACCGCCGTCCCAGGTGGAATTGTTGGTGATAGAGCCGTAATTAATGCAGTCCGTAATGGAAACGGATTCAGAGCCAGGGATAAGTCCGACCAGTCCGCCCACATAGGCACGGGTATAAGTTTTGGCGACCACGACGGAGGCAAAATTGACGACATTCTCCAGATTACCGTTTCCTGCCATGCGGCCTACAAGGCCGACATAATGTGTATCGGCATCAACTTCAGACATTCCGTTGTGAGTAATACATGAAGTATTGTCCCAATTCGAGCCATCTGAAGAGCCAATAATCACGTCCTTCAGGGTGCCGGTAAGCCTGGAGATGAATCCGGTGTCGCCGTCATAAATGACGACCAGGTTGTAGATTTTGTGGTTCTGACCCTCAAAGACACCGTCAAAAGTGGCTCCAGTGCCCACCCAGGGGTCGGAAGCGCAGTCGATGTCGGCGTCCAGATAAACCGTAACGTTGTTTTCCTTTCCCATTGACTCGCCCCAGGCGAATAATTCGGCCTTGTTGGTGATATGACGCACAAAAACGGCTTCACTATTCACGTCACCGGCGCCTATAACCTGCCTGCGGGCGATGGAAACGGCTGAAGAAGCTGATTTCTGCCAGGTCAGGCCGCCGCCGCCGACAAGCTGCAAGGAGAAAGATCCTGCCGCGGTAGTTCCGGGAAGCACTGCTGCGTAATAAGTACCGGCAGGGAAGATGGCGCCGCCATCGTAGCTGAGTTCGACACTGCCTGCGCCGGCAGTAACGGTGGAAATGGTTCCGTCTGCGGCCACCGTTGCAGTGCCGGCCAGGTTGTTGCCGCCGAGAACGACCTTCCGGATGCCGCCGCCACTGATAACTATCTTGACAAGACCGCATACCTGTTTGAACTCAAGCTGGCCACTTTCAGCCTTGCCAACGCTCACTATGGCTGTGGTATCAACACATGCCCCCTTGCTTATCACCTGATTGGCGGGAATAGTCACCGAGAGGTTGGAACCGGAAAGGGAATTGGCGGCCGTATAAGGATAAACGGCGTAAAGGTTAGAACCGGCAGCTTTACCGATGAAGGTTGCTGATGCTCCGGTGTTGGAGCCCTCCTGGATTGCAAACTGATTCTTATTCGTGCCGTCGAAGACAGCAATCAGGTCTTCATCGGACCAACGGACCGTGAGGTCCGCATCCATGCTTACTTTGGAGCCGGTCTCATTGACCGCGACCAGCGAGATTTCGGCCACTGAGGCTTCGTAGGAAGGATTGTCGAGGGAGGCTTCCTTTTCGCAGGAAACCTGGCAAACCAAAGCTGCAACGGCAGCGAGTGCGATTAATCTGTTCTTTTTCATAACTACTCTCATTTTTGGTTTACCATGCTACGAGGTCTCCGTTGTCATCAAAGCCCTCCAATGAAGCAGATGAGCTGAGATCCGAACTCTCGGACAATAGTGTGCTATGGATTTCTATTAAATCCAGGCTCACTTCGGGATAGACGTATCGGTCTTTTTTCATTGTGTTTGTTGATTATGTTGTTATTTGTCGTATGTTGCTTTCAATTTTCTGTAAATTGTCTCGTCTATTCGGATTATGCATCCGTGGCGGCAGTTGTCCGCGGTGGGCGGAACCATATCAGTAACTTTATCCCAGGCCGTCCCCTTCGTGATTGATGACGATTTGTACAACTCGTAACGGTGTATTGTATAGTCTTCCACGTACAGGTACCATTCATTGCCGACCGGAGACTGTACCAGGGTAGGAGCTTCCCGCCATGCAGGAGTGACGCTCCCACCGGGATTGGACCAGGGGCCGGTGGGCGAGCTAGCTATGGCTATCCTGACGGTCTTGCCGGTGGATGAGTGTTCCGGCCAGCGTTCATCCTTGATGACGGCGTAGTACTTTCCGTCGTAATAATGCAGGGAGGCGTCTATCTGGGCCATAGTCTCATCCTGGCCGCTGAAGGAGAACAGTTTCTGTGCAGGCGTGAACGTTGCGAAATCCTTCGTGGTTATGTAGAATGTGCGCATCGATTCCCACCAGGCGTTGCCAGAAAGCTCCTTTTCGCCTGCGTGCCAGGTAATGAAGAACTGCCCTGAGGCGTTGTCGAAGAATATCTTCATAGCCCCGAAGGAGTTGGTGTCGTTCTCATAGCCGGCTGGCAGTTCCATTATGGCTGGCGAAAGGTCTATGTGCTTCCAGGTTATCATGTCGTCTGACCACCATACAATGGGGAAATGTGGCTTTGCGCCTGTGGAAGTGCCTATCATCCAGAACGTTCCGTTGGCATCCCTGGTTATGTACGGGAATCCGTAATACATGGACAGCGGTGATCCTCCGCGCTTGAGCTCCGTCCATTTGATGCCGTCGCGGGAAATGGCATAGAAGAGACGGTAATAATTGCTGCCCGTACCGGTGTGGGCGAACAGGTATCCGCCCTGTCCGTCTGTCGGCACTACCGTTCCCGGATTGTCTCTTACGGGGTTATCCCCATCATACGGCTTGTCCTTGCCGCAGGCTGAGAAGCCTAGGGCAAGGGACAGAAGCACGACCAGAGAGGTGGTTATGTGATGCAGCTTTCTTATCATCTAAATGGCGGGATCGCCGTCAATCGTAATTAGTTTTCTTATATACAGTTCGCAGATTTCTATGCAGTTCTGGGATGCACGGTATGATGCCGTCGGATGCAGCTTGAGGTATCGTCCTTTGGCTGCCGGAGTGTTCATGTTCTCCGTGGGAGTTGTGTTCCAAATTGTAGGAAGGCCTTCTGCGGTCGTGCCCTTGGGGATATCGTTCCATTGCATGAAAAGGCGCCATTCGTTTCCGGCATTGGCCGTGTTGTAATTGGCGATGGCGGCGCGATATTTTGCCACATCAACACCCCTGTACTGGGCTGCGGTCTCCAGCGTGAACTGGTCTTCCGTGAAGAACTCGATTCCCTTGAGGTCGAGGTTGCCGACGTTGCCAGCAAGCTTGGATAGACCGATGCTGTGGATGTTGACGGTCTCGCCGAGATCTATGACGACAACCACATCGGTATATTTGCGTACACCGTCGCAGCAGGGATAAGGAACTTCAATGGTCGTTCCGGCGAGTCGCCCTGATGTATAGGTGCAGGTGCCAGGATACGTTCCCTCCATAGGGTAGCGGAAGTCGTCCACATCGGTGCCGATCTTGGTTTGCTGGTTGACGTTCCAGTACGAGCAGAAGTTGGTCTCCGGATCGCGGCTGAACATGTTGCATGCCCAGTAACGGGAGTTGCGGTCCTCCGAATTGCAGAACACTATCTTCCATTTGCCCGGATCGACTTCTGCGTACGCGAATTTAGGATTGCTGATTATGAAGTACTTGACGTCATCCGACAGTTCGAACAGAGCGGAAGATGCGCTCACGAGGCGCATCGGCAGCAGGTATTCCTCGTCCGATGTAAGGCCGGTACGGGAAAGCTTCAGCATGGCGCTGCCCTGTAGTTCTCCTGCGGCGAATGCCATGTCGCCGATGGTGTAGGATTCCGGCGGCAGAAGGGAATAGGATGTGCCGTGTGCGGCGTTGTATTCGGCCACGGCATCCTCCCCGAGACCCTCCAGATTGCCGGTGAAGGCCGATTTGTTGATCTCTGTCCTGGTGATTTCCAGCCCGACGGGATAGTCGAGGGTCCTGTAGTCGATGGTGACCGCCTGGTCCTTGCTGTCCGCCCATCTGATCAACGGAGATACGAGAGTGCAGCTGAGCAGGACCTGGTTGTTGTCCTTGTTGACGGAAGCCCCGTCTCCGACGAGCCGAATAGGCAGTATCCAGGTTTTTCCAGGGTTGTCCTTCATGGCCTGCGCCATCTCGCCGGGATACAATTCCACATCGAGGACACAGTAAGGTGACTCTTCCGTGAGGGATACGGAACTCGGAAGCTTGTACGACCTGTCAGGAATGATGCTGACGGCACCTTCGGTGTATCCATACTGAGTTATAGCATCGGCAAGGGGCATCACTTCAAGCCTGCAGGCGGCATTCATTTCGGGGTGTGCTCCACCCTTGACCACGTGCAGCTTTTCCGTTACGGCATCCTGGGCCGTATTCATAACCACGTCCCTGGCTCCGGCGTCCTTGAGATAGAGGACCTTGAAGTACTCTTCCGGGAAAATCTCAATCTGGTCGTCCCGGTCGCAGGCGACTGCCAGCAACAGGGGAAGAATCAGTAACAAGTATATACTCTTTCTCATATCTGATTAATAAAGAGGGGCCTGAACCATCTGTGGATTGGAATAGACCTCGTCGTTGGGAACGGGCATAAGGTACTGGCGCTCGTGCCACTGGATGGGCTGGGGGATGAGCACCGGGGTGTTGAATTCCTCGAAGGACGGACCGGTGCGGACTGCGTCGAGTCCCCAGAAATTCTGCCTGCCCATCTGCTCCTTGCCGTGGAGGTAACGGCGAATGTCGAAGTAGCGGTGGTCTTCCATGTAGAGTTCGACGAAGCGCTCTTCAAGCACGGCGTCCAGAAGCGTCTTTTTGGCTGCGGCAAGGCTTCCTGAAGTCCATTCGGGCACTCCTGCGCGTTTGCGTATGGCATTGAGGTTCTCCAGGCCGTCTGCCTCGTTGCCTGTCCAGGCGTCGCATTCGGCAAGAATCAGATAGAGTTCTGCGAGACGAAGCAGGGCATGGGGATAATAGCAGTCGGTGTAATTGCTCTTGTTGGAGACGCCGGTATAGTAAAGGTTGGGATGTACGTACTTGATGTTCAGGAAACCAGTGATGCAGTAATTGCGGGTGCCCCATTTGGCAGCGTTGTAACCGCCCTGCTGGGGATCGCGCATGTGGCAGATGACGGGCTGGCGGTTGGCCAGTACAGGGGAGTACTCACTTCCGTCGAAAGCAATCCAGGCATAGAAACGGGGCTCGCGGCCAACATTCAACTTGATGATGTCGTGCTCGGGCATTTCTGCAGAGGTGTACCAGTCTGATTCCGGAGTGAAGTCGGGGTCATCCTTGGGGATGACGCCCTTTTCCGTAAAGAAGTGCTGGACCGTGTAAAGGGTGGGGGATAGTCCACCCCATGCGCCGTAGCCGTTGGGCTGAACGTCGGTGTTCAGAATGTAATGGGGCATAGATGCCATGCGGAACTGCCTGTCCACCTGAGGAACGCCCCAGATGGTTTCCTTGTTGCCTTCCGCGGGGTTGGTGGTCATCATGTAGCGAAGCATCATGACTTGTGTGCGGAACTGGATGTCTTCTTCCGTCTCACCCTTTCCGGGAACAGCAGGGAGAGGGATGTTTTGGTTGGTCCGGAGGATTTCAGAGGCTTCGGTTCCAAACAGGGAATAGCCCGCACTGGTCGCAGCGGACAGAGCTTCCTGTGCAGCGGTGCGGGCCCTTGTCCATTTCTCCTGGGAGAAAGTGGGGCTCACCAGTTCCAAGCCGTATCCAGGGGTTTCAAAGTTGACGTTCTTCCAGGACTTGTCAGGGAAGCTGCCGTTCCACATGGGGGAAGCCGCAAGAAGCAGCACCCTGGCCTTAAGAGCCTTGCAGGCTATGGATGTGGCCCTGCCGCAGTAGTCTGGGCCCGGGTCGACGGAAGGAAGGGACTGCGCAGCCTCATCGAGCAGGCCGACTATATAGTCCACGCAGTAGTCGAAGTGAGACCTGCCAGGGATTTCTTCCTTGGAGATATTTGTGGAGAGAAGCTTGTCGGAAATCGGGCACGGGCCAAAGATTGCCAGGGCCTTGTAATGGTAGTATGCCTTGAGGTACTGCGCCTCGGCTATATACTGCTGGCGGAGTTCCGGGTCAAGTTCGGCCTTGGTCTCTTCCATGTTCTTAAGGAAGAGATTGCAGTAACCGATGGCGTTATACAAGTTGGTCCAGGGGTAGCGGTTGGTCTGCAGATTGTCAGCCGTGATGTACTCGGGAGTAAGCATGTTGTACCTGACCAAGGAGCACATGTGTCCCCATTCCTGGGGCTCGACGCATTCGTCGGTTCCTCCGCCGTCAAGGCTGGTGAAATCGGGGAATATCCTAATTTCCTCGAGAAGGAATCCGTAGCAGCCGTACAGGTGATTCAGGGCGGTTGCATTGTCCGTGATCAGGTCATCGAGGTCTGCCTGCTCAGGCGGGATGACGGACAGGTAGTCGCAGGAGATAGCTGTACAGGTAATTGCGAGTGCAAGTAATATCTTTTTCATACGTCGTCAGAATTTGAACTGTACACCCAGGTTGAACGTCCTGGAAAGCGGATAGGAATAGTAACTGAGTTCCGGATCCCAGTATTTGAAAGGAGACCAGACGGCGATGTTGTCGCCGTTGATGTACACCCTGCCGAAGGGGAAGGACCAGCCAAACTCCAGCGTCTTGAAACGGAGGAAGTCGGCCTTGCGCATCCAGAAGCTGGACGGCTGGCGGTTGTTGTAGATGTTACTCTTTAGGAGACCCAGGCGCGGGTAGGTGGCGTTGGAATTGTCTGCCCCCTCGCGCCAATAGCCGTCAGCGATCCACTTCATGAGGTTGTGGTCGTTGGAGTCGTCGGCGATAAAGGGTTCGAAGCCGGAGAGCATTATGTTGCGTTTGGCGGAGCCGTTGAAATATACGCTGAAGTCGAACTTGCGCCAGTTGAGGCTTGCGCCGATACCATACTGGATCCTCGGCATAGTGCCGTAAGGAGAAAGCATGACCTGGTCGGCGGTGGTGATTTTTCCGTCGCCGTTAACGTCTCGGTACTTGATGTCACCGACCATGACGGAGGATCCGAAACTGGACTGGTCGGCGCTGTTGGCAATCTCTTCCTCGCTCTGGAATAGGCCCTCGGCGATGTAGCCCGTCATGCGGCTGAGGGGCTTGCCGGTTTCGGTCTGCCAGACGTAAGGATAATCGGGCTCGTCAACATATACGTACTTGTTCTTGGCGTAGGTATAGTTGAAACGGAGGTCGATGAGAAGGTCCTTGCTGAGCTGCTTTTTCCATTTGAGGCTCAACTCGATACCGGTATTGTCCACCTTGCCAATGTTGCTCCACGGGACTGAGGTGGCATAGCCGAGGCTCTTGGGAAAGGACGCCCTCTTCATGAGGATGCGCTCGCGCTGGTTGTAATACCAGTCGAAGGTGACATTGAGCTGTTCGAACATTTCCAGGTCGACGCCGAGGTCGAGTTCCTTCGCCCTCTCCCAGTGTGCGTCCTGGACTGCATAGGACGTGACAGAAGGGCCTGTGCGTGCTGTGTTTCCGGTATAACCGGTCCGGTATGTCATGCCGCCGCTCATGCTGACGGAGTTCTCATAGAGGAAGTGCGATGCACCAGCAGAAGTACCGGTCTCGTCACTTCCCACGAGGCCGTATGACCCGCGGATCTTTAGGTAGTCGATAATGGAGCGGAGGGGCTTCCAGAAAGGTTCGCTCGATGGCACCCAGCCAAGCGAAATGGCAGGGAAGAGTTCGAAGCGCGCGCCTTCCGCAAGCCTCTCGGTGCCGTTGTAACCAAAGTTGAGCTCCACCAGATAGCGGTTGTACCAATCATATGTAAAGCGGCCGGAGAACCCCTGGTTGCGGTTGGGCAGCACGCCGCTACGGTACTGGCGCATCATGTACATCAGCATCGCGGTTACGTTGTGATGGCCGAATGAACGGTCGTAGTTGATGCGCCCATCGAGGTAGAACGTATTATTCGTCGAGGTGGAAATGCCCGACTGGCTGACGTACTCGGTACCAACCTGCAGTTCGTTGAGGCGGAACTCGACAGGATTCTCCGGATCGTAGCTGCCGGGAAACACGTTGTACAGGTACGGGCTGAGCGAGCGGGTGTACCAGGTGGATGCGTAGTTATTGAAGTTCACCAGGGCGTTGACCGACAGGCCTTCCGTGATGAAATCCAGCTTCTGGTTGAGCGTGACTGAGATGTTGAGCTTATTGGTGTTGGTCTCCTGGAAAGTATTAAGCATGTTGGCGTACGGATTGGTGTAGAACCGTCCGGCGCTCATTATCTGGGAACCGAATAGGAGATGATTGTAGCCTTCCTGTTCCGGGAAGATGGCGGGGAAGGACACCGGCGTGTTGTTGTAGATTGCCTGGAAGATGGAATTCGCCGAAGTCGAAGGGCTAGTCTGGCTGATAATCTGGGCGTTCATTTTCAGCGTCATCTTGGTGGACGGCGATATCTGGTAGCCGATGTTGTTCTGGAAAGTGTAGAGCCAGCGGTTGTAGTTGTTGTCGAACGAGTAGTTCTGCGGGACGTCAAGTATGCCGCCGTCGTGGTTCATCTGCAGGCTCATGTAATAGGTGACGCGCGAGCCGCCTCCGGAGATGTTGACGTTGCCGCGCTGACTCATGGAGTACTTGCGGAACATCAGGTCATACCAGTCGACGTCGGGCCAGATGGAAGGATTGATGCCACTTCGTGTATTCTCGATGTCGGTCTGGCTGTAACGGACCTCGGCATTGGGGTTACGGGCCAGCTGGGCGTTGTTGTAGGCCTCCATAAATGTAGCGCCGTCGGCATATTCGACTATGTTGACAGGCTGCAGAACGGAGGTTTCCACGGTAACGTTGATTCTAGCCTTGGTATTCTCCGCACCTGTCTTGGTAGTGACAATCATGACACCGTTGGCACCGCGGGCGCCATAGATTGCGGTAGCGGAAGCGTCCTTAAGTATGGAGAAAGATTCGATGGATTCGGCCGGGATGTTGTTGAGGTCAGACGTGGTGATTTCTACGCCGTCGAGCAGGATGAGGGGCGTGGTGCGGCCGCCGAAGGTGGAGATACCACGGATGTAGAAGTCCGAGGTGCTGCCGGGCTGGCCGCTGGATGTTACGGAAATGACGCCGGCAAGTTTTCCGGCCAGGTTGTTGGTGAGAGATGACGAGGGGGAAACGAGCGTACCACCGTCAATGGCGGCGATTGCACCGGTGACGGAAACGCGGCGCTGCGTACCTGCGCCAACGACAACAACCTCGCTAAGCACCTCATTATCAGGCTCCAGACGCGCCTCTATGACACCTTGGTCGGTGATAAAGACCGTCAGGTCCTTGTAGCCTAGAGAACTGATGACAATCTCTACGCTCTCGCCGGTGATGTCGATGCTGAAGTTGCCGTCAGGATCGGTTACCGTACCTGTGCGCGAGCCCTTGATCTGTATGCCTGCACCGATGATTGGCAGGTCGTCAGTAGCATCGACAACGGTACCGGTAATGGTGCGTTTTTGCTGGGATTTCTTGCCCTGGGGGGTGTTGGAGGAAGTCTGTCCGCTGTGCTTGAGGTAGATTTGCTTGCCGGATATCGACCATTCTTCCTGGGTGCCGCCGAAGAGCTTACCCAGCACCTGTTCGACGGTTTCCTTGTCAGCACCGACGGTCGTCTTACGATACAGGTCGATAGTGTTGGTCTGGTAGAAGAATGAATAACCGCTCTGCTGCTCTATGAGACGGATGGTTTCGCCGACAGTACGAGATTCGGCAGGGAAACTGAGCCTTGGAGCCTCCTGCGCGCGGACGACACCGTACCACAGGGAGAGTAGCGAACACAGAATAAGTATGAGTTTCTTATGCATATCAGACTATTCGCTGGAGAGTGTTACGTACCATACGCCGTCCTGCCTGCGGCTATTAATGGAGAAGATCGAGGACAGTTCCGACAGCATATCGGAAAGGGTGGACCTCAGGTTCAGGGTGCCTGTACACGCGATGTCCGCCACCTTGGCATCACATTCCACCTTTTCGCCGTAATAGCGGCCAAGGTACTTGAGGAGTTCTTTCATAGATGTGCCGTCAGCACGGTAAACGCCGTCGGCCCAGTCGAGCAGGCCGCTCCAGTCGGGAACATCCTCGACGTTGACCTTGCCGTTATCGTCCAGGGTGTACATCTGGTTGGGGACAAGCGTGACCGACTGTGCTCCTGAATTGCCGAGTGAAACATTGACGGAGCCGGAGACGAGTGCGACGCGGTGGACGTCTTCTTCATAGCCAGATACGAGGAAGCGGGTTCCGAGCACACGGACGCGAACGTCGTCAAGCTCGACGACGAAAGGCCTGCTTTCGTCCCTGCTTACGTCGAAGAGTGCCTCTCCGGTCATACGCAATGTGCGTTCTTTCCCGAAACTTGAAGGGAATATCATCCTGGAGTGGGAATTCATACGGACCACGGAACCGTCCGCGAACTGGACTCGTGCCCGGTGCCCGTAAGGTATTGCAAGCATACACGATTCTTTGGGAGACGCCGCAGAAGTGTAGTCGCGGCCGTCAATCCTGATGCCTGCCATTGTGCAAGTAACCTGCATCTCCAGGGCGTCGGATTGTATGACCTGACCGTCGGAGAGCAGGATGACTGGCTTGCTCGATTCGGGCCAGGTGTACAGTTCGGCCTCGGCTATGGGAGTGACCGTGCCAGTGTTTTTATGCAAGGGCGCAAACAGCAAGACAGCCGCTACTGCTGCTACTGCAGCTGCTGCAACGAACGCAGGGAACAAGAACGAGCGTCTGCGGGAAACTTTCGCCAACACACAGTCCAGTGACGGATACGGATCGAATGCCTTGCCGCGTTCGTCCGCCCATTGCTTGTATGTCATCAGCAGTTCCTCCCTGGCCTGAGGATTGCTCTTCAGGAAAGCGAGGAGTTGACGCTTTTCATCCAGACCGGCCTTGCCGTCCAGATACTTAAGAAAAATTGATTTTTCGTGGTCCATCGCTTTAAACCACGAAAAAAGAAAGGGCAACCCTACCTTGCTACCGCAAAAAAAGACCTAATAAAATTATAAAAGGTATCCCTTTATCCAGAAAAGCCCTCCTGATGCGCTTGAGACAAAGGGTCATCTGCTTCTCTACGGCCTTGACAGTCACACCGAGATGACTGGCGACTTCCTGATTTGACAATCCTTTTTCACGACGCAATAAAAAGACTTCCTTTGCTCTTGGAGGAAGGACGGAAATGACATCGTTAAGCGTTTGGGACAAGACTTCATAATCGTATGTCCCATAGTTCTCCGAGGCAAACAGGTTATCCATCAGCAAAGACAATTCCACATCCAACGTCTGCTCCTCAAGGGTGGATGATCGACCGGAATTCCTCCGACACCAGTCAATAGACTTGTTACGGACAGTCCTCCACATATACGCCCTGATTTGAGAATTATCCTCAAGGCTGAATATCTCAGGCCGGCGGACAAGCACCTTACAGAAAGCATCCTGAACGATATCTTCAGCGACAGAAACGGAATGCACATGCCTCAGGGCAAGGAGGCACAAATCCTTATAAGTATCCAGATACACTCTGGTAAACTCAATGTCCGTCATTACGATGCAAATATAAAAATATTTTATACTATTTTTGCATGAATATCATAGCTGCAATCAACATATTTCACCAGACCTGCCGAATGAAAAAGTCACTGTTTCTTTTGCTTACATCGCTCCTGCTGACCTGCTGCTGCAATGCCCCGATGCCTCGCGGCAACTGGAGCGACGCTCCCTACAAAGCGCTCTGCGGCCTGATGAAGCAGTGCCGCGAAGAGGCCGCGGAGGCAGGACGCAACGTCAATTATGCCGTATTTGACTATGACAACACCACAGTCCTGCAGGATGTGGAATACACCTTCACGGCCTGGCGCCTGGAGAACCTGAGCTTCAAATTCACTCCCGATGAGGTCATAGACCTCTTCACCGCAGATATCCCCGATCCTGACTGTATCCTTCTGGACGCCGGAGCCGAAAACGTCACCTCGAGGATGCTCATCAGCGATATGGCAGCGGACTACAGGGAAATGATGGCAGATGCCGGCGTTTCCTGCGGCCACGATCTATCCAAAGAGCAAGTTAAGGCTCTGCAGGACAGCGACTTGCTACTGGATTTCAAGGCCAAGGCATGGGCCCTGTATGACGCAGTTGCCGCGACCTTCGGCATCAAAGCGGCCACTTCTGTCCTGATGGCCATGAACCACGGCATCAGCTACGATGAATTCGCCGCCCTCGCCCGTGAAGGCATAGCGGCGCACGTCGCAAAAAATCGTGTCGAGGACGTTTTGTGGGAAAGTCCGGCCATTGGCGCCGCCGGCAAGGTCAGCGTTACCGTGCCCGACGGGCTTGCCCTGACCGGAGAGATGCGCCGGCTCTACAAAGCGTTGCCGGAGAACGGGATAGACGTCTACATCTTCTCGGCTTCAATGGAAGCGCTGGTGGAAGTGATGGCCTGCGACCCCGCTTACCTCGGCCTTGACACGGCGCAGGTGTTCGCCATGCGTATGCAGCGCGACTCCACAGGACTTATCCTGCAGGCCGTGCAACCCGGATATATCCAGCCCTGCAAAGCTGGAAAAACCGAGGCCATTAAGGCATACGTCGCGCCCAAGTACGGCGGACGCGGCCCGGTGCTCGTGGGCGGCGACAGCAACGGCGACTATTCGATGCTCACATCTTTCCCCGACATGCGCGTTGGGCTCATTATCGACAAGGGGCAGACGGGGGCTGGCATAGGTGACCTGCGCCGCCAGGCCCTGGATGCCGAAGCCGGCGGTGTGCCTTCGGTCTATGTGCTCCAGCGCCGCGCCGACCCCAAACCAGAATTCAAAAGAGAATAACACTATAACCACAATGAGACGTATTTTCATCACCCTTGCCTTGATGGCAGTCAGTCTTTCCGCGGCGGCCCAGCTGCCCGGCGAAGACAGTATCGTCATTCCCGACTACAGCGCCTACATCCTCACCCCTAAGGCGCCCGACACGCCCCGTATCAACGGTCCGAAGATCTACGGAGCCCGTCCAAAAGCCGATTTCCTGTACCGAATTCCCACCACCGGCGTGCGCCCGATGCGCTTCGAGGCAAAGGGGCTGCCCGCCGGCCTGAAGCTCGACGCCGCCAAAGGCATCATCACCGGCAAGGCACGCAAGAAGGGTGAGTACAAGGTGAAGCTGACTGCCACCAACGCCCTCGGCAGCGACACCCGCGAGCTGCGCATCGTCATCGGTGAC
>JAEEGL015549548.1_pt1 | contig 16251 bp, 11 predicted proteins | sample 9134231 | NCBI WGS metagenome assembly JAEEGL01 (sample SAMN16246548, study PRJNA631951) | gut metagenome | biome: gut microbiome; feature: rumen; material: fiber-attached | host: Bos | place: Iran: Karaj | collected 2018-10
CGAAAAACGAAAGAGACGACACCTTCCTCGGAAAATTCATCCGAGGGGCGATAGCGCATAAGGGCATGGTGATCGACGAGATATCCGGATCCGGCAGCAGGCTTGCGGGATTTGCGAAACAGAAGAGAGAAAAGAGGACCGGCGTATGACGATATTTCGGAGGATCAGGACTTTTCTGTCTGGGCTGTTGATGATGATCGCGGCTGTTTTATTCGTCATCATTCCGGGTGATGACAAGTATATGATCATTATCGGTATCATCGCTGTCGGATTGGCATTTAAAGCACTGAATGACATTATATTTTACTTTGTCATGGCCAGGCACATGGTCGGCGGGAAGATGATACTGTTTCAGGGCGTTGTGGTCCTTGATTTTGCGATCCTTGCCGCATCCATGTCTCATGTGCCCAAGATCTATATTCTGTTATATCTTGCCGGGATACACGCTTTTTCGGGTGTCGTGGAAACATTGAGGGCCATGGAGGCAAGAAGAACGGTCGAAGGCCCCTGGAGGATGAAGCTCGGACACGGGATCGTAAACTTTCTGCTTGCACTGGCGTGTATCATCTTTATCAGGCGGATCGATACAGCCGTGCTGATATACAGTCTCGGTCTGATCTATTCGGCAGTCATCAGGATGATCGGAGCATTCAGAAGAACGACATTCATTGTGATAGAGTGACAGACAGCGGGATAACAGCGTGTTTTTATTGACAAAACCACTGTTTTCAATATATATTAATAAATAGTTGGATATCTAAGAATTCATAACGGATGTCGACAGGATATTCCGCAATACAGAAGGAGAAGGGAGAATTTTACATGAACAAAAAGAGCCTTTCTATAAGGTGGAAGTTACTTCTGATGGCAGTGCTTCCCGTTTTGATCACAGGCGTTGTCCTTTTGATCGTTATCGGTATTAAACTGAGATCGGGAATGATGTCACAGGCACTGGACGGTTTGATGGCATCGGCCGAGATGTTCAGGGAACAGATCGCTATCACCGACATGGATCTTACCACCAATGAACTTGAGGATGCTTGTAAAGCGTCGACTGGTTATGATTTTACAAGATTCGAAGGCGACACAAGAGCTTCGACTTCGGTTGTTAAAACCGACGGAACACGTCCCATCGGAACACAGGCAGCTCCCGAGGTTGTTGAAGCCGTTCTCAAACAGGGAAAGAGGTTTACATCGGAGAAGACCGATGTTGCGGGTCAGGAGTACTGCGTTGCCTATACACCGATCAAGGATGCGAGCGGAAAGATAACTGGTATGGCATTTGCCGGAAAGCCGACGGCTGAGATGAATGCGACAATATCCAGCAGTATCCTCTCTGTAGTTGTCGTCGGTGTAGTCATTATCATCGTTACGATCATCGTCGTGTTCATAATTGCCAACAGCCTCGTCAATGCGGTAATGAAGATTAACAATATAATCAACAGACTGGCTGAAGGTGAATTCGAGAAATCCGAAAACGAGAAGGAAAGGGGAGACGAGATCGGCCAGATGATGGACAGCTCCAATACCCTTATAGATGTTCTTTCAAATGTTGTTAACGATATCAAGAAGATTTCCAATACGACAAGGAATCAGTCGGGAGAAGTCAACGAAACATCGAGGATGATCAAGGATACCGCAGACGGCGTTCTTACGGCCATCCAGGAAATGAGTAAAGGTGCTTTCGAACAGAGCGAATCTCTTGATAAGGCATCCAAGAATGTGGACAGCCTTTCGGCAGCGATCCGTACGGTTGCGGAAAATGCAGAATCACTTGCAGCATCTGCTGCTGATATGAGTGATGCTTCTCAGGCTTCGGTTGAGGCTCTTCAGCAGTTGTCCGAGAACATGGATTCAATGGAACAGGCTGTTAACGAGATCAGCAGTACCATGCAGGAGACAAACAAAGCCGTCAAGAACGTTAACGAGAAGGTTGACGGTATCACGAATATCGCTTCCCAGACGAACCTCCTTGCACTTAATGCTTCGATCGAAGCTGCAAGAGCGGGTGAAGCCGGAAGAGGATTTGCGGTTGTTGCCGAGGAGATCGGAAGTCTTGCTACCGAGTCTTCACAGACTGCGAACGAGATCAGAGACGAGATGAAAACGCTTCTGGAACAGGCTGAAAAAGCAAGTCTCAAAGCAGAAGAAGTCAGCAACATCGGTAACAATGTTACCCAGGTGCTTAACGATACGGTTGAGAAGATCAATGCTCTTATCGACGGCGTAAGTTCAACGGTTGACGGTGTTAACAATATTTCGGCTCTTACCGAGGAATGTGATGCATCGAAGGTTGTTATCGTTGATGCGGTTAATGCGCTTTCCGCAATTTCGGAAGAATACGCGGCTTCAACCGAGGAAACATCGGCATCGATGGAAGAGATCAATTCCAGCCTCGGAAGACTTGCAAGCTCATCAGAAGAGCTCATGGCGGTTTCCGCACAGCTTGATACAGATCTTGAATTCTTCAAATTATGATAAAGTAAAGGGCTTCAAACCCTCGCGGAAAGCATCTGACCTGTGTCGGATGCTTTCTTTATTGGTAATAACATCCGGTTTATGATAGAATTGTCTGGACTATGAGAGAAAGATACGGTAACAGAAAAAAGAAGATCATACTGTATTCGGTCCTGTTCGGATTGTACAGTATCGCGATGATCACCATAATCCTGCTGTCAAGAAGAGGCGGAGCGTTCACGCTTTTCGGGCAGGAAGTAGCTGTCGGGGTATTTACCGGTGCGCTCTCATCGTTTGCAAGCATGTGTCTTATCATAGTTGCCGTTTATTCGGTCAGGATAGGATATGTTGTTTCGCTTGTCCTGACGATAGCTCAGTTTCCGACGATCATAGTGATGCTCATAAGGGGGAGATACGCAACCAGTATTCCCGGTTTTTTCAGTAATATCCTTGTGCTGACCGCTGTCATAATGATCCACAGAAGGACCAGGATGATACGTGAATATCAGAACGCGGAAGTGGAAGCGCTTATAGAAAGACAACGCGGTGCGGAAAAACTGTTTGAACAGACTGCGACTGCTCTTGTCAATGCGATCGATGCGAAGGATGAGTATTCACGCGGACACTCGCAGAGAGTAGCCGAGTATTCCCAAAGGCTCGGAATGCTGTTTGGAAAAAGTGACGAGGAGTGCAAGGAGATATATTATGCAGCACTTCTTCATGATGTCGGAAAGATCGGTATCGCTGACAATATTCTGAACAAGAACGGTAAGCTTACCGAAGAGGAATATGAAGCGATCAAAAAGCATTCCGTTCTCGGAAAGCAGATACTTTCCAGTATCACGGAGTACCCGTATCTGTCGATAGGAGCAAACTTCCACCATGAAAGATATGACGGCAAAGGATATCCGGATAAACTCAAGGGAAGCGACATTCCCGAGATAGCCAGGATCATATCGGTGGCCGATGCATACGATGCGATGTCTTCAAACAGAAGTTACAGAGATGCTATGCCTCAACAGCTTGTACGTGAGGAGATCGTAAAAGGCGCGGGAGCCCAGTTCGATCCCGATATCGCAAAGGCGATGCAGCATCTTATTGACATAGATTCCGAGTACAAGATGAAGGAGAGAAGAGAAGTCAGGGAGCTCTTCGGCAGGAGTGAACTTAACTGCACCGAATACAGGAAAGAAATATCAGAGGGTATCATTGTTATACCGAAGATCACCAGGATCAGCCTGCAGTCGATACCGGCCGACGAGGGAAAGAGCGGCGACGATATTCCTTCATTTATACTCTTTGATTCACTGGACGGACGTGTCCATAGCGAACCTAGGTTGATAAAGAGCCTGAATTACTTTGAATATGCCGAAATACGTTTTAACGGCAAGGTTTCCGTGAGCGGTGCACGTGAGTATATGACGGACGTGACAGAGAATGAAGGTGTCAATAAAGATAATGACGTCCGTAATGAAGGTATTTCGTATAATATCGAAGCGGTTAAGGTCAAGGACCATGTTTTGATAAAGATAGATGACGGAAACTACACCCGTAACGTTATCATTGCGCTTCCGGACTCCGCAAGGTTTGCGTATATCGCGCTTACCGGGCAGAACTGCCTTATCAGGGAAGTATCCATAGATGAGAACGGTGAGAGTGTCGGAGATGATTATATCCCCAGAATCGCCCCTCTTATCAGCTATATTGAAGGTAATGAGGGTGATATACCGAACATTCAGGTGGACGGGTACAGAACGGATTCGACCGAAGGAATACCGGTTACGGATAAGATGGAGATATCTTTCCATGCAATGAGCCTTCCCACGGCAAGACTCATATGGCACTGCCCGTTTGTGAACCTCTTTATGTCGGAAGACGGAAAGGTTAACGGAAAAGGATATACCGAACTGTCACTCGTAAGGTTTGACGGGGAGAACTGGGAGTCATTCGAAGACGATATCAAGAACGAACTCGTTGTCGACAGGAAAAAAGACTTTGTCGGCTGGGACGCGTGGAAGGAGAACAACAAAACGGGATTCGACACCAAAGTCTCGTTTGACAGAAAAGCCGACAGGATCATTATGCATACCGCCAATCAGGGTATAACGATTACCAATACGACATACATCGGAGCCGACAAACCGGTATATGCGGCTCTGACGGGTGATCAGGTTGCCATTACCGATATCAGGATACATAATTAAGCATGTACACCATCAGACTTGAACTGGGGCGCGAGCTTGAGGACCTGCTGTTTCAGAAGATGCAGGCCAAGCGGGACGAAGAGGAGCTTGCTGCCTACCGATACAGGGCAAAACAAATATGGTACGCAAAAAAGATAGGTAAACTGTCTTTGCATTTGGGATTCCTCATAGGAATCCTTATTCTTGTCTTTACGGATATTTCCAAGTTCAACGAGCTGAGGGAGCTTGAAGCACTTCTTGCAAAACGTCCCGTTTTCTATGCCGCACATCCTGTTATTGACCTCACCGTAGTGGAAGAGATGCGACAGAAGGCCGAGGAATACGAGCGCCTTAAGAGCACACAGTACTTCGCGCAGACAACCGACAGCACGGAAGGTATGGGCGAGGACATAATAAGCAAATACGGTATCGTAGTCGACATCAATAACGAGACGATCCTTGCTGCGAGAGACGCGAAGACCAGAATGTATCCGGCGTCAATGACAAAGATCATGACGGTGCTCGTTGCCGCCGAGAACATAGCCGAGGATTCGCTTGAAGATACGTTCACGATAACGCCCGAGATAAACTATTACAGCAGCAGTCACGGGGCTAGCAGAGTAGGTTTTCTCGATAACGAGACCGTAAAGGTAAAAGATCTGTTCTACGGTACGATCCTGCCATCGGGTGCTGATGCGGCCGTGGGGCTTGCGACGTATGTGGCGGGAAGTCACGAGGCTTTTGTCGATCTGATGAACAAGAAGCTTGAGACTCTCGGATTGTCTGAGACGGCGCATTTTACGAACTGTGTGGGACTGTTTGACAATGACCATTACTGCACGTGCTATGACATGGCCATGATACTGCGTGCGGCAATCGCCAACCCGCTGTGCCGCGAGGTTCTCTCGACAAGGGTATATTCAACATCGCCGACCGAACAGCATCCGGATGGGATCGAGATATCAAACTGGTTTCTCCGAAGGGCTGAAGACAAGCCGATCGGCGGCACCATCACATGTGCCAAGACCGGATACGTCAAGGAGTCGGGAAACTGTGCCGCGAGCTTTGCAACGGACAATAACGGATGTGACCTGATAGTCGTAACCGGAATGTCCACGGGAAGCTGGAGATGCATATATGACCACGTGGGCCTGTACAGGAAGTATATGCCCGGCTACGATCCGTCGGGAGTTGATACCGCAAAAGAGTCGGAAGAGGCCGAAAATGGGCCTGCGGACGAAGGAAACTGAAAATTTCATCACATTTTTTAAAATTCATCACAAAAAATAAAGGAAAAGAAATGTCTTCACGGAATATTATCAGTGGAGACATTTTTTATGAGAATCAGGGAAGAGATCGAACAGTGGGAAAACCGGTATCTGTCGCCCTATGCTTCAAAGAGCATGAATTCGATGGGCAGGGATATCGAAGAAGAAGAGTGTGATATAAGGCCTGTATACCAGAGAGACCGTGACAGGATACTTCACAGCAATTCTTTCAGAAGACTTAAGGATAAGACCCAGGTATTCCTGGCTCCTGAAGGCGACCATTACAGAACACGTCTGACACATACCCTTGAAGTATCACAGAATGCGAGAACCATTGCAAAGGCCCTGCGGCTGAACGAGGACCTTACGGAGGCTATCGCGCTCGGGCATGACATTGGACATACTCCTTTCGGCCATGCCGGCGAGCGTGCTCTGGCGCGCGTGTGTCCCGAAGGGTTTGAGCATAATGTGCAGTCGGTTCGAGTCGTTGAGGTTCTGGAGAAGCGCGGAGCCGGCCTGAATCTTACGCGTGAGGTCAGGGACGGTATTCTCAATCACAAAACAAAAGGTATGCCGTCGACGCTGGAAGGCAAGATCGTGCGATTTTCCGATAAGATCGCATACATACATCACGACATGGATGATGCGATAAGAGGGAAGATACTGTGTGAGGAGGATATTCCCAAGGAGCTTCGCAACACGCTCGGAGATACGACAACAAAGCGGTTTGACTGCTTCACACACGATATAATACGCAATTCGGAAGATAAGAACGACATCTGCATGTCGGATGAGATAGCGGAAGCCATGAAAGAGCTTCGTCAGTTTATGTTCGACAACGTATATACGAACCCGAGGGTCAAGAGCGAGGAGACCAAGGCGGAGCGACTTGTGGAGTTTTTATACGATCATTATCTTCACAATCAGGAAAAGCTCCCGGAAGAGTACAGGGCTTTGATGCAAAAGCGCGGTACCAGCCTCGAGAGGGCCGTTTGCGACTATGTATCCTCTATGTCGGACAGATATGCGGTCGCGATGTTCAATGAATTATTCCTACCGAGTTCCTGGAAGGAAATGTAATATGTTGTCTAATGGGTGAGCGTCCTTAAAGGCGAGAAATGTATTTACCGGATGAAATAGTTGAGGAAGTACGGCAGCGCAACGATATAGTCGATGTCATTTCCTCATATGTACGTTTGAATAAAAAGGGCAGCAATTATTTCGGGCTGTGCCCTTTCCATAACGAGAAGACCGGATCGTTCTCGGTAACGCCCGGCAAGCAGATGTTCTACTGCTTCGGCTGTCATGTCGGCGGCAACGTCATAACGTTCGTTCAGAAGTACGAGAACATGACATTCACGGAAGCCGTGAGGATGCTTGCAGACCGAGCGGGGATGACACTTCCCGAGACACATTCGGAGGAAGCGCGCGAGCGGGAGAATCGAAGGGCGCAGCTTCTGGCAGTCAATAAGGAAGCCGGAAAATACTATTACGCACAGCTTAGAAGCGATGTCGGATCCCGAGGGCTCGAGTATTTCCGAAAAAGGGGCCTTTCCGACGAGACGATGCGCAGATTCGGCCTCGGATTTGCCAGATCATCGACAAACGAGACGTTCAGATATCTTAAGAGCAAAGGCTTTGATGACGATATCCTGAGGGAAAGCGGGCTGTTCAATTACAGCGAGAACCGCGGTATGACCGACAAGTTCTGGAACCGCGTTATCTTCCCGATAATGGATACGGGTCAGAGGATAATCGGATTCGGCGGAAGAGTGACAGGCGAGGGCGAGCCAAAGTACCTGAATTCTCCCGAAACACCGATATTTGATAAGAGCAGAAACCTTTACGGCCTGAATATAGCCAAGAATACGAAGGCGAAGAACATCATTATATGTGAAGGATACATGGATGTGATCGCACTTCATCAGGCAGGCTTTGATCAGGCGGTGGCCTCTCTCGGTACCGCGTTCACATCGGGACACGCGAATCTTATATCCAGATACGCACGTGAGAACGTAAGGACCGATGAGATAGCAAGATACAAAGACATACTCCTGTGTTACGATTCCGACGGAGCGGGCGTCGATGCCGCAAAGAGGGCTCTCGTGACACTCAGGGTGGCCGGCCTTAATGCCAAGGTCATCGATATGAAACCGTACAAAGATCCCGATGAGTTCATCAAGAACCTGGGTGCCGAGGAATTCCAAAAGCGGATTGACGATGCGGAAAACGGGTTTATGTACGAGGTAAGGATGCTCGAGAGCGAGTATGACCTTAAGGATCCGTCGGGAAAGAGCCGCTTCATGACCGATGTTGCAACAAGACTTCTGAGATTCGACGATCCGGTAGAACGCGACGCTTATGCGGGACAGATCGCTTACAAATACGATGTTGCATCGGAATCGCTGAATAAAGTCATCAAGAAGCAGGCGATCGCCGGAGACAATATCAGGATCAGCCCGAAACCGCTCCCGACAAGAGGAGATCAGGGCGGTGTTTCGGATGCGGCGCGACTCGTGCAGGGACGCCTCCTCTCATGGATATGTGAGGCACCGGAAATTTACGGAGCCGTCAGACGGTTCATCACCGCGGATGATTTTGCGGACCCGCTATACCGTAAGGTTGCATCGATACTGTTTACCCAGCTCGATGAAGGGACTCCGAATCCGGCCGATATAATAAGTATGTTCACCGACGAGGAAGAACAACGGCAGATAGCGGAAGCGTTCCATCAGAACATGGGGACTCTTGACAGCGAACAGGCCAAAGAGAGCGCACTCAAGGATCTGATGCTCAACATAAAGAGACTCTCGATGACAAGAGAAGACCGCATAGACAACGATTTTGAAACGATAATAAGACTTCGCAGGGAGCTTGACGAACTGCAGCAGACAAATATAAAAATATATCAGGATAAGGGAGAATGAGAAACATGGAAGACGAAATGCAGAAAAAATTTGAGGAGCGTCTCTTAGAACTCAAAGCTTTTGCAAAGAAGAAAAAGAACGTGCTCGAGCCCGGAGAGATCGCGGATTTCTTCAGCGAGTATGAACTTGACGACGATAATTTCGATCGTATATACGAGTTCATGGAGCAGAACGGTATCGATCTTCTGCGAATAGTCGAAGAGGAAGAGGAAGACATCCCCGAAGAAGAGATAGACCTGTCGGAAGAGGACGAGGTCGATGTCGAGAATATCGATCTGTCGGTTCCGGACGGTGTATCGATAGAGGATCCGGTCAGGATGTATTTAAAGGAGATCGGTAAGGTTCCTCTGCTGTCGGCCGAAGAGGAGATCGAGCTTGCAAAACGTATGGAAGACGGCGACGAGGAAGCTAAGAAGAGACTTGCCGAAGCGAACCTTCGTCTTGTCGTATCGATCGCAAAGAGATATGTCGGACGCGGAATGCTCTTCCTCGATCTGATCCAGGAAGGCAATCTCGGACTTATCAAGGCCGTTGAAAAGTTTGACTACACAAAAGGTTACAAGTTCAGTACATATGCAACATGGTGGATCCGTCAGGCCATTACGAGAGCCATTGCCGATCAGGCAAGAACGATCAGAATCCCCGTTCATATGGTTGAGACGATAAACAAGCTCATCAGGGTATCGAGACAGCTCCTTCAGGAACTCGGCCGTGAACCGACCCCCGAGGAGATCGCTGCTGAGATGAACCTTCCCGTTGAGCGTGTACGTGAGATACTCAAGATTTCCCAGGAACCCGTGTCGCTCGAGACACCTATAGGTGAGGAGGAAGACAGCCATCTGGGTGATTTTATCCAGGATGACAACGTTCCCGTTCCCGCCGAAGCTGCTGCGTTTACGCTTCTTAAAGAGCAGCTTGTGGAAGTTCTCGAAACACTTACGGACAGAGAGCAGAAGGTGCTTCGCTTAAGATTCGGTCTTGATGACGGAAGGGCACGTACGCTTGAGGAAGTCGGTAAGGAATTCAAGGTAACGCGTGAGCGTATCAGACAGATCGAAGCAAAGGCACTTCGTAAGCTTCGTCATCCGTCACGCTCCAAGAAGCTCAAGGATTATCTGGACTAAATGGCACATTTGTCGGACAGGCTCAAAGCCGTTGCAAAAATGATAACGCCGGGATTGCCGGTTGCCGATATCGGCTGCGACCATGCCTATCTTCCGATCTGGCTTACTCAGGAGAATATCAGTCCGTATGTGATCGCCTGCGACATCAATGCGGGTCCCATCGAAAGGGCAAAGGAGAACATAGGGGATGCCGAGCTGTCGGAGAATATCGATGTAAGGCAGGGAGACGGGCTGTCTGCCATTACGCCCGGTGAGGTCAGATCGATCGTTATGGCCGGGATGGGCGGAAAGCTTATGATCAGGATACTGTCCGAAGGCGAGGATGTTCTTCGCGAGGTGTCGGAGATAATAATGGAGCCCCAGTCGGATGTGGCACTTCTTCGACATTACCTGCAGGACAACGGATTCAGGATCATCAGCGAGAATATGGTTTGCGACGATGACAAATTCTATCCGCTGATAAAGGCTGTTCCGGGGCAGATGAACTGGGACAAGGAGATATACTTCAGGTACGGCAAGATACTTCTTCGGGAAGAAAATCCCGTGCTGCATGAGTTTCTGCTGATGGAGAAAGAGTACTGCTCCAATCTGTTGAAGGAACTCGCCGAGAATGAGGACATACCGCATGTGTTTGTGCGGATGGAGGAAGTAAAATACGATCTGGCGCTTAATGCCGATGCACTCCGGCTCGTTTCGGAACCGGGGCTGTTTGAGGATATTAGAACGCTGATCTGAAAAAAGAAATACCGGGAGGGGTAAAATGCGAAAGGTTACGGTTACAATCCAAAACAAAGACTACGAGTACGAAGCGGGTACGACGTACGAACAGATCGCGAAGGATCATCAGAAAGATTACGACGCGAAGATCGTTCTTGTCTCCGCTAACGGAAGGCTTCGTGAACTTCACAAGATACTGTCGAATGACTGTACGCTTGAGTTCATCACGATCGCCGAGAAGATCGGGATGGAGACATACAGAAGGAGTGCAACGTTCCTTCTCGTCAAGGCCGTTCATGACGTTATAGGATCCGATAATAAAAATCACCTGGTCGCGATGTATACCGTGGGCAGGGGACTTCTGTGCAAGATAATAGATCAGGAGATCACGGAGCAGTTTGTCAGAAGCGTTCATGCAAGAATGGATGAGCTGATCTCACAGAACATTCCCATCTGGAAGACGTCATATTCCGTAGAGGAGGCGCGTCGGATCTTCGCGGAAGCGGGAATGGAAGACAAGGTCAAGCTGTTCAAGTTCAGGCGTGCGTCGAAGGTCAACGTGTATTCGATCGGTGATTACAGGGATTACTACTACGGATACATGGTTCCTTCAACCGGATATATTACACACTACGATCTGTTCTCGTATGATGAGGGACTGATCCTTCAGCTGCCTTCAAGGCATTCGCCGAATGTGGTTCCCGAACAGACCGATTCACCTAAGCTTCAGAAGACGCTTCAGGAGACGAGCGACTGGGGAGCAAGCATCGGAATAGAAGATGTCGGTGACCTTAATGAGATGATATGTAACGAAGGTGTCGAGGACGTTATCCTTCTTCAGGAAGCATACATGGAGAGCAGGATCGCGGAGATCGCCAAGGATATTGCGACAAAAGGCGGCAGGAAGTTCATAATGATCGCCGGTCCTTCCTCGTCGGGTAAGACTTCGTTCTCATACAGGCTGTCTATACAGCTTCGTGCATTGGGCCTTCGTCCGCATCCGATCGCCTTGGACAATTACTTCAAAAACAGGGAAGATACGCCCAAGGATGAAAACGGCGATTACGATTTCGAATGTCTCGAGGCGATAGATGTAGAGCAGTTCAACAAGGATATGCTGAATCTTCTGTCGGGAGAGACGGTTGAGATCCCGACCTTTAATTTCAAGACCGGACAGCGTGAATACAAAGGCAATTACATGAGACTCGGAGAGAACGAGATACTCGTTATCGAAGGTATTCACGGACTCAATGAGAAAATGTCTTATGCGCTCCCGGCTGAGAGTAAGTACAAGATATATATTTCGGCGCTCACGGCACTCAATGTCGATGAACATAACAGGATAGCGACTACAGATGTGAGGCTTCTTCGAAGGATGGTCCGCGATAACAGAACAAGGGGAACTTCCGCTTCGGGAACGCTCAATATGTGGCACAGCGTACGCCGCGGTGAGGAGAAGTACATATTCCCGTTCCAGGAAAGCGCGGATGCCGTATTCAATTCGGCTCTCATATATGAACTGTCGGTGTTAAAGCTTTATGCCGAGCCCTTACTGTTTGGTATAAGCAAGGAAGATCCTCAGTATTACGAAGCAAAGAGACTTCTTAAGTTCCTCGATTATTTCCTCGGCGTGACGAGCGAAGGACTGCCGAACAATTCACTCATCAGGGAGTTCGTCGGCGGATCGATATTTAACGTATAAGGATAAAGCGGGAACCCTTTTTCCTGTCCCGAGTCAAACAGACGATCGCTTGAAATACAGAGGAAAGTCCGGGCTTCACAGGGCAGGATGCCGGATAACGTCCGGTGGAGGCAACTCTAAGGAAAGTGCAACAGAAAGTATACCGCCTGCACTTGCAGGTAAGGGTGAAATGGCAGTGTAAGAGACTACCGCCCGGGTGGTAACACGCGGGGCATTGTAAACCCCATCCGAAGCAAGACCAAGAAGAAGCGATACGGTTGCCCGCCGTGCTTCGGGTAGGTCGCTTGAGGTCGGCGGTAACGCCGATCCTAGATAGATGATCGTCACGGTATTTACCGTACAGAACCCGGCTTATGTTTGGGTCGGGACAGGGAAAAGGGACCTGCAGATATTAATATGTACACTTTATTACTGACTCTACAGATCATAGCGGTCGCATTCAGCTTCATATGTGTTGCCGTACTCCTGATGCAGAAGGGTACGGAAGTCACGAAGCTTATTCTCGTCGGATGTCTGTGTGCTTTTGTACAGAATGCGGGATATCTTCTGGAGATGCGAAGCCGGAACCTCGACGAGGTCATGATCGCCATCAGGCTTGAATACATCGGAACGGCGTTTATCGCAACGATGTCGATGCTGTTCGTGTTCAGGTACTGCAGGGTCGCATTTGTAAACTGGCTCAAATATACGGTACTCGTGATCGATGTCCTCGTACTCACGTGCGTCTGGTGTTATGAGTATGTTCCTTTCTACTATTCGGGCGTATCATTCGTGTCCACGGGTGTGTTCCCCCACGTTGTGCTTCAAAAAGGTTTTCTGTATATCGTATTCATGGTGACGATCTATTCCGAGATCATCGCGGGACTTGTTGTTTCTTCTGTGTTCGCGATAAGGACAACGGATCCGAACATGAAGCGGAATTACAGGTTCCTCATATTCAGTAATGCGGTGCCGCTTCTCTTTTACATAGTGGGTGTCTGCAACATGATCGACGGATACGATCCCGCTCCGATCGGAGGCGCGGTAGGAATACTGATATTCTGTGCCAACCTGATATTCAGACGTGTATTCGATGTCGTTGAGACTGCCCATGAGAATATTCTTATGGATCTTGACGATGCGATCGTCGTACTTGATTACAGGAAAGGATTCCAGGAAGCAAACCGTGCCGCGATAACTCTTTTCCCCGAACTTGCAAGGACACCTTACGGTGAACTTGTCGGAAGTAAGGAATTCTATAATCTGTTCGATAAGAAGGATAACGATGAGGTAGAGATCGACGGAAGATTCTACAAGTTCCACATCAATGATCTGTATGCAAGACAGGGTATCGAATCGAACTTCATCGGTTACTCGATCATATTCTTTGATATAACGGATTCCAAGAAACAGATACAGAAGATGGATGAACTTCGTATCGCGGCGGATTCCGCGAACCAGGCCAAATCCGCGTTCCTTGCAAACGTATCCCACGAGATACGTACCCCGATCAATGTAGTCCAGGGAATGAGCGAAGTCATTCTGAGAGATTATGACGATCCGAAGCTTCTCGAATATGCGGACAACATACAAAATGCCGCTGACCAGCTGCTTGACCTTATAAACGGCATACTTGATTTCTCCAAGATAGAGTCCGGTAAAGTGACTCTCGCAAATGCCGAATATCGCGTGGATGATTTCTTCAGGGATATCGTAATGGTATTCGAGCATAAGAGTGTCGAGAAGAAGCTTAAGTTCATAACGGATATAGCAAAGGATATCCCGCTTACTCTTTACGGTGATCAGGTAAGGCTTCGCCAGATAGCGACGAACATCCTGACAAATGCGTTCAAATACACCCGAGAGGGAAGCGTGACTCTGCGTGCGAGATTCGAGAAGATGACCACGGAAAAGGGCAATCTGATTTTCTCGGTAGAGGATACGGGTATCGGTATCAGGAAAGACGAAGTGGATAAGATATTCGAGATGTTCGTCAGACTCGACGAGAGACTGAATCGTTCGGTCGAAGGAACGGGTCTCGGAATGAACATCACGAAGAGCCTCGTTGACCTTATGGGCGGCGAGATAAAGGTATATTCGGAGTACGGAAAAGGTTCCGTATTCACGGTTATCATCCCTCAGTTCGTCAGAAGCAAAGGTGAGACTATAGGCGAACTGGAGCATCAGCCCGTTGTCAGACAGCGCGTTGCGGTCGGATTCGAAGCACCCGATGCAAGGGTACTCATCATTGATGACAGTAAGACAAACCTTATAGTTGCAAAAGCGCTTCTTCGCGATACGCAGGCACAGATAACTACCGGAATAAGCGGCGACGAGTGTCTGGATCACGTGAACCGGGAACACTACGACGTCATATTCCTCGATCACAGGATGCCCGGAATGGATGGTGTGGAGACTCTTCACAAGATGCAGATGATGGATCACAAATGTATCGGCACGCCTGTCATTATGCTGACTGCAAACGCGATAAGCGATGCAAAGGATTTCTATTTGAAGCAGGGATTTACGGACTTTATCGCAAAGCCGATAACCGAACAGTCGATATGCAATATGCTTGAAAAATACCTTCCGAAGGAGCTCGTTCATAAGGAGACAGACGATGGGATTTGATCTGGTAAATGCCGGAATACTTGCAAAAGATGCAGCTTTCAGCCTTCAGACTCTTTCGACCTCGAAAAAGAATGAAGGCCTTCTTGCAGTTGCGGATGCGCTTGAGAAAAACAGTAAGATCATTATCGAAGAAAACGCCAAGGATCTGGAATATGCCCGTGAACGCGGTACATCCGATGCTATGCTCGACCGCCTGAAACTTGACGAAAAGCGTGTGAGCGACATAGCACTCGGAGTCAGGAGCGTATGCGAACTGCCGGATCCTGTCGGGGAAGTTTTAAGCGAGACAACACGTCCGAACGGACTTCGGATACAAAAGGTCAGAGTCCCCATGGGAGTGATCGGTATTATATACGAGTCGCGTCCTAACGTGACATCGGATGCATTCTCGCTTTGCTTCAAGACGGGAAATGCCGTTATCCTTCGCGGAGGAAGCGATGCGATATATTCCAATACGGCGATCGTAAAGGTGATAAGGGATGCACTCGAATCGGTTAACATAACACCGGATGCAATACAGCTCGTGACAGACACTTCCAGGGAAGTGGCCGGCAGGATGATGAAGCTGGACAAGTATATAGACCTTCTTATACCCCGCGGAGGCGCCGGTCTGATAAGGTCTGTCGTGGAAAATGCGACGATACCCGTGATAGAAACCGGAACCGGAAACTGTCATATATTCGTTGACGAGACAGCGGATATCGACATGGCGGTTAACATAATATTTAATGCAAAGACTCAGAGAATGGGTGTGTGCAATGCATGCGAATCTCTGCTGATACACGAGAACATCGCAAAAGAGGCGATTCCCGCAATATGCAAAAGTCTTAAAGCGAAAGATATCGAGATCAGGGCAGGAGAGCGCGCATTCACGTTGGCTCCCGGTTCCGCGCCCGATATGAAGAGCGCCACGGAAGAAGACTATGCAACGGAATTCCTCGGGCCCGTCATCTCGCTTCAGATCGTTTCGGGTGTAGATGAGGCAATAGCGCATGTAAACAAATACACGACACATCATTCGGAAGCGATAATCACAAAAGATCCGGTAAATGCCGAGAAGTTCTTAAACGGCGTTGACAGTGCATGTGTATACGTCAATGCGAGTACGAGATTTACCGACGGTTTCGAATTCGGTTTCGGTGCCGAGATAGGTATCAGTACGCAGAAACTTCATGCAAGGGGCCCCATGGGTCTTTGTGAGCTCACATCATATAAGTACAAGGTATACGGTAACGGACAGACGAGGTGATCCATGAGCAAAGC
>JAEEGL015626354.1_pt1 | contig 16251 bp, 11 predicted proteins | sample 9134231 | NCBI WGS metagenome assembly JAEEGL01 (sample SAMN16246548, study PRJNA631951) | gut metagenome | biome: gut microbiome; feature: rumen; material: fiber-attached | host: Bos | place: Iran: Karaj | collected 2018-10
GCCAGCTTGGAAGGCTGGTATTCTACCATTGAACTACACTCGCATTTCCACGATGCCTAAAAAGTATAACAAAGGAAATAGAGTGTGTCAACAATTTGCGCAGTATTTTTTAGTATATTTTCTCTTTAAGAATTACGCATCGCACGTGCGATTTGTCTCATTCTTTCAGCTTTGTCTAAAATTACTTTTCTAAGTCTAATACTCTTAGGAGTAACTTCAACTAATTCATCATCTTTTATAAACTCTAGGCATTGTTCTAGAGACATTGTTGTAGGAGTGATTAACTTCAATGCTTCATCAGCGCCAGATGATCTACAGTTTGTTAAATGCTTTTCTTTGCAAACGTTAACTGGAAGGTCTTCTTCTCTAGAGTTTTCACCAACAACCATACCTTCATAAACCTTAACGCCAGGTCCAATAAATAGGGTAGAACGTTCTTGAGCATTGAACAATCCATATGTTGTTGTAACGCCATCTTCAAAAGCTACAACAGAACCTCTATTTCTTTCTGGGATATCTCCTTTGTATGGTTCATATCCGTTAAGAACGTGAGTCATAACACCGTAGCCTCTTGTATCTGTTAGCATTTCGCTTCTGTATCCAATTAAGCAACGAGAAGGGATTGAGAACTCTAATCTTGTGCCGCCACGGCCATCTGGGTCCATTTTCTTCAATTCGCCTTTTCTAGCGCCTACTTTGCTCATTACGGCGCCTACATAGTCGTCTGGTACGTCGATAACCAAATCTTCGATTGGTTCGCACTTAACACCATCAATTTCTTTGAAAATAACCTTTGGACGAGATACTTGGAATTCGTATCCCTCTCTACGCATTGTTTCAATTAAAATAGACAAGTGAAGTTCACCTCTACCAAATACCTTAAAGCTATCTGGAGAATCTGTTTCTTCAACTCTCATAGAAACGTTTGTTTCAACTTCTTTAAATAGTCTTGCACGTAAGTGACGAGATGTTACAAATTTTCCTTCTTTTCCTGCAAATGGAGAATTGTTAACCATGAACATCATAGAAAGTGTAGGTTCATCGATAGCAACGAATGGTAGTGGATCAATGTTGTCTACGTCACAAATTGTTTCACCGATATTTAACTTATCTATACCACTTATAGCAACGATATCTCCCATTGCAGCTTCTTCGCATTCAACTCTCTTTAATCCTTCAAATACATAAAGCTTAGCAATCTTTACTTGAGTTGTTGTTCCATCTCTATGGCAAACAACTGCTTGTTGACCAGATTTAATCTTGCCTCTAGCGATTTTACCAATACCGATTCTTCCTACATATTCATCGTAGTCGATATTACACATAACCGTTTGAAGACCATTATTCATATCGCCTTCTGGAGCAGGGATTTCAGAAAGGATTGTATCTAAAAGTGGGTCCATATTTGTTCCTGGCTTTGTAGGATCAAGCGTAGCCCAACCTTGCTTACCTGAAGCAAATACTGTCTTGAAATCGATTTGCTCATCGTTGGCGCCTAATTCTAAGAATAAATCTAGAACTTGGTCTATAACTTGGTTAGGATCTCCACCTCTATCTATCTTGTTTACGCAAACGACAACACTCTTGCTTAAGCCTAGTGCTTTTTTCAATACGTATCTTGTTTGAGGCATACATCCTTCAACAGCATCTACTAAAAGTACAACGCCATCAACCATAGATAAGATACGTTCAACTTCGCCACCGAAGTCAGCGTGTCCTGGTGTATCTATGATATTAATCTTTACGCCTTTATAGTTAACTGATGTGTTTTTAGCAAGGATTGTAATTCCTCTTTCTCTTTCAATATCTCCGCTGTCCATAACTCTATCTACGACAGTTTCGTTTGTTCTGAAAATACCATTTTGAACTAGTAATTGGTTTACTAGTGTAGTCTTACCATGGTCTACGTGAGCAATAATTGCTATGTTTCTAATGTCTTGTCTTTGCATAATAAATATTTCCTTATCGTTGTACTATCTTGTACACCGCTTTGTTTTTTACAACGCTTATGTATAAATACGAGTTGTTGTATCCAATTGAGCCAGGGTTTATCAGTGTAACATTTGGCCATTCATCAACTTGAGCTTTATGAGTGTGTCCATATAGTCCAAATTGAGCTTTTTGATACTCGCATTCAAATTTCAAATCGTCAAGGTCGCTTTTAACTCCAAACTTATGTCCATGAGTCAATAAGAATCTTACTTCTTCGACATCAACAATTTTAAAAGGTTCGCTATTGAAAGAATCGCAATTGCCAAGCACAAATGTTAATTTATCTTTGTATACAGATTGCAATTTCTCAATATCTTTAATTCCATCTCCTAAATGGAAGATTAGATCTGCTTCGTCTAATAATTGCCAAAACTCATCGTCCTTTGGCAACATTCCATGAGAATCTGAAATTACTACTATATTTTTCATAGTTTTTTCAATACGTCATCAAGAGCACGAGCTCTGTGAGATACTGTATTTTTTTCTTCTAGTGTTACTTGCGCAAAAGTTTTGTTTAACTCATCACAGAAGAATAGTGGGTCATATCCAAAGCCACCATCTCCTTCATAGTGATCAAGTATGTGACCTTCTACTTTTCCTTCGCCACTTATGAAATGATCGTCAGGATAGTAGATTACTATAACTGAAGTGTAGTGAGCTGTTCTATCTTTATAAGATATAACACCTTTTTGCTTTAATGTGGCAAGCAATTTTTCATTGTTTTTTAAATCATCGCAAGGTTCGCCAGCAAATCTTGCAGAATAAACGCCTGGAGCGCCGTTTAGTGCATCAACGCATAAACCTGAATCATCAGCGATAGCAACGGCATTTGTCATCTTAGATATTGTCTTTGCTTTAATTATTGAATTTTCTAAGAATGTTGTGCCTGTTTCTTCAATTTCAATATCGATTCCAACTTCTTTTAAAGATTTAATAGAATCAAAATGGCCTTGAAGATATGCCTTGATTTCCTTTAGCTTATTTTTGTTGTTTGTTGCAACTATTGCGTCCATCTATGCCTCGCTATCTGGCAATATTTCAAATGCCAAATCTTTTGCATTGTTTTTAACAGCTGAAATGAATTCATCCATGCTTTCTTGTGCAATATATATTTGAACAAGATTTGCATTTAATCCAGTTTGTTCATCTCTAACTTGAGCTTTTTCTTCATCTTGAGCTTTTACGTATAAAAGAAGAATTGTCTTTTTTGAATTAACTCTCATTAGATAAATATCATCGTATTTAATGCTTTCTTTGAAAAAGCCTATATATCTTGTGATGCCATCTTTTGATACAACGTATCTAGAAAAGACAACAAATATTGGCAAAATAACAGCAATTGCTGCCATCAAAATAACTGCCACTATATCTAGTGGAGGGAAAGATGATGCCATGTTTGCTATGTTGAAAAGGGCAAGAAGATTGATTATAATAGAAACGATTAGCGCAACAAAAAGTAATGCTGCAACAATATAAACCCATATTTTCTGCTTGATTATAAACTGCTTTTCCATCCGCGCTATTATAACACACGCAAAAAATATGTGACAAGGAAATGAAATGCTTTTTAATAAAATTAAAGATTCGGATTTTGAAAACATAAAAAATATCCAAAAAAACACTGAATATAATGGCTCGGAATGGTCAAAAATCTACCTAAAAGCTTGGGGATTTTTTGATTGGGATACAATGGAAATTGCATATAAAAACGATATGATTTTTATTCGCTTTATTCCAAATCTAGATGCAGACTTTTTCAAGCCATTTAAACATGTTTATTTACCTCCAATTTGTGAGATAGAAAAAGTCAAAGAAGGGATTGATTTAGCAATGAATCAAGCAAAGCTTGACGGCGACAATTTTGGCATGATTGGCGTGCCTCAAGAATATATCGATGCATATGGCGATCCAACATTTAGCTTTTTTGAAAATGAAGATCAAAGAGAATATCTATATTTAACACAAGATTTGTGTGAATTTAGAGGTAAAAAATATCACTCAAAAAGAAATCACATATCTGTATTTGATAAGCTATATCCAAATTATGTATTTAGACCATATAAGAAAGAGGATAGGGCTTGTGTAGAGAAGCTTTTATCTAAGTGGGAATCTACTCAAGATGACGAATATATGCAAGAAGATGAAAGCGACGAAAAATATGCAATTGAAAGATCGCTTGATATGGCATTTGACGATGGAGTATATGCATATGTTTTAGAAATCGATGGAAAAGTCGTTGGATTTACATTAGGGGAAATTACTCCATCAAATGTAGGTATTATACATATCGAAAAGGCAGATACTGAATATAACGGAATTTACTCAAAATTAGTTAATTTATATGCTAAAGAAGTTTTAAAAGACACAAGATTAATAAATAGGCAAGAAGATATGGGAGATGAGGGCTTGCGTCAAAGTAAGCTTTCTTATAAACCATGTGGATACGCGTTTAAGTATTTTTTAAAGAATATATAGTATCATTCATTAAAAGAAGTCTCGTTTGACTTAGAAATAATAATATTATATATTTATTATGATGAAAAAAAGGTTGGCCTCAGTTGTATTAGTTCTTTTATTCATTGTCATTTTGACAATGGGTTTTTTCGCATGTTCAGGAATAAGCCTAAGCTCTAAACATACAATTATTTTTAAAGTAAAAGCAAACGGCGAGTGGCATCCGTATACATCAATAAGAACTTTTGGAAATGAAATTGTCCAATTTCCAACAGATCCAACGCAATCAGACGGCGTATTTGCCGGTTGGTATAAAACAGAGTTTGGTTTAGCTAACGAGGAAGTTCATGAATATTCATTTAAGGATGTAACGCTTACTGAAGATGTTAATTTGTATGCTAAATTCGTTAATCCTCCAGCAGCACCATATTCTATTACATTTGAAACAAATGGCGGAAGCGCTGTTGCAACTCAAGAAGTAGCTCACGGTGAAAAAGTTAAAAAAACTTTGATTGAAACAACTAAAAAAGGTTGTACATTTGCTGGATGGTTTAAGGATGAAGAACTAACAAAAGCTTGGAATGTTGATTATGATAGAGTTTGGTCATCTTTAACACTATATGCAAAGTGGGAAGTAACAGGCTATAAGATAACATATGAACTAGATGGCGGAACTAATAACAAAGATAATCCAGCGGTTTATAACTTCAGTGATGGTCTTACATTAAAAGATCCAACAAAGCTAGGATATGAATTCTTAGGTTGGTATTTAGATGAGGAATTCTCAACCGCATTTAATTTTGAAACATTATATGAAGACGATATAACGGTATATGCTAAATGGCAAATTATTACATATAACATCACATACGAATTAGAAACAGGTGAATCTTTAGATGGCGAAATGCCAGCAACTTATACCGTTGAAGATGATTTATCTTTATTACCAAAAGCAACAAAGCTTGGTTATGATTTCAATGGTTGGTATAAAGATGAAGCTCATGGCATCATGTTGGATACATCAATCAAAAATACTGGCGATTTGCATTTAACTCCTGGTTTTTCTGAAACAAAATATATGATTACATATGAATTGAATGGCGGAACAAATGCGCCAGGAAATCCAACATATGCAACATATTTCCATAAAACAGTTGATTTAAATGCTCCTACAAGAGCGGGTTATGATTTTGATAAATGGTATACAAACCCAGATGATATAGCAGGTTCAACATTTACATCAGGTACAGAAATAAGTGAAAATATTAAGCTTTATGCAAATTGGAATATAAAGCATTATTTAATTACTTATCACTTAAGCACTGGCGAATCATGTACTGAAACACCTAATAACTACACAATCGAGGACAATCCTCTAAATCTACCTGAGGCTTCAAAAGATGGCTATTATTTCTCAGCTTGGTATTTGGATAGTGGGTTAACAGAGCTCTTTAATAAAGACACTATTTATTATCAAAATTTAGATCTTTATCCTGCATTTGTCACATCAGAACTTGTTACAAATAGTGTATTGGTAAGCTCAGCAAAAGCAATCTCAATTGCAGATGCAGATTTGACAGGAAATAGCTTAAATATTCCAATTACAAATGAAAAGAATGTTATATCTGTCGAATTTGAAGGAAGTGCGCTTTTAGCTAGCCAATTCTATTATGATAAATCAACTCATAATTTATATATTGCAAATGCAGTTGTAAATTCAATGAGTGAAGGCTATAGATATTCAATTAAAGTAAATTATGATGATTCTACAATAGATAAGTATTCAATTGGTCTTGCAAGTTCAAGCAAATATAAGATTACTGCTATAAATCCATACTCTAAAGGATCATCAACAAATCTTTCAGTGTATTTTGGTACAGCAAATCCAATAACAAATAGCGCAATTGAAAGAATTGAAATTGATGGCGTCAATATTAAGTCATATGCAGTTTCAAGCAATGTACTTACAATTAATGATAATCTTGATGGATTCAATATAGGAACGCACTTGCTTGAAGTTATGACAGATAAAGGAATTCTTTCAAAAGATTTCATTATTGCAAATAATTCGGAATTCAAACCATATAACGTAAAGGCAGATATTGAACAATACCCATACACATATATTAAATGGGATTGTGATTTAGATGATGCAACATTTGCTATAAAGATTGATACAACAACTTATTCTGAATTGGATTATCCAGCTAAGTTTAATGGCAATTGCTTTGATGCATCAGGTTTATTAAAGGTGCAAAATCAAACATTTAGTGTTATCGCAATAAAGGGTGATGATTCATATGAGTCAGAGCTTTGTACATTCAAATACAACTTATATGCTAGTTTATCAGCAGAATCTATGAAGGAACTTGTTCCAACTTATCTTGAAAACTCATACACAGTTTATGGAGTTTCAGCTAATACATTCATTACATCATTTGAAGAATTATATGATTTGATGTTCTATTCTGCTTTGTATTATGATTCAATAACAACAACTTTTGATACTTCTACGTATGCAGATTATAAGGCACTATATGTATGCTTCGATTTTGATGTCGAAGATGCATGGCAATTAAATCTATCTGGAAAATATTATTACCACAAAGATAGCGCAGGCAACAATACGACTCATTTATCGTCTGATGAATACAGATTGGATAACAGTACATTCATTTTATGCATGATTCAAGATACATTAAGTATGTTATCTGAATCTACATCATATTCTTTGGTATTATCTCAAATGTCTTCAACTGGTATTATTCCAGGACAAACTTATAAGATTGGTATTAAATTTGAAAGCGTAATGGCTCCAAATGTAAATAGAACAAGAGAAAATACAGATAACAATTATGTAAAGCAAGATTATTATGTATTGTTCTATCATGAATCAAATGGCATCACAAGAGCAGATTATAAATTCCCAATCGAACTTCAAAACAAAGGAAATGCAGATGTTTATACATCAAGAGAATTATATCTTGCGCTTGAACATGGATATAATCCAATACCTCATGGAACAGATTTAATTAACCTTTATAACAAGATTAAGACTTTATTGAAGGGCATATTAGATGAAGATATGTCAGATTATGAAATTGCGCTTGCTGTATATCAATGGTTAGGTGTCAATGTATATTATGACCATGATGCAGCAACTCAAGCAGAAGCGCTAGCAGGAACAGATGCATATAACGCAGTATATGGTTGGTCTTCATATTATATGGAAGGTGTATTCAATAACAAACTTGCCGTATGTAATGGTATAGCTGCTGCATATTCAACAATGCTTAATATGATGGGTATTCCTTGTCACAAGGTTAATGGTACAGGAAATGGAGGAGCACACACTTGGAATGAACTAGAGATAGGTGGATATTGGTATATATCTGATCCAACTTGGGCAAGTGTTACTGTTGGCAACGAAGAAGTTCTTTCATTTGAAAATTTCTTAACAACATATAAAGTAGCAAGATATACAAACAATCATGTAGACAAGAACAGTGTTTATGGTGTAAATTATGCTGACGATGTGGATTTAGTTCCTTCATATTTAATGAAGTTCGTATATAATGATGCAACTTATTGTCTAAATAATCCAAATTCAGCTACAATAAGAAAAGCAATCGAATATATAATAAGCAAATATGGCACTCCACAATCAGGAGAAGTTATAGCTATTCCGGTTTATACAACCACGACGACGCCTCCATCGATGACTTTATATGGATATAAGGAGCCATCTATAGTTAATTCGGACAGTGAATATCAAACATGGTTGTACGAGAAAAAATAGACATAAAAACATAAGGATATACATAAAATGATTAATTTAATCTCAGAAGGGATGTACTATGTTGATGGTAAATTCCTAACAAAACAAGACTTAATTCAACAAGGATTACATGACAAAGAACTAGACGAAGCCTATAAAGGCACAATGGCTTATTCAATTTTAAAGAATCACAATACAGCCGAAAAAACAGCAAAAGGTGAAGGACTTAAAATTAAGTTCGATGCTATGGCATCTCATGATATTACATACGTTGGTATCATACAAACAGCTAAAGCTAGTGGACTTAAGAAATTCCCAATTCCATACGTTTTAACAAACTGCCACAATTCACTTTGTGCAGTTGGTGGAACAATTAACGAAGATGACCACGTATTTGGTTTATCTGCTGCTAAAAAGTATGGCGGTATTTATGTACCACCTCATCAAGCAGTTATCCATACATACATGAGAGAATGTATGAGCGGATGTGGCAAGATGATTTTAGGTAGCGATTCTCATACTCGTTATGGTGCTTTAGGTACAATGGCTATGGGCGAAGGCGGTCCAGAACTTGTTAAACAACTTTTGAATAGAACATACGATGTTAAATACCCAGACGTTATTGCTATAAATCTTACAGGCGCTCCAAGAAAAGGCGTTGGTCCACAAGACGTAGCGCTAGCAATTATTGGCGCTGTATTTAAATCTGGCTTTGTTAAAAACAAAGTTATGGAATTTGTAGGAGATGGAATTAAGAATCTTCCAATCGAATATAGAAACGGAATTGATGTAATGACAACAGAAACAACATGTTTATCTTCAATTTGGAGAACAGATGATGAAGAAGTTAGAAATTACTATTTCATTCACGGAAGATTAGAAGACTATAAAGAGATTAAGCCAGCTCACATTGCATATTATGATGGAGTAGTTGAAGTAGATTTATCTACAATTGAGCCACAAATCGCTCTTCCATTCCACCCAAGCAATGTATATAACTTGAAAGATGTAATTGAAAACCCAGAAGATATCTTGGCTAAAGTTGAGGAAGAAGGAAATGAACTTCTAAAGAATGTTCAATTCAAATTATTAAGCAAGATTCACGATGGCAAGGTTTATGTTGATCAAGGTGTTATCGCAGGATGTGCTGGTGGTACATATGATAACATTTACGAAGCTGCACAAATCTTAAATGGCAAGACCATCGGTTCTGGCAAGTTCACTTTGAATGTATATCCAGCATCAACACCAACATATGAAGACCTTCTAGAAAAGGGAGCTTTAACAAAGCTTCTAAGAAGTGGAGCTATTATAAAGACATGTTTCTGTGGTCCATGCTTTGGTGCAGGCGACGTTCCAGCAAACAATGCATTGAGTATTAGACACTCTACAAGAAACTTTGAAAATAGAGAAGGAAGTAAGCCAGCAAATGGACAAATTGCTTCAGTTGCTTTGATGGACTCTAGATCAATTGCAGCTACAGCTGCAAACGGTGGCGTTTTAACAAGCGCTCTAGATTTCGATTACGATGCAACAATTCCACAAGCTCATTTCGATACAACAATCTATGCAAATAGAGTTTATAAGGGCTATGGAAAGGCAGATGAGAAGGCTGAACTTCAATACGGTCCAAATATTAGAGATTGGCCAGAGCAAATCGAATTAACAGATAACATCATTGTTAAACTTGCAGCAGAGATTAATGACCCTGTTACAACAACAGATGAATTAATTCCATCAGGTGAAACTTCTTCATATAGATCAAACCCATTAAAGCTTGCTGAGTTTGCTCTATCTAGAAAAGATCCAAAATACGTTGAAAGAGCAAAGAAGATTCATTCTTCTGAAATAGAAAGACGTGATGGTAAGTTAGCAAAAGAATATGAAGATGCAATCAAACTTGCTAAAGCAAAACTAAATGGAACAACATCAATTGGCTCTGGTATCTTTGCTATAAAGCCAGGCGATGGTAGCGCTAGAGAACAAGCAGCATCTTGCCAAAGAGTTTTAGGTGGTATTTGTAACATCTCTAGAGAATATGCGACAAAGCGTTATAGAAGTAACTTAATCAACTGGGGTATGTTCCCATTCATAAGTGAAGATACATTCAAACTTGATGATATTATCATCATTGAAAACATCAAGGAAAAGCTTATGAATAACGATTTATCTTTCGATGCAAAGATTGTAAGAGATGGAAAAGTTATAGATGCTCATCTAAAGATTGACGCACTAACTGATGATGAAAGAGAAATCATCAAACAAGGTTGCTTAATCAATTACTATAAGAGCCAAATGTAATATGGATAAATTACAATCAAGAAAACTAATTAGAGAAAAATTAGAGCTTTTATCCGATAAAGATTTATTGAGCAAAGTAATTTGCAAAAAGATAAAAGCATTAAATCTTGATTGTAAAGCCATTATGTTATATTCAGCGCTAGCAAACGAAGTTAACGTTGATGAATTAATTGAGTATTATATTGATAAGTGTGACGTATATTTACCAAAGGTAATTGGGCTAGATATGGTGGCAATTAAGGTAGATAAAACAACACAATATAAAATAGGAGCTTTTGGAATTAAAGAACCTGTAGGAAAAGAAATAAAACCAAGTGAACTAAATATTGATGTTTGTATAACACCACTTTTAGGATTTGATGAAAAGTTGAATAGACTTGGAAAAGGAAAAGGCTATTACGATAAGTTTTTTGCAAATTGCAATACAAAAAAGATAGGCGTTGCATTTGAAGTTCAAAAACTAGATGCAATCGAAATAGAGCCATATGATAAAACTTTAGATATGGTAATTACAGAGGATAGAACCTATGCGAATAATTAGCGGGAAATATAGAGGAAGAGTTCTTGCTTCTTTTGAAGGAAAAGATGTAAGGCCAACAATTGATAGAGTTAAAGAATCTATATTTAACGTTATTCAATTTAATGTCGCTGGCTCTAGATTTGTAGATTTATTTGCAGGAACTGGATCAATAGGAATTGAAGCTATATCTCGTGGAGCAAACGAAGTATTCTTTTCGGATAATGCGGTTTCTAGCATAAATATAATAAAGCAAAACCTAAAAGGCATTGAGGGTGAATATAAGGTCCAAAATAGGGATTATAGAGAGGCGCTAAACTCAATCCAAGGGAAGGTAGATTTTATCTTTATAGACGCCCCATATAAGCTTGATTGTATAGACGAAGTTGTAAAGATAGTTTTAAATAAAGATTTACTAGAAAAAGATGGCTATATAATTTACGAACACGACAACGAAAAAAGATACTCTCTTCCTCAAGAGTTTTTTATTGAAAAGACAAAAGTCTTTGGGAAAGTTGAAGTTGACTATATAAGATATACAAGAACTATATGTGCAATAACAGGAAGTTTTGATCCTATAACAAAAGGCCATATAGACATTATTGAAAAGGCGCAAAAAGACTTTGATAAATTAGTCCTTGTAATTGCTCAAAATGAACAAAAACCTGCGTTTTTCACATTTGAAGAAAGAGCAAAAATTGCAAAGGCTGCAGTTGAAGAATATAAGAATGTTTTAGTTGAAATTTGCGAAGGTTATGTATTTAGTTTTCTAAATGAGAAAAATATTGATATAATTGCAAGAGGATACAGAACAAAAAAAGATTATGATTATGAAATCGAAATGGCAAAATATAATAAAGAGCACGGTGCCATTGAGACAAAGCTATACGAAGCAGACAAGTGCGATGAAAGCATAAGTTCAACAAAAGTTCGTGAGGCTTTAATACATAATGAAGAAATTAAGGGACTTGTCCCAAAAAATGCTGTAAAATTAATTAAAAAAATATATGAGGTAAAGAAAAATGATTGAACAAAGCGTTGAAGAGTACTTAAACAAATTAGAATCTCAAATTACACTTGCTAAGAAATCTTTTATGAGCGATTTAAAGCTTGTAGATGAAGGCGCATGCTTAGAATGCATTGCAGCTATTAGAAATTTGCTTCCAAGTGAATTATCTGAAGCAAGATTAATTAGAAAGGATGCTCAAAATATTATTGCTAACGCAAATAAGCAAGCTCAACAAATCGTAGATAACGCATCAGCACAAGCTCAACAAATGGTTGCAGAAAATAAGATTGTTGAAGATGCTAAAGCTGAAGCAGATAGAATTCTACAACAAGCATCTGAATACGCAAATAATATGGTAGGTCAAGCTTACAACGATTTGGCAAGATTATATGATGAAGCAGAATCTCACTCAAGAGAAATTGTGGATGTAATCATGCAAGCTAAAGCAAAAGTATTCCCACAATATCCAAATCAACAACAACAAGATTAATTACCTCAAAAGATGATATTATGGACTGCCTTAATATAAACGTTAGAGCAGTCCTTTATTTATAAAATAACTAAAATAGGCCAAAATGGTTGACAATAAAATTAAAGGATGTTAAAGTCAAAGTAATTGTAAGACTTTGACGGAAAGGTTGCAAAATTAAAGCGCAAAGAGAGTCGGCGGTTGGTGTGAGTCCGATGGCAAGATTTTGTATATGTAGTTCCCGAGTCGAGAGAAAGAAAGCAATAGCAAGTAGAATCTCTCCGTGATTGCTGCGTTAATTGCATAGGAATTGTCGGATTCCGAGAGTGGCGAGAAATCGCAATTTGAGTGGTACCGCGGGTAATAACTCGTCTCAAAGTTAGACTTTGGGGCGATTTTTTTATATCGCAAGGAGAAGAAAATGGAAGAAAAAAGTTTATCAAAAAAGATAACCGAAATGGCGAAAAGAATTAAAGAACTTCGTGAAATCGAAGGACTTTCTCTTGAAAAAATGGCGCAAATGACGGATGTTTCTAAAGAAGAGTATATCGCTTTAGAAAATGGCGAGAAAGATATGACCTTTGCGTTTATTTATCGTTGTGCGCAAGCACTTTCTGTAAATGCAACAGATATCATTGAGGGTTCAAGCCCAATGCTTTCTTCATATACCGTGACAAGAAGTGGAAAAGGTGAAAAGATCGCTAAAGCGCATGGTATGACATATTATAACCTTGCAAATGCTTTCCAAAATAGAATTGCTGAACCTCTTTACGTTAGATCTAAATTCGTTGAAGGGGCAGACAAGAAAGAAATAGAATGCACAACACATAAAGGACAAGAATGCGACATCGTTGTATCTGGTAAACTTATGGTTCAAGTTGGCGATCATAGAGAAGTTCTATCTGAAGGAGATAGTATTTATTACGATAGTGGAACTCCTCACGGAATGATAGCTGTTGGCGGAAAAGATTGCATATTCTATGCAATTGTTCTAAACCCATCTGGCGAACCAATTCCAGATCTTAGCCAAAGTGAGATTGTACAAGGCGACGGTGCTACTCGTAAGGAAGATTTAGAAGAGAGAGAATATAGAAATTTTATCGATGTTAAAGAAGATGAAAATGGAACTCCAATAGAGATAAAATTCAAAAATACAGATAAGTTCAATTTTGCTTTCGATATTGTAGATAAAATAGCCGAAAGAGATCCACATAAGTTAGCAATGCTTCATCTTGATAAAAATAAGTTTGAAAGACGTTTTACATTTGCTGACATGAAAAAGGAATCTAATCGCTGTGCAAACTATTTTAAATCATTAGGAATAAAAAAAGGCGATAAGGTTTTACTTGTATTAAAGCGTCACTATCAATTCTGGTTTGCGATGCTTGGACTAAACAAACTTGGAGCTATAGCAATACTTGCTACAAATCAACTTCAAGAACACGATTTTGCATATCGTTTTGAATCAGCAGGTGTTAAGGCTATCCTTTGTACAGCTGATGGTGATACAGCGCATCAAGCAGAGCTTGCTATACAAAAATGTCCATCTGTTAAAATTAAAATAATAGTTAATGGTAAGAAAGAGGGTTGGAAGACTTTTGATGAAGAATACAAAATGTATTCAACTCATTTTGAAAGAACAGAAGATTCACCATGTGGAGATGACCCACTTTTGATGTTCTTTACATCAGGAACATCTGGATATCCTAAGATGGCTCTTCATAACCATAAATATCCATTAGGACATTTCCATACAGCAAAATACTGGCATGCAGTAGATCCAGATGGTTTGCACTTAACAATTTCTGATACTGGTTGGGCAAAGTCTATGTGGGGTAAATTGTATGGACAATGGATTTGCGAAGCTGCGACATTCGTTTACGATTTCGATAGATTTGATGCATCAGATATTCTTCCATTGTTTGCAAAATACCATATAACTACATTCTGTGCACCTCCTACTATGCTAAGACTTATGATTAAGCAAGATATTTCAAAATACGACTTATCTTCAGTTAAGCATATGACTACAGCAGGTGAGGCATTAAACCCAGAAGTTTATCGTCAATTTGAAAAGCTTACAGGTTTACAAATCCATGAAGGATTTGGTCAATCTGAAACAACTATGATAATCGGCAACCTTATCGGGGCTCCTCATAAGATTGATTCTATGGGTAAACCTGCTCCAATTTACGATGTTTCACTTATCGATGAAAACGGAAAGAAAGTTAAAGATGGTGAAGTAGGTGAAATAGTTATAAATATAAAGAATGGTAGACCATGTGGTCTTGCTGTTGAATACTATAGAGACGAAGAAAGCACAAAAGCTACTTGGAGAGATGGATATTATCATACAGGCGATACAGCTTGGCGTGATGAAGATGGATATTATCACTATGTTGGTAGAGTTGATGATGTTATTAAATCTTCAGGCTATCGTATAGGACCATTTGAAATAGAAAGCGTTATTATGGAATTGCCTTACGTTTTAGAGTGCGGTGTTTCTGCAGCTCCAGACGAAGTTAGAGGACAAGTAGTAAAAGCTAGTATCGTTTTAGTAAAGGGAACTGAAGGTACAGAAGAACTTAAGAAAGAAATCCAAGACTATGTTAAGAAAAACACTGCACCTTATAAATATCCAAGAGTCATTGTTTTCCGTGACGAACTTCCAAAGACCGTTTCTGGAAAGATTCAAAGAAACAAACTATAATTCAATCAATAACAAAAATAAAAGCAGAGGGCGACCTCTGCTTTTTGTTTAACAATTAGTCTTTTATTATCTGCATGTAATTTTCGTATTCGTAATTTAATGATTTAAATAAATTAGAAGCTTTCTTATCTAAAGTTGAATCAACGTGTTTATCTTTTTCAAGTTTTGCAAGTTCAGAAGGCTTTGTAACTAAATCTGTTTCTATGATTTTTAATAAATCTTTTTTGCTTTCACGAACTGCTAAAATATTTAGATAATCAGGGAAGTGATTGAACATATCTTCAAACTTTAAAGTGTTATCTAATAGTGCATTTATAAGCGCTCTAGATAATGTGCTTTCAGAATATCTTTTTGTTTTAACTTGTTCCATAAACTCGTTGAACGAGTTTGCTTTTTCCAAGTAGTTCTTGAACCTATTATTTAAGCCTTCTTGCATACCAAAGATTTTCTCAAGGTTATTTTTCTTTGAAAACTCATATTTTATAATTGAGAATAACTTGTCTTTGCAATCTTTAACGCCTAGCAATTCTTCGCTTACAAATGGAGGCACTTTTGAATCAACGCTCTTGCCTTCAAATAGTGCTTTTCTAATTTGTGTTGCAGATGGGTTTTCATCATCTAAAGAATCGTTATATGCGCCTTCGCGTTTTATTGTATAAGGCTCAATTGCCATGTATTTTATAGCCTTAATGTATTCAAGACCTAAAATGTTGTTTGAGCCATCTAAAACTTCAGCTATAGATTTATCTATGCCATGAATATCTAGATATTTTTCAAGGGCAACTTTTAAAGATCTTGCATAGTTATTGCCATCTTGTATGGTTTCATGAAGGTAAGATTGGAATTCTTCGCTCTCCATAATTTCTGCAATTTTTTGAAGTACATATTCGCTGCCACATTCGCTTCCAAATGAAATATATTTTTCACAATCAAAGTAATCAATTACTTTGGCAGCGCCATCAGCAAATATTTGAGCAGAGCCTAAAACGAATTCTACAGGAAGCTCTACAACTAAGTCAGC
>JAEEGL017423183.1_pt1 | contig 16251 bp, 13 predicted proteins | sample 9134231 | NCBI WGS metagenome assembly JAEEGL01 (sample SAMN16246548, study PRJNA631951) | gut metagenome | biome: gut microbiome; feature: rumen; material: fiber-attached | host: Bos | place: Iran: Karaj | collected 2018-10
AGGTAAGAAAACCTTATTAACTTGAATACCATTAAAGCTATTTGCTTCAAGCTTTTTAACTGGTGCTTTTATATAAAGACGTCCATTGATACGTGCATTTGCAAATGCATAAGACTCAATATCAGTAACATTCTCTGCAATTACCAAATCACCAAAAGTACTTGCATAATCAAAAGCATATGCTCCAATTGACTTTAGAGTTGAAGGGAATTTAAACTCAACTCTTCCTCCAATTGTGGATGAGTAGTTATTAAAGTCTGCAAAGCTTCTTTTGCCAATTCTTGTAATACCTTCTTCTATAACAATATATTTGGCCTTAGTTCTGTAGCTATACCAGGGCTGTTCCTTATTGCTGTCAAAATCTCCTATTGCACCAGAACCACTGATTGTAAGAGTGTTGGTCTTGGTGTCGTAAGCCCATGAAATATTATCTTCTTTCTCTGACAGATCATTTACAGAAACACTGCTCTCTTTTTCTGATATAATCTTACTCTCGCTAATAAAATCAGTAGCTTCTTCTGCCTCAGTGTCAGCTTCATCCAAGGTATCTTCGCTTAATGTCACATTCAAAGAAGCTGCGTCATCCTCGGAGCTCTCTCTAGCAGCCTCGTTAGCCTCGCTAGCCTCATCACTTTCGGCATCGATTTCATCTTCAGTTGTAATTTCGCTTGAATTGTCAGAAGCGTAAGAAACTGTTGAAGAAAAGACTGTGGCTGCTGATACAACAGCACACAGCGTAGACATAGTAACACCCCATAACTTTTTTCTCATACACTAAATCCCCTTTTAGTTTTTTGTATTTCTCCCCCCAAACCCATAGTATCATTAACGATTTAGCGATTCAATATCATCACATCAAATAAGAAAAAAATAAGACAGACTTAAAGTCTGCCTCATCTTTCATTTATCTTATTCATCAACCTTAACTGCGAACATTACAAAATAAAGGTCATCTGACTTAGTGCAGGTAGACAACATCACGATCTGGTCATCTACTGTTGGCTCAATACCAGTATCTATGTAAGTCTTGTACTCGATTGTATCAAGATACTCTCTCATATTGGAAGGATTCTTGCCATAAACATCATAGATATAAGAATCCTTAGGAACATCCATAAATGCAAAAATCATATATCTTGATATTCCATTAGAGGTCCTGATCTGGAAGTACTTGTGCTGATCCAAAAAGCTAAGATCCTCTTTGTAAATTCTAAGTGCACCAAACATAGTGCGGTTTCTCATATTATGACCATAAATGATTGAATTAGAATCCGTAAACTCAGGATCACATCTAAAATCAAGGAAAATCGCTCCCGTCTCAGACTCATTGCCCGCATAATCATCTACAGCATACTTGTCATTGTCGTTACTGCGCATTATAGGGTAACTCAATCTCTCATCTTCAAAATAAAGCCAGCCCACAGTATCAGTATATCTCTGCACAAACTTATCAAAAGCTTCCTGAGAAATATTCTGGCCCACATCCTCACCAATTATGATCGTGTCAACAATTTCCTTGGTCTCAGAACCCTTCTTCTCACCATCCTTATCTTCCTGTGAAGACTTATCCTGTACATTATCTTTCTCTGTTGATACACCTTTGTTATCAGTGTTCTCTACAGCAGAAGCCTCAGTAATTTCAGTGGAAGTCACCGCATCACCTGAGTCAATAGTCTCAGAAGAACTCAATGTATCACCTGCCTCATCCGCCTCAGAAGAAGCCTCAGATGCTGATGCCACAGACACTGTTTCTACCACCTCAGGCCCATTGCCAGCTCCAGAAGATTCACTTCTTCCCGGAATCAGCTTCACAGCAGCAAATATGCCAAGTATCAGCAAAAGAGCTGCAAGCACCACAACAAAATGTCTTCTGATTCCCTTAAAGATACTGGCAAAAATAATCACCAGAATCTCAAAATAAATCAAAAAAGGAACAAGCTTTCTATGATTATTATTAAAAGTTTTAAATTTCGATAGTAAATTCTGCATCTTCTTATACCAAATTCATATCCAAACAATCCACATAAAAAAGCACACAAAAAAGCACACCGAAAGATTTTATCTAATTAGTCCCCAATAAGTCAATCCTAAAAAAGAAAACATTTTGTGAACATCAAAAAGAAAACCGGTGCTATGCTCTTTGCACCGGCTCGTAGTACTAATATCTATATTTTATTCTCCAAAAACCTTGTCCCTGAGCTTCCTTCCAGTAGGAGTTGCTGCAAGCCCCCCTGCCGCAGTCTCTTTCAATGATAAAGGAAGCGCATCTCCTACTTCTTTCATGGCATCCAGGCATTCATCCGCTGGAATCTTGGCATCTATCCCCGCAAGGACCATATCAGCACTTGAAAAAGCTATCATAAGGCCTGATGCATTTCTTTTGATGCAGGGAATCTCAACAAGCCCTGCAACAGGATCACAAACAAGTCCCATCTGACTTGAGATTGCAATAGCAAGAGCATCTGCACACTGCCTTGGAGAGCCGCCTCTAAGCTCCACGAGAGCTGCAGCAGCCATAGCCGCAGCACTTCCGCACTCTGCCTGGCATCCACCCTGAGCCCCAGCGATACTAGCCTTCTTGGCAATGACCATTCCAAAGGCAGAAGCTGTAAACATGCTCATAACTATAGCTTTTTCATCATAGCCCTTGTCTTCATAAAGACTTACAAGACATCCAGGAAGAATTCCGCAGCTTCCAGCTGTTGGCGCAGCCACGATCCTTCCCATGCTGGCATTACATCCAGCCGCAGCCAAAGACCTTGCTATAGCCTTGCCCATAAACGCTCCGCAAAGGCTCTCTTTATCTTTAGCATATTCATTCATCAGGTATCCTTCGCCGCCAGTAAGGCCAGATGTTGACTTAAGATTTTTATCAAGCCCTGTCTTAACTGACTCCATCATTACCTGAAAGGCAAGTTCCATTTTCTCATATACTTCAAGCTCGTCCTTCTCCATGGCAAGTGCCTGGTCCTCAATCACAAGCTCGCTTATCTTAACATTCTTTTTCTCAGCTTGCATGACAAGCTCTTCTATTGATTCATATTTCAGCATTAACTATTCCTACACTCTCCTTATCAGGATGGCATTATTAACATGCTCAATTTCTCTGATCTCATCCACCAGCTCCTCTGGGGGATTACTATCTATCTCGATTGTCATGATAGCATCTCCGCCCTTCTCCTGCCTGGATAAATGGAAATTAGAAATATTAAGATCCTCATGTTCAAAATGCATCATATGGGTCACACTAGCTATAACCCCTGGCTTATCATCATGCATAACAAGAAGTGTATTGTTCTCTCCGTTAAATTCCACATTCATGCCATTTATCTGATTTACTAGAATATTACCGCCGCCAATGCTGGCGCCCTGCATGGTTCCGCTACTTCCATCCTCCAAAAAGAACCTGATCATAGCTGTATTGGGATGAGCCCCCTTTATATTTTCCTTGGTAAAAGAGTACTCAATTCCCTTCTCATCTGCTATAGAGAGAGCATCTCTGATCTCCGGAGAATAGCTCTTAAAGCCCATTATCCCGGCAAGAAGCGCTCTGTCCGTTCCGTGTCCCTTATAGGTCTGGGCAAAAGAACCAGACAAAGTAATCTCAACTTTTTTAAGCTTCCTATTATCTATCAACTTGTTAACAACTCTTCCAAGTCTAACTGCTCCTGCAGTATGAGAACTTGATGGTCCTATCATTACAGGGCCAATAATATCAAATACATTCATCCATAACCTCTTTTAAATATGCTCAGGCACTGGTATTCTGAGCGTTCACATAATCTGAATAACTCATGCCGGCATATTTTTTAAAGCACCTTCCAAAGTAATTGGGATCAGGTATCCCAACTTCAGATGCAGCCTGATACATTTTAACACGACTTTTGGCAATGTCCATCGCTTTTGTCATTCTGATACCAGTTAAATATTCTATAAAATTCTTGCCTGTATCCTGTTTGAACTTCCTCGATAAGTAACTTGCGCTAAATCCAAAGTGTTGGGCAATATAAGTCAGATTAAGCCCAGGATCTCCATAATTTTCTTCCACATACTTTTTTATAACATCAGTGGAATCTCCCTTGGATGCATGACTTTCAAGAGTCTCTCCCTTCCCCTCTTCCCAAAAGTCCGGAGAAACCATGAGTTTTTTCTTGACTCTCTCTAAGACCTCTGTGATCTCAGCCCTTACCATAGGCTTTAACATATATTCAAATACAGGCAGGCTCACGCATTTTCTTGCATATTCAAACTGATCTATAGCAGTCATTATTATTATAACAAGATTTGGATACCTGCTGGTAGCAGTCTGAGTAAACTCTATTCCATCCATAAAAGGCATGGATATATCAACAAAGGCAATATCCGGCCTGATCTCATCTATAATATTGATTGCCTCAATTCCACTGGCAGCCTCTCCAACCACCTCCATATTAAGGCTCTCCCAGTCTATAGCCGCCTTCATAAGCTTTCTTGCCGACTGCTCATCATCAATGATCATAACCCTGTACTTTCTGTCCATACCCTTTTCCCCATACATTCTTAATCTAAATTAAAGCCTTCCCCATTTATACGCCATAGGATTTGCCTACGTCTAAAACAAATTCAACCTCTGTATATTCCCCTATTTCACTCTCTATCCTGACAATATCATCCTTGCCCTCAAAGATTCTCATTCTGTGAATAGTTCCCCACAGGCCAAAGCTCTCTTCTTCAGACCTGTTCTCGGGATTTTCAGTAGAAAGAACTCTCGTAATCTCCTCGCTACTCATCCCAACGCCTGTATCCCTCACCGATAGATGAAGGCATCCGTCTGCAATGTAGCTTTTTATCCTGATGACACCAGGCTCCCCTTTCTGCCTGATCCCGTGATAAATACTGTTCTCTACAAGAGGCTGCAGGACAAGCTTGGGAACTACCAGTTTCATAGTATCCTCAGCTATATCATATTCATCCTCTATTATGTCCCCATACCTTAGCTTTTGCAGAGAAAGATAGTCCTTGACTATGCATATTTCTCTTGACAGCGGGATTTCCCTGTCTCCCTTACTAAGGAAATTCCTATAAAAGCTCCCCAAAGTTTCAAGTGCATCGTGAACCTTGTCAGCTCCGGCATCAAGCGCTAGAAACCCGATAGTTTCTATAGAATTATACAGAAAATGCGGTTTTATCTGTTCCTGCAGAACTCGCATCTGTGCTTTCTGCAGCGTTTTCTCTTTATCTATCAATGTTACAATAAGCTCATTAACATGATCTATAAGAGAATTGTAATCCCCCTTTAAAAGTTCAAGCTCGGTAGAAGGCATCTCCACATCAATCTTCTTAAGATCTCCGGAGCGCTTGTTCTCATCCATGCTGGCAGAAAGTTTCAGCACAGGATCTGTTATATTTTTCCTGATAAAGTTCCCAACAAAAAAGGCCATTATCATAAATATCAGCAAAAGAACTAATAAAACATATAGCATCCTAAAGGGAATTCCCTCAGTGCTAAAAGGCGCCGCCCTAAGTAAAACTATTGGATAGTCTCCTACCCTTCCTCCGGATAAGAGCATTCTCTCGCCGTCAACAGACACATCCTTAAATTTTATCTTATCTGAGGCAAAAGAACTGTCATAAAACCCAGCCATGCTACTGTTTCCCGCGAGGCAAGTTCCATCTGTTCCCATAATACAGATATTCTTATAGCCAAGAGAAGACAGCATCATATCAAAGATTCCAGGTGATATGTTCATCAGCATGATTCCTTTTTGTTTCTGAGAATCAATGTCATATATAGCTCTTCCAATAGTTACAAAAGGCCTGTTATCTGACTTTTTGGCCACTCCATTACTATTTAAGGAAACTACAGCGCTGCCTCTTGCCTCGCAGATATCTTTTTTCCACTCATCGCCGCCTAAAACCTCATTATCAAATTTATAAGTAAATCTGTTGGTTGTGGCCAGGATCAGGTCTTCTCTTATTACCATGACACAGTCCACACCCTCAGTAACGTTCAAAACATCCATAATGCCATATCTGGCGTCGTTTATCATGCCTATATCAACACTGTCACCATCAGCACGCAGAAATTTTACAAGCCTGTCCTCAGTCATGATGATGCGAGACAATTCCATGTATTTTACGATATCTGCGTTTATGTTACTAGAGAGAGTCTTGGTAATACTCTCCGCTTCCTGAACAGCGTAGCTTCTCTGCTCTCTCTCAACTATAAAATACGTGGAAATCAAAAAAGAAATAGTTACAACAAGTATAAGACCAAGAATTCCCCTCTGAAGGCTCTCTGATAAGGAACTCTTTTTTCTAAAGCGTGCAAAAAACTTCCCCATTACTCACCCCATTTTCACTTTCCCCAAAGCATTCTCTTTCCTAATAAAATACCACTTTTTGACCTGTGAATAAAGACAAAAAAAGAACGAAAAAACAGGCCCAGCACTGACTCTGAGCCTGTAAATCCTGTTTACCTCTTAACCCTTTACTGCGCCTGCTATAAAGCTTGCCTGAATTCTCCTTGAAAGGAAAAGGTAAACAATGAGGGTTGGGAATGTCGCAATAGCAAGAGCCGCTCCAATAGGGCCCCAGTCTGTTGTATACTGACCCGATAGAGCCTTGATACCAACAGGAAGTGTTCTGTGCTTGGAATCAGAAATAAATACGTTAGCAAACATAAACTCGTTCCAGCACTGCAAATATGAGTAAATACCCACAGTAGAAACCGCCGGTTTCATAAGTGGAAGAATGATCTTAAAGAATGTTCCAAAAAGTCCGCATCCATCAATTCTTGCTGCTTCATCCAAAGCAAAAGGAATTTCTGACATAAAACCTGTACAGATAAGAATTGCCATGGACAGGGCAAAGGCTGAATACGGTACGATCAGCGTTGAATACTTATTAAGCCAGTGAGCCTTGGACATTACAACATATACAGGAACAATTGATGCCTGGATAGGAATAGTAAGTCCCAGCATAAAAAAGGCATTTGTAAGCCCACTAAATTTCCATCTGATTCGTGTTATTGCATAGCAGGCCATCATGGCTGCCATTATAGAAATGGCAATTGCAAGTGTGGTAACTAGCAAGCTGTTAAAAAAGTACAATGCCATATTACCTGTATTTAAGGCCGAAGAATAATTTGACCACAGCCAGTGTTTAGGAAGTCCTATGATATTTTCACCAAATATTTCCTCATTAGACTTAAGAGAAAAAGTAAACATGAAATAAATGGGGAAAAGATTTATGACAGCCCAGATAACAAGGAAAATATTGATTATCACCTTGATTACAGGGCTTTCTTCTTTTAATGTATAGCTCTCCATCTTTTACTCATCCCTTTCTTTAAATGCTGCGCTGATAAGAAGTGCAAAAGCAAAGCACAAAAGAATCAGCATTACAGAAATAGTACTTCCCATTCCGTATCTGTTTCTCAAAAACAGCATATTTTCAAGAAGCGTACTGGGTACTTCTGTAGACTGGAATGGACCGCCCTCTGTAAGAATACGTACAAGGTCATAAGTCTTAAGAGAACCAGTAACTGCAAATATGACACTAACTCTTAAAATAGGCTTGATTATAGGAATGACAACATATCTGTCAACCTGCCATTTTGTAGCACCATCCAGCATAGCAGCTTCTCTAAGGTCAAGATCAACACCCTTAACCCCTGCATACATAAGGAGCATATGATAACCTACATACTGCCATACAGTAGGCACAATGATACTTCCAAGAGCAGTCTTTATATCACCAACCCAGACGTGCTTCCAGCTCTCTAGATGCACAGCCTCAAGAAATCTGTTAAGAAGACCGTAGTCTGGATTATAGATTTTGAGCCATAACTGACCAATTACAACAGTTGAAATAAGTACTGGCATAAAGAAAATTGAAAGAAAGGTTCTTTCTTTTCTCGTCTCATGTCTTCCTAGAATAAGGGCCAGCATTAGAGCTAGCGGAAGCTGTACAAACACCGAGAAAAAAGCCAGTATAAGAGAATTCTTAAGAGAATTCACAAATTTAATAGATCCATTAGTAAACAGCTCTATATAGTTATCAAAACCAATGAAGGTTCCTTCAGAAAATCCGTTCCAATCGAACATGCTTCTGTAAACTGATACAGCAATTGGCGCAATCAGAATGCTGATAAACAGAAACAGTCCGGGAAGAAGAAATACGAAAATAGCCAAGCCCTCTTCTATTTTCCTCTTTTTCTTTTCACTCATACCCAATCCTCACCAATAGTAAATTCTTTTAAAATGGCCCTTCCCCGCTTCCCGAGTGGGAGGTAAGGAAGGGCCAAAGAGATGGAATAACAAATTTATATAAGCTTTTTATCTTATATCCTTAGCAAGACCCTCGATAAACTGGTCTCCGTTAACCTGGCATCCATAAACCTGATCTACATATGAAAGATATGTGTTTGCAGAATCAGCATCCATAGCTGTATCACCAAAGAGAACGAATGTATCAGCATTTGCACAGATATCAGCAACTGTCTGTGTAAGAGGATTAACTGAACTTGTATCGCCATAAGGTGTCCAAGCTGGAAGTCCGCATCCATCAAGGTATCCATAGTGGCAGATGAGCTTACCAAGCTCCATAGCGTACTCAGCAGCGATCTCAGCATTAGGTGAAGAAGCTGCTACAGCAAGTGTATCTGAAGGGCCACCGATAAGCTGGCCAAGTTTAGCCTTGTCAGCATTGATAACTGGGAATTCAGCAACCTTAACCTTAGGAAGGAACTCTGCGTTTGAAGCAAAGTCAGCGCAGTTCCATGTACCATTCATGTAGAATGCATATTTGCCAGCAATAAAGTTGTTCTTAACTTCGTCATTTGTAAGGCCGATTCCTGAAGGATCGAAGTAGCCGTTGTTTACAAGTGTCTGGAATGTATCTACAGCAGCTGCAACGTCAGGATTGTTCCATGTATCTCTTCCAAGGAAAATATCGTTAAGAGTATCAGCACCTACACTCTTCTCAATAACTGACTCAAGATACTCTGTTACGCACGATGTCTCTTTACCTGCACATCCGAAAGGAATGATTCCTTTTTCCTTAAGTGCATCACAGCAAGCGATGAACTCTTCATATGTTCCAGGAACTTCTGTGTAGCCAACTTCTGCAAGAAGGTCCATATTTGCGAAAAGACCAACGATGTTCATTGTTGTAGGAACGCCGTAGTGCTTGCCATCATAAGTTGTATTTCCAAGCATATTCTCAGGAAGCTCACTTGCAAACTTTGGATAAACATCATCGAGGCAATAAACCTTACCAGCATCTACAAAGTCGCCAAGGAATGCGCATGACCATGTAAAGAAGATATCAGGCATCTCGTTAGCTGAAACAGCAGCTTTGATCTTAGTCTTGTAGGACTGGTTCTCAAATGCTTCCCAGTTAAGAGTGATGTTAGGATATTTCTCAGCCATTTCAGCGATAGCTGCTTCATATGCATGACGGTTAGAGTCACTCTCTGTAGCAATACACCACATGTTAAGTGTGATCTGCTCGTCTGTAGGAATAGCTGCAGCCTCAGTACTTTCTGTCTGCTCAGCTGCTGGTGCTGTCTCTGTAGTATCAGCCTTAGTTTCTGTCTGAGTGTTGTCAGATGTTTCTGCTGCTGGTGCCTGTGATCCGCATCCGAAGATTGAGAATGTCATAAGACCAGCCATGAGAATAGACGCTATACGTTTCTTCATTTTCATACCTCTCCTTATTTAATTAAATCACGTTCACGTTTAAGTTCAGGCGCATGCAACCCAAACTCTTTATAAATAGAATATAGAATATTCATGAACTTTATTGAATGTAAATCTTTTACCTCATCAAGCACTATTTTTACTTTTTAACAAAAAATGTCTTTTGGGCATCATTTTTTTGAACTATATGCACAAATAAATTTAAAATATTTCTGATTGCTCTAAAAAAACTAGTAATCTTTACAGACGAAAACGTTTTAAAAATAAAAGTTTATATCCAGTTTAACCAACAGATATTTATACATTTCCACGACATTGCATTTTCTTTTAACACTTACTTTTTCTTATTTCACCATATAAGCAAATTATCCCGGCTATTCTTTCATATCTAAATATATATTCTCTATTATCAAAGTTTTAGAATTAAGTTCAGGTCAGCAAATTTTTATAATAAAACTTATATACGTTGAGTTTTTTAGAATATTTTGCTAAAATATTGTGGTTTCGTGTAGAAACATATGTGGAAGGAGAAATATGAAAAATGAGCGAAATGAAATTTGATCCTGTTACAGGACAGCCAATCAATCAGCCAACTGCTCAGCCAGGTGTTCAGCCAGGTATGCAGCAGCCAAATATGGGACAGCCAGTTGTAAACGGTCCTAAATTCGACCCGGTTACTGGCAAGCCAATACAGCCTGCTATGCCTCAGGGCGGAATGCAGCAGCCAAACATGCAGCAGCCAGGAGGCGCACCTAAGTTCAATCCAGTTACAGGCCAGCCTATTCAGCCTGGTATGCCTCAGAACGGAATGCCTCAGCCTGGAATGCAGAGAGGACCAGCAGCAAACGGTCCTAAGTTTGATCCAGTTACAGGTCAGCCTATTCAGATGCAGCGTGTTCCACAGCAGGGTAACGGTGGAATGAAATTTGATCCTAAGACAGGCCAGCCTATGCAGCCTGGTATGCCTCAGAACGGTGGAAACAAGGGTGGCAACAAGACAGGCCTTATCCTTGGAGTAGTAATTGCCGCAGTTCTCGTTCTTGGAATTGGCGGTTTTGCACTTGCTAATGGTTCCAAGAAGAAAGCAGCTCCTGAAATTGAAGAGCCTGTAGTTGAAGCTTCTGTTGAACCTGTTGAGGAAGAAGAAATTGCAGCAGTAGAAGCTACTTCAGAGGAAGATGCAGCTGTAGAAGCTACCACAGAAGAAACTGAAGAACCTAAGGAAGAAACAAAGGTTGCAAAGAGTAATGTAGAAGTTGATCCTTCAAGCCTCTTCTCTTTCAACTTTGATGGAACTGATTATTCACTTCCTATGCCTATCTCAGATCTTATAGCAGATGGATGGCAGTACAATGATGATAATGATGCCAAGAAGCAGCTTGCATCTAATCAGGATGAATACATTTACCTTCAGGTTCCAGGTGACACATCAAGAAACCACGTAACAGTATATGTCAAGAACTTCTCTAACAATGCTATGACTCTTAGCGATTGCTACATCGTAAAGGTTGAACTTGACGACTACTCAATGCATAAACTCGGCAAGACAGTAACTGTTCAGAAGGGTGCTATCAAACTCGGCGAGAGTAAGGCTGAGGATGTAAAGGCAATCCTGGGTGAGGCCGACGATGAATATGACGGATCATCAGGAAGCAAATCTCTTACATATTATGGAGAGCATGACAATTACGGAATGGATTCTTCTGTAAGATTCTATTTTGGCGATACAAAGATTCTCTCTACTATTTATATCGAGAACGATGTTGAGCCAGAAGGCTTTGTACAGGCAGAAGTATCTGATGAAACACCTGAGTACCTTTCAGCTTATGTAGAGCCTAAGGAACTTGGATCAGATCCTCTCTCAGGAAACATTCAGCTTGACAAGAAGGTCTATAATCTTCCTTGCCCAATGCAGAAGTTCCTTGACAATGGATGGAGCTACAATGTAAGTGATGATACTCTTGGTGCCGGACAGAGATGTCTTGTTCCTGTTTCAATCGGCGACGACAGAGTATATCTCGAGGCAGTTAACCCTATGGATTATGCTGTACATCTCAATAACACAATCGTTGTAGCTGTTCAGGTTAACGTATACAGCCGTACAAAGCTTGATTTCCAGATTCCTGGCGGAATCAACATTTCATCAACTGATGATGACATCAAGAAGTTCCTTGAGAGCAACAAGATTGAAAACTACGAGTACAAAAAGGATTACAAGAAATACACTATTCCTCTTGATCAGAAAGATTCAATAGACAGATGTGATAATTATATCAAGTTTGATATAGATGATGATGGAACAATAGATGGCTTCGAAGTTCAGAACTATGGCTGGTTATTGGAAGACTAACATTTAAATGATATAAAGAAAAAGAAAGAGATTGGATGCGTCCAATCTCTTTTCTTTTTACATTCATATAGTTCATGACTTATTTCACTAATAAGTACTGCTAACATTAATTATTTGTATTCATCATAGTAAGGTACTACTATGCTCTCTCCCGCCTTTATCACATCAGGATCATATAACTGATTAATACTGCAGATCTCCGACACAAAGTGCTCTAAGTCTTCATACTCCTGACTATCATAGAATCTGCCTGCAATGCTGCTAAGATTATCCCCTGCATGAACAGTTACAACCTTATAATACTTGCATTTCGGAATATAATTCTCATTCTGTGCTTCCAATTTAATGGAGTTCCTAAAGAAAAGCAAAAGAAAGATTACCGCAGTTACAAATAGTGCCAATACCATTTTCTGGCGTCTTACTATCCTTAGTCTTCTCTTCTTATTCTCGTATATCCTAAGCTCACTCTTTGATAAAAACCTTGGATCATTATAAAGACTTGCTGCTTCTATCAATGCCTTTGTCATAACACTTTACCTCCAAAATAAAGAAAAAACCTTGTGCAACAATACATACCCTTCATTTCTGATAAGTATATATTGCCACACAAGGTGGTCATTATTTTGGACAGCTCAAAGCATGTTAAAATCTAACTTGTTTCTCTACCATGCGAACAAACTCAGTATTGTTCCTGGTCTTGGAGAAGAGGTTGATGCACTGATCTACTGCATCATCAGCCTTCATGCCATTGAAGCCCTTTCTCAGGCTATTGATAGCTGCAAGCTCTTCTGGTGTGAGAAGAAGATCCTCTCTTCTGGTACTGGACTTAGGAATATTGATAGCAGGGAAGATTCTCTTTTCCTGAAGCTTTCTGTCAAGAACCATTTCCATGTTACCAGTTCCCTTGAATTCCTCGTAGATAACATCATCCATCTTGGAACCTGTCTCAATAAGAGCAGTTGCAAGAATTGTAAGACTTCCACCCTCTCTCATATTTCTGGCAGCACCAAAGAATTTCTTGGGCATATGAAGCGCTGCTGGATCAAGACCACCAGAAAGTGTTCTTCCTGAAGGAGGGACAACAATATTATAGGCACGTGTAAGTCTTGTAATAGAATCAAGAAGAATTGCTACGTCCTTGCCATGTTCAACAAGGCGTTTTGCTCTCTCCATAACCATCTCTGCTACTCTCTTGTGATGTTCAGGAAGTTCATCGAAGGTTGAGTAAATAACTTCTGCGTTAGGGCCCTCGATTGACTCCTTGATATCAGTAACTTCCTCTGGTCTCTCATCGATCAGGAGAATAATAAGATGGATATTACTGTCATTTCTAAGAATTGACTTGGCAACTTCCTTGAGAAGTGTAGTCTTACCAGCCTTAGGAGGTGATACAATCATACCTCTCTGTCCCTTACCAATAGGGCTTATAAGATCCATGATTCTCATTGCCACAGAACTTCCAGGCTGCTCAAGCTTAATTCTGGAATTTGGGAAAATAGGTGTCATGTTCTCAAAGTTCCATCTTCCCATAGCAACTTCTGGTCTGTATCCGTTTACTGAATCAAGTCTTGAAAGAGCTGCAAATTTATCAGTCTCCTTCTTGGCTCTGCATCTTCCCTTTAAGATATCACCAGTCTTAAGATTAAATTTTCTGATAAGGCTTGGAGCAACGTATACATCATTTTCTCCAGGAAGATAATTCTCACATCTGATGAATCCATAGCCGTCCTGCATAACTTCAAGGATGCCATTTGCGTCATCACCATCAGCAAGCTCTTCTGCCTCTTCCCTTGCTCCTTCTGAAGTAGGAGCTGCCTCCTTAGTCTTTTCTGGTCTGTCAACTCTTTCAGGTTTCTCGGCCTTAGGAGCCTCTTTGCGCTCAACCGCCTCGCCTCTGCTAAAAGCTTCCTTGTTATTTGTCACAACAATGTTTTTCTTTTTATGAAGTGGCTTCTTTTCCTCTGAAGCAGTCTCTTTTTCCTGAGATTCAGCCTTTTTAACAGCTTCCTTCTCATCAAGTTCGCACATAAGGTCTATGATTTCAGACTTCTTAAGTGCTGTAGCGCCCTTAATGCCACGCTTTTTGGCAATGTCACGAAGGTCATTAAGTTTAAGTGTTTCGTATCTTTCTCTCAAAATATCTCCATTTCCGTGGGCAACTATCTACACCACACATAATATATAAAACTCTAGTTCAATGGGATTAGTAAACGACCGCAAATCATTGCATTTGTTTAAGAACTAAAACGATATGTCTTGTGGTATATTACATCATTATTATTTTTTAGTCAACTATATTTTTTTATTTGTTCCAAAATATTTTCAGGAACGAACAATTTGCCCATGCCAACCCCCAGATCTATCTTGGGTTTATTGTCTCCATGGAAGTCAGATCCTCCACTTATAAGTAGGCCATGACGCTCTGCAAGTTCCTTCATCTGTCTTTCTTCGTATGCTTCATAGGTTGAATAGATAGCTTCAAGTCCTGCAAGTCCTACCTCCATAAGACGAACTACAAGGGCTTCTAACTTAGCATCACTCATATGATATAAAACAGGGTGAGCCAGAATAGGAACTCCGCCATTTTTAACAATGGCTTCAATTGCCATTTCAGGAGTAATATTTTCTCTTGGTACATAATAGGGGCAGTCATCTCCTATGAATCTGTCAAATACTTCCTGTTTGCTTGATACATAGCCCTTTTCCAGCATGTACTTAGCAAAGTGAGCTCTTGTTATAACTGTCTTTGGAAACATCTCAGTAAGTATCTCATAGCTGATGTCTATACCTGCCTCATCACGCAGTTTCTCGCACATCTTTATATTTCTCTGGATTCTGGAATTCATGTAGGAATCGATAGTATCAAGAAACTCCTGATTCTTGTAGTTCACATAAAGACCAACTACGTGGACATCTTTTCCCTCATTTACAGTTGAAAACTCAATTCCTGGCACAAACTCCATGTCAGGATATTTTTCTTTCACGTAAGTATCTGCTCTCTCTAGTCCCTTTACCGTATCATGATCAGTAAGAGCAATCGCTGCAAGCCCTTTTTCATGGGCATAGTCCATAAGCTCCTCAACGCTAAAAGTTCCGTCAGAGCAGGTAGAATGTGTATGTAAATCTATTGCTTTCATCAAATTTCTCCTATTGTCATTTATTCCCGTACTCTTCCAAATACAGAGATAAAATCAGTCTTTTTAATCAAATAGCATCCAAAATAAACCGGGCAAGACCATCATGATTGTTATCTTCGCTGGTTATGACATCTGCGCTTTTCTTGACCAGGTCTGTTCCATTTATCATGGCAATTCCGCAACCTGCTGCTTCTATCATTGAAATGTCGTTCTGTTCATCACCAGCAGCATAAGTGTTCTCTACAGGAATTCCCAAGATGTCAGCAAGTCTTTTTACTGCACTTCCCTTTCCGGCTTCTGATGGAAAAATCTCCATGTAATAAGGATTAGAATACAAAAGAGTAAGTTTCCCTTCTGTAAGTTCATAAAGAGCTTTTCTAAATCTCTCCTGCTTGTCATGGTCATGAAGTTCAATTGCAATCATCTTGGAGGGAGCCGTTTTCAAATATGGCATCACATCATCTGCAACTATAAGAGGTGTCTTAATAACCCTTCTGTAATAGTCCATGCACTCGCCATCATGCCTTGATACGATATGGGTCTCGTTGTAGGTATGGCAATGAATTCCATACTCCTGCGCAAGATCAAGTATCTGAGGCACCATTTCAAGCGGAACTCCCGTCTTATAAACGTATCTGTCTTCGTCTACACTATATATTTCTGTTCCGTTAGAACCACATAAAAAACTTCCCTTAAAATTTAGTCCAAGGCCATTATAAACCGCCTTGGCAGAGTCAATTGCTCTTCCTGTATTGATACAGAAGTGATTTCCTGCATCTGTAAATTGTCTGAGAGCCTCCATGGTTTTTGGGGTAATGACCTTGTCTTTATTAAGTAGTGTCCCATCAAGGTCAAAGAAAAAAATCTTACTCACGTAAATATAAAGTCTCCATTCATAATTTGTGTCAGTACGCTAATTGCCGCCTATAAACGAACAAAGTCTTTACCTGCTGTTTCAAAACAGGTAAAGACCAAATAGCAAAACAATAGGCATCATCCCTCAACTATAAGGTATCTGCCATCTCCAATATCAAAAACCTCATCGGCATCAAGCACATTGCTGCCTTCCGTATCAACTCCG
>JAEEGL013457562.1_pt1 | contig 16250 bp, 17 predicted proteins | sample 9134231 | NCBI WGS metagenome assembly JAEEGL01 (sample SAMN16246548, study PRJNA631951) | gut metagenome | biome: gut microbiome; feature: rumen; material: fiber-attached | host: Bos | place: Iran: Karaj | collected 2018-10
ATCAGGGCGTTGTCACCGACGGTAAGGCCTGTGATTTCTTCCCCTTCATAGTCCATATAGCCCGGGGTATCGATGAAGTTGATCTTCTTGTCCTTCCACTCCACCGGTGCCAGATGCATATAGCAGGAAACACCGCGTTTCCCTTCTTCCGCGTCAAAATTCAGGGCTGTTGTTCCATCGTTGTTCGGTCCGAACTTCTGGATTGCCTTGGTGTAGTACAGGCAGGCTTCGATGACTGTCGATTTGCCTGCGCCGGAATGTCCCAAAGCGACGACATTCCTGACCTCATTTGCCAAATAGTCTCTCATACATTATCCTCTGCTTCTTATTTCAGTGTATCCTTCAGGTCGTCCAGGCATTCCTTGCGGACATAGTGGATGGCCATATTGCCGGAGTAGTCCTTCAGTGCCTTGTCTGCACCGTTGTCAATCAGGAACGTTACAAGTTCCGGGAATCCGATATAGGCAGCCCGCATGAGCGCTGTGCAGCCGCGGCTGTCCTGGGCATTGATGTTTGCGCCGTTCTCCACCAGGATCTTGATGATATCCGCCTTGTAGGCTGTTGTGGCTTCCATCAGTGCCGTACGTCCTTCGGCATCCTGGGCATTGACATCCGCGCCCTTTCCGATCAGGTAGGAAACGACTTCTGTTTCACCCAGCAGGGCCGCCCGCATCAGAGAGGTTCTTCCCCTGTTGTCATGTGCGTTTACATCCGCGCCTGCATGTTCCAGCATGCGGCAGATATTCAGATGTCCCTTTTTGGCAGCACCCATCAGGGCTGTCTTGTTGTTCTTGTCGCGGTCATTCGGGTTTGCGCCGTTGTCGAGAAGGTACCGGACAATGTCTTCGTATCCACGCTTTGCGCTTCTCATCAGAGCCGTTCTACCATCACCATTGGCCACATTGATATTTGCGCCTTTCGAGACCATAGAACAGAGTCTTGCAAAATCTCCTCTTCCTGCTGCGTCGAAGAATTCTTGATTGATCTGATCCATACAATAGACCTCCTTCTTACAAATATGGATTTAAAAAAGATGGACAGCAACCCATCTAAAAACAGATCCGACCATGATCGCTTATCCTGTTGAAAAGGAGGTTTCCTCCCTCACATACAGGCAGAATCAGGTAACCAAAAACAATTCCAGTACCAACGATCATGATACGATCTCTCCAATCTTTTTCGCCACTTATATTGTACCGTATTTAGGGGATTGTTCAACAGTAAATCAAGGGGGATACGGTGAACATTCTGTGAATGAAACACTTTCAGAAAACTGTTTCACTGTCCTTTCAGCGTACGGATGCTGCGTCTGTAATCCGGCATGTACGCTGCGATTTGAGCGTAGAAAGCGGACGAATGATTGCGGACCAGAAAGTGTACGTATTCATGCAGAAGCACGTAGCGCAGACAGTGCAGCGGATAGTGGATGAGCCGGGTGTTGATGGTGATGGTGTGCTTGTCCGGATAGCAGACGCCCCAGCGGGTCTTCATCGTGCGGGTGCGGATCACAGGGCGGGGAATCCGGTATACATCGCAGATCCTGGTATCCCATTCTGTACGCAGCTGTTCAAGCATCCGTTTGATTTCCTTTGCGGCATACGCCTGGAAAAGCTTTGCGGCGGATTCTTCATCCATGGTTTTCAGATGCATTATCATTGTGCCGTCGATGATTTCAACTTTGCTGCGGACTGCGTGTACATACTGCACCGGCATCTCTTCACCAAGCCAGTATACCCGGCCGTACAGAGCAGGATTATTGTAGACTGTCTGCTTCTGAACCTTGCTTTCCGCTTTCCGGATCCAGTCCTCCTTCTCCATGAGAAAGCGCTGGATCTGCAGATCCGGCGTATGAAGCGGACAGGATACGTACAGCGTACCGTCCGGACGGATGCGCAGATACATGCGTTTGATCCGTTTCTTCTCTATTGCCACCGTGCGCATTCTGCCGGCGATGTTCATTCTGGTCTGTACCATGGCTGTATTCTACCATCTGTGCACCTGAAATGTATGTGTGAAAGAAAAGAGGCTGCGGTACAGCCTCTTTTTCCGGTATGATGTGCTTTCCTCAGTCTTCCTTGAGAACAATCTCTGCGTCCGGTGCGTTCTTGACAACGGACTCGATTCCGTTCATAGCGGACTTCTTTGCCTTATAGCCTTCACTGCGGCCGATGTTCTGGCCGTTCTTCGCCTTCAGGCGGAAGCGTGTCTCACCTGCGTTGTCTGTGTATACTTCAAACTGCGGGTGCTTTTTGACCTCGAATCCTTCTGCCGTCTGGTCTTCGATCGCTGCGGCAGGCGCATTCTTCTTTACAGAAGCGATGCCGGCTTTGCAGGACTTCAGTGTTGTATACACTTCAGATGTCAGGATTGTCTCGCCGTTGCCGGCTTTCAGATCGAACTTGAAACCGTTGTTCTTTGTGGGTTTGATTACAAACTTACCAGCCATGATTATTCTCCTTTGGATATATCTTTATCTATAATATATGATACATTGTGACAAAAATCAGCCTTTATCACGTAAATATAGATCATTTTGGTACATTGCGGCAGGAAACACTTTCATAATCCTCTCTGTAACGGAAGGCAAAAACAAAAGGCCGCATTGTCATGCGGTCCTCTGTTTTGCAGGGGCGACTGATGGGGCTCGAACCCACGAAATGCTGGAGCCACAATCCAGTGTGTTAACCAACTTCACCACAGCCGCCGCAGCGTAGGTATATTATAAACGACATGTGATTGTTTGCGCAAGAGAAATTTGCATCGGTTATAATATTGGTATGGCAAAGACGCAGGAGACACGGGATCTGGAAAAAGCACTGCAGGACAGGTGCGCTGCCAAAGGCGAATACGGCTGCAGCGAGGTCACCATCGGCTTCGTGCACGGTGGGAACGGGCGTGAGATCGTCGACTTCCTGTCCATGGACAGTGAAGGTGTTTTCAAGTGCTTTGAAATCAAGGTTACACTGGCCGACCTGCGCTCTGAAGCAAAACTCTCCTGGTACGGCGACTACAACTATCTTGTGGTCAGTGAGGAACTCTACCGGAAGTCCCCTGCCTGGGACAACTATATACCGCCCTATGCCGGCATTCTTGCCGGGACAGGCCTTAGTGTAAAGCGCCGTGCGAAGAAGATCGGCGTTGCGGCGGAGCAGCGCGCTTTACTGCAGGGCAGTCTGATCCGCTCTCTGTACTGGCGCATGGAAGAAATGCGCCGGAACAGTGAACGGATCAACCGGAATGAATACGCAGAGCAGATTGAGGAACAGCGCACTGCTTTGGCAAGGCTCACGGAACAGTACGAACGGAAAGTCTGGGAAGCGCAGGATTATGAAACCTACTACCGGCGCAATCATCAGGACAGTTCGTTTACCATAGCCGGACAGGCAAAAGTAGAGCGGAGCCAGTACCGGAAACGTGCCGGAGACGGTTATACCTGGATTCATACCGGACATGGCTGTATCTGTCCCGCCTGCGGGCAGCCGGCGCTCATTGTGGATGGTTCAGATGTGCTGAGTGCGTTCTGTCCGCACTGCGGAAGCGACCTGAGGTTGATCGAGCATGAAGAAGATCCTGCGTAGAATCCTGCTTGGTTTACTGCTGCTTCTGGTCTGCTACGCAGCCGTGCAGGACCGGATGGGGCTGCCCGTCCTCTTCCCTTCGTGGCAGGAAGTATCCGAGTCCTCGGCGAAGATCCTGAACGGTCCGTACAAAGTCCTCTATGTCACGGACGGTGATACGCTCCGGGTGGAGATCGATGGTGCGGATACCTTTGTCCGGCTGATCGGCATCGATGCGCCGGAGTCCGCAAGCCATAATCCGGAGGTCAACACAGAAGAAGGACAGATCTCTGCAGAGTATCTCCGGGGCATCGTCAGACCGGGCATGAAGGTCTGGCTGGAGTATGACGAAAACACTGCTGACCAGTACGGCAGAGTACTCGCCTATGTCTATCTGGATGCCCAGGGAAAGGATATGCTGGAAGTGCGGATCCTGAAGGATGGCATGGCGCGTACACTGCATATCAAACCGAACGATAAATACTATGAATACTTCTATGAGCTGGAGGAAGCGGCACGGGCAGACCGGAAAGGATTCTGGGCAGCAGAGATCTGGAACTAGTCTTCCGTGCTGAACAGCCATTCCAGAGCATCCGAGCTTTCCGGTCTGGTGGCTTCGTCGCCGGTGCTGTAGGTTCTGTTTGAGGCAAACAGGCGTACATCACCGGTTTTTTCACTCAGTGTAAGCATACTGATGTCTTCATCATTGACAGCGAGGATGACCATGTCTACGGTGCCGGTGCTTTCCGGATCATCCAGGGACAGGCCGCGGTAGTCCTTGATGGCGATGATGCGGACATTCTCCAGCAGACAGCCCGTGACAGGACGTTCCCGGCTGGATTCGAATGTCGCGTAGATATCCACGCGCTGTCCCGGGCTCAGTGTACCGCCGAGCTTTGCAATATCAGCTTTCATGGTATAGGCGGACTGTCCCTCCTTCAGCTGCAGATACGGACTGTCCGGCAGTTCGGATTCATCCTTGATCATCTCCCTGTAGAACGGAGAACCGGCAGGAATGCTTCCCTGGATATCCGTATACTTGCCGATGAGTTCACTGCGGTCGTTGAGGGTCCTGTCCTGCAGATAGGAAGCAGGAATCATCAGTACCACCAGATCATTGTCAGTAATCTGTGTACGCGGGGGAATCGTTCTGGAAGCGACCAGGGCAGGCCGGAGATCCAGTTTCCGGTTGACGTCGATGCGTACTGCCGCTGACCACAGCAGCAGAATCAGTCCGGACACCAGAAGAATCCGGGATGCTGCAACGATTGTCTTTTTGTTCATGGGAATACCTCCACCCTGTTATTCGCACAAAAAAACATTCCTGCACGGAAATGCAGGAATGTTCTGTTTCAATCAAGCAGCAGGGTGTTCCGCCAGATAGGCCGCAACAGCATCCTTCTGTGCCTGTGAACTCGGCTTGCAGGACTTCACGTCACCGCTGCCCTCTGCGATTGCCGCAGCCATACCGGAGCAGCCGGGGAATCCGCAGCCGCCGCAGTTGTATCCGGGCAGCAGTGCAAGAATCTCTTCTGCACGGTGATCAGGCTCGACATAGAACACTTTGGAAGCGATGCCCAGAATCAGTCCGCAGACTGAGCCGAGGATCAGCATTGTCAATAATCCCTTAATCATTCTTCGTATCTCCTTTTGTATAGCTGTTCCGTATCGCGCAGCTCGTGATTGCGCAGCCCTTGCAGTCAGGAACGAGATTTTCGCATCCTTCCGGTACAGGCGTACGTCTGTTCGCAATCAGCAGAACGATGTTCAGTGCCAGAAGCGAACCGGCGATCAGGATTGCATACAGAATCTTCATGGGTTATACCAGACCGGCAAACGCAGAGAATGCAATTGCCATGATCGCTGCGACGACGAAGGCGATCGGGTTGCCCTTCCACGCCTTCGGCATGTCACTGCCCTCCAGCCGCTCACGGATGGTGGCAAAGATAACCAGCATCAGCATGAATCCGCCTGCTACCGCAACGGAGTTCACCGCCGTTTCAATCAGATTGTACTTCTGGGTGATGTTGTCCATCGCAACGAACAGGACCGCGCAGTTTGTCGTAATCAGCGGCAGGTAGATACCGAGGGATTTGTAGAGGGCCGGTGAGGTCTTCTTGACAAACATTTCAACAAACTGAACGAAGGAAGCGATCAGCAGAATGAAGCAGATCAGCTCCATGTACTCCAGTCCCAGCGGTACCAGCGCATAGTAGTACAGCAGCCAGGAAACAACCGAAGCGCCCAGGATGACGAAGATGACCGCTACGCCCATGCCCACAGCAGAGCTCAGCTTGGTGGAGACACCAAGGAACGGGCACATGCCCAGGAACTTGGACAGGATGACGTTATTGACCAGCAATGACGCAATGAATATACTGAACAGATTCATCTTTATGCCTCCTTGGCAGGCTCAGCCTGCGCAGCAGCTGCCTTCTTTGCAGCAGCGGCAGCCTTTGCGGCCGCAGCCTTCGCAGCCTTTTCCTTCGCCTCTGCCGCTTTCCTTGCCTTCTCAGCCGCAGCTGCCTTCGCATCCTTGCTGTTCTTGTAGGCTGTTACTGCAGCCGCCAGAATCGCGAATACGAGGAACGCGCCGGTCGGTGTTGTAAAGATCGGGATATCGAAGCCAACCGGCAGAAGGCGCAGACTGAACAGCGTGGTATCTGTCAGCGGGTTCTTGAGGGCCAGGACTCCTGTGCCCAGGATCTGACGGATGAATGCCATTGCGAATACACTCAGTGTATAGGCAAGACCCATCATCAGACCATCCCTTGCGGATGCGGCTATACCGTTCTTGGACGCAAATGCTTCCGCACGTCCGAGAATGATGCAGTTGACGACGATCAGGTCAATGAAGGCACCCAGCGCATCATACAGCGAAGGTGTATACGCCTGCATGACCATACCGACGATCGTAACCAGTGATGCGATGATCGCGATGTACACCGGAATATGGATCTCATCCGGTGTCAGCGGAGCTACCAGCGAAACGAGAATATTGGACAGTACCAGAACCGCGATGACCGCCACACCCATACCGAGCGCATTGGTGATCGTTGTCGTTACCGCAAGGCAGGAGCAGATACCGAGGTACAGACCGAATACAGGGTTGTCGTAGATCAGTTCATCGATCAAACTCTTCTTTTTCTTTTCTTCACTCATGATCTCACCTCCTACTTCCCGCTGAACATTGCACCGGCAGCTTCAATGCCGTTCTTCAATGCAGTGGATGTCAGTGTCGCTCCGGAGAGCAGAGGTACATCATCGCCGACACTCAGCGAGCGGATCCTGCTCATGAAATCCTCTTCGAAGCAGCGGGAACCGAATCCGTTCGTCTCTGTATGGGACAGAACCTGGAATCCGCCGACTGTGCCATCATCATTGAAGGCAACCAGGAAATCGATGCCATTGGAACTGTAGCCTACAACATGTGCCTTGTAGACCATGCCCTTTCCTTCTGCCTCATAGACGCCGGTAATCAGGCCGCTGGGATCATCATAATCATTGACGGCTGTGAATTCAGCACCCGGATAGATCATTTCCAGGTTGGCCTTTTCCTTGGCGATCTTGGCAGCCTCGATGATCGGGGATGTAATGCCGTTGACCAGGGAGAGCAGACAGCCGCATACAGCGCTGACAGCTCCGAGAACGATAACTTTATATAACGTAGTATCTCTGTTCATGATCGTCCTCCTCAATGAGCATCTGCCCAGGCGGTATCGTATACCGCGTCTGTTTCAAGTGCTTCTGCTGCAATGACCGTTGTCTCGGGTTCAGCTGCAGCGGACTTCTTCGGCTGGATAGCCACGATGCCGACAAGCAGCGCTACCGCGATGAACGCGCAGGAGCCGATCAGCATGTTTCTGATCAGCTTGCCGCTGTCCTTGATCTGGCTGCCGTCCATCAGACGGTCGATCATCGGTGTCAGCATGTTCATGAGCAGAATCGAATACAGAACACCGTCGGAAAGATTGCTCTTCCAGCGGATGATCAGCGTAAAGCTGGCTGCACCGATCGCAAACAGGATCTTGCCCGGAATGGATACCGGAGAGGTAACCGGATCGGTTGTCATGAAGACACCGCCGAAGAGCACACCGCCTGCCAGTACATTGAACAGTGCGTACTGGATGCCTGCGCCGCGCACCAGACCGACAATCAGCGAAATGACGAATACGCCGCCGATGTAGAATACCGGTGTCTGCCAGTCAATATCCTTGCGGATGATCAGGACTGCCAGGCAGGCCAGGATCAGCAGTGCACAGGTGCTTCCCATCGTGCTGTCGTACATGCCCAGGAACATCTTCCCGAGGCCGCCGTACTGTGCGATGACACCGGACAGCTGGTCCGCTGTGGAGATCCAGCCGAATCCCTTGTAGGTAACGGTCGGTGTTGCACCGGACAGCAGATCCGCGCTTGTGGCTGCAAATGTACTCATCAGAATCGCTTCACCGAACGCTGCCGGATTGAAGATATTCTGGCCGAATCCACCGAAGACCAGCTTGCCGAACAGGATTGCCAGTACGGTGGAGATAATCAGGGCATAGACATTGGCATTGACGGAGGAGATCAGTGTAATGATCAGCGCCGTAACCCAGCCGTAGGAAGACATAATGCCTTCCTTGATGTCCTTCTTGACCGCTTTGAACCAGAGTGCTTCCGTAACCAGCGCAGCCGCAACCGTTGCCACGAGATTGATCAGCACACGGGTTCCCAGAGCGGACCCATAGGCTTTGAAATAATAGACGACCGAGAAGAGTGCCACTGCCAGAAGGCACAGGGTCAGATCAATCATTATACCGGTCGTACTCTGCTTGCTGCGGTAGTTCGGTGCCGGTTTGAAATTCAGTTTCATGACTTCCTTCCCCCCTTATTTCTTTGTCAGGGCAAGATACTTCTTCGCCCTTCTGATGCCTTCCGTCACATCGATCTTCGACGGACAGATATAGGAGCACAGACCGCACTCGATGCAGGACATAACATCCAGCTTCTTGAGCGTTTCCACATCCTTGATCTTCTCTGCTGCGTTGATGCGCACCGGCTGCAGTCCGTTCGGGCAGACTTCCGTGCACTTGCCGCATCTCAGGCAGGCAACTGTCTTCACCGGTTCATTCTTGAATGTTGTCAGACCATTGGTCTCCAGTGCTACAACGAACTGGTCATTCGGAATGGCACGGCCCATCATCGGACCGCCCGCACACAGAATGCAGTCATCGGAACTGTAGCCGCCGCAGGCTTCTACAACATCATGCGCCAGTGTACCGACCGTAGCGATGACCGTGGACGGTGTATTGACACCGGTGCCGGAAACCGTCACGTACTTATGGGTGATCGGCATGCCGTTGACCAGCGCGTTGCCCAGCGCGATCGCTGTGGAGGCGTTGGACACGATGCAGCCTGCTTCGATCGGCAGCCTGTCATAGCGCTTGCCTGTAAGCAGAAGCACCAGCGTACGCTCCCAGCCGGCCGGATAGATATCCGGTACGGTACGGATCTCAATCGGTGTTCCTTCGAATATTCTCTTCAGCTCAGCAATCAGATCATGCTTGTCCTCCTTGACGGAGACGCAGCCCTTCTTTGCCTTTGAGAGCTTGAAGAACGCCAGAACACCTGTCTTCAGCAGCTCAAGGTTTTCCATCATGTTCTTGTAGTCTGCTGTCAGGTACGGTTCGCACTCTACTCCGTTGACAATGAACAGATCAACGTTTTCGGGCTTCAGGAACTTCACATAGGTCGGGAAACCGGCACCGCCGAGGCCAAGCATGCCTGCATTCTTGACGAAATCAAGCAGCTCCTCATTGGTCGCCTCTTCGTAGTCAATCGGCGCAAAAGGCTTCTCGACCGTCCCCTTGTGATCGTTCTGGATCCGAAGATGATCTGCCATCTTCATGGCTGTGGTCATTTTCTTTTCCACTGCCATGACCGTGCCGGAAACCGGAGAGTACAGCGGCAGATAAAAATGGTCATTGCGTTCCGCAATCTTGGTTCCGATCTTCACCTCATCCCCTACATTGACCAAAGGTGTGCAGGATGCGTTCCCGTTTACCAGAGGAATCCACACGACATCCGGCTCCGGCAGCTTCTTCACAGGATTGTGCGCTGTCAGTTCCTTGTGTCCGTCCAGATGGTGATGCATCGGTCCGGTTAATAATGACATAGTCTTATCCCTTCTCCCTAATGAAACGTCAAAATTATAACATAGAATGCCGCTGAATAACCATCAGTACAGCCCGTATATGGTATAATTTGCACAGCATGAAACGGAAGATGATACTACCGCTTCTCTCAGGGATGCTTCTGACGGCCTGTGCGCAGGATGCGGACAGAGTGCCCCAGGAGCTTCTTTCCGATGTATGCACAGACTGCGGCTTCGACACCTTCTTTTCCCTGCAGCAGTTCCAGCTCTCTCCGGAAGAATTCCAGACGGTTTTCCAGGAAGCTTCCGGATATTTCCGGCACTGCAGCGACCTTTTCGACATCTACCACAATTACCAAGGGATGAATAACCTGAAGACGGTAAATGATATGGCCGGCACAGCGCCGGTCGGTGTAGAGCCGGAGATCATTGAACTGCTGAAGGAAGCGGAAGAAATGTATGAGCTTTCCGAAGGCGGAATGGACATCACAATGGGTTCCCTGTTCCGTGTGTGGCATGAATGCCGCACAGCAGCGGCGGACGGTCCGGGTGCGGTACCGTCAGTGGATAAGGTGCAGACTGCTGCAGCGCAGAGAGGCTGGGAATACATCGTGATTGACGAGGAAGCCGGCACAGTGTACATCACCGATCCCGGGATACAGCTGGATGCCGGAGCCATCGCCAAAGGATGGGCCGTGGAGAAGACCGCGCAGCTGCTGCAGTCATACGGCATCTTCACCGGTGCTGTCAACGGCGGCGGCAATGTACGCACCCTGGGAGCGAAGCCCAACGGGAAGCCATGGCGCACCGGCATTCAGGATCCGGCAGGCAGCGGTGCATTGATCAATGTGGTCTGCCTGGATGAGGAAAGCGTTGCGACCAGCGGGGACTATGAGCGGTTCTTCATCGGAGAGGACGGGCAGAGATACCATCACATCATCGACCCGGATACCGGCCTGCCGGCTCAGTACTGGCACTCGGTGTCTATCGTGACACAGCGCAGTGATCTGGCGGACGCCCTGTCCACTGCCCTGTTCACCATGTCGCTTGAAGAGGGAAACACAGTGCTGCAGAAAATGCGTGACAAGTACCCGGATATGGAATTTGAAGCAGTGTGGATTGCGGACAGTGATGCAGTGTATGATACTCCGTACCAGAAGCTGACCCACAACGAGCTGGTAATCTACACGGAAGGGCTTGAAGAACGCATCGAGTGGTAAACAGAGAAAGGACGGAAACAACATGGCAAAAGAAAGAGACAATCTGGAAAAGCTGGTGGAAGAAACCGAAACCTATCTGAATGAAAAAAAGTATGTACAGGCAAGACAGGCCATTATCGATCTGGAGCCGTTTGACATTGCCTACGTCATGGAAGCACTGCCTGAAGATACGATTCCCGTGATGTTCCGGCTTCTGCCCAAGGAGCTGGCTGCGGAAGTATTCGTTGAGCTTGATACGGATTCCCAGGAAAGCCTGATCAGAGGGTTTTCAAGATCAGAGCTGAAGGAAGTCATCGATGAGCTGTATCTGGATGACGCGGTAGACATCATCGAGGAAATGCCGGCCAATGTCGTCAGACGGATTCTGGCTACAGCCGATCCGGAGACAAGGCGCTCCATAAACAACATTCTGCAGTATCCGGAAGACTCCACCGGCTCCATCATGACAACCGAGTATGTGGACATCAAACGGACCATGACCGTGGAGGACGCCCTGAAGCGGATCCGGCGGATCGGACAGGACATGGAAACGATCAACGTAATGTACATCGTTGACGCGGACCGCCATCTGCTGGGCTTCCTGACCATCCGTGATCTTCTGCTGGCGGAAGCCGACCAGACCATGGAAGAGATCATGGATTCGAACATCATTGCGGCACAGACGCTGGATGACCAGGAAGAGACCGCAAGGAAATTCGAAAAGTACGACTTCCTGACCATGCCGGTCGTGGACAAGGAAAACCGTCTTGTCGGTATCGTAACCGTTGACGACGCTCTGGACGTCATCGTAGAAGAGACGACCGAGGATATTGAACGAATGGCAGCCGTCATTCCTTCCTACAAGCCCTATCTGAATACAGGCATTGCAGAGACGGTCAGATCCAGGATTCCCTGGCTGCTTCTGTTGATGATCTCAGCAACGTTTACCGGCCAGATAATCTCCAGTTTCGAAGATGCCCTGGCTTCCCAGGCCATCCTGACCGCCTATATTCCGATGCTGATGGACACGGGAGGAAACTCCGGCTCCCAGGCCAGTGTGTCCATCATCCGTGGTATTTCCCTGGACGAGATTACGATGAAGGATCTCGGTAAAGTCATCTGGAAGGAAATCCGGGTATCGGTCATCATCGGTGCGATCCTGGCTGCCTGCAACTTTGCAAAGCTGATGCTGGTGGACCGCATGCTCTTCCACAATCCGATCACCGTCAGCATTGCGCTGGTCATCTGCTGCACCCTGATCTTCACCGTATTCGCTGCGAAGCTGGTCGGCTGTACCCTGCCGATCCTGGCCAAAGCCGTTGGGTTTGACCCGGCGGTCATGGCGTCTCCGTTCATCACCACCATCGTGGACGCCATCTCGCTGCTGATCTATTTCCGCTTTGCCCAGTATCTGCTCGGTCTGTAGTGAATTCAGACAATCATTGAAAAACAGGGGTCCGTCAGGACCGCTGTTTTTTTATACAGATCCGTGCTGTTCTGCTTGTCCGGCAGGCATTTACCCGCTGAAAATTGCACATAATTTCATTTCTGTGCTACATTTTAAGTAACAAGCAGTACAGCATACGCTGTTTTTTGAGGAAATCATTATGAACATACTATCTGTTGATGTCGGTACCACCAGTATGCGCGGTATCCTTTATGATCAGAACGGCAGAGAACTGACGCTTGTCAGCCGCCTGACTCCGCAGTTGTTCATCAACGACTACATTGAGCAGGATCCTCTTTCACTGAAGCAGAAGCTCTTCGAGATCATTGCGGAGATTTCACAAAACTTTTCTGTGGATGCCATATCGGTTACTGCCTACCGGTCCGCTCCGGCTTTGTTCGCCAAGGACGGTACGCCGCTGACCAATTTCATCATGTGGCAGGACACCCGCAACAAAGAGATCTGTGAACGGGTTGCACCCTTCAATCCCACGGTCTACCGAAAGACCGGCGCCAAGGTCAATGCGGTGTTCACCGCCTCCAAGATCACCTGGTTCAAGGAACATATGCGGGAAGTCTACGACCGGGCGTACAAAGCCCTGATCGTGCCTGACTATCTGATCAATACGATGACCGGTGCGTTTACCAGCGACCGTACCTACGGGAGCCGTACCGGAGCGATGAATATCCACACGCTGAAGTACGATGAGGAAATGCTCTCCCTGTACAATCTGGACGAAGAGAAGCTTCCTCCGCTTGTGGATGTCGGCAGTATCGTCGGCTATACGAATGAAGCATTCGAGAAAGCAACCGGTGTGCGCTGCGGTGTACCTGTCATCTCTTCCGGCGGCGATCAGCAGAACTCAGCGCTGGGCCTCGGTGAGCTGGATGATTCTACTTTGGTGATCAACTGTGGAACCGGGTCGTTCATCATCTCCCTGGTCGATCAGCCATATCTGGAAAACGAAGCCATGATCTGCAACGTTTCCGCCATCCCCGGCCGGTTTGTCCTGGAGTCCAATGTACTGGCTTCGGCGGCCGCGATGAACTGGATGCTGAAGGAACTGTTCCCTGAACTGTGGAATAACGGGAACCCTGATTTCGGGAAATTCCATGAGATTGTCGGACAGTCTGTTCCCGGAGCCAACGGTGTACGCATTGTACCGCTGTTCCAGGGCTGCGGCTCCCGGGACTGGAACCTGGACGCAAGAGCCGGCTTTACTCATATTTCCCTCGGAAATACACGGGCAGACCTGGGAAGAGCGATGCTGGAAGGCATTGCTGCAGAGATTGTCAAAAGTGTCCGCTCCCTCCCGGAAAAATCCCGGAATGTATCGAAAGTGTACATCGGCGGCGGTCTGACAAAGAGTGATCTGTTTGACCAGATCCTCAGCGATATGCTGGGGAAAACCCTGGTGCGCTATGATGATTCCCAGGCAACCGCGATCGGTGCCTTCATCTCTGCTGCTGTAACGCTCGGTGTATGGCCGGATTACCGTACTGCATTCGAAAAAGCCCGCGAAGGCGCCCGTACCTATGTGTATGAACCGAGCAAAGAGATGTACGCGTTCTATCAGAGCGTGGTAGATGATACGGAAGCGGTATATGAGGCTTTGAAATGAAAACGACCGGAAACGAGCTCAGCGTTCTGGAGGCTGCCGCCCTTTCCAGAAACAAAAAAGCATTGCAGGAATATGCATTTCTGTCCCAGATCGCGGATATGTACTACAACCAGAACATGCAGCAATCGGATATTGCCAGGCAGCTGTTCTTCTCCCGCTCGACCGTTTCCCGTCTCCTTGCCCGGGCAAGGGAGGTCGGCATAGTCGACATCCGTGTCCGGCAGGTACGCGACCGCATCCCCTCCATGGAGGAAGTCTTCTGCCGTACGTTCGGCCTGAAGGACGCTGTCATCATCTCCTGCTTCGAAAGGGACTCCTATGACCGTACTTTGGACGCTCTGACAGACTTTGCGTCCATCTATACGTCCAATCTGCTGAAAGGAAAGAAACGGTTCGGCATCGCTTCCGGCACCGCTGCCGACCGTACCATCCGCAAGATCCATCCCATCCACGAATGTGAACTGGAAGTTGTCCAGTTGATCGGTACCGCATCCAACGCTCATCAGGCTGTGGAAGCCAGGGAGCTGCGCGTTCACCTTGCAGAGCTGTTCCACGGTGACAGCTATGAGCTGCGGACACCCATCTATATGGATAATGCAATGGCCAGGGAAGCACTGCTGAACGATCCGAATGTCCGTCGTGTCATGGATATGATGGAGCACTGTGACATTGTTCTGACCGGTCTGGGGGGCATTGATGTCAGCCGGCTGAAGACAGCGGAGATCATCCGTGAGTACCAGACAGAAGCACAGGCACAGGAACTGAAGGAGAAAGGCGCTGTCGGCTGCGTCTGTATGATGTACTACGACATCAACGGCAACTACGTCCCCTGCGAATGGAACGAGAAGTGCATCTGCCTGCATCTGGACAAGGTAAGAAAGAACCAGATGACCGTGGCGGTTGCCTGCGGTGACCATAAGATCATGACCATCCTTGGAGCGCTCCGGGGCCATCTGCCCAATGTACTGATTACGGACGTCAATACAGCCGCAAAAGTACTGAGCAGGAACGAAGAGCTTTTCGGGGATTCACCTGAAGCATAGAGATCAAACAAAAAGCGGGATACTGGAGGTATCCCGTTTTAATACTGAATGAAGGCTATACCCCTTCCCTGCCGGGAAGCCCGTAGTCTGCCATCAGGCGGTCAATGACCTTGCAGACATACTCCGGTGTGATGAACCGGGAGCATTCAAACATTCTCTTCGTTCCCTGGTGCCTCGGACAGTACAGTTTGTCCTTCCCCAGCATTTCAACGGCAGCGTCGTTCCAGCAGCCGTAGCAGGAATGGTACTGGATGACACGGTACGGTGTATAGAACTCTGTCTGCGGCAGGGAGAAGCCGGAGATCATGATCACCGGTGTACCGGCGCCCCAGGCAAGCCAGGAGAGGCCGCTGGAGAGGCCGATGAAGAAGTCTGCGTGGCCCAGCAGGTCTATGCGCTGCTGCAGCGGCAGATCACCGGTGAAATCCTCGGCGCCTGCCGGCATCTCGTTCCTGTAGTCCCCGATCGGGTTGGCACGGTTCCTGTCGATGCACAGTACACGGTAGCCGAGCCTCTTCAGATACTCCACGGTATAATCCCAACCCCGTACATTGTTCCAGTATTTGCGCTGTGATGTAGACTGTACAGCGATGCAGACATACGGTTCCTTGACCGGCCTCTCTGCACAGGGTGTCAGTACAGGACGCACTTCCCTGAGTTCAAGACCGAGCATGTACGGAACACTGCCGCTCAGGCCTGCCTGCCGGTGATTGACCGGTGCATAGTTTGGATCCGTGTATGCACCCATGTAATAGGTCGCGTAGCACTCGGGAACTGTCTCTCCCTCTGATGCAAAGCGGATCATAGGATAGGCAGGGCGGAAGATCTCCGCATGTTCCTTGCTTACCATGCAGTAGACGTTGCAGCCGTGCTTTTTCCGGAATTCTTCGGCATAGGGAAACCATGCCAGTACATCGCCGAGCACGCCGCTGACCGGAAGGCAGATCTTGACATTCCTGTTTTTCAGATCAAAGGAATGCGTCAGTACTTTACGGCCGTTCTTCCATAGTTCCACCAGATAATCGATGTAATACTTCTTCTTTGTCTCCACGTATTTGCTGCTGATATCAGCGTCGTACATGACGATCATTGCATCCCGGTCCGTGATCCGCAGATGGTATCCTTCGCCTTCATCCAGAAGCAGACGTACACCGAAGTTGAAATCCAGCCGGATGCCGGGCACACCCGTTTCCATAATCACCGGTCCGGGATTGTATTCATTCTTTTTCTTATCCGTGGATGACCCTGTA
>JAEEGL016314121.1_pt1 | contig 16250 bp, 14 predicted proteins | sample 9134231 | NCBI WGS metagenome assembly JAEEGL01 (sample SAMN16246548, study PRJNA631951) | gut metagenome | biome: gut microbiome; feature: rumen; material: fiber-attached | host: Bos | place: Iran: Karaj | collected 2018-10
GTGGGGATCGAGGAAACCAAGCACAAGCGCTTCCCCTCCGCCCTCAGCGGCGGAGAACAGCAGCGGGTAGCCATCGCCCGGAGCCTGTGCAGCGGTGCGCCTGTTCTCTTGGCAGACGAGCCCACCGGGAACCTGGACGGGGAGAATACCCGGATCGTCATGGAGATCCTCCGGAAGCTGGCCCATGAGGAAAACCGCTGTGTCATCGTGGTCACCCACGACCCGGAGGTGGCGGATACCGCCGATCTGGTCCTGCGGATGAAGGACGGAGTGCTCACACAGCAGTGAAGCCGGGTATTCTCCGGACGACAGACGCCGGGGCCCCTTTTCCCGCGGGAAAAGGAGCCCCGGCGTCTTTGCGCGGCAGCGCAGCAGCGTCTTGTTCCGACGCCCTTATGCGACCTCGCAGGCCTTGGGGGTGTACCCGGCCTCGGTGACAGCGTCCATCAGGACCTTGTCCGCAACGTCGGCGGCCAGGGTGACGGTGGCCTTTCCGGCCTGCAGGTCCACAACGGCCTCGCTGACGCCGGGAACGGCGGCCAGGGCCTTCTGCACGTGCTTCTGGCAGTTGCCGCACATCATGCCTTCCACGGTGATGATCTTCTTCATGGGGATATCCTCCTTTTCCTCCGGCTGGGGAGCCGGCTTTTCTGTATTCTCCTCCGGTTCGGCCCGGAACATACTCAGGTCCGGCAGGCTGACGGGGGTCTTTTTCCCGTCGCCCTTTGCGCTGCGGACGTTCAGCAGATTCAGACGCAGGGCGTTGGTCACCACGCAGAAGCTGCTGAGGCTCATGGCCGCCGCGCCGATCATGGGATTCAGGGTGAGGCCCAGGCCGGGGATCAGGGCTCCGGCGGCCAGGGGGATGCCGATGCAGTTATAGAAGAAGGCCCAGAACAGGTTTTCCTTGATGTTCCGCAGCACCCGGCGGGACAGACGGATGGCGGCGGGCACGTCCGAGGGCGTGGACTTCATCAGCACCACGTCCGCGGCGTCCAGGGCCACGTCCGCGCCGGCGCCGATGGCAATGCCCGTGTCCGCCCGGGTGAGGGCGGGGGCGTCGTTGATGCCGTCTCCCACCATGGCCACCCTGCCGTATTCCTGCAGGCGGCGGATGACGGATTCCTTATCCCCGGGCAGCACGTCGGAAATGACGCCCTCCACGCCGATGCGCCGGGCAATGGCCCCGGCGGAACGGCGGTTGTCGCCGGTGAGGAGCAGGACCCGGATGCCCATTTCCTTCAGCTCCCGCACGGCGTCGGCGCTGTCCGCTTTCACCTCGTCCGCCACGGCCACCAGGCCCAGGGGACGGCCGTCCAGGGCAAAGAACAGGGGCGTCTTGCCCTCCTCCGCCAGCCTGGCCCCCTCCGCCTCCAGGGCGGGGGTCAGCAGGCCCTGCTCCCGGAAATAGGCTGCGCTGCTCCCCAGGGCGGAGCGTCCGGCAAGGGTGCCCTGCACGCCGTGCCCCGGCAGGGCCCGGAAATCCTCCAGGGCGGGGAAGCGCAGAGACTCCTCCGTCGCCCGGTCCCGGATGGCCCGGGCCAGGGGATGCTCGCTGGGGGCTTCCAGGGCGGCGGCGGCGCTGAGAAGCGCCTCCGGGGTAATGCCCTCCGCGGGGAACAGATCCGTCACCCGGGGCCGGCCCTCCGTCACGGTGCCGGTCTTGTCCAGCACAAGAATGTCCGTCCGTCCGGCGGCCTCCAGGGCGGCGGCGGTCTTGAACAGAATGCCGTTTTTCGCCCCCATGCCGCTGCCAACCATAATGGCCACGGGGGTGGCGAGGCCCAGGGCGCAGGGACAGGAGATCACCAGCACGCTCACCGCCCGGGCCAGGGCGAAGCCGAAGGGCCGTCCGGCAATGAGCCAGATGAGGCAGGTGACAAGGGCGATGCCCAGCACCACGGGCACGAATACCGCGCTCACCCGGTCCGCCAGCTTGGCGATGGGGGCCTTGCCCGCGGCGGCGGTCTCCACCAGGCCGATGATCTGCTGCAGGGTGGTGTCCGCGCCCACCCGGGTGGCCCGGCAGGTGAGGGCGCCGTTCTGGTTCAGGGTGGCGGCGCTGACCCGGCTGCCCGGTGCCTTGTCCACCGGCAGGCTCTCCCCGGTGAGGGCGGATTCGTTCACCGCGCTCTCCCCGGATACCACCTCTCCGTCCACGGGGATGCGCTCTCCGGGCCGCACCAGGAACAGGTCGTCCACCCTCACGTCCTCCGCCGGGACGACCAGCTCCGCCCCGTCCCGCAGGACCGTGGCGGTCTCCGGCGCAAGGTCCATGAGGCTCTTGATGGCGTTGGTGGTCCGGCCCTTGCTCCGGGCCTCCAGCAGCTTCCCCACGGTGATGAGGGTGAGGATCATGGCGGCGGACTCAAAGTAATAATCCGCCTCCCCGCCGGCATAGGCCAGGCGGAACAGCACGGCGGTGCTGTACAAAAAGGCCGCGCCGCTGCCCAGGGCCACCAGGGTATCCATATTGGGCGCGCCGTGGATCAGGCTCTTGAAGCCGCTGACGAAGAACCGCTGGTTCACCACCATCACCAGACCGCTGAGCAGCAGCTCGCAGATGCCCACGGTGATCATGTTGTGGTGCAGGAACATGGGTACGGGCCAGCCCCACATGTGGTGGCCCATGGAGACGTACATCAGGGGCAGGAGCAGCGCCAGGGAGACGATGAGCCGCCGCAGGATCTTCGGGCTCTCACTGTCCTCCAGGGCTTCCCGCTCCGCCTTTGCCGGCGTCCCGGAGGCAGCGGCGTCGGCGGGGCTGGCGCCGTACCCCGCGCCCTCCACGGCCCGGCAGATGGAGCTCTCGCTGTCCTTGCTCTCATCCCAGCTCACCAGCATGGAGTTGGTGAGCAGGCTCACGGATACCTCCTGTACGCCCTCCAGGGCGGAGACGGCCTTTTCCACATGGGCGCTGCAGGCGGCGCAGGTCATCCCCGTGACCTGGAATTTTTCCGTTTTCATGGCTTCCTCCTTCCGGGAGATACAAAAACCCGTAAAAAGTATACCATATTGGTGGAGAATCCCACAATAGGCAGAGAAGCACAAAAGCGTGACCGTCGGGGGAACGGGAATACTGCACCTTGCCCAGCCCTCAGCTCCGGTCCTCCGGCAGACGCAGGATGCGCCGCAGGTGCGGCAGGGCGAAGCGGGCGCAGAGGCCGGTGAAGCTCCCGCTCACCAGCCCCGCCAGCACCAGGGCGGGGAGATACCACCATACCCCGGAGGAGCCCAGCAGCAGCCGGGCGACCCCCAGCTGGCCCAGCCCGTGGGCCACGGCGGCATAGGCGCTGAGGGACCAGAGCATGCGGGGGGATACCCGGGGACTCAGCAGGGCCATGACGCACCAGGCCAGGACGCCGCCCGCCAGGCTGTAGAGAAAGCTCATGGCCGTGCCCGCGACGGCCGCCCCCAGCACGGTCTTTGCCCCCAGGACCAGGGCGGCCTCCCGCCGCCCGTAGAGCCGCAGGGTGAGGAGAATGAAGATGTTGGACAGGCCGAGACGGACCCCCGGCAGGGGAACGGGGGGCGGGATCGCCGCCTCCGCCGCCCAGAGGGAGAGAGTGAGGGCGGAAAGCACGCCCAGCACGCAGAGCTTTTTCACGTTCATCCCAGCACCGCGTCCGTTTCTCCGCCGCCCCCGGTGAGCAGCACGGTCACCCGGTTGGGCAGGCAGACGATGGGCTTGGCCGGCTCCGAGGACCAGCTCTGGTGTACGCAGATCTGGTCCGGACAGTCCGCGCTGAGCATGCGCACCCGCCCCCGGTCCACCTCCAGCACGTTCCCGTCCCCGATGGGCAGGGTATAGGGCTCCCGGACCGCGCGGAGATCCACGGCGGCGTACAGCTCGCCGTCCAGATAGACTTCCGCCCTGTCCGCGCCGCCGCCCCGGAACAGCAGAAGCCCGCCCACGCCCAGCGCGGCCAGGAGCACAAGTCCGGCCAGCAGCGGGACGGGGGAAAGGGTCCGGGGTTTTTCGGCCATGGCGCATACCTCCCATATTGACGGAGAAGCGGGGACTGGGGTAAACTAGCGAAAAAGAAGGCAAGGGGGGCGGAGGGATGTCCGCGTATTTCTGGATGGGCGCCGGCCGCTCGGAAAAGGGCGGGCGCCGGACGAATGAGGATCTGTTCTTCCTGGACGGGGAAGCGCTGCCGGAAGGGGGCAGGGACGAGCGCCTCCGCCGCTTCGGCCTCCGCCGCAGGGGGATCCTCGGGGTGTTCGACGGCATGGGCGGCGAAAAGGCCGGGGACTATGCCAGCGAAGCCGCCGCGGAGATCCTGGGCAAATACAGGGCCGCGATGCTGGACAGCCGGGATGCGGCGGGCTTCCGGCACGCCGCGGAAGCGTATATCGGAGAAGTGAACCAGGCGCTCCGGAAACGGGGGGAGGAGCTGGGGGCAGCCGTGGGCGCCGCCATGGCCCTGCTCTGCTTCCGGGGCAGCGAAGCGCTGATCTGCTCCCTGGGGGACTGTCGGGTGTATCTGCTCCGGGGAAAAAGCCTGACGCTGCTGACCCAGGACCACACCCTGGCGGCATTCCTGGTGCGCCGGGGGGATCTGAAGCCGGAGGAGGCCGCCTCCGACCCCCGGCGCCACAGCCTCATGCGCCATCTGGGCAGCACCCAGGGGGGACAGAGCCTGCAGCCGGGCTATAAGCGCCTGACGCCGGAGGCGGGGGACCGGTTCCTCCTGTGCAGCGACGGCGTCAGCGGCGTCCTGGATGAGGACGCCATCCGCCGGGAGCTCCAGCGCCGCAGCTCGGAAAAGGCCGTGGAGGGCCTACTGGCCCGGGCCGGGGAGGCCGGGGGCAGGGACAACCGCACGGCGGTCTGCGCCCAGGTGCAGCTCCGGATGTTCTGAGCTCAGGTGATGACGAAGCCGCCGTTCAGGCCCAATACCTGACCGGTGATGAACTGCGCCTTCGGGGAAGCCAGAAAGGCGGCCAGGGCCGCCACGTCCTCCGGCGTGCCCAGCCGTTCCAGGGGCGTGTCCTCCCGCAGCGCGTCCAGCTCCGCGGCGGTAAATCCGTCCAGCATGCGGGTGCGGATCACCCCGGGGGCGATGCAGTTGACCCGTATGCCGGAGGGCCCCAGCTCCTTTGCCAGGGCCTTGGTGAGGCCGATGACCGCCGCCTTGGAGGCGCTGTAAGCCGCTTCGCAGGAGGCGCCCACCTGGCCCCACATGGAGGCCACGTTCAGGATGACCCCCTGCTTTTGCCGGACCATATGGGGAATTGCCGCTTTGCAGCACAGGAACACCGCGTCCGCGTTCACCCGGAACAGGGTCTGCCAGTCCCGGTAGCTCATGTCCGTCAGCAGGCCGTACCAGGAGACCCCGGCGTTGTTCACCAGCAGATCCGTCCCGCCCACCTGCTGAAACAGGGCGTCCACCTCCTCCGGATCCGTCAGGTCGGCGGCGACGGCGACGCCGTCCAGCTCCGCCGCCAGGGCCAGGGCCTCCTGCTCAGAGCTGCGGTATGCCACGGCCACGTGCCAGCCGTCCGCCGCCAGCGCACGGCATACGGCGGAGCCGATGCCGCCGGCGCCGCCGGTGACCAATGCGGTCTTTCCCATTCCATACACACCTTCCTTGCAGCGGGTATGCCGTATGTCCTTTTGGCTGCATTTTATCACGTTATCCCGGAGATGAAAAGAGCCCCGGCGGGGCGGAAAGGAGCGGAGAGCATGGCGGATCCCATCGTCCCCATCCCGGAGGATGTGGGCCTTGCCCTGGACCGGCTGCTGCGCCGGGGGTACCGGGCCTGCCCCGTGGGGGGCTGCGTGCGGGACAGCCTCCTGGGCTCCGTGCCGGAGGACTGGGATATCTGCACCTCCGCCCTGCCGGAGGAGACCGTTTCCTGCTTTTCCGACTGCCGCACCATCCCCACGGGGCTGAAGCACGGCACCGTCACGGTGCTGTGGGGCGCAAGGAAGCTGGAGATCACCACCTTCCGCAGCGACGGGACCTATTCGGACCACCGGCGTCCGGACAGCGTCCGCTTCGGCGCCTCCCTGGAGGAGGATCTGGCCCGGCGGGACCTGACGGTGAACGCCATGGCCCTGGAGCGGGACGGCAGGGTGGTGGATCCCTTCGGCGGCCTCATGGACCTGCGCAGGGGCCTGCTGCGCTGCGTGGGGGACCCGGAGACCCGGTACCGGGAGGACGCCCTGCGCATCCTGCGCACCCTGCGCTTCGCTTCCCGGCTGGGCTTCCGGCCGGAGCCGGAGACCCTGGCCGCCGCCCTGCGCTGCCGGTCCCTTCTGGACAGCATCGCCCCGGAGCGGATCTGCAGCGAGCTGATGGGCTTTCTTACCGGCGGGCATGCGGAGGCCGTCCTGGCCTGGGGGCGGGATATCCTGACCCGGGTCCTGCCGGAGCTGGGCGAGCCGGGGCCGGAGGAGGGGAGAAGGCTCTCCCTCCTGCCGCCGGATCCGGAGCTGCGCCTGGCCCTGCTGCTCCGGGGCGAAAACGGGGAAAAGGCCGCGAATGCCATGAAAAGACTGCATACCTCCCGGGCTTCCCTGGAGCGGGTGCGTCTGCTGGCGGCTGAAGCGGAGGAGGGGCCTCCCGGGGACAGGGCTGCCCTGGGCCTCCGGCTGGGGCGCACGGGAGCCGCCGCCTTTCGGGACGCCCTCCTCCTCTGGCGGGCGCTGGAGGCGGCCCTGCCGGAGCGCCTGGACCGGCTGGAGGCGGAAACGGAAAGGCTCCTGGCGGCGGGCTTCTGCTTCCGCGGGGAGGACCTGGCTGTCTCCGGCGGGGACCTGTCCGCCCTGGGGCTTCGGGGCAGGGAGATCGGGGTCTGCATGAAGCGCCTGCTGGAGGAGGTACAGACCGGACGCCTGGAAAACAGCCGCCCGGCGCTCCTGGCTGCAGCGGAAAGAATGACCGGAGGGACGGACGGCGGACATGAATGAACGGCATAACGACCCCAGATCCCTGGCGATGCTGGTCGCCTCCATGCTCATTTTCGGTTCCATCGGCGTTTTCCGGCGGCAGATCCCCCTGTCCTCCGCCTTTCTTGCCTTCACCCGGGGCATACTCGGCGGCCTGGTGGTATGGGGCTTCCGGCTGGCGCGGGGGCGGGAGCGGGCGGCAAAGCTGCCGGGGAAGCGGCGCTTCCTGCTCATCCTCTCCGGCGCGGCCATCGGCGTCAACTGGATCCTGCTGTTCGAGGCCTTCGAGCATACCACCGTGGCGGTGGCTACGCTCTGCTATTATATGCAGCCCACCATCGTGGTGCTGTTGTCCCCCCTGGTGTTCCGGGAGAGGCTGACGGGAAAAAAGGCGGCCTGCGCCGCTGCCGCCATCGTCGGGATGGCGCTGGTCTCCGGCGTGATCGGCGGCGGGGAGGCCCGGGGCGGCAGCGCCCGGGGCATCCTGCTGGGCCTGGGGGCGGCGGTCTTTTACTCCGCCGTGGTGATGATGAACAAAAAGCTGGGCGGGATCGACGCCCGGCAGAAAACGATCGTCCAGCTGCTGTCCGCCGGAATCGTGCTGATCCCGTATCTCCTCCTGACCGGGGGATTCCGGGACGCAGCCATACAGGGGACGACCCTGCCGCTGCTGCTGATCCTGGGCGTCGTCCATACCGGGATCGCCTACCTGCTGTATTTCGGCAGCATGGACGGGCTGCGGGTCCAGTCCATCGCCCTGCTCAGCTATATCGACCCGGTCTCCGCCCTGTTCTTTTCCGCCGTCTTTCTCCGGGAACCGCTGACGGTCCCCTGCATCATCGGGGCGGTGCTGATCATCGGCTCCGCCGCCGTGGGCGAATGGCAGCGGAAAACAACGTAAAGGGGACCGCCCCCTGGGGACAGCCTGTCCCTGTTATCCGCCTGCAGCAGAACGCGCCGGGGGCGTATGCCCCCGGCGCGCGGATGGGATCCTGTTTTGCTGCGATCCGGGCCCTTACAGGCTCTTGCCCTCCACCAGGGCCTCCGTATCCCGGGCGATGACCAGCTCCTCATCGGTGGGGATCATCAGGACCTTGATCTTCGCGCCCTCGGGGCTCAGCTCGGCCAGCTTGCTGCGGACGTTGTTCCGGGCGGGGTCGATGCTGATGCCCATGAACTCCAGCCCCTCCACCATGCGCTGGCGCACGTCGCCGTCGTTCTCCCCCACGCCGGCGGTGAATACCACGCAGTCCACACCGCCCATGGCGGCGGCGTAGGAGGCGATGAGCTTCCGGCCCTGGTAAACGAACACGTCCCGGGCCAGAGCGCAGCGCTCATGGCCCTCTTCCTGGCCCTTTTCCAGATCCCGGAAGTCGCTGGAAACGCCGGAGAGGCCCAGCATGCCGGACTTCTTGTTCAGCACGTTGGTCATCTCATGGATATCCATGCCGGTCTTGTCCATCACGTACTCCAGAATGGCGGGGTCGAGGGAGCCGGAACGGGTGCCCATGGGGATGCCCTCCAGAGGGGTGATGCCCATGGAGGTGTCGATGCACTTGCCGCCCTTTACCGCGGCAAAGCTGGAGCCGTTGCCCAGATGGCAGGTGATGACCTTGAATTCCGGATCGCCCTCACGGCCGCAGACCCGTGCCGCCTCGGCAGAGACGTACCGGTGGGAGCTGCCGTGGAAGCCGTAGCGCCGGACCATATAGTCGGTGTAATACTCATAGGGCAGGGCGTACATGAACGCGCGCGGGGGCATGGTCTGGTGGAAGGCGGTGTCGAACACGGCCACCTGGGGCACGCCGGGCATCACGTGCTCGCAGGCCTCGATACCCGCCAGGTTTGCCGGGTTGTGGAGCGGGCCCAGGGGGATGACCTCCCGGATGGCGGCCTTCACCTTTTCGTCCACCAGCGTGGAGGCGGTGAACTTCTCCCCGCCGTGGAGCACGCGGTGGCCGACGGCGCCGATCTCGTCCATGTGCTTCACCACGCCCACCTCCGGATCCGTCAGGGCCTTGAACACCAGACGGATGGCGTCCTTGTGGTCGTGCATGAATTCCTTGTACTGCTTCTTCTGCCCGTCGGGCAGCTTGTGGGTCATGAAGGAGTCCTCCTGCCCGATGCGCTCGCAGACGCCCTTGCAGAGAACGGACTCGTCCTCCATGTTGAACACCTGGTATTTCAGAGAAGAGCTGCCTGCGTTGATGACCAGTATCTTCATTGCTGATTGTTCCATCCTTTCCTCTTCCTCGATCGTGTCGGATATGTCATAACATAATAAACGATTTTTCCGGAACACACAATAGGGTTTGGAGATTTTTATGATGCGGATCGTCGGACTTGCTGCGGAATACAATCCCTTCCACCGGGGCCACCAATGGCAGCTGCGCCGGCTGCGGGAGATCTACGGGGAGGATACGGCGGTGGCCGTCGTCCTTTCCGGCTGCTTCGTGCAGCGGGGAGAGCCCGCCGTCTTTGCGCCGCCCGCCAGAGCGGAGGCGGCCCTGCGCTGCGGCGCCGACCTGGTGCTGGAGCTGCCCCTGCCCTGGGCCATGGCCTCCGCCCAGGGCTTTGCCAGGGGTGCGGTGAGCCTGCTGGACAGCCTGGGCTGCGTGGATGCCCTGGCCTTCGGCAGCGAGACGGCGGATGCGGAGATCCTGGAGGAAGTGCGCTCCCTTCTGGCCGCCCCGGAGCTGAAGCCGCTGCTGCGGGAAGCTCTGGCCTCCGGCCTGGGCTACGCCGCGGCAAGACAGCAGGCGGCGGAGACTCTGGCGGGCCGCCCTCTGCCCCAGCTCCGGCAGCGCAACGATATCCTGGCCATCAGCTATCTGGAGGCCCTGGAGGACCTGGGGAGCGGGATGGAGCCCTGCCCCATGCCGCGAATGACCCGGTTCCCCCCTGCGTCGGAGCTGCGGACAAGGGAGGACTTCCCGGAGCTGCTGCCGGAGGAAGCGGCGGAGGTGTTCCGGCGGGAGCGGGATGAGGGGCGGGGGCCCGTGAGTCCGGCGGATCTGGAGATCGCCGTCCTGGCCCGGCTGCGCACCCTGGAGCCGGAGCGCTGGGCGGCCCTGCCGGATGCGGCGGAGGGACTGGAGAGGCGGATATGCCGGGCTTCCGAGCGCGCCGGGAGCTGGCAGGAGCTGGTGGACGCCTGCGTGACAAAGCGCTACCCCGCCGCCAGGATCCGGCGCATGGCCATGGCGGCCTTCCTGGGGCTCACCGGGGACATGGGGGCGGGAACGCCGGGGTACCTGCGGGTGCTGGGGCTGAATGCCAGGGGCGCGGAGGTGCTGCACGCGGCTTCGCCCCGCCTGCCGGTCCTGACGAAGGCGGCAAAGGGGCGGGGCGATCCCGTATTGGAGCTGGAGCAGCGGGCGCGGAGCCTGTACGCCCTGGCCTTCCGGACCCCCGCCCAGCGGCGGGGCGGCGCGGTCTGGCGGCAGGGACCGGTGATCCTCGGCTAACTCCGTTTTCGCTTTCGCCCGGAATTTCGGGTCCTTGCCCGGAAGCGTATGCCGGAGACGAGACCCGCCGCGGCAAAGCAGGCGACCATGGAGGAGCCGCCGTAGCTGAAGAAGGGGAGGGTCAGGCCCACCACGGGGGTGAGGCCCAGGCACATGCCCATGTTCTCAAAGCTCTGGAAGGTGAACCAGGCGGCCACGCCCACGCACACCAGCAGGTCCCGGGTATTACCGCAGCGGAAGCCCACATACAGGACCCGCAGGACGATCAGGGTGAGCAGGATGACGATGGCGGCGCAGCCGATGAGTCCCAGCTCCTCCCCGGCCACGGAGAAGATGAAGTCCGTGTGCTTGAAGGGCAGCATGGCGGACTGGGATTTGACTCCATGGAGCCAGCCCTGTCCCGTGATGCCGCCGGAGGCCAGGGCGACCTTGCTCTGATTCACCTGCCAGGTGATGTCCAGACCCGTGGGGTCCACCAGCTCGGGGAAATAGGGGGCCATGATGCGCTGCCGGTGGTATTCCGGCAGCACGTTGTTCCAGATAAAGGGGGTGGCGGCGGCGACGAGGGCCGCGCCTCCCAGGAACCACAGGATATGCAGTCCCCCGGCAAAGCACATGCCGGCGAAGATGACAAAGAACACCAGGGCGCTTCCCCAGTCCGCGCTCACCAGAACGATCAGGGCGAAAAACACCGCAAAATGAGCCGCCAGGAAGATCACGGCGCCCAGGGTGTTCATGCCCCGCTCCCGCTCCCGCAGGTACCGGAGCTGCTTTGCCAGCAGGAGGATAAAGCTGAGCTTCACCAGCTCCGCGGGCTGGATGCCGATGCCGAAGAAGCGCAGCCAGCTCCGGTTGCCGGTGCCGCCCTCAACGCCCCAGATCCGCAGGGACATGATGAACAGCACGGACAGGATGAACAGGATATACCAGCGTTCCGTGATCACGTCGATATCCAGCAGGGACAGGAGCAGGTAGACCGCCGCGCCGATGAGCAGCGCGCCCGCCTGGACGATCACGTACCGTTCCGTCTCAAAGGTCCTGGTGGCGCTGTACAGGATGAAGATACCGTATACGGCGGTGATGAAGCACATGGCCAGGAGCAGAAGATCGGAGCGGAGCAGAAAGATGCTCAGCTGTTTCAGCGCCTTTTTCACGGTATTCCCCCTCCTTCCGCAGAACGTCTACCCACTATACCATTTTCGGCCCCGCTTGACAAGCACCCCGGGGAAGCGGCGGCGAGAACTGCAAACGGGAAGGGGAGACCGCTGTCGGATATTGAAATACGGGAGTACGCATGATATAATGCCCTGATTGACAAGGGAGGCACTGCGGTGGAGAAACGGATTACCACCTCCTGCGAGGAGGAAACGGAGGCCTGCGGCCGGGAGCTGGCGCGTACCCTGAAGCCCGGCAGCGTGGTGGCCCTGTACGGCGGCCTGGGGGCGGGAAAGACCGCCTTTGTCCGGGGGCTTGCCCAGGGCCTGGAGGTGCAGGAGGACGTGAGCAGTCCCACCTTCACCATCGTGAACGAGTATCCGGGCAGGATCCCTCTGTTCCATTTTGATATGTACCGGCTGCGGGACGAGCGGGAGCTCTTTGACATCGGCTGGGAGGACTACCTGGACCGGGGCGGCGTATGCGCCCTGGAATGGAGCGAGCGGGTGGAGGCCGCCCTGGGACCGGATACCCTTCGGGTGTATCTCCGGAGCCTGGGGGACGACCGGCGGGAGATCCTCATCCGCACCGGCGGGGAGGCGTCCGTATGATGATCCTGGCACTGGAATCCTCCGCAAAGGCGGCCTCCGCCGCCCTTTGGGAGAACGGCAGCCTGCTGGGGCTGAGCCTGATGCACTGCGGTCTGACCCATTCCGAGACCCTGCTGCCCATGGCGGAGGAGCTGCTGAAGCGCTCCGGCAGGGGCATGGGGGACGTGAGCCTGGTGGCCGTGGCCCGGGGGCCCGGGTCCTTCACCGGCATCCGCATCGGCGTGGCCACCGCCAAGGGCCTGTGCTGGGGCGGGGAAAAGCCCTGCTGCGGCGTGTCCACCCTGGAGGCCATGGCCTGGCAGGGGGCGCATATGGAGGGCAGGCTTCTGTGCTGCGTCATGGACGCCCGCCGGGGCCAGGTGTACAACGGCCTGTTCCGCGCCCGGGGAGGCGTTCCGGAGCGGGTGCGGGAGGACCGGGCCCTGAGCATCGAGGAGCTGCTGCCGGACCTGACGGAGCCGCCCCTGCTGCTGGGGGACGGGGCCGCGCTCACGGCGGGAGAGCTGGAAAAGCGGGGCATGCCCTATACCCTGGCTCCCGAGCCCATCCGCATCCAGACCGCCTGGGGCGTCGCCGCGGCAGCGGCCCATGCGCCGGAAAGCGCCTGGGGCGAGCCGGACCCGGTATATCTCCGCCTGAGTCAGGCAGAGCGGGAGAGATTGGAAAAAACGCAGCGGCCCCAGCCCTGACGGGCAGGCCGCAGGAAGATAAGGAGAAGTTGAAGTCGTATGGGTACACTGCATATTCTGAACCATCCCCTGATCCAGCACAAGCTGTCCATCCTGCGGGATAAGGAGACCAGCGTCAAGGAATTCCGGGAGCTCATCAGCGAGATCGCCGGCCTCATGTGCTTTGAGGCCACCCGGGACATGCCCACCGAGGAGGTGGAGATCGAAACTCCCGTGGCCCGGGCGAAGGTCCGCCGGCTGGCGGGCAAGAAGATGGCCATCGTGCCCATCCTCCGGGCCGGCCTGGGCATGGTGGACGGCATCGTGCAGCTCGTCCCCGGCTGTAAGGTGGGGCACATCGGCCTCTACCGGGATCCCGAGACCCTGAAGCCGGTGGAGTATTACTGCAAGCTTCCCAACGATATCTCGGAGCGGGAGATCATCGTCCTGGATCCCATGCTGGCCACCGGCGGCAGCGCCAGCGCCGCCATCGGCTTCATCAAGCAGCACGGGGGCAGGCACATCCGGCTCATGTGCGTCATCGGCGCGCCGGAGGGCGCGGACCGGGTGATGCAGGACCATCCGGACGTGGATATCTTCGTGGCGGCCATGGATGAGAAGCTCAACGACCACGGGTATATCGTCCCCGGCCTGGGGGACGCGGGCGACCGGATCTTCGGCACCAAGTAAGGTCTTGGTCGATATTTCGGTCAAAGGGGTCCGCAAGGCCTTCGAGCAGGACAAGGAGATCCTGCGGGGGGTCACCTTCGAGATCAACGCCGGGGAGCACGTGGGCCTTCTGGGGAAAAACGGCGGCGGCAAGACCACCCTGCTGCGCATCATCACCGGCGAGCTGGAGTCGGATGCGGGCGAGGTGGTGATCGGCACGGGCAAACGGGTGGGGGTCATGACCCAGATCCCCGTTTTCCCCCCGGACTATACCGCTCTGGACGTGCTGAAAAGCGCGTTCCGCCGTCTGGACGCCCTGCAGCGCCGGATGACCGCCCTGCAGGAGGAGATGGCCGCGGGGTCGCAGGAGGCCGCCCGGAGCTACGACAGGCTCCAGACGGAATTCGAGGCCCAGGGGGGCTATGAGACGGACTATACCCTGGCGAAGGTGGCAAACGGCCTGGACATCCCGCCGGATATGCGGGAGCGCCCCTTCCGCATGCTCAGCGGCGGGGAAAAGACCCGGGTGAACCTGGCCCGGCTCATTCTGGAGCAGACGGACATCCTGCTGCTGGACGAGCCCACGAACCACCTGGATCTCCATGCGACGGAGTGGCTGGAGGATTATCTCAGCCGCTTCAAGGGCACGGTGCTGACCATATCCCACGACCGGTATTTTCTGGACCACGCGGTGAGCCGCATCATGGAGATGACCGGCGGCGTGGTGGAGCATTACAGCGGCAACTATACCTTCTTCGTGCAGGAGAAGCAGCGCCGGTACGACGAGGCCCGGAAGCTCTGGGAGAAGAACCAGAAGCAGATCGCCCAGCTCCAGAAGGCGGCGGACGATCTGCACCTGTGGGCCTTCATGGGGGCGGACAAGCTGCACAAGCGGGCCTTTTCCATGGAAAAGCGCATCCAGCGCCTGCAGCAGGCGGAGAAGCCCAAACAGGAGCGGAAGATGAAGGCCCGCTTCGGCGAGACGGAGTTCCGGGGGGACGACGCCCTGGTGGTCCACGGGCTCACCAAATCCTTTGGGGACCGGACCCTGTTCCGGGATCTGGAGCTGCAGGTCACCGGGGGCGAGCGCATCGCTCTGCTGGGAGATAACGGCACGGGAAAGACCACCCTGCTGCATATCCTCACCGGGCGGGAGCCCTGCGACGCGGGGGTGGTGAAATTCGGCCCCGCGGTGAAATACGCCATGCTGGAGCAGCAGATCCGCTTTGAGCGCATGGACAGGACCCTGGTGGACACCATGCTCTACGAGGGGGACTGCAGCCCCCAGGAGGCAAGAGACCGGCTGGGCGCCTTCGGCTTTTCCGGAGAGGACGCCTTCAAATACGTCTCCGACCTCTCGGGCGGGGAGCTGAGTCGGCTCCGGCTCTGCATCCTCATGAAGGACGACGTGAATTTTCTTATCCTGGACGAGCCCACGAACCACCTGGACATCATGTCCCGGGAGTGGATCGAGGACGCCCTTGCGGATTACGGCGAAGCCCTGCTGCTGGTGAGCCACGACCGGTATTTTATCCGCCGTTTCGCCACCCGGATCTGGGAACTGCGGGACGGGCAGCTATGGGACTACCGCTGCGGCTATGATGAATACCGGGCCCGTCGGGAGCGGGAGGAGCAGGCATCCCGGAGCGGGAAGCGCCAGGAGCCCGCCGCCGCCAAGGGCAGGAAAAAAGCCTCCGGCCCTTCGCCGGAGCGCCGCCGCGCCCTGCTGGAAAAGCGCATCGGGGAGGCGGAGGCCAGAGGTCTGGAGCTGGACAGGGCCATAGAGGAGAATGCCACGGACTACGCCCGGCTGGAGGAGCTGTTCCGGGAGAAGGCGGAGAACGAGGCCGAGGTAGAAGCGCTGTACGCCGAATGGGACGCCGTGGAGTGAGCTGAGTATGCGGGAGAAGCTGGAACAGATCGAAGAAAAATTCCGGGCGCTGGAGGAGAAAATGGCCAGCCCGGAGTGCTATAACGACCCGGAGGCGGTGCGCCGGGTATCCCGGGAGCAAAAGACCCTGGAGCCCGTGGTGCAGAAGTACCGGGAGCTCCGGCGCTGGGAGACGAGGCTGGCGGAGGCGGAAAAGCTGATCGCCGGGGAATCGGACCCGGAGCTCCGGGCCATGGCCCGGGAGGAGGCGGAGGAATGCCGCGGGCGCGCCGAAACGGCCGAGCAGGAGCTGCGGCTCCTTCTCCTGCCCCACGACCCGGATGACGACAAGAACGTCATCGTAGAGATCCGGGGCGGCGCCGGAGGAGACGAGGCGGCCCTCTTTGCCCACTCCCTGTACCGGATGTACAGCATGTATGCCGAGCGCAGGCACTGGACCTGCGAGATCGACTATCTGAACGAGACGGAGCTTGGGGGCGTCAAGGAGATCAGCTTCCGGCTGGAGGGCCTTGGGGCCTATGCCCGCATGAAGTTCGAAAGCGGGGTCCACCGGGTGCAGCGGGTGCCGGATACGGAGACCCAGGGCCGCATCCATACCTCCACCGTCACCGTGGCGGTGCTGCCGGAGATGGAAGAGGTGGATTTCCAGCTTGACCCGGCGGATCTGAAGATCGACGTGTTCCGTTCCTCCGGCGCGGGGGGCCAGAAGGTGAACAAGACCTCCAGCGCCATCCGGGTGACCCATCTGCCCACGGGCATGGTGGTGGAATGCCAGGACGAGCGGAGCCAGTACAAGAACAAGGACCGGGCGCTGAGCATCCTCCGCAGCCGTCTGTATCAGATCGAAAAGGACAAGCGGGAGGCGGCCATCGCCGCGGAGCGGAAGAGCCA
>JAEEGL010501307.1_pt1 | contig 16249 bp, 6 predicted proteins | sample 9134231 | NCBI WGS metagenome assembly JAEEGL01 (sample SAMN16246548, study PRJNA631951) | gut metagenome | biome: gut microbiome; feature: rumen; material: fiber-attached | host: Bos | place: Iran: Karaj | collected 2018-10
CCGGGAAGCATTTCACCCCGGGAGCGGAGAGCCAGACAAAGTATGCAGGCTTGTCGGTAGTGAGAGACACTATCCACTTGCCATCGCGTTCAAAAGTCCTGGCGGTCACTTTGGCATCGGGGATGTCCTTGAGGTTAGGGAGAGGGGAGATTCCCGGTCGGGTCGGGAATGACGTTTCGCCGGCGAAAATGCGCTTGAGATGGTAATGCGCCGGTTTCCAGGTGCCGTCGTATTCCAGGGTGGACCAGGATGGCCCGGGCCAGATGTCATTCAACTGCCATACAAGTATGCCGTTGCAGTCCGGGAGGGTACGCCAGTACGAGGCGGCCGTTTCGAGGCCGATGGCCTGCTCGAGCTGGGAAAGGTAGGTCAGGTTCGCGTCTAAGGATGGATTGAACAGCAGGTTGATTCTCTTGAGGATATTGTCGTAGCCGCCGGCTTCCCTCATATGCTCCTTCTGCTCTTCCATCGTGGAGAGCATTCCGGAGAAGCAGGAATGGCCGAATTCCGACATGAACTTGGGATGATATTTATAATACTCTTCCAAAGGACGGGCGAACTTGGATACCGACCAGAGGTGCATGTCTCCCTTCGAGTCATCGTTCCAGCCATTGGTATCATAGTCCCCAGGGCCTCCGCAGGGCGATGTGGGCCAGTATTCGCGCTCCGGGTCCAGAGCCGCGACCAAATCCCCACGAAGTTCTATAAGTTGTTTGTACTCAGATAGATATAACTGTGGATTCTGTTTCCAGATCCGCTTGTTCATGTTGTCCATCCCCTCGTTGTCGCCACACCACATGGCAATGGCCGGATGGCTCTGCAGACGTTTTATCTGGTGGGTTATCTCCGCGCTCACTTCCCCCAGGAATTCGGGGGTGGCAGGATACATCCCGCAGGCGAACATGAAATCGTGCCAGATCAAAAGGCCCAGCGAGTCGCAGATTTCATAGAAGGCATCTTTTTCGAACTTGCCACCGCCCCAAAGGCGGATCATGTTCATATTGGCATCGCGGGCCGATGTCAGGAGGTCCAGGTAGCGCTCCCGGGTTTCGAGGGCAGGATCGGTTTCACAGGGAATCCAGTTCGCGCCCTTTGCGAAGACCGGCTTGCCGTTAACCTTGAAAGCGAGGTTCTCCCCTACCTCAACGGTGCGCAGGCCTATCTTCTTCTCCAGTTTCTGGCCATCAACGCTGATGCTGATATCGTAGAGATATTGCTTCCCCATGCCGGCAGGCCACCATAGGACAGGGTTCTTTATGACGAAACTCTGCTCGATTGTGTTGGCTCCCGGAGCCAGGGTGACGGTTTTCTTCTTTATCTTCTTCCCAACGGCAAAGGCGATTCTGGTTTTGCCTCCGACGGGAGATGTGACCTCGGCCTTAAGCGTCACCGTGCACCTGCCCTGAACGGAATGGTCCTGGGTGCAACGCAGATAGTCGAGCCTGGCCACGTTTACCGGAATCAGTTCCACCTTGCCGGCAAAGCCCGTGTACATGCATTTCGGGCCCCAGTCCCAGCCGCCATGGTACTGTGGCTTGCGTATCAGGTTGAGATGCGGCACGAACCCCACGCCACTCATGGGGACAGGGTATGCGAGTTCCGCATTCAGTTTCTCCGAAACGGCCTCCGCATCGTGGAAAACGCCCTGCAACACATTTTCGCCTACGTGGAGATACTCCTTCACATCCCACTCCCAGCGCCTGAAATAATTGCTTGTCGATCCAACATAATGCCCATTGATGCTGATATCGCAGAACGTGTCCACGTCTTCAGCACGCAGATACACTGCCTCCGCCGAAAGCATCGGCCCGGTAACGGTCAATGTTTTTTCAATGACAATATCTTGCCCTTCCGCCCTTAAGAACGATGGGAAGAGGACTATAAATAACAGAATATACCGGATCCGATCCATAGACTAGCGTAAGGTACGAACTTATTCGCAATAACGATTCAAGGCCTCCAGGAAATAGTAGTCCGCATAGATCAGCGGGGAGTCGATTTCGCTGTTGCCGGGGAGATTGCCCACACTGTGCTTCAGCAGGAAACCGCAGTTCTCACCAGGGGCGGACAGGTAATGCGGCGATGCAAGGGTGCGTATCTGCTTCTCTGCCATTGCGGAGCATTTCTTCGACAGTTTCTTGTCCTTCGAAAGGCAGCTCAATTCTATGAATGCCGAGCACATGACCGCAGCGGCAGATGCGTCCTTATATGTATCGGGAATGTCCGGATCGTCAAAGTCCCAATAAGGGATTCCGTCTGCGGGGAGACGCCCGAGAAGCATGCGGGCAATGCTTTCTGCCTGATTCAAGAACTCAGCCTTCCGGGTCTCGCGATACATCATGGTGTAGCCATAGAGTGCCCATGCCTGTCCGCGGGCCCAGGCACTTTCGTCGGCGTAACCCTGAACCGTAATCTTGCGACGGACAGTGCCCGTAGAAGGGTCATAATCCAGCATGTGATAACAGGAATAATCCGGGCGGAAATGGTTCTCCTTAGTCGTCTCGGCATGCATGACGGCGATATCGTTCAGAGAATCGCAATGGAACAAGCCGGATGCATATTCCAGCAATTCCAGATTCATCATGTTATCTATGATGACAGGGTAATCGGACCCCCTCTCCCCCTTCGTCCAACTGAGGGTCACCCCTACCGCAGGGTTGAAACGGGAAGAGAGTGCTGCAGCACCTTGCTCTATCATCGGAAGATATTTGGAATCTCCCGTAATCTTGTAAGCATTCCCATAACTGCAGTTGATCTGGAATCCCAGATCGTGGCTTTGAGGGAAGGTCAGAAGAGATTCCAGAGCCAGGGTACGACGTTCTGCCATGGACAGGACGGCAGGATCGGGAGACAAGCTATACAACTGCCACAGACCCCCGGCGAAGAAGCCGCTGGTCCAGGAACCGACATTGGCATCCTTCGGACAGCCATCCGGATAGACTGCCCGTGGCGTCATGTCCGGAGCGAGACGCTCGTCCATGAGCCGGTACTGTTCCTTCGCCAGGCCGACAACCCTTTCGGTTATGGCCGGGATGGTCTCTTTATCCAAGGCCTTGAGCCGGATTGCATAGCGGCCTTGTCTATCCTGCGCCCTGGCTGTCAGGCTGATACGGTACAGGGCATCTCCCCAGCGGGAACTGAACCCAAGACCTGCAAGACTTTTTTCCTCGATACTGGCGCTAAGCTTGTCGGGATCATAGTTCATCTGCATACCTCCCGGAAGGGCGATCGTGCCTTCGACTATGATTTCCGGTTTTTCGGCCACAAGGTAATTCAGCACATTGGGCTTATGTGTCTCTTTCAACGAAAACTTGTGGGTGATCTTCAGGCCGCCTTTGCGGGAAAGGTGGTAGACAATCTTCCAAGACTCAACCCCGGCAGAGTCAGGATAAGCCCCGGCGATATCGGTCGAAAAACGCCGCAATAGTTTGCTTGCACGGCTTCCGGAAGCTTTGTACTCCTCGCCAAAAACCTGCTCGCAGCCGTTGATTACCGGGAGATTATGCCACCCGCTCTGAACAAACCAATTCTCGTTGCGGCGGGGGCCGAAGGTGTCCCGCGTGTAGGTTCCGACACCGGCATCCACCAGCACGGGTTTCGAGTCATAAAAGTAGATGCAGGAGCCTACGTCGTTATGATTGTGGCGCTCGTTGTTGTTTCCGCCCTTTGCGGCGAGGAAAGCCTCCCCACGGCGCATGAAACAAACCTCGGCATCGGAATAGTAAACAAAAGGATTGGTGCGGACATCCGGCGATGTCTGCGCCTTCATTTCCCTGACGGCCCTGATGCCCTCAAGACCTTGGTAGAACAGCATCCAGTTCACATCTTCCGGGTTGCTGCCATAGCGGTGACAGGCATTCACCGCGAAATCCACCATCATCTTGTCTTGTGTGGCCCGCCCGTAGCGGTATATCCAATAGGAAACTGGACGGCGGGAAGGCTTGCCGTCAGCAAAATTCACCTGCCAGCAGTCGCCGATGTCGGCATTGACGATATATTCTCCAGTGCGTCGGATCAAAGGTTCATTCCGCAGGGATACGGCTCCGCCGGTGATGCGTTCGAGGTTCTCCATATAGTCCAGCAGGTGTCCGACGGACTTATACCAATAAGTGGTGCCTTCATCGCAGGCGCCATCCTCAGGCAACGAGTCCAGCCACAGACGCACCGAACGCATTGATTTGTCCACGGCTTTGGCCAGGATATCCCTGTCGCTCTCCAGAAGCATGAAACAGAGCAGTGCATTCTGGTTGCACCAAGGGTTCCAGTTGTTGAGCTTCTTCCCGGAACTTGTGTCGAAACCCCACCACCAGTAATCGTCCCTCTGCAGATACGGATCCAGTGCCTTTTTCTGCAATTCGCTCCGCAGCCTTGCGGCAAGAGCCGGATCCAACCTGTCGTGGAAATAATAATATGCCCACGACAGCAGCTGGGAAATATTCCCCTGATACAAACCGAATATCTGGTCATCCGGGTCCGGGATAGGGCTTTTGGATTTCTGGTATTTGGCCAGATGGGCCGACACCTCCCACGACGGTTGTCTGCAGAACCACTCTACCCCGCCGGCGATACCATCCAGGAATCGCCCCTGCCCTTCCGCCAGTTCCGCGACAAGCAGCCGACCCAAGGCATCGGCATTCCCAAGGAGCTTATCCTCCATAATGTCACGGTCACCGGTGAGTTCATATGCAAGATAGTCGTCATCAGTCAGCTCCTGCCATCGGTAAGCGAGGGCCTGTTCTCCATTATCTATGAGGATGGTGCGGTACTCCCCAAAAAAGCCGTCCCATCCTTGTCTGTCGGAATAGTCGGGATACGGCACCCATCCCTGGCCCATGACCAGGGATGAGGCGATCTCCATCAAAATCAGTAAAGGTTTAAGCATCAGATTGTTTCTTCGTCTTCGGTCAACAATATTTCTGTCATGTTATTCCGGTCGAAGGAGCCACAGATAACTCCGTTATGAGCAAAAGAAACAACACTGATGACAGGAGTTTTGTATTCCTTACTCATGTCAATTGAATCAAATAAGTTCTTCAATATCAATAGTAAATTCTTCCGTTGCATTTATTGCATCGAAGTCCGGCCCTAAAGAACCGCAGATGATACCGCCCGGTTTCAAGTATATAAGGCAACACTCAGGCTCGAGATATCTATTCTTTGTTATCATAACATCCTCCGTCTAAGAAATATGGGCAATGATGGGATAATGGTCAGAAAGGAACTTCTCCCCATTGGTCGTATATCCACCGTAATCATGGACGGCCGTGGTAAGGGTGACATAAGAATCTACCGTAATGGACTTGCTCACCCAGATGTGGTCAACCTTATTGCGGGCTTTGCTGCTGTCGCCGAAGGCATTGTAGGTGTACAGATCGCGGTTTTCGGTGCTGATTACCGACACTCCGGGGGCATAACGGGTGTTGTACATCTTGGTCTTGATGCTATCCCAACAGGCATCTCCATAAACACAGTTGAAATCGCCCACCAGGATTACCGGATAGTTGTTGGTATTGAGAGCAGCTATACGGCTTTCCAGTAGCGCAGTACACTTAGCCCATCCGCCATCGGTGTTGTTCATAGGGAAATGGGTATTGATGTAAAAGAAATTCCTACCTGTCGCCTTTTCCCGGACAGTGGCATAGAGGACCATCCTTTCGTAGCCGTCCCAACTGTTTCCTGCACTGGAATAACTGTCGCGAAGCCAGAAGTAACCGGTATTGGAGAGTTCCACGGTGCTGGTTTTGTAGAGAATGGCGTTGGTCTTGTCGCTGTAGCGGTAGCCCGTATAAGCGCTGAGATTGTCGGTCAGGTAATTCCAAGGGTGTTTACCTTCTTGTGCAAGGTCCCAAATGTCCAGGTCCTTAACTTCCTGCAGGCCTATGATGTCCGGGCTCTCGCCGTTGATCATCGACACGATGGGGCTCTTGCGGCTGCTCCAGTTGCTGCCCTCACGGATGTTGAAACTCATCAGCGTCAGGTTCGCGGCCGGGGTGGGTGCAGGAGTAGGGCTTTCGACATGCATTGTCACAGTGCCTTCCTTGATAGCACCGATGGCGTAGTCTTCGACATTCCCAGCGTGAATCGTATAAGGCTCGGACATCTGAGTGGATGAATCCAGTCCCCAGCGATAAAGCGTGCCGGTTACCTGAACCGGGGTTTCAGAAGTGCCGAATATTTTCTCGTTGTTGCCGGTAACCCAGCCGATGACCATTCCGACCTTCATTTGTCCTGTGGACACAATGTTGCCGGAGTAATGGCACCTGAAAGAGTCACTGCCCTTGGGAGTCAGGCTTGGATTCGCAGTAGTCGATCCCGTGGCCCATTTACCGACAAGTCCACCGACACTTAACTTATAGCGGTCACCCACATTGCATTCGGCCGTAATGTTCGCTTCGCAGTAAGATGAATAAATGTACTGCGTATCCTTGGAACCGTCCACATATCCCAGCAGGCCGCCGACATTTGCGCCATACTTATTGCTGCCCGCAAGCACATTAATAGTAGCGGCTTCATATACCCTGTTTCCGCGCTGGGATCCCTGGGCACCGCAGATGCCGCCGACATTGACGGCTCCATATCCGGTAACGGTTATAGGACCGTGGTTCGTTGAGAATCGCATATTGGCCGTGGCTTTATTATAGCCATTGCTTCCGCAGAGACCGCCGACAGCTCCCATTGCCCTCTCGGTACTAGCCCAGGAGCAGTCATAGACCACATTGATGGCAGCTCTGTTGGTGCAGGAATTCATCCCAAAGCCTTGGTAGCTCTTGCCGACAATGCCGCCAACCTGAATGATGCTCTGCTGACGTCCCCAGTAGTCTCCTGCCGGAGGAACGTCTACTGCCGTCGCTGAAATGGGCGCAAAATTCTTGCAGTTGTTGGCAAAACCATTACCTTCGCCGCAGATTCCACCCACACACATGGTGCCCCAGTCAGTGGTATCATTTGAAGGCATGCCTATCCTGGAATGCGTAAAAGTGATGACCCCTGCTGCGGAATTATCGCAAGATTCGAAGAATGCGCCATAAGCCGCGTCGGTGTAGGAAGATCCGCTGGTCGGAACATTGGTGCCGAGATCCCACGCCTTTCCGACGATGCCGCCGATGCATGTATTTGCATCATAACTATCGGTGTCGCTGTTGGTAACATACGCCCACTGGTGGAAAGGCTTATGATAAAGGGCAGTAAGTGACAGGGGGCCACTGTTTTTACAAGAGTTGAAACTGGCCTTCTTCAGCCAGCCGACCAGACCGCCCATGGCCACGGCCCAAGTGGTATATTCGGCAGCAGCAATGGTGATGGCGCCGCTGTTGGAGCAGTGATCAAAAGTACTGCCACTAGCGTTGTTGGATGCACCTATCAGACCGCCAAGGGTAATATTGTTGGTGATATTCTCAGTGGCAGTAATAGTAATGCTTGCGGCGTTGTTTACATTCGTGTAGGTTCCGCCGTTGTCAAGGGCCGCAAGGGCGCCGAACTCCGTAACGGTCTGTGCAGGAGTAAATACGCCGTCAATGGTAAGGTTGCTCACGGAACCGCTAATCTCGGCAAACAGAGGAACGCTGGAAGTTATGTTGCTGATGACATGGTCGTTACCGTTCAGCGTGCCGCCGAAGCCGGAGGCGCTGGTTGTCAGGCTATAGCCGTCCATATTAAGGTCGGCGGTGATGGTATAGTCAGCAGTATCTCCGGAAGAAGTGCCGGCAAGGAATGCCAGAAATTCCCTAGGAGAATCTATGCTGGTGTCGTAGCTGGTGTTGGCCACCCAGTTGGCGCTTGAAAGGTCGATATTGAGGGGCTTGACGTGAGCACGCTCATAGTCTCGGGACTTGCCAGAAATATATGTATAATCGGCTCGGTTGGTTCGGATGATGAAACTACCACTATAGCTTCCCGGCGCTACGACCAGATAATACACACCACCATCAGATGAACTGGTTCCCACGGTGCTGCGTCCTGTCGAGATAACTTCCTGCCCCGTGTATCCGGATATTACGGCAGGGCTGGAAGCATCGACCGTCGTCAAGTCGTAGCTGAAACTTCCGGCACAGGCAGCACCGGCCTGGAATTCCACGCTCTCGATAGTCTCTCCTTGGAATGATGCATCACTGGAGTAAATATTCAATTTAATGACCGATCCCAGATTCATAAACTGAAGCGTGCCTACCTCTGTAGCAGCATTGGCCTCAACGTTTCCGGTCAGAGTGAATGGCAGGGCCACCATAGGCATCGCATCGGCGCTACCGGAAACCTGTTTGGTGGGAATCTCCAATGTAACCGCGGAAGCTTCCGCCGCATTGTTGCTACTGGAATAAGGATAGTAGGCATACACGACATCGCCGGGAGTGAGGGCGACAGTGCTCTTGACATTGATGGTTACATCACCACCCGACACCGAAACGGCTGCGGACTGATTTTTGGAAGTTTTGGCATAGGAAGCGACTTTGTCGCCATTCTCCCAGGCCACGTGGTTGTCGGCAAAGGTGGTCTTGGTCTCGTCTGATGCCACCTTGAAAACATAAGAAAACTCACCTTCTTCAGGCTGCCCGATGATCATCTCTTTTTTTTCACAGGCCGTAAAGGCCACGGAAAGGAGCAATCCGGTGATGAAAAGTCTCTTTAGTTCCATAATATATTGATTATTAGCTGACTGGTTATACTATTGCGCAAGTACTACATTGATGGACCATTGGTCACCCGCTGGTTTCTTCCCTACTGCGTGTTCCGCCAGAATATCAGCGGTAATGGGAGTAATTGCAAGATCCTTATTACCGAACTGGCCGGAAACCCGGATGGGATTGTCAGAATCTCCGAAGCGGATTGGCTTGTTGTCGCCTTTCAGGAAACCGATAACAATACCGACGCTAGCAGCAGCCGTAGTGGAAGAAACGGAACCGCTGAAGGAACAGGGAACATCTTCCCTGGCGAGCAGGCAGGAGCCCTGGGCGCCGGCCCATCCTCCTACAAGGCCGCCCACGGCAAAATAGTTATGGTCGTCGCCCTGATACCTCTCGGCCTTGATGTTGGCGGAGCAGGAACTGCGCTTAATCACATAGGCGTCCTGCGAACCGCTCAAATGTCCGGCCAGACCACCCACATAGCCCTTGGATCCGGTATAGTCAATCGTACAATCAATCACTTCGTTGCCAATCTGTTTGCCGTCGAATCCGAAAATACCGCCGACCTCAGTAACGCCGTGGCCTGTGACGGTGATATTGCCCCGGTTCTTGCAATAGTAGGCATATAGATCGGCAGAGCCATCCTCAGCGATTTCGTCCACGGCATAATCTTCCCAACCACATATTCCTCCAACAGCAGATATCTGCCTTTCGTTGGAATCATACGTTCCATCGGTATCAAAACTGATGGCGCCATCATTGGAACAGGATTCGAAACATAAGGCCCAGCGCCCAGCACCGGCAATTCCGCCGATTTCGAAAGTAAAGTTGCGGCGCTTTGTCTCCGTACGGTCGCTGCTGATACCGGCGACATTGATGGGAGCGAAGTTCTTGCACTTCTTCATACTGCCTCGTGCGCGGCCGAGAATGCCGCCAACACTTACATAGCAGCTCTTATTCTCATCCGGCAATGCTTCATATTTGGTATAACTGACGGTAACGGCACCTTCCGCCTCGTTCACGCACTGCTCAAAATATGAGGCATTGTCTGTACCATAATCATAGGCGCATCCGAAGAGACCTCCCACATTGATACCGGCGTTGCTAAAGCCTTCCAGAGTGGAGTTGGCTTTGCCATAGTCTGCAATCAGGGTAACGGGGCCACGGTTCGTGCAATTTGTGACATTGATTACCCCGGCATAACCGATGAGTCCGCCAAGGCCCACTGCCAGGTGGCTGTAGCCAGTAGCGTCAATCTTGACGGCACCGCTGTTGGAGCATTCGCTCAGCTGACCTCCGTCGAGTTTACCTATAAGACCACCCATAATCAACTGGTCGGTGATGTTCTTTGTCGCCTTGTAGGTAACGCTGGCCCTGTTCTTCACAAGGGTATATGTACCCCTCTGGTCGCTTGCCACCAGTGCCCCGAATATCTGGGTTCCTTCAGGGACCGTAAACTCGCAGCTCTCGTCAATTACCAGGTTGTTGAAGGTGCCATTATTGGTCTGGAACAGAGGAACGGAAGATTTGAGATTCTTGATGGCGAATCCCTGCCCCTCCAGCATGCCTCCGAACGAAGGTGCACTGGTGATGGTAATACCGGCCATATCGATATCGTTAGCCAGCGCGGCCACATCTCTGGTATCGATAGTGACGCTGCTTAGCCAAGTAGCAAACTGAGCGCCGGTGCTTATCATCGTGGAAGGTTCGGCCGTTGTAGTAATTGTGGAAATCTCCGAATATGTTGTCGAGTAACCGGCAGCGAGGGCGGCAACCCGGACATCATAAGTAACGCCTCCGGAAAGTCCGGGAATCTTGAAGGCATATCCGGCATCTTCGCCATTACCCGTGTAATCCGTTATCCAGGATGTTTCCATAGAAGGCTTATGTTCAATCGTGTAAGAAGTGGCGTTTTCCACGGCATCCCACTTGACATCGATAAAGGTGATGCCGCACGAAGTGGAAATCACGGGCGGAGTCAGACTCCTTTCCAACGAAACGCTCACGACCTGCGAGTATTCGCTCTCCACATCTTTCGCAAGGGCTTTTACCCGGAAATCATAGGAAGAGCCGAACTCAAGTCCCGTAATGGAATAGGGACTGTAGGTTGGTGTCCCGGCAACAGAGTAATCTGCTGCGGAACTCTCTTTGTACTCCACTTTGTAGGATGTCGCATTGGTCACTGCCTGCCATTTGAGGGTGACGCTGGCTCCATCCGCAGTTGCAGTGACAACTGGTGCTGAAAGAACAATTTTCGTAGTCTCGGGCTCCTTATGGCAAGCGCTGAGAGACAATGCAATCAGGGCGATTCCTGAGAGTAATAAAATGCTTTTCTTCATATCAGTATAGTTTTAGTATTCGGGGTTGTTAGGAAGCAAGTTGGGGTTTGAGGTTATGTCAACGGTCGCAATGGGCTGCAGGTACATCTTGTCCTGCCAGGTGCGTCCTGTGAGGCCATCCTGCAAGATCTTTCCTCCCACAACGGAAACGAAACGGAGGGGTGAGGAAATGGAAACGGCAATGTTCGCATACTCCGCGGGAGTCGTAATGTTGGTGAAATAAACATCGTACTCTCCGTCGCCGTTGAGGTCAAGCGGCGTATCCAGGGCCGGAATGAAAATGCCGGTCCAGACAGCGTTCTTCCACAGTTCACCGCAAGCCCAGCGCTTCAGGTCATTTTCCCTGAAACCTTCGAGGCACAGTTCGCAAGTGCGTTCGCGGCGGATTTCCAGGATTACCGGATCGTTGATGCCAGGATAGAAGTTTGTCTTCAGGTAGTTATCTACCGTCGTGGGCTTAGAATCAAGTGCTCCTCCGGTGATTCCGGCCCTGCGACGGAGTGCGCCGATGGTGTTTTTCCAGTCGCTGTCCGTCAAGGTTCCAAGTTCAGCCTTGGCCTCTGCGTAATTCAAGAGCACCTCGGCATACCGCATCACAGGGATGTCATTTCCGTTGGCGCCGTAAACGTTGCATGCCACATCGTCCACAGTGTACTTGGTAATATGATAACCGGTGAGGGTATAGTTGAAATCGGGGATCATCCGCACCATCTGGCCATTGCTGTTCTTGCAGGTGTAGTCATAAGCACGGATGGTCTGGTTCAGCCGCTGGTCTCTTCCGGTGGTTTCTTCCAGGAAAGTCTTGTAACTGCCGTCAGCTTTGGTCTCGGAGTAGTAAGAACCGTCTATGTTCAGGTACGTGTTGACAAAAGGTCTTGTCAGAGACGCTTTTGCCGTAGCCTGGACATTGTAGTAGTAGTTGGCATAGCCTACGGACAGAGTGGCATCGTTCTGAATCGCCAGCATCACTTCGTCGGTAGGGACAGAGTCGCTGGAAAACAGATCGCGATAGGAGCCACGGCCGCTACCATAAGCAGTTGAGGTGTGAAGTGAGAAGGGACTGTCACGCATAATTATACCGGCGGCATCGGCCGCTTCGGCAAACAGCTCATCTGCCGTCATTTCACATCCGAAAACGAATGCTGAACCTGCGTGGTACTTCCTCCAGGACGCTTCAAACAGACAAGCCCGGGATTTCAGGAGCAGGGCGCACCATTTGTTTACCAAGCAGGCCTTGCTGCTGGGATTGTCGGCCTGGATGTGCTCGAAGGCATAGTTGCAGTCTTCGATGATATGCCTTATGATTACATCCCTGCTATCCCTGGGGCCTGTTAGTTCAGGATCCCCCGGATTCAGGACGCGACCAACCCATGGCACGTCCCCGTACTTGACCAGTTTATTGTAATATAACAAGGCACGGAAGAAACAGGCGATGCCGTTATAGTTTTCGCGGACTTTCTGAGAGACTCCCGGATAATTGTTATGATCCAGGAAATAGTTGACATTCCTGATATCTTCCCACCCCCAGGAACTCTGAGAATCAGGTGTAAGGCCCCCTGTCTCATAAAGATTCAGGCTTGCTTTCGCCACATACTCTGCCATCTGGTCATCCTGATGATGAGCATCGGTCCCAGAAGGAAGCAAGCCGTAAAAAGAATAGCAATACGACTTCAAGCCTGTCTCCGACCCAAATACAAGTGCGGCGTCGGCCGAAGATTTCTGCGTTTCCGTAAGGTCGCATGATACAACCGCACTTGAGCCGGCAAGAACCGCCAAGAAGTATAAGACTGTTTTTTTCATAATTCCCGTTAGTTTAGAAAGTGAGGTTGATACCGAAGCTATAAGAGCTCATTATAGGATAACTGGCGCCGGAACCGGCAGCGTTATCTCTGTTTTCAGGATCCTCTCCGAGGCTGAGCACATCCACCGTTCCCCAGACATATTTATACATCGGAGACCAATCCCAGAGGTTTTCTCCGGAGAAGAAGATGCTGGCGCGTGAAAGATGCAGCGGTTTTACCCACTTATCCGGCAGGTTGTATCCAAAGGTGATATTCTTCAGACGGATGTAAGAAGCATCCAGGATATAGCGGGTGTTTGCACGCCGCTGGATAGAATAGAAGGGACTCATGCGGGAGGAATAGCGGGGCATCCAGGCATCAGGATTGTCTTCAGTCCAGTAATTCCCCAGCTGCCATTTAGGTATCTGGTTGTAACCGCGATTGTACTGACCCCAGATGAGGCCGCTGTCTCCGCCGGTGATGTGGTCACGTTTACCTACGCCCTGGAAGAATACTGAAGCGTAGAAATTATTCCAGTCGCCGCTGAAGGTGAAACTGTAAAGGAAGCGCGGTTCCACGTTTGCGATAATGCTCCGGTCACCGGGATTCCCGAGCGTCTGGTCTCCACGGTCTATGAAGCCGTTGCCGTTCAGGTCCTCGATCTTGATGTCGCCCGGATGGAGGTTGTAATTGTGATCCATCTGGTTTAGGGAATCGTAATGAGGCTGTCCGGCGGCCCTTGCACCGGCCTCGGCCGCATCTATGTCTTCCTGGCTCTGCCACAAGCCGTAGGAAGTGAAGCCCCAACGCTCGCCTATGATCATGCCGGTATAGTATTCCGGCGTGTTGGATCCCCCGATTTTCATCAGGTCGTTGTTGAATTTGTCAATCCTGGACACATAGTCTGCAAGAGTACCTTTTATGCTGTATCCAAAGGGCTTCCCTGCCAGTTTGAAAGTATCTTTCCAAATTAGGGTAAGCTCGAAACCACGGGTGGAAAGTTCGGCATAGTTCCCCTTGGGAGAGTCTGCCCCATAAACAGCCTGGATGGAAGGACCGTCCGTAAACATGTCCTGCGTCTTACGAATATATATATCCCCGGTAAACTGGAGCCTGTCGTTCAGGAACCCCAGATCGATACCGGCATCGTAAGTAGTGGATCTCTCCCATGTAAGGTTGGTGGGAATGGGATCCGGCGATGATGTCTTACGGTAAATAGCTCCGTCTATCAGGCGGCTGTTCCCGAAAGAGAAGGTCTCGTCGTAATAATACGGAGACACGTTACTGTTGCCCAGCGTACCCCAGGACAGTCGTAATTTAGCATTGGAAAGCATCTCCTTTCCGACAGACTGCATCCAGGGTTCTTCCGTGATTCTCCAACCGGCCGAAAGAGACGGGAAGAAGGCCCAGCGCTCATTGCTGGGGAACTTGGAAGATCCGTCATAACGGCCATTGAACTGAAGCAGGTAGCGATCCGCATAACTGTAATTGATGCGGGAGAAAACACCCACCGAGCGCCATTTGTTCCAAGAACCGGTAGCTTTCTTTTTTTCAGTGCCGAACGACAGGTTTATGTTTTCTACGTCTTCAGACAAGATGTCCGTGTTGTAAGTGTATAGTCGGGAATAAGACCTCTGTTCGTAGTTATAACCGACAAGGGCCTTCAAGTAGTGTTTCCCGAAGGTATTGGTATAGTCGGTATAAATGTTGGCCGAGAGGTACTTCGTGTCCGCATGATCCTGCGAGATGGAAGAAACCAGACCCGGTTTGGTCATGAAGACACCGGGAGCCGGTGAGAATTCAAGCGGATGGATCCGGATCATTCCATTATAATCGTCGAGCTTATACGTGGCATCGCCGTTTACGGTGAGGGAATTGTCCAGGAATGAGGCAGTGAATCCTGCAGTGTTACGGATATAGTCGGTCTCATAGACATTCTTGCTCTTACCATAAAGGAAACCGCCCACCGTGTATGCTCCCACTTTGGTGAACGAACCGTCAGGGTTGTACATGGGCATACATGGCGTTCCATCACTGTTGATTTCAGCCCAGATGTTTCCGGAAGAACTATTGGAGGCGATCGGGTTGTTGTACTTGCGATGACCCATTTCGAAATTGTTCGACAACTTCAGCCAACTGTAGGCCTTATATCCCACCTTCACACGCATATTCTGGGCGTTACAGTCGTCCGTATTCACTGTGGTATCGTACAAGCCATAGTAGTTGTAGAGACGCCCGGACACGTAATAGTCGAAATTGTCGTTCGAGCCGGAAAGGGAAACGTTGTGAGTCTGAGCGAAGGAATGGTCCTTATACAAGATGTCGAACCAGTCCGTATTTCCGTTGAAGTAAACGTAGCTACCTGCATCCACACCATAGGAGCCATCGCTGACGATAGTTCCGAAGTTGCCTGTATCGTGCCTATAACGGTATTCATTGAGCCAGCTGATTGTAAATGGCATCATCGTGTTCATGTCGGTGGGTTTGGTTTCGTTATAATTGTAGAAACCCTCATAATAATGGGTGGCCCAGACAAAACCGTCCGACACGTACTGAGGTTTGACCACCGGCTGGGAAATGGTGAAATTGTTGGAGTAGTTCACCACCGACTTTGCCTTGGCAGCGTTCTTCGTTGTTATAAGAACGACACCGTAAGGTGCCCGGGAGCCGTAGATTGCAGCAGATGCAGCATCCTTCAAGACAGATACCGAGGCGATGTCGTCCGGATTCAGGAAAGCGGGATCTCCTTCCACACCGTCGATAAGGATGAGAGCGCTGCCACCCTGGCCAATGGACGTGGTACCGCGGACATTGAAATCTGCAGTACGTATGGGCTTGCCGTCTTCGAGGGAGATGTTAAGGTTGGGTATGGCGCCCTCCAGCATCTGCGTTACGTTGGAGTTGGGGCGGGAAGCAAAGACGTCACTTCCAACCTGTTCGACTGCTCCGGTAAGATCCACTTTACGCTGTGTACCGTAACCCACGACCACTGTCTCCTCGATCATAAGAGCGTCGTCATCGAGTGTCACATCGATTCTCGCAAGAACTCCTGTAGAAACATTCTTCGTAAGATAACCTATACCCGAAAATGTAAGTGTCTGGTTACCGGAAACAACGATGCTGTACTTGCCGTCCAGATCTGTTTCAGTGCCGACAATCGTTCCCGAAATCATGACCGCGATTCCAGGGATTGGTTCACCATCTTTATCGGAAACCACTCCGCTTACGGTCCTCTTTCCTTGTGACCACCCATTCACGGGGGCAAGAAGGAACAAGATCAAAAGCAGAAAGAAGGTATTAGTTTTAGCCCTCATAACTAAAGGATTTAAAATTGCAAAATGGCATAAACGGGATAGTGATCAGAAATGAGTTTATGCCCGTCATAGGCATTTGTCACAGTACGGTATTCAGTGCAGTTGAGGGTTTTGGATATCCAGATGTGGTCAATGATCACTTCTTTGTCCACATTTCCCCAGGCGTTGTAAGTTGGAATCTGGTCGGTAATCGGAGC
>JAEEGL011485771.1_pt1 | contig 16249 bp, 14 predicted proteins | sample 9134231 | NCBI WGS metagenome assembly JAEEGL01 (sample SAMN16246548, study PRJNA631951) | gut metagenome | biome: gut microbiome; feature: rumen; material: fiber-attached | host: Bos | place: Iran: Karaj | collected 2018-10
AGTAATCACGCTGAAAACCGAACAAAAGATAAGCTTCCGGCTCGTTTCGGCGGCAGTTTGGGACGAGCAGGCGGACAAGTGGCGCTATAGCCGCGAAGGCGCGTTTGCCGTCTACGGAAAATCGGATTCCGGCGATCCGATCATGACAAACGCGATGGGAGATCCGATCATGCTCGACGCAGACGGCGACTTCATTTACAAAAATTCGAGCGGCGATCCGATCATGCTCACCTCCATGGGTGACCCGATCATGCTTTCAAAGAGCGAGGATCCCGTGAAAAATGCGGCTATGGGCGACCCGATCATGCTTGCTACCGGACACTTTTCGACATTCACGTTCATTCTTGTCGACAGCAGCGAATACGAAGCTTCGCAAAAGTGCAAGGAGCTTTTCAAGTGCGTTTTGAACTGCAAAGACAGCGACTCGAAGTGTGAGGAGCGTTGTCTCGCCTACTCGACCGACGCAGGAACGGAACTTTACAACTCGCTCATGAACTGCTCGGCGGAGCACTGTCAGAGCCAGTCATCAGGTGAAGTGATTTTTGATATGCACGGATGCATGGCTGAAAAGTGCCGTGACGAGCTTTCCGAATGCGCTGCTGGAGATTTAAACTGGTAATAATAATGGAGTGTTACATGAAAAAGCTAATTTCTGTTTTTATTATGATCTCGCTTCTTTTCGTATTCGGCTGCGGAGGCGGCGAAGAAAAAAAGAAGGTGGTTTCTGAAAAATCATCAACGATTTCCGCGGAAAAGGGCGGAAAAATCGAAACCGAGGACGGTACCTCGATCGAGATCCCGTCGGGTGCGCTCGACTCCGATACCGAAATCACCATGACGGTTTACGAGACAAACGGATATCCGGCAAAAAAAGCCCTTAAATCGAGAGTCGTCCAGTTCGAGCCGAGCGGAACGATTTTCAAGAAGCCCATCATCATCACGGTCACGGCTTCGGAAAACATCAACGGGCTGATCGCTGCCGCCGTTCTCGACGAAAAGACAAACACCTGGCACTACAACAAAGACGGTGTCGCAGTCACGATCTCCGACTCAAAGGATGAAATGGGCGATCCGATCATGATGACGGCAGGCGGAGACCCGATCATGCTGAACGCCGGCGGCGACCCGATCATGCAGAACGCGATGGGTGACCCGATCATGCTGAGCGCGGCAGGAGACCCGATCATGATCTCCGCGATGGGTGACCCGATCATGGGCGCAGCGATGGGAGACCCGATAATGATGACGACCGGTCACTTCTCGACCTTCACCATCGTCAGCGTCAAAGAGGCTGAGGAAGAGGCGAAAAGCGACTCTTTCAACAAAGACTGCGGAGCGATTTTTGACTGCATCTTCGAGTGCATCGAGCACCACACAAACGGCGAAGTTTATGAAGAAGACTGCGAACAAGCCTGCTACGAAAATTCAAGCGAAAAGGGACAAAGCGACTACATGAAGTTCAACCAGTGCGCATACGAAAAATGCGAACACGCTGACGACAACAACTACAACGAATACGACTATGACGGCTATCTGGACTGCATCTTCAGCGGCTGCAAATCTCAGGCAAAGACATGCGGAGTCTCCAGAAAGGATTTCGATGATCTTTTTGCCGCAGAGCAGTGCGAAGCGACCTTCTACTGCTTCTTCGAGAACTGCTGGGGCGAGAACGACACGGAAGAGTGCCGCAACTCCTGCAAGGAACACTACTCAGCCGCGTCACAGAAACTCTTCAACGAAGGCTACCAGTGCGGCGTAAAGAACTGCAAGGTCGACAAGTCCGAAGCTCCGGAGTGCCTCTGGAACAACTGCTCGAAATACTTTGAGGCATGTTACATGAATGCCGACGATCTCAGCTATTACATAAGCGGAGAAGAGTATAGCGATGGCGGCCCTTCGGAAGATATCGTACAAGGCTGCCACGACATCTACGAATGTGTCTTCCCCGGCTGCATAAAAACCGTCGAATATGATGAAGAGACAGAAAAGGAGATCGACGAGGAATGTTTCCAGAACTGCTACTCAAGCGAAAATTACGACTCGCTGATGTACTTCAGCAACCTGCTCAGCTGTGCAAGCTCCTACTGCAACAGAGACGCTTCTTTTGAATTCAACGACGAATGTCTCAGCATCAACTGTCCGGAAGACCTCAGATCATGCGGCTTTGAACCGGTAAGCGTCGGCGAGCATGACACCTGTGCCGACGGTATCGCCTGCGTCCGTGCCTGCGCCGAACCCTGCGAAGACGAAGAGTGCGCAAGCGAGTGCGTTGACAATGCGGAAGAGACCTGCTTCAGCGACATTCTCGACGGGGTCGAGTATTACGCGGCATACGACATGCTCTCCTGCTATCTCGACTACTGCATTTCCGCGGACAAGGTCGAAGAATGCCTCAGCGAAGAGTGCGCTTCTCAGCTTGAAACCTGCCATTATACGCTGTAACGGAGATCTGAATTGTCCTGCAGATTTATTGTTCCAGTGCTTTTTTTTCTGATCCTCGCCGGATGCACCATCGAGGAGAAGCTGCCGTACAACGCGGTCGTTCTCGAGCAGGTGATCTATGTGGACGAGGTCCAGAACGGCACTCCGCAGACGGTCCAGATGCCTAACGGCAAGGCTGTAACCTACAAAATGCCGGAAAAACTGACCGACGGACAGCTCATAAAGATCCGTGATATCCAGGGCGAACCGCCCTACTACATCCGCATCAAACTAAGAGAACGAGAAAAATCAGGTGCAAAATAAACAAGTTATTGCCGCATTGACCGGCTCTATAGCAACCGGGAAAAGCGTAGTTCTCGACTATTTCCACAAAAATCTCGGCTTTGAGATCATCTCGGCGGATTCGGTCGGCCACGATGTCCTTCGCCTCGGCGAAACGGTTGAAAAAATCCGCCGGGAGTTCGGCGAAACCGTCATTACCGACGGTCAGATCGACAGAAAGGCTCTCGGAAAGATCGTCTTTTCGGATGAGTCGGAACTAAAGAAGCTGAACGCTGTCACGCACCCCTTGATCTTGAAACAGATATTTGAAACTATTGACAAAATGCCGAAGAGCACACCTGTCATAGTCGAGGCGGCGATCCTGATCGAGGCCGGCTGGCAGCGCTATTTCGACACAATTATGGTCACGACCTGCAGGCCTGAGATCCAGCTTTCGCGCCTGATGACCCGTGACGGAATAGACAAAAACGAGGCAAAAAAACGGATCTCGTGCCAGTTTTCGCTTGAAAACCGCCTTCCATACGCTACATATATAATAGATACAAGCTACGGGATCGAGGTGACAAAAATCACGCTCGAAAAAATTGCTTACGAACTGCTAAACAAGAGGTAAACATGAAAAAAATCAGCATGTTAGCACTAATCGCCATGGCGATATCCGTATTCGTGGGCTGTGCGGCCGATGACCCGGAAGATCTCCCGGTCGGCGCTGACACTTCGTCAGACACCTCGGCTGATACGGTTTCTGACACCGGAGACACAGGAAGCAGCCCCGACACCTCCGCCGATACCAGCGACTCACAGCCTGACACTTCGTCAGACACTGCAGCGACGGATACCGGAGATTCATCAGAAACGCCTACCGATACAGGCGCAGATACCGGCTCGCCCGCAACTTTCTGCACGCCTGGAGCAAAAATCTGCGGCAGCGACCCAAGCGCAGTCTACATCTGCAACGCTGACGGAAGCGCAGCGGAACCGGAACCCGTCGAAACCTGTCCTGAAGGCTACTCCTGCCTGAACGGGAACTGCCACCCCGGCGCCTGCCTCTCGGGAAACGGCTACGAGGGATGCGAATTCTACACGGCGAAGCTCAATAATATGGCAACAGGCAAGGATACCTTCTCGGTCGCATTTGCGAACGCGAACCCTGAAAAGACCGCTACGATCCAGTTTTTCAAGGTCACCGGCGAAGGGACGGAAGAGCCGATCCCGAACTTCGAATACTGCGAACAGGTCGAAAAATCGAGCATCTTCGGCTCCTATAACGATATGGACTGCAAAAACCACGACTCCTCGTTCACGATCACCGTTCCGCCTCAGAGCACCGTCATGGTAACTCCGACAAAGGAACAGCGTATGCTTGAAGGAACGGCGGCGAGCTACCTGAGCTTCCACATCGTTTCGGACCTTCCGATAATCGCGTACCAGTTCAACCCCTACTACAACAACTCTTACTCGAACGATGCAAGCCTCCTCTTCCCGACAACAAGGCTGGGAACGGAGTATTACGTCGCAAGCTATGAAAGCCAGAAGGGTTACGACGGCAACGGCGTCGCCTATTTCACAGTTATCGGCGCATTCAGCACGAATGTCGAGCTTGAGATCACGCCGACTGCTGCCATTCCTGCAGGGAACGGAATTCCCGGCACTGCTGCCGGAGTCCCGATGGTCGTCGAACTCAAGGCGGGAGAGGTCCTCAACATCGAAAACGCGTCAAAGTTCGACGACTTCACCGGAACTAAAGTCGCCTGCAAAAATCCGAACCAGAACTGCGCGCCCTTCGTTGTTTTCGGTGGCCATGCCTGCGCCTATGTCCCGCGCAGCAAGGGCTACTGCGACCACCTCGAGCACCAGCTGATGCCTGTCAGCCGCTGGGGCCGCAACTATGTCGTAGTCAAGACGAAACCGAGAAGCTATGCCCGCGATGTCATCCGCGTTATCGCAGGCTTTGACGAAACAGAGGTCACTGTCAGCATCATTGACGACAACCACGGGAACGGCCAGACGCAGACGGTTTCGCTCAATGCCGGCCAGAAACACGAATTCGATCTCGTCCAGCACGACACCGACAGCGACTGGTTCCAGCCGGGTACGGCGAACATCACCGCGACCAAGCCGGTCCAGGTCGTCCAGTTCATGTCCGGCGCCGAAGACATCAGCTCCAGTTGCGCTGACGACAGCCCAGGCTCCTCGCACTCAGGCTGCAACGGCGACCCGGCAATGACGATCGTTCCGCCGGTCGAGCAGTACAGACAGGAATACTTCTTCTTCAGCACCTCGCTTGACGACTACTCGAACAGCAGCGAATACACCGAAAACTACGTCAGCGTAGTCACGGATGAGGGCTCGGAAATCGCACTTGACGAAACTTCGCCATCGCCCAGAATGAGCGGCAAAATCATAAATACCGAAAAATACTTCTATATTTACGACCTTGACGACTACTTCATGAGTCACCACCTGACCTGCTCGAAGCCCTGCGGCATTCAGGTTTACGGCTGGAGCATGGACATCAGCTACATGTATCCGGGCGGTCTTGATATGAAAATGCTTCAGTAACTATCCGGTGAGCCACGAGCATCGAGTCATTAAGTATCAGAAATTATTGGATTAATCAGACAGGTTATATATTGAAGTAAAGCTCGTATTCCTGCGGAGTCGGAGCGTTGTAGACGTAAGCCGCCTCCTCGCGTTTTGCCTTTATCCAGACCTTGATCAAAGCCTCCGGGAAGACCGGGAGAAGGTATTCGTGATCCTGCTCGAGGCCGTCGAGAACAGCGTTGAGGCTGAGCGGAAAGAGCTTGCCGTTGTCCTTGTCGTGGTAGTTGCTTGCAACCGGATCGCGGTGCTTGAGGATGCCCTCGGCACCGGCAAGGATCATCGCGCTCAGGAAGTAGTAGATGTTCGCAGTCGCATCGCCTGTCCTGTATTCGATCCTCTCCTCACCCTTTGCAAGGTAGCCGGGAACTCTGATCGAAGCCTCGCGTGAGCCCTTGGCGAAGGTAGCGCTGACAGGAGCTTCAAAGCCCTTGACAAGACGTTTGTATGAATTCGTGCTCGGATTCGAGAAGGCAAGCAGTGAACCGGTCAGGCTGTGATCGAGGATACCTGCGGTGTAGCCCAGCGCCTCTGTCGAAAGACCGTGCATGGCGTCGCCTGCAAAGAAGGACTTGCCGTTTTTGACAAGGAACTGGTGGACGTGCATACCGTTTCCGGCAATGTTGTAGACCGGTTTCGGCATGAAGGTGATGAAGATCCCGTGTTCGCGAGCGACCGACGTCGCGATCCATTTCGCGAGCGAAACCTTGTCGCCTGCCTCCGCAAGGCTGATGAAGTTGAGCTCGATCTCAAGCTGCGATGCCGCGACCTCGTGATGATGGTATTTTACCGGTATTCCTACCGCGCTCATAGCCGCAACGATGTCGTTCCTCATGTCGAAATACTTGTCCGCCGGGTTGAGTCTGTGGTAACCCTGCTGGATCCCGAAACGCGGGTTGTCGTTGTATGTCGCGCCGATCCCCTCCTGGCTCTGGACCTCGTAGTAGCTGTGCGAAAACTCGCTTGAATAGTGGACGTCGTCAAAAGCGTGGAACTCAAGCTCGATCAGGACCTTGGCGTCATCGGCGATCCCCTGCTCCTTCAGATACTGCGCGGTCTTCTTCGCAACGGCCCTCGGATACTGGTCGAAGGGCTCACCGGTAGTCAGAAATACGTCGCAGAAGACGTGAAGGATCTGGTAGTCGCCCTTGATCTCGACAAATGCTGTCGACATATCCGGTTTCGCGACCATATCAGACTTGTCGACCTTCGCATATCCGAAGTTGGATGCGTCGAAGCCGATGCCCTTCTCGAAGATCTTGTCTGAAATGTAATCCTGGGGAAGCGTAACCTGACGGATCGTTCCTCTGATGTCGATCATAAGGAGGCTCAAAAAATCAACCTGATCCATCTTTCCGTCAAACTTCATTAAGTTCATTTTTTTCTCCATTCAAATATTAATAATATCAACAAGTTGTACTATTCGGGCCTGTTGGTCTTGCTGTGAAAATCCTCAGGCTTGTACTGATATTTAAGGTTAAAGCAGGCATAGCAGAAGTCCTTCGATCTGTGGAGGATCTTCGCGAAATCGGCCACTTCGGTATACTTCAAAGTGTCGGCGTTGAGATATTCGCAGATCTCGGCGTCGCTCTTCTGGGCTGCAATCAGCTCCTCCTTGCTCGGCGTGTCGATGCCGTAGTAGCAGCTGCCGATGACTCTCGGCGAACCGATCCTGATGTGGACCTCCTTCGCGCCTGCATTGCGAAGCATCCTGACAATCTTTCTGAGCGTGGTCCCGCGGACGATCGAGTCGTCGATCAGAAAGACGCGCTTGCCCTCAAAAAACTCGGGAAGCGGGTTGAATTTGTGGCGGACGCCCTCGTCACGCTGCTTCTGGTCCGGCTTTGTGAATGTCCTGCCGACGTAGTGGTTTCTCAAAAGTCCCATGTCGAAATCGACACCGGAGCCCTTCGCATAGCCCAGAGCGACGAAGTTCGACGAATCCGGTACAGCCATAACGACGCAGTTTTCGTCAAGTTTCATTGACTTGTCGTACTCCGCAAGCTGCATACCTATCTTTTTGCGGACATCGTAGACCTTCTCGCCGAAGACGACCGTATCGGGTCTTGAGAAGTAAATCAGCTCAAAAATGCAGTGCTGCTTTTTGCCGGCGTTCACCGAAACAGTCGTAAGCGGCTTGCCCTTTTCGAGCCTGATGATCTCGCCAGGCTGCATTTCGCGGACAAGCTTTGCTCCGACGATCCCAAATGCGCAGCTTTCCGACGCCAGAACTATCCCGTCGGATATATATTCGCCCTTCTCGTCCGGAGGATTGAGCGAGCCGATGACGTAAGGTCTGTAACCGTGCGGGTCACGGAAGCCGAACATCATGTCGCGGTATATCAGAACTGCGGAAAATGCGCCTTTAAGCTGCTTCTGAGCCTCGGCGATCGCCTGCTCTATCGGTTTTTTCTTATGCAGAAGATAAAAGGCGATCAGTCTTCCGATCAGCTCGCCGTCGTTGTCGCTTTTGAATGTGAAATGGTATTCTGTTTCGAGCCAGGTCCTGAGCTCGTAATAGTTTATGATGTCGCCGTTGCTGCATATCGCGAGATGCGGCCCCTCAGGCAGCTCGATCACATGCGGCTGGCTGTTCATCTCGTCGCTCTTCCCGGCCGTCGGATAGCGGACGTGACCGATCGCAACAGGTCCGTCGAACCTGCTCAAAACGCTCTCGGTAATAACATTTTTGACCAGACCCATCCCTTTGTAACCGAAGATGTTGCCCTGAATGTTTCTGACCGCTATTCCGCAGCTCTCCTGACCTCTGTGCTGAATCGAGAAGAGAAGCTCAGCAACGAAATTCTGACTCTGCGGAACGTTAAAGACACCGGCTATTCCACACATTTTTCCTCCGACAAAAAAGGTTAGACAAAGGGAATCTACAAACAAAAAATGCTTTTTGCAATTATTGCCGCCAAAATCGGCACCGGCTGTTTCAATTGGAACGTCTCCGCTCTTTTTCAGCCACTTGTTTTTCTTCTGAAACGAGTAAAATATTTTCGCTTTTTTAACAATTTCATTTGGAGGAGACCATGACTAAGAAATTATTTTTGACACTTGTTTCAGCTGTTTTTCTTGCTTTCATGCTCGCCGGCTGCGGAGACGATAAAAAAGAGAATGAAACACCGGATGCCGGTGACTCGGGAACAGTTTCGGATGAAGATACCACAGACTCAGGCGACACCGCAACTGTTACGGACGAAGACCCGGCCGACACAGGTTCTGTTACGGACGAGGATCCGGCCGACACAGGTTCTGTTACGGACGAAGATCCTGCCGATACCGGTTCTGCAACAGACGAGGATCCGGCTGATAGCGGCAGCGACTTTGAAGCGGTCGATGTCGGTGATTGCCTTCACGATGAACCGGCTATCTCTTTCAAAGACAGAGTCTACACCGGTGAGGGTGACGAATTTTCATGCAAAGAGTATGTCGAAGTCACCGAAAAAGCAGACAACTCCATCCGTTTCAACTGGTTCGGCGAGATGCACTGCGGTTATGACTGGGAATACGGCTACAAAGTTGAAGGGATCGTGGAGAATGTCCTGAAAGTAAACATCCTGGAACGTGACACAGAGCCCGAAATTGCCGCGGACTGCGACACCTGCTGCTACCTTATGCCGATAGAATTCACGGCTTCGACCGCAGAAGAGATCGAATCGATCCAGGCTATCGAGATCAATTACTCCGGCAAAAACCACACAGCTTACTTCGAGATCGACTAAGGCTCGAACCTGAAATCCCGAACCGGTATCCCCGCTTTGCACAATTTTGACGTTTTGCTCCGACTTTATCGCTCCGGAGACTGTTTTTTTAGGATTTTTTCACTATAATCAGGCGCTTTGAGGCAAAATAATCCCTTTACGGGAATATTTTTTCCGTCCGGATTGTTTAAAATCACGCGTTTTAACTGTTTTGGAGTGCAGATGTTCTATCTTTTCGGCGTTTTGCTTCTCGGGATCGTTGTTTTGGTCCACGAGTTCGGTCACTTTATAGTCGCAAGGCTCTGCGGAGTACGGGTCGAGGTCTTTTCGATCGGCTTCGGCAAGGCGCTTTGCAAGCTTAAAAGGGGCGATACAGAATACCGTATTTCGCTGGTCCCGCTCGGCGGCTACGTCAAAATGTCAGGTGAAAACCCTTCAGAACATGAAGAAAACGAAGACAAAAATATCGATCCAGACCTTCTCTTTTCCCATAAAAAATGGTGGCAGAAGGTCTGCATCGTCTTCGCCGGTCCGCTCTTCAACATACTTTTCACTGCAGTCGTGCTCTTTGTCGTCAGCTTTTTCAGGCTGACAGCGCCTTCATCACTTATCGAACATGTCGATCCGAGCGGTCCTGCCGCAGCAGCGGGAATGGTCGACGGCGACATCATCGTAAAGATGGGTGATCACGAAATAAAGGTCTGGGAAGATATCACGCCCCCGCTGACAGAGCTCCTTGAAAACGGCGAGTGCCGCGAGATCCCGGTCGTTGTAAACCGTGATGGAAAGCTGATAACGCTCAACGTTCATCCGCAGACCGACACATACAAAGACGATTTCGGCGAAGAGCAGGTCCGCTGCGTCCTCGGTGTCGTCAGGGCTCCGGCCGATGCTACGATAATCAACCTCAACAACTATCCGAACCTCAAAAACGGCGATAAGATCCTCTCCGTCGACGGTATCGAAATCGACAGGTTCTACAAGCTGAAAAAGCTCGTCGAAAAGCCCTTCCGCGAGATGAAACTGATCCGCGACGGCAAGGAGATGACGGTAAAATTCGACCAGGAGGGCGAATTCAAAAGGCCTGAGCTGCTTCACGGCGGGCTTATCGTCTCAAGCGTCAAAAAAGACGGTTACACCGAAAAGGTCGGGATAAGAACCGGCGATGCAGTTCTCGGGATCAACGGCATTGAGATCACCGCTCCGTTCAAGTTCTACAGCGAGATGAGAAAACTCTCGAGCGGCGATCCGGTCAAGCTCGAAATCCTCCGCGACGGCGAGCGCCGGAACATCGATTTCACGCTGGAATCCGAAACAAAGACCGATGAAATGACGGGGATCGCTTCACAAAGGATCAACTGGGATGCGCAATTCGCCTTCAGCTATGACGTTCCGGAGGTAATGGCAAGACGCGGAAATCCGGTCGGCTACGTTTTCAAATATGCAGCGACCGAAACAGCCAAAATGTTCCTGCTCACCGTAAAGGGCTTCTGGTATATGATCTCCGGAAAACTTTCGGTCAAAAGCGTCGGCGGTCCGATCATGATCTTCGACATCACGAAACGGGCGGCGGAGCTCGGAGCCGACTACTTTCTCTACATCATGGCGGTGATCAGCATCAACCTCGGCATAATCAACCTGATGCCTATACCCGTTATGGACGGAGGCTACGTCGTGATCTACACGATCGAAGGCATCCGCAGGAAGTCGATCTCACCGAAGCTTCTGCAGCGGCTCCTGACTGCGGGAATGGTGATCCTCTTTGCGCTGATGGCTTTGGCGATGACGAACGACATTTCAAGATTTTTTAATGTTTTTAATAGTTGAGATATTTTATAAAATTGGAGTAACTTTATGAATTTATTGACTTCTCTAAACGCAATCGCAAATGCTTCGGTCAGCGGCATCAACCTTGCCGAGACCTTCACAAATTCCTCTTTTCTTGTCAATCTGATGCTCGTCGCACTGATCCTGGCAAGCGTGGCGTCTTGGGCGCTCATCCTTTACAAATTTTTCCAGTATCAGAAGGCCAAAAAAGAGACACAAAGCTTTATCGCCTTTTTCTGGAAAAACGACGATATGAAGGAGGTCTACAATAAAAGTCTGGCATACAAAAATTCACCTGTCGCCTCGATCTATTCACAAGGCTATATCGAGCAGCAGTCGACCCGCGAAAGCTGGGAAAAGCTCGGCGTCGTCGTTGTCGGATCCAAGGTCGACGACCTTATCGGCAACGTTGAAAGAGCCATGCGGCGCGAAAGCCATGCAAGGATGCAGCTTCTCGAAAACGGTCTCCAGTTCCTGGCGACTGTAGCGACCGCATCTCCATTTATCGGACTTTTCGGAACGGTTTACGGCATCATGAACGCCTTCACCGAAATCGGAAAAACCGGCAGCGCGACACTCGGTTCGATCGCGCCTCACCTCTCCGACGCCCTCGTAACGACGGCATTTGGACTGATCGCGGCAATTCCCGCGTCGATAGCCTTCAACTACTTCAACGCAAAACTGCAGAAGTTTGAAAACGAATCTGTCAACGTGACCGCAGATTTCATCAACCAGATCAAAAGGAGCAACATCTGATGAACGGAGGCATAGAAGAACCGAAAAGACGCACGGTCCGTGCGGAGATGAATATCACTCCGATGGTCGATATCGTCTTTACGCTCCTGATAATTTTTATGGTCGCGGCACCGCTGATCGAACAAGGGGTCGATCTGGATCTGCCTCAGACAGAGACCGTTCCGATAGAGAGCCCCAAGGATAAATTCATAATCCGCGTTTTCGACGGCAAGACCGAGGCTCAGAACAAAATTTTCATAGACACGACGGAGGTTCCGATCAACGAGCTTGAGACGAAACTATCGACAAACGAAAAGCTAAAGGCGCAGGAGGAGGTCTTCCTCCATGCAAGCCGCAAGCTCTCCTACGGCTACGTCGTCCGCGTCATGGCAATTATAAAAAAGGCCGGAGCGAAGAGTATTTCGCTTGTTACCGAACCTCTTGAGTCGGAGTAGCTGATGACATCTTCGAGGCAGGGAACATTCATCTTCGGCGCTCAGGATGACGCGAAAAAGACAAAACATTTCCGTATTGTTCTGGGGATCTCGCTTCTTTCCCACATCCTCATCTTCATCATTTTCGGAACGAACCTCTTCTTCCAGAACTCAAGAAGGATCGAATTCGAAAGCATTCCGGCAAGACTCGTGCGTCTGGGCGAAGAGCGGGATAAAAAGCTGCTTCCGCGTGTCACAAAGCCGGAAACCGCTCCCAAAACGGCTAAAAAAGACCCGGTTCCGCAGAAAGAGACCGTGAAAAAGGTCGAAGAGAAGAAAACACCGGAAAACGCGAAGCCCAATTCGCTGAAGAAACCTGAAGAGAAAAAGAGCGAGAAAAAGGCGGAAAAGGCTCCCGAGCAGAAAAAGCAGAAGGCGCAGTCGCTTGACGAGCTTCTTGCCGGCAAAACTATTGAAAGCATAAAAAGAGACGCCAGAGCCGAGGTCAGCAACGAAGGGGCAAAGGACGGTGTCGAGGACGGCGAAGTTACCGACCCGGCACTCGCGCTCAAAGCCAACATGTACGCAAGAAAGGTCGCCCAGCTCATCCGCGGGAACTGGAATATCCCGAGTATCATCTCTCCTGCCGAGCTCAAGACTCTGAATACAGAGATATTTTTCCGAATCACATTTGACGGCGGCATCTACGACATCAAAATAGGGAAATCCTCAGGCAACAAAATTTTTGACAGTTCCGTTATTGAGGCTATTAGAAAAACAGGGAAGCTCCCGCTTCCTGAAGATAAGGAGTTTAGGAAACTTGTATTAAAGGAGGGTTTTGTATGTCCTTTTTCAGCAAATTAGCAGCAGCTTTTATGCTCATCATTGTCTCGGCTCCAGCCTGGGCTCAGGTCAGGGTCGAGGTAACAGAAGGGGCAATCTCGGAGTACAACCTGGCTGTCTCCCCCATTGCCGTAACCGACAGTGCAAACACAGCTCTGGCAGAGGATCTGGCGACCGCCATCGAACGTGTTTTCGATATCACAGGCTACTTCAAAATCCTGGACAAGCGTTCGTTCCTCGAAAAACCGGACGTAGACTTCACGGCGGTCGATTTCAAGTCTTGGACAAATGTCGGCGCGAACGGTCTCGTCAAGGGCAAAATCTCCGGCAGCGGCGGTGAAGTCGACCTGGAACTTGCCTTTTACGATGTCTCGGGCGCAAAGCAGCTGTTCCGGAAAAAATACACAGCCGCACAAAATATGCTTAAAACTGCAGCCTACCGCTTTACCGCCGAAGTTATCAAGACTCTCACCGGCGAAGAGATGAACTTCATGTTCTCGAAGATCGCATTCGTTGAAAAAAACGGACATCAGTACAATCTGGTCGTTACAAATTTTGACGGTTCCGGCAGGAACGTGATCCATTCGACGACAAAAACCATTCTTCTTCCCGAATGGTCGGCAGACGGAACAAAAATTTACTTCACAAGCCACGAAAGCAACAACCCGAACCTTTACGTTATCGATATCAAAAGCAGACAGAAGACCCTTGTTTCAGCTTACGAAGGTCTCAACACCTCGGCTTCAGCCCATTCCGACAACAAAACGATCTCGCTCTGCCTCTCGAAGGACGGCAACTCCGAAATCTATTCGCTCGATACCGAAACAAAGAGCCTCACAAGGCTTACGACAAACTCGGCGACAGATACAGCTCCGTCCGTAAACAGCGCAGGAACAGAGGTCGCGTTCGTATCGAACCGTGCAGGCAACCCGCAGATCTACAAGCTCTCGCTCAGTGACCCGGCAAACGTTGAAAGACTTACCGAACAAGGAAAATACAATCAGGATCCCGAGTTCAGCCCAGACGGCAAAAAGATTGCCTTCACAGGCCGTGACGAGTTCTACAAATTTGATATTTTTATCATCAACCTGGAGACCCGCGCAATCGAAAGGGTCACCCAGAATCAGGGCAAAAACGAGTCGCCGACATTCTCTCCCGACAGCAAAATAATCGCCTTTTCATCCAACAGAGACGGCAAAAACAAGCTCTATCTCTCGAATGTAGCAGGCACAAAGCAGTTTGCGGTCTATTCCGGTGAGGGAGAAGTTGTCACGCCGACATGGTCACAGGTTACCAACCAATAATGAAGGAGATAAAAATGAAAACCTTAAAATATATTTTGTGTGCACTGAATATCGCCCTGCTGCTTATCTGCTGTTCGGAAAAACCGCCGAAAGAGGAACGCGAAATGGCAGAGAAAGCCTATAAGGACGCACTCCTCGGAAAAGACTGCGACAGAGAAGATTACCTAGCCGCCGAGGAACTTCTCAACATGGCCAGAGAGGCTGTAAACAACAAAAAATACGATGAGGCGAGGACTCTTTTCCTCGCGGCAAAAGAGCGTGCGGACGCAATTGCAAAATATGTGCGCGAACATCCTGACGAGTGCACTCCGAAAGACGCAAAAGGAGACTCCGGAGAAGACGGATCGGGTTCAATCGCCGAACAGACCTTTGTGGATGAAGCCAACAACCCGAGCAACCCCGACATGGAGTTCCCGACAATCCATTTCGAATTCGACCAGGCAACGATATACGCCGACGATCTGCCTCTCGTAGAGATGATGATCAGCTGGATGCAGAATTTCCCCGAAAAGGTCGTTAGGATCGAAGGCCATGCAGACGAGCGCGGAAGCATCGACTACAACCTTTCACTTGGCGAAAAACGTGCCATTGAGGTCAAAACAAAACTTCTTCAGGCAGGAATCGACCCTCAGCGCATAAAGATCATCTCCTACGGCGAAGAGCAGCCTGTTGACCCAGCATCCAACGAAGACGCCTGGTTCAAAAACAGAAGAGCAGAATTCAAGAGAGTGAACTAATTTCAGTGTAATTGCCTTGAGATCTGAATACATTACATTTTTAGCCTATGCAGTATCTTTTTTCTCCTTAATGTGGTTTAAAAAGATGCCTCTTTCAAAAACATGGATAGTTCCTTTTTTTTCCGTCTACTTCGGAATTTCGTTCGCAGGTCTGTTTTACGTTTTTTTGAATGGCTCAGATTCCGGCATATACAGCGGCAGACAGGATCTTGGCACCGCAGTGTTAAATGCATTTATCCCGTATGGAGATCAAACGACAGGACGAGTTCTGTTAGGATCTTACTTCGGATCAATTTTCGGCATTTACATTGCGACACTTCTGCTCAGGAAGAGAAAGGAGCTGTTTCCGGAATTACTGAACATTTCGTCGATATCGATCTCGCTCCTCTACTTTGTCTGGCGCACATTCGGCTGTGCCCGCAGCGGCTGCTGCTTCGGCAGACCGACCAGCCTGCCGTGGGGAGTAACATTCCCGAAATCAGACTCTGAAACCAAAGCTTATATGGTCTTAAAAAACATCTCTCCAGCCTTTGTCGAAGCAGACAAAACAGTTCCGCTTGTGCCGACACAAATGATTTCAGGCATAGGAGACATTTTAATCTTCATCTTTTTGCTCACACTGTACCTTAAGAAGAAATTCAACTATCCATATTTTTATCTTTTTGCGTTCAGCTTTCTTTACGGCTTAGGACGTTTCACTGTCGAATTTTTCAGAATCGACCCGAGAGAGATGTGGGGAGCTCTTTCAATGTCTCAGTACATATCTCTTGGGTTAGTTCTCGTATCACTTTACTATTTCATAATAAATAGAAAGGAAATTTTCGGAGCAAAGCATTAGCTTGCAAAAAATTAGAATTCGGCGGAACCGAGGCCGAAAAGGCGGTTCAGGATCAGAGATCCTTCAAGTTCCGTGGGATTGCCGTCAAAGACAAGTTTCCCTCCGGCGAGGGCCAGGATCCGTTTTGAATAGAGCAGCGACTCCTTGATTTCGTGAGTGACCATAATGACTGTTCTGCCGCTTTCCACTATCCGGCGGGTGATTTCCGAGACAGTGCGGCGCTGGCGCGGATCCAGAAAAGTGAGCGGCTCGTCAAGCAGAAGGACAGGTGTATCCTGGGCGATAGCGCCCGCCAGGACTACTCGCTGACGCTCTCCGCCGCTGAGTGTCGAGAGCCTCCTTTCTGTAAATTCAAGCGTTTCGGTCAGCTTCAGCCCCTGCTCCACTGCGGCTCTGTCCTCAGGAGTAAGCGGTTCCCACGGTTTCCGATAGGGGAAACGGGAGAGTTCGACAAACTGCGAAACTGTAAAGTCGCCGTCAACTGCACCGCCCTGTGGAA
>JAEEGL013638159.1_pt1 | contig 16249 bp, 13 predicted proteins | sample 9134231 | NCBI WGS metagenome assembly JAEEGL01 (sample SAMN16246548, study PRJNA631951) | gut metagenome | biome: gut microbiome; feature: rumen; material: fiber-attached | host: Bos | place: Iran: Karaj | collected 2018-10
AATAAAATGTGTTTTTTCATATTTTTCAATAAGCCTCCATTAGTTCAAACTTAAATTTTTTCCCTGTCCTGACATTGGTGAAAGTGCCGGAGAAGTTGATACCGCGTGTGGAGAAATAGCCGTTGAATGTGCCGGTATGCTCTCCTTTCGGGGTGTATTCATAAACAATCTTCTTACTTCCCGCCAATGCGGACTCATGCCTTATCATGACAAGCGAGAATTTCGTATTCGGGCGGTCCTTATAGTAGTAATACCCGCATTTCTCGCCTCCTTTGGCATCATAGTTTATGTGCATAAACACTTTATAGGGTCCGATATTCCCGTCCAAATCGAACCACAACTCCTGTGCCGGGTCCGGATTTCCCGGCAGCGCCTCTTTCTGTCCGTTAAAAGACGACAGCCCAACAAACAGGCAGATGCTGAAAGCCACATAACACAACGGCTTAATGATTGATTGCATTTTCATATATTCAATTTTTTTTGGGGGAATTAAACAATAAAAGAAAAGAAAAATAGGAATGGTAAGAGGGAAACAACACTCGTTTAATCTCCATGCGTGTAAGCCACAGCGGAAACTTTGAATGTCTGTCCCTTATAGTTCTTGAATGAGCCGGTGATGCTCTTAGGAGTAATGATGATGTTAAATGTGCCGGTGCAACTGCCATTGACAAACTCCTTGAACACAGAATATTTGCCGCTCTTGCCAAACCGCCTTAAATTAATGTCCACGCCTATGTCGGTATAATAATAGGACAGATCCTCATCATACACCTCACCCTGGAATACAGCATAGCTATAGGTGAACACCACGCTTTTCGCACCGATTTTTCCCCTGTATTTATACCATGCCCCGACATTCACCTTTTTTCCGGATGTGGTCTCAGGCGGATTATTCCCGCAATCTTTGTTTCTGGCATTCACCCCGAATGCAATCGCGCTCATTGACAAAGCGGACACAGCCGCCAAGAGCAGAGAAAAAAGAAATCTTTTCATAAATTTTTCGTTTTAAAAGTCTGTTATGGTTTCGCTTGCAAATTTAAATAATTATTTGATATGCTCAAAATAAATTATGGAGAAAACTGCCTGTTATCAGAAATATCTGTGAATAATGGAGAATATGTGCAGTGCTTTTGCACTCGCTTAATTGATTTTTTCGTATCTTTGCAGTATGAAACGACGTAATAAACTAATTATAAGGTGGGTGGTCGGCGTGCTGTCGCTGTTTGCCGGAATTATCATCGGCGGCAGTTTCTATATGCTCAACTACTCGCTGGCATCTGACCCCGACCGCATGGACACTGACTCCTGCTACATCCACCTGTTCGAGAACCACCCGGAGACGAAGGAGTGGGTGGACAGCCTGCCTCAGGCAAATGCCCTGCGCGACACGTTCATGACCTTTCCTGAAGGCTACCGCTGTCATGCCTACTATGTGAAGAAAAACAGTGACAATGTCAACTGTCAGCGTACCGCCCTGCTGATTCACGGCTGGCGCGACCAGGCAATCAAGTTTTTCTATCTGGCGCGGGTATATGAGCGTGAGTTCGGTTACAACGTGGTCATGCCCGACGTATATGGCCATGGTCAGAGCGATGGCGACGTGGTTCGGATGGGCTGGCTCGACAGGCTGGATATGCTCCGTTGGCTTGAGGCATTCAAGACCGACACGATGGTGGTACACGGCGTGTCGATGGGCGGAGCGATGGCGATGATGGTAGCCGGAGAGCCGATTCCTGACGGCATCAAGGACATCCGTTTTGTAAACGACTGCGGCTACACGAGCGTATGGGACGAGTTTGCCGGAGAGATGAAAGTGCGGTTCGGACTGCCTGAGTTTCCGCTGATGTACACGTCGAGCCTGCTTTGCAAACTGCGCTACGGATGGAGTTTCGGCGAGGCGTCAGCCCTAGAGCAGGTCAGCAAAAGTCCCCACCCCATACTTTTCATCCACGGCGACCAAGACACGTTTGTGCCCACAGAGATGGTGTATCGGCTCTACGAGGCGAAACCGGCTCCGAAAGAGCTTTGGATTACAAAAGACACAGGTCATGCGCAGTCGTATAAGAACTACCGGGAGGAATATATCAGGAGGGTGAGGGATTTTTTGAAATAGGGATGCTATAAAAACTATAGGAACTATAAAAGCTATAGGAACTATAGAGACTATAGAAACTATAGAAATATTGGAACTATAGAAATATTGGAACTATAGAAATATTGGAAATTATGGAACAAAAAAGGTGTGTTCAATATGCTGAACACACCTTCTTTTTTTGCATGGTCATGAATCAATCAATTCTGTCGTAATACACATAACCGAGAAAACGCTTGCCGCGGTTGTACACCTTATACCAGTTTGAATTGGTCGGGGTGTAATACACGAACGTGCCGACATCAAGTCTTCCCGTGATGGCATAGTTTGTGCCTGGTCCCTTGCGGATGTTCACATAGTAATCAGTTGGGTCAGTGATACGTCCTGAACGGAAACTGTCTCTTCTTGGTGCCGGACGGTCATAGCTTCTGTTAGGATCCACTGGTGCAATACGGCTGGTGTGCATATAGCCCATGAATGTGTTGCTTCGCGCACCCGAATACACCTTGCTCCATCCGTTTCCGGCTGGTGTGTAGTAGAGATACTCTCCCGAATTGTAACGGCGCACAATCGGCGAGCTGGTGGATGGTCCGCGGCGGATGTTGGTGTAACCGTCGGGGTCAGTCACACGTCCGTAATACTGTTGCGCACTCAATGTCAATGCTGATGCCATCATGATCAGCGAGAAAATGATTCGTTTCATAAATGTTTAAAGATTACAGTTAAAGGTTGAGAGTTTTTTAAAAAAAGTTTAGAATTAGGGGTTGGGAGTGATGCTTTTAAGGACTTTAAGGTCTTTAAGGACCCTAAGGACTCTAAAGACCCTAAAGACTCTAAGAACCCTAAGAACCAGGCTAAAGGCTAATAATTCTCAGCCAGCACCTGAAAGAAGCTCTGCGGGTGGTCGCATACCGGGCAGATTTCCGGTGCCTGCTTCCCGATTACGATGTGTCCGCAGTTGGAACACTGCCAGACGGCATCTCCGTCTTTTGTGAACACCTTCTTGTCTTCGATATTTTTAAGCAACTTGCGGTAGCGCTCCTCGTGATGTTTCTCAATGGCTGCCACCATCTCAAACTTGTCGGCTATCTCGTCGAACCCTTCCTCGCGGGCCTCACGCGCCATACGCGCATACATGTCGGTCCACTCGAAGTTCTCACCTTCAGCAGCGTCCTGAAGATTAGCCACAGTGTCGCTCACAGAGCCTCCATTGAGATATTTATACCAGATTTTCGCATGTTCCTTCTCGTTGGCTGCAGTCTCCTCGAAAATGGCAGCCATCTGCACATAGCCGTCCTTCTTCGCTCTAGAGGCGAAATAGGTGTATTTGTTGCGTGCCATCGACTCACCGGCAAAAGCCTCCATGAGGTTCTTTTCGGTCTTCGTTCCTTTTAGTTTTTCATTTTTTGAGCCCATAATATATTATTTTAAAAATTAATACAGGCAGTAAAGCACTGCGTTTCAATAATTCCTCCCGAAAAAGGGATTAACCATTGCAAAGTTAAACAAAATATTTGAGTTTCCAAATCCAACGGATAAGATTTTTTAGTTAACAGAGAAAAAATGTAACTAAAAGCCTAATCTTCCAGCGTGATTGCCATGATTCCGATGACCACATCGTTAGAGAGTGTACGCAGCTTGAGGCTGCAGAGTGTTTTCCGCCGGTTGAGCGGCATTTTCAGCAGTTGGGCGGCTCCCTGGGGAATGTCCATTCCGCCTGCAAGCGGTGTGTTCGCCTCAGTGTAGTCGCTGGTATGTGTGGCTGTTCCGTTGCCTTTGATATTGAGGTCTTTCGTGAGTGTCCTTGAGGTGAGACCAGAGCCCAGATGCACACGGTAGGGCCGTTTTGCTGGTGCCCAAAACGCATAGTCATCGTAAAAATAATCCTGCTCGATGGGACACCAGTTCACGGGGTTCATAAGGCGTAGCGTGTCGGTGGTGTGGTCTGCGTATTCAGCAATCACCAGCCCGTTGTCGATACGGCTCTGCATGTTGTTTGTGGAGCCAGCCATGAGCAGATAGGCAAACGATGCTTGCCCGCCGGCAGGTATCACAACGGAATCCGGATAATTGTCCCACAACGATGTGAACACCACATTCTGTCCCTGCCTGGGAGACAGAAATTTCACGCCCACATGCGTGTCGAAAGTCCCGTCTGAAGCAATATGTCCTCTCAGTCCCACATCGGAGATGTCGGCTTTCAGGTCGGGCACGCACCAGTCGCCCATCCCGTGGAGCGGTATTTCCAGCGTGGTGTAAGGCGAGCGTGGAGAGCGGTATTCGTTTTCGAAGATTTCGCTGACTTTTGCATTGAAAACACCGTCAAGCCTCACATAGCGGTGACGGACCGACGCGTCGGGCGTTATATCGTCAAGTCCCATTTCCCTCAGACGGTCAGAAGTAAAAGCTGTTCGTCGGTCATCACAGTATTTTTGCCAATCGTCGTTATCCAGCCGTTCCACATGTCGCATCCGGATAACCTGATGCTCCTCGTCGGTACCCTCCGCCTCATGCCACACACCGTTCCCGTCACTTTGACGGATGATGATTCTCAGCGGCTGCTGAAAATGCTGTTCAATCTCATACACGTCCTCATTCCCTTCCCGGTGGAAACGGTAAGAGAGACAAGGAGTGCTGACCGCCGCCTGGTTCCATGTCTCGGGGAATGCAGGCTGGATGACACACTGCCCGTAGAGCGCCTGCGGCACGATGCCGAACAGTCCGTTGACCAGTGCCCTCGCTGTGATTCCCACATTATCACCAAAATCGCGGTATGCCTCTTTTCGCGCCGCGTCGTAATAACTGATCTGTCCGAAATTACCGGGCGAGGCGCCTAGAAACATTTCGTCGAGCAGGTCGCTCTTCAGCAGTTTGAAGCCCATCGCCGGACGTCCTGCCTGCATATAGGCGAGCGCCATGTTCGCCACTTCCTCATGCGCCACGTTGTTGGTGCTCCAAACGTATGGCATCCAGTCGGTAGTACTCAATGTAAAATAGCCGTCAGGGAGAAATTCCTCAGATCTGTTCTCCATGCCCAGCAGCCTCAAGGCATCTGCATCCACCCGATAATCAATCGGAATATGCGGTATGGAAGAATCCACATACGCTGTGGCAAGCAAAGCCTGACGTGAGGTGCCGGCACCACAGTCGACAGGTGTATACACCGACCAGAGTGCAGCACTTTCATGCAGCCGCTTCAGCCCCATGAAATCTTGAAACTCAGCCCAGTGTCCTTTTTCGCTGAGCCAAAGCCTGCGGTTCATGGCATCCAGGATAAGGTTTGCCTCCCGATTGTATGGTGCAGGGTCTTCACCGACTATTTCCGCCATTCTCGCCGCCATCCGGTATGCCTTGTAATTATATGCCGAGCTGTGTGTGACTGCCCCACTGTTATAATATAGCGCGTCGGATGCCCAGATACAGCAATAGGCATCGTAGAGATGGTCGTTGTCGGGATCAAAATTCCGTCTCTCCCACTCCAGATGCAGCTTCATCTTCGGCCAGAACTCTCTGATGAACGCCGTGTCGCAGTGGTATTGCAGATGCGTGGTCAGTTCATCGATGAAGTTGAGGTTCATGTCGTAGTGGTGCATCACATTATTCTTGTTCGGACTCCGGCATATATAGCCGTCGGAATACATCTGTGTGCCCCATTGCTTCAGCGCCCTCGCCATTCCCTTGTCAGGGTCCTGCGTGGGGTGAGGAACGACAGGCGGCACACTGGTGACCATGCTCGCCGCATAATTGCGGAAATGACGGTCCGACCGCTCATGCCAACCCACCACATCACCCACATAAGCAGCACGCCAGCCGGCAAGCGGTGTGCGCCAGCCGATGCATCCGTGCAGCCAGCTCTCTCCGTCCCACAGACCGTCGGCAGCCTGCATCAGCACACTGCCCATGGTGTTGACAAAAGGGTCCGGGGTATCGAACGTCACCATGCCCATCCGCCGCTGACATTCGTCATCCGTCCTCTTGAAGAGCGCCCTGCCATCCTGAAGGCTAAGCACTTTGAGTGTGTCGGGGTTCGCATAATAAATAAAACATTCGGTATCGAGTCTGCACGCACAGATTTGCTCATTGCGTCCTTGAGGGTCTGCCTCGAACAGCTCACGCGGATCCACTCCGAGGTCGCCTCCCCGTTTCATCTTGGTGTCGGCAATCCGGCACGAACGGGCCGAAAGCCGTGCGGCATGGCCATATCCGTTTAGCCGGCATCTCCACACCACCGCCTCCCGATCGAAGCAGCACATCACGTTGATATCCATCTCCGCCCCTTCCGGCCAGGTGTGATGGCGCAGCCGGTAAGTGCGCCGTCCTCCCCGGTATCTTGCCTCACAGAAATCAGTAGAGTCGAGCGCCACACTGCTACCGTCGCGAAGCGAAAGGACGAAGCCTATATTCCGGCTGTTTCCCTTGTCGTAAGTGGCAAAGACCGGACGGTCGCTGGTCTCAAGCCGGAACAGCGTGGGAGATCCGTACAACGCACGCGTATAGCGGTTCTGCCCGTTCACGCAGACAATGTCCCTGCCATCCGGGAAATATCTCATCACACGCTGCTGCGCCTCACACAAAGTAAAGGCGAGGCAGCAAACGAGGCAAAAACCGAAGCGTCTCATTTTATTTAGTTTTTAGTTTTTCAGATAGATCCTACAAATTCTATAGAGAAGATATCGAAACCATAATCCCTAAAGTTCCTAAAGGCTCTAAAGTCCCTAATGACCTTAAAGTCCCTAATGTCCTTAAAGTCCCCAAAGTCCCCCTAAAGCCTAATCCCTACTTCTGAATTAATCATTGTTTTCCATCATTTCGGTGAGGATGTCGAGTGCTTCCTTCACAGTGCTGACATTGTCGATACGGAGCGAGCGTTTTGCTCCGTCGATGAGTTTGCATCTGCGGAAATATTTCGTGGCATACTGCAGCAGTTTTCCGAATGCGGTGCTTTTGTAATACGGGCTTTCATGATTCTCCACGAGGTAGGCGAACATGGTTTTCTGTTTCAGGATGATCCTCTCAATGCCAAGCTTACAAGCCAGCCACTTGAGCGGCATGATGCGAAGCAACTCCTTTCCTTCCGGGGGAATGACTCCGAAACGGTCTTCGATGCGGCTGCGGTATGCTTCGAGCTCACGGTGGTTTTTCAGCCCGTCGAGCTCACGGTAGAGCGCCATACGCTCACCGCTGGTCGGGATATAGCTCTCGACAAACGATGCCGGTATGTCTGTCTCTACATTACATTCATTCACGAACGAGATGCCGTAATCAATTTTCTTTTCTGACGACACCTCTTTGGAATCATCCTTTTCACGGGTTGCCCACATGTCAGCAAATTCAGTGGCTTTCAGTTCGCTGACTGCCTCTGCCAGCACTTTCTGATAGGTCTCATAACCGAGGTCGGCGATGAATCCGCTCTGCTCGGCACCAAGGAGGTTGCCGGCGCCGCGGATGTCGAGGTCCTGCATCGCGATATTCAGTCCCGAGCCAAGTTCGGAGAAATTCTCAAGCGCCTGCAGCCTTCTACGGGCATGGTCCGGCAGTCCGGCGAGGGGCGGCGCAAGCAGATAGCAGAACGCCTTCTTGTTGCTTCTGCCCACCCTTCCCCGCATCTGATGCAGGTCGCTGAGCCCATAGTTGTGCGCGCTGTTGATGATGATGGTGTTGGCGTTGGGCACGTCAATGCCGTTCTCCACGATGGTGGTGGAGAGCAGCACGTCGTAATCGTGGTTGAAGAAGGCGAGCAGCACCTTCTCCAGATCCTTCGGTTCCATCCGGCCGTGTCCCACGCACACGCGGGCGTCGGGCACATGGCGCTCAATCATCTTTTTCAGTGATTCCAGCTCACTGATTCGGTTGTTCACGAAAAACACCTGTCCGTTGCGGCTGAGCTCGAAATTAATGGCCTCTGCCACGATTTCGGGCGAGAGCATATGGATTTCCGTCTGTATGGGATAGCGGTTGGGCGGCGGCGTGGTGATCACGCTGAGGTCGCGGGCTCCCATGAGGGAGAACTGAAGCGTCCGGGGTATAGGGGTTGCTGTCATGGTGAGTGTATCCACATTGACTTTCATCTGACGGAGCTTCTCTTTCACACTCACCCCGAATTTCTGCTCCTCGTCGATGATGAGCAGCCCGAGGTCCTTAAACTGCACGTCCTTACCGATGAGCTTGTGGGTGCCTATGACGATGTCTGTCTTTCCGCTTTTGAGGTCACCGAGAATCTCCCTGAGTTCCTTGGATGTCCGTGCCCGGGTGAGATAATCCACCTTCACAGGAAAATCACGGAGCCGCTGCGAGAACGTGTGGTAATGCTGATACGCAAGCACGGTGGTCGGCACGAGAATGGCCACCTGCTTGCCGTCGCATGCGGCCTTGAAAGCCGCCCTTACAGCGATTTCCGTCTTTCCGAATCCCACGTCTCCGCAGATGAGGCGGTCCATCGGCCGTTCGCTCTCCATATCCTCCTTCACCTCGCGTGTCGCCTTGATCTGGTCGGGGGTGTCCTCATAGATGAACGACGCCTCCAGTTCCTGCTGCATATAGGAGTCGGGGGAGAATGCGAATCCATGCTGTTGCATTCGTTCAGCATAGAGCTTGATGAGGTCGCGCGCGATGTCCTTCACCTTCGCTTTCATCCGTCCTTTCATCCGCTCCCAGGCTCCTGAGCCCAAACGGTTAAGACGTGGAGGTTCTCCTTCCCTGCCTTTATATTTCGATAATTTATGGAGCGAGTGAATCGACATGTAAATGAAGCCGCCGTTCAGATAGGTGATTTTTATCATCTCCTGCATCACTCCGTTGAACGGCACACGCATGAGCCCGTCGAAACGGCCCACACCATGGTCGATATGAACCACATAGCCTCCCACCTCAAACTGCTGTATCTCCTTGAGCGTAAGCGCCATCTTACCACGTTTCGCCTTATCGCTTCGGAGGTTGTATCTATGAAAACGGTCGAATATCTCATGGTCGGTGAACACCGCCAGCCGGTTCTCCTGGTCGATGAATCCCTGATGCAGCGTACATTCCAGCATATCCACTGAATCTGGACTGAGTGTGTTGCCGGGGATTTCTGTGGTCGTAAGAATTTCCCTGAGACGCTCCGTCTGCTTGGCACCGTCGGTGAGAATCACCACCTGGTAGCCTTCCGACTTAAGCCTTGCACACTCATCCCTGAACAGCTGGAAATTACGGTGGAACGCAGGTTGTGGTGCTGTCTGAAACTCAATATAGACCGCACCTTTTCCGTCGGACTCATCCTCTCCTCTCCTGGATGGAGAGAACAGCAGCTTACGTCGCTGTTGCATCTGTTCCACGAAGTCGGAATGGTTTACCACAAGTTTCTGAAACTGAGGAACAGGCATGTCGGTCTCTGAAGAATTCCCAGCCGACAACTCTTTCACCTCGATATCTGCCTGCCTGGCAAATCCTTCCTCGCAGATATTCTCCACCTTGTCGAGTATCCACTGCAAATGCTTTGCCACGATGATGTAGTCATCGGGCAGGAATTCCAGAAACGGGATATATTCCCGGTTGTCCGTTGCCATCTCAGGGACAATCGCCACTTTCCGGCAATCACCGTCGGAGCATTGTGTCTGGATGTCGAAAGTGCGGATGCTCTCCACGTTGTCACCGAAGAAGTCAAGCCGGAACGGGTCTTCCGACGCAAACGAATAGACATCGACGATACTGCCACGTATGGCGAACTGACCGGGCTCATACACATAGTCAGTACGGAGAAATCCGTGCTGCTCCAGCCATTCTTCAAGAAAGGCGTAGTCGATGGTGTCGTTCACGCTCACTGTAAGCGTGTTCTCGTCCAGTTCCTTAGGCGTCAGCACTTTCTCCGCAAGTGCTTCCGGACAGGTCACCACAATCAGCCCGTCCTCTTTGCCCACTTTCCCGAGCACGTCGGTACGTAGTATCTCGTAGGAGGCGTCTTTCTGATTGTATTTGATTGCTCTGCGGTAAGAGGATGGAAAGAGAAGGGTCTGCCCGTCGCCAATCAGCTGCACGATGTCGTTATAGAAATAGCCCGCCTCCTCCATGTCGTTGAGCACGACAAGCATCGGGGGCAGGTTTTTGGCTCTGCTTTTCAGAGAGGCGATAAGCAGCGATGCAGCTGAGCAGGCAAGACCGCCCAGATTGATACAGTTAAAGCGAGGTCTTTTGAGAGCCTCGCTTACTTTTTTGGCAGCATCAGTGGCTGCCATGCGTCTGATTAACTTAATCTTGTCCAAAACGGATAAGAAATAAAACGGATGTCGGTCAGCACATCGGCTGACAAGCCCTTGCAAAAAGCCGGATGAAGAATAGTGCGTCGGCGTTAGGCCTTATCTCATCTGTGAGTCTGAGCACCTTTTTCATTTTTCCGGTGGCTTTTCCTGTCAGTTTCCTCGACAGCGATTTTTTCTTGGTGTTAGTGCAGTCGTGAGTAGAATTTGTCATAGGCAATACAATTTATGTCAGTTATATTTATTAACGGACAAAAACTAAATATATTATATGACAAAGCAGATTTTTTAGCAGTCAGTTTTTAGTATTTTCCAGATTTCAGAATTTCGGGATATCGAAGTTCAAGAAATTCAGAATCCAATCAAACAGCACAACTGTTGAAAATCACTTATACATATCATCGGTACTTACAGGCTGCTGCCCCTCGATGGTCTGGATTTCTGTCTTTTCGTCATTCTTTTTGCTCTTCTTGTTCTTCTTTTTGAATGCCCTGCCAGATCCGATGCTGCTTCCTGCCACCGAACCTGCGTATGAGCCGCCGATGGAACCGACGATGCTGCCCACTGGATTATTGGAAATCTGACTGCCAAGAATTCCTCCGACGATGGAGCCGGAAGTGCCACCCACGATGGAACCAGTGGTGGAGTTACAAGCCAACAGAACAAACGCACCCGTCAGCGCGCAAACAAACACACGAAATTTATTCATCGCTTGAAATTGTTGAATATGTTACACGAATCTATCTGCAAAAATACGGATTATTTTCCGAATAGAATCACAGAAACGAAGAAATATCAAAAAAAACGTTGACTTGTCATTTGGAAGATACATTTATTTTTTGTATCTTCGCATTTTAAATAGCATCATTATAAAATCTTCTGACTTTTCTTACCACCATGAGAGCAAGCGACAGCATAGTCATCATACCCACTTACAACGAGAAGGAGAACATCGAGAAAATCATCCGGGCGGTGTTTGCCTTAGAGAAGGCGTTCCATATCCTTGTCATCGACGACGGTTCGCCCGACGGAACGGCTGCCATCGTGAAAGGACTTATAGACAGCGAGTTCAACGGACAGCTGTTTATCGTGGAGCGTGAGGGCAAGCTGGGATTGGGGACTGCCTACATCCGCGGCTTCGAATGGAGTCTGGAACATGGCTACGACTACATCTTCGAGATGGACGCCGACTTCAGCCACAACCCCGACGACCTGCCCCGGCTCTATTCAGCCTGTGCCGACGACGGCTACGACCTCGCCATCGGCTCACGGTATATTGGAGGGGTGAATGTGGTGAACTGGCCTATGGGACGCGTGCTGATGTCGTATTTCGCATCAAAATATGTCCGGCTGATTACGGGGATGAAGGTGAAGGACACGACCGCCGGCTTCAAATGCTACAAGCGCCGCGTGCTGGAGACCATCAACCTGAAAGACATCCGTTTCAAAGGCTACGCTTTTCAGATTGAGATGAAATTCACGGCTTACAAGTGCGGCTTCAAAATCAAGGAAGTGCCCGTGGTGTTTGTCAACCGTGTGGAAGGCGTGTCGAAAATGAGCGGAGGCATTTTCTCTGAGGCGCTTTTCGGCGTGATGCGACTGCGATGGGACGGCTGGTTCAAGAAATATCCAAAGATAAAAGAATGAATAATGAGACAAACCTGCGATTAAGCGAGTGCAGAGGAAGAACTTGTTCTTACTATGCCGAGCGTGAGCAGGTTCGGCGAATCCCATTAAAAATGTTTTTAAGTAAACTGCATTTATTTGTATCGGAAGGTGAGAGGTGCTTACAGTTAAGAAAACAAGCAATTACTTTATGAAGACCATAATCCATAGCGCAACGATAGTCAACGAGGGCAAGGAATGGCTTGGCAGCGTTGTTATAGAAGGTGAACATATAGCAGAAGTGATGGATGGAACGGCAACAGATTTGTCGGGCTACGACCAGGTGATTGACGGCACAGGCCTCTACCTGTTCCCCGGAGTGATCGACAGCCATGTGCATTTCCGCGAGCCGGGCATGACAGAGAAAGCCGACATCGCATCTGAGAGCCGGACAGCAGCAGCAGGAGGTGTGACATCATATATCGACATGCCCAACTGCATACCGCCCACCACCACCCTCGAGGCATTGGAACAGAAACACCGGATTGCAGCTGAGAAAAGCCGAGTGAACTATTCATTCTTTTTCGGTGCCACCAACACAAACCTCGAGACCATCAAGGACCTCGACCCGTCACTGGTGCCAGGAGTGAAAGTGTATATGGGCAGCACCACAGGCGGTCTGCTTGTGGACCGTGAGCGGGCGCTCTACGACATCTTCGGCAACAGCCCCATGCTGCTGATGACACACTGCGAGGACACCGACATCATCAACCAGAACATCCGTTATTTCAAGAAGCGCTATAAAGGGCAGAACGACTTCCCGGTTCGCTACCACTCACGTATCCGAACCACGGAGGCTTGCTTCGCATCATCGTCTGTTGCCGTGAAAATCGCGAAGGACACGGGGGCAAGGCTTCATATCGCCCATGTGTCGTCGAAGAGGGAACTCGACCTCTTCCGCAACGACATACCGCTAGAAGAGAAGCAAATCACGTGTGAGGTGGTCATCCCCCACCTGATGTTCTGCTCCGACGACTACGATCAGCTGGGCTGTATGATCAAATGCAACCCCGCGGTCAAAAGCCCGGAAGACCGGGAGGCACTGCGTCATGCCCTCTCCACTGGCATCGTAGACGTGGTTTCCACCGACCATGCCCCCCACCTGCTGAAAGAGAAGCAAGGAGGGGCACTGAAAGCGTTGTCAGGCATGCCGATGGTGCAGTTCTCCCTTGTGAGCATGCTTGAACTGAGCGACAAAGGGTATCTCACCCGCAGCCGTGTGGCCGACTTGCTTTGCCACAATCAGGCCAGGCTGTTCAAAATCAGCCAGAGAGGCTATATACGCAAGGGCTATTATGCCGACCTCGTGCTGGTGGATCCGGAAGCCAACTGGCAGGTGCTGAAAGGACGTTACTACACGAAATGCGGATGGACGCCGATGGATGAGCGCACATTCAAATGGAAAGTGCGGCGGACCATCGTGAACGGCAAGACTGCCTACTGCGACGGCATCGTCATCGACGGGATTAGGGGAAAAGCACTGCGTTTCGGATAACTCACGACTCCACACTCAGTCCTGACGCAGTTCTGTCATCAAGTCAAAACCACACACATCATGCTCCGCACCTACAGCGTTTCCGACCTGATTCCTTATATCAGCTGGACTTATTTCTTCCATGCGTGGGGAATTCCCTCCCGCTATGCAAGTGTCGCAAAGGTTCATGCATGCGATGCGTGCCGCAGACAATGGACATGTTCGTTTCCGGAAGCCGAGAGGCAGAAAGCGGCAGAAGCTCTGTCGCTCTACAGTGACGCCATGCGTGAACTGTCACGCATGAGCGGACACGTAAGCATCCGTTGTGTGGTGGAGCTCTATCCGGCGGTTGCCTCAGGCGATGACATCCTCATCCGGAAAATGGAGGGAGAAAAACCGTTTGTGCTGCCTATGCTGCGTCAGCAGACTCCCGGCGCCGACGGGCTCTGCCTGTCGCTGGCTGATTTCATAATCGACGAGACATCGGGAAAGACCGACACCATCGGCGTGTTCGCCACATCAGTCAGCCTGACGGCACCACAGGTGTCAGCAAGCCGGAGCATATGCCCTGCCGACGCATCCACCCTCAGTAAAGACGACTATCATGCGCTGATGACGCAGACTTTGTCCGACCGGTTGGCTGAGGCGGGCGCTGAGCGGCTGCATGCGTATGTGAGGAAAGAACTGTGGGGCTATGCACCCCACGAGTCGCTTAGCATCGATGAGCTTCACGCAGAGCGCTTTCAAGGCATCCGGCCTGCGGTGGGATATCCCTGCCTTCCCGACGTGTCGGTGAATTTCCTGCTCGCTGAGCTCTTGGATTTTTACGCTGTGGGAATCAGGCTGACAGAACATGGCATGATGATTCCTCATGCCTCGGTTTCAGGACTCATGCTCTCATCGCCTCATGCACGATATTTTGCCGTGGGCACCGTCCTCGACGACCAGCTTGCCGATTATGCCCGACGACGCGGCATGTCAACGGAAGAAATGAGAAAATTTATTAAATGAACAATCTTGTAAGTAAAAAGTGAATAGTGTAGTTAGTTTTGTAATTAGAATGAAACCATGCGGTTGGTATGTCATCGGACATCAGAAACACTATTAGGCTGATTCTCGGAATCACCATCCTGAAACGATGTAAACCTGCTAATTCCAATTCCGCAGGAATTTAACTCCAAATGAAATTTTAACTCCAATTTCTGAAAGAAATTTAACTTCCCTCCAAACAAAACATGCTTCAACGAGTACTTATTGTTTTATTTATATTGCTGATTGTCCCCGACACTTATATATATTATGTGTATGTCCGCAAATGGACTTCGGTGTGGTGGAAGCGTGCCCTTTATTTCCTGCCATCGCTTCTGCTGCTGACATATCTTATCATCGTACTGGCCCAAGATGACTACCGGGCACCACATCAGCCCATGGTCGGCACATTGATGATTGTGTTCCTCTTGGTCACAACTCCCAAAATGCTGTTCACTCTTTTCGATGCCATCGGTGCCGGAAGCGGCAAACTGAAAGCACGTCTGAAATCCGACCGCGAATACACCGAGGAAGAGATGGAAAAGAAAACACAGCAGGGCAAGGTGTTGTGGCGCTACATGCGCCTGTTCGCCATGGCGTTGGCGCTTTGTTCTGCGCTCATCATTCTCTACGGCTATTTATGGGGACGCAACCGCTATCAGGTGAATCAGCAGGAAATCTATTTCGAGGCGTTGCCCGACTCTTTCGACGGCTACCGCATACTGCATTTCTCCGACCTCCATATCGGCACGTTCGCCGACGGCCATCAGGACGATGTGAGCACAATCGTGGACCTCATCAACCGGCAGAACTGCGACATGGTGGTGTTCACAGGCGATGTCGTGAACTACGAGTCTGCTGAGCTGAAGGGCTACGACCAGGTGCTCAGCAAGCTCCATGCGCCCGACGGGGTCTACAGCGTGATGGGCAACCACGACTACGACATGTATCTGCATTTCCAGAGCGAGAAAGAGAAGATGGCCGACATAGAGATCATCAAATCCAAGGAGCGTGAATACGGATGGCGGCTGCTGCTCAACGAGAATGTGGTGCTGCACCGGGGAAACGACTCCATAGCACTCCTGGGCTCGGAAAACGACGGGCTGCCACCATGGCCGGCTCTTGGCGACATTCCTAAAATGGCAGAGGGTCTGACAGGGGTAAGACAGAAAAAGAACACGGAGAGCGACAGCATCGCCGCACCGCCTGACCACACCTTCAGCATTCTACTCACACACGACCCCACCCACTGGCGCCGCAATATCATTCCTGAGACGAATATCGACCTCACCCTCGCAGGACACACGCATGCCGGGCAGTTAAAGATCTTCGGATGGTCACCCATCTGGAAAACATACAGCGAGTGGTCTGGAGTCTATACAGAAGGATTCCAGGTGCTGAATGTCACCGACGGAATAGGAAACATCATGATTCCTTTCCGCTTCGGAGCATGGCCAGAGCTCGACATCATCACACTGAAAAAACTGAAACAAAGACACTCCAATCCCGAAGGAATTTAACTCCAAATGCAATTTTAACTCCCATCCGAAGGATTAACTCCAATTCCGCAGGAATTTAACTCCCATTTCTGAAAGAAATTTAACTCCCATTTAGAAAATGAATTTCTTATATAAACTCTATTCCTTTTGTATCGCACTGCCGCTGTTTGTGGTAGTGACCATCATCACCGCACTGACTATCATGCTTGCCGCCCTGTTAGGCGAAAAAGACATCGTGGATTATTTCATGAGCAAATGG
>JAEEGL010343259.1_pt1 | contig 16248 bp, 16 predicted proteins | sample 9134231 | NCBI WGS metagenome assembly JAEEGL01 (sample SAMN16246548, study PRJNA631951) | gut metagenome | biome: gut microbiome; feature: rumen; material: fiber-attached | host: Bos | place: Iran: Karaj | collected 2018-10
ATGCCGCAGACCTTTTGGAACTGCTCGAACACCTCGGGCATGATCTCCTGCATCTTGGCGATGGGCATGGGGGTGCGGATGCCGGCCACCACGTCCTCGCCCTGGGCGTTGATCAAAAACTCGCCCATCAGGCGCTTTTCGCCGGTGGCGGGGTCGCGCGTGAACGCGACGCCGGTGCCGGAGGTGTCGCCCATGTTGCCGAAGACCATGGGCATGACGTTGACCGCGGTGCCCCAGGAATAGGGGATGTCGTTGTCGCGGCGATACTCGTTGGCGCGGGGGTTGTCCCAAGAGCGGAAGACCGCCTTGATGGCCTCGAAGAGCTGGACCTTGGGATCGTCCGGGAAGTCCGTGCCCAGCTTGGCCTTGTATTCGGCCTTGAACTGGTCGGCCAGCAGATGCAGGTCCTCGGCGCCGAGGTCCACGTCGTAGACCACGCCCTTTTCGGCCTTCATCTTGTCGATCAGCTGTTCAAAATACTTTTTGCCGACCTCCATGACCACGTCGGAGAACATCTGGATGAAGCGGCGATAGCAGTCCCACGCCCACCGGGGATTGCCCGACTTGGCGGCGATGGTGTGGACCACCTCTTCGTTCAGGCCCAGATTCAGGATGGTGTCCATCATGCCGGGCATGGAAGCCCGCGAGCCGGAGCGGACGGAGACCAGCAGAGGGTTCTCCTTGTCGCCGAATTTCTTGCCGTTGATCTCCTCCATCTTCCGGATGTATTCCATGATCTCGGCCATGATCTCGCCGTTGATGGTCCTGCCGTCCTCGTAATACTGGGTGCAGGCCTCGGTGGAGATGGTAAAGCCCTGAGGCACAGGCAGACCGATGCTGGTCATCTCGGCCAGATTGGCGCCCTTGCCGCCGAGAAGCTCCCGCATGCCGGCGTTTCCCTCAGAGAACAGATAGACGTATTTTTTGCTCATTGACTGCGTTTCCTTTCTTTCTAATCTTCGCATTCACTCTATAACTATAACTGGTATATTATATCACGCCCACCGAAAAAATCAAGAGGTTTTCCCGGCGAAACTGAAATTTCCGCTTGACTTCCCGAAACTTTTTTGCTATACTGTATTATCCGAATTTTGGGGTTTCACGGGAGGCGGCCATGGAACAGGGCATCTGCATCGGCTCGGTCCCGATCCGGGGCGCGCTGGGGCTGGCCCCCATGGCCGGTTTTACCGATCTGGCGTTCCGCGCGGTCTGCCGGGAGCTGGGCTGCGGCTATACCGTCACCGAGATGGTCAGCGCCAAGGCCCTCTGTTTTCAGGACGGAAAGACCCGCGAGATCGCCGCGCTTTCGCCGGGCGAGCATCCCGCCGCCGTCCAAATCTTCGGAAGCGAACCGGAGATCATGGCCCGCGGGGCCGTGCTGGCGCTGGCCGCCTCCGGCGCGGACGTTTTGGACATCAACATGGGCTGCCCTGCCGGGAGGATCGTCTCCAACGGCGAGGGCAGCGCGCTTTTGAAGGACCTTGACCGGGCCGCGGCGGTGATCTCCGCCGTGCGGAAGGCCGTCTCCCGCCCGGTGACGGTCAAGTTCCGCTCCGGCTGGGACGGCAAAAGCGTCGTCGCCGAGGAGTTCGCCCGCATGGCCGAGGCCTGCGGCGCGGACGGGCTCTGCATCCACGGGCGCACCTCGCGCCAGCTTTTTTCCGGCCGGGCCGACCGCGCCGTCATGGCGCGGGTCGTCGCCGCCGTGAAGATCCCCGTGATGGTCAACGGCGATGTGACGGACCGCGCCTCCGCCCGGGCGCTGCTGGAGGAGACCGGCGCGTCCTTCGCGCTGGTGGGCCGCGGCGCGCTGGGAAACCCCTGGATCTTCTCCGGGGACGGCGCTCCCCCGTCGGTGGCCGAGCGGCTGCGCGTCTTTCTGCACCAGGCCGAGCTGGCCGCCGCCCAGAAGGGCGAGCGGCGGGCCATGGCCGAGAGCCGGGCGCACCTCTGCCGCTATCTGGCCGGCTTCCGCGGCGCGGCGGGGTTCCGGAGCGAGGCGGTGCGCATCGCCTCGCTGGACGAGGCCCGCGCGCTGGCGGCGCGCATCCTGGCCGAGCTGGGCACAGAGGCCGGGCCCTCATCCGGCGGCCCGCGCTGAGCGCCCGCGGAACGGGCGAAGCGGCCCGACAACGGTCCCGGGCCAACCGGCAACTCAAGACCCACCGGCAACTCAAGACCCACCGGCGCCTCTGCGGCTTTTTGCCCCGCAGAGGCGCCTTTTTCCGTCCGGCCGTCCTCCCCCGCGGCGTACTTTTGCCCCGTGCGCGCAGGCCCGCCCGCATTTTCAGGCCGTCGAAGGGCAAAAAGCGAAAAAACGCGGCGAAAATCGCCGTTTTCGTTGACAGCCGGACGGCAAAATGGTAGAATAGACGTGTCGAAGCCTGCCGCCGCCTGCGGCACGCGGCGCGGACCTGCGGCGCCGCCTTTGCAGGCATGGCGACTCGCTGCGGGGCTCCTGTAACGCTAAGAAAACCGCGTGCAGCAGGCCGGACAAAGGAGAAACAGCCATGAAGATCAAAAAGATTTTGATCGCCTGTTTTGCGATACTCCTTGCGCTGCTTTTGAGTTCGGGCAACGGGATCTTTCGGTACGACAACTGGGTGCGGAAGGAAGACCTGATCACCGTGTCGTATTCGCTGGAAGAGATCGAATGGATCAGAGAGCAAGTTACATTGAACGGCGGTCTGTCCGGGGGGGGATTGGCCAAGAGGTTTGAGATCGAGTGTGTTCGAAAGACAGAGTTTTACCAGCGACCGTACTATGTCATCTTTGCGATAGACAACGGGCAGTATGCTTATGTAATTATGAATTCGGCCATGAAAGCAAAAGAATGTTTGATTTGGGAAAGCGAATTTCGGACGAAAGAAGAGTTTGAATTGTTTTTTTCTCAAAACCAGAACTACAAAGACCTGCGTGAGTTTAACCCCAATTATTTCAGATGGGGATTTGGTGATGCGGTAGATTCGTTTTATGTTCAGGAGGGGATGTACACTATCATATATGCGCTGTCTCTACCCACAGAATATACGATAGATGAAAATGGAAATGAAAAGCCGATACAAAACTGGCAACCGTGTGATGTGGTGTATTTAGAAAACGGGGTTTATCCGAAAGATTCATGGTCTCAAACGTTTCTAACACTGAATTTACGACTGTATATTCTCCCAATTGACAAACAATCCGCTAGGTAGGTGGAGCAGGGCTGCGCAGTGTTGCGGCTGAGTTATGAGTACAACGTGCGGGCCGGCCGTACGGGGTGAAGGACGCCGACGGGGCCGCGATCACCAGCGAGACGCACGTGGCGCGGCTGAACCCGTACCGGTACCGGGGGTACTACTACGACGAGGAGACGGGGTTTTACTACTGCGGCAGCCGGTACTACGATCCCATTGTGTGCCGCTGGCTGAACGCGGACGGCAGAGTATGCTTCAGTCTCGGTATAACAGGAGCCAATCTTTTTGCCTATTGTTTGAATAATCCGATTAGTAAAAGTGACTATACAGGATATAAACCTGGCGACTTATTTGATAAAGAAGAAGATGCGGCAATTGATTTTGCCAAAGAATATAACAGCGTATCTATCAGTGAAGATAGAGAGTACGCTGCAAATATCTATAAAGTTAAAACATATGAATACTTTTGGACAATCAGACTTCAGAGTATCGTGTTTGAAAACGCCAATGGAGACCGGCGATTTGTTATAAAGGCGTTACCATATTTGGATAGGAGAGAAGTCACCAAATATTCATATGGTGTGGCTATCAAAGGAAAAAGAGAACATGTAGATCCAAGTAGGTTTCTAAAAGACGATAATAATGTTGCAATTGCGCATACTCATGGAGCATATAATGAAAGTACGGAATGTGATATATTATCGTTTGCGGACACTTTATTTGCAAAGGGAAAAAATAAGTATAAACGGGAGATCGTTATTTATTTGGCAACGCCAAGTGGTACGTTGTATAGATTTAATCCATTCATTCCCCAGTCGCCAGAGTCGACGATAACATGTGATATTCCATTTGACGAAAACGACCCGTATGCACCGGAGCATTGATATATAGTTTTAATAGTCAGTTTTCTGCAGAGGAGAAAGAAGAAAATGAGAAGCAGGCTGAAACGAGGAAAAATATATTTGTGGATCGTAAGCGGAATTTTGGGATTGACGATTCTGATTCTGTTGGGTTTGTACGGATATTTGATGATCTCGAATAAGGCATACCGGGTTGGAACATTCAACTCTGAGGAGTATAATGGTGCTTTTGTGCAGCGTGATGGCGCGGTTCGGTATCCTTCCTTTGGCGAGATCCGTAACGCCGCAGACGCCAAAAAAGCGGCGGCCGCATACTGGAAAGAATTGGAACTGGCCGGTCCGCTGGAATATCGGCCTTACATTGTGGACTATGACGCGAAACATGGGGTCTGGTCAGTGCAGGGAACTGCGCTGCTGGCCGAGAGAAACTGGCAGAAGCGCTGGCCGCACCTGTTGATTCGCGCTTCAGACGGGCAGGTCTTAGACTATTGGGTCGGACGGTGGCAACGGGGTTCCCTATGGACGCCCAAACCAGAGCGAACTTTTGATTAAAAGGCGGAAAAAGTATGCGAAAAAGCAGAAAGACGATTTTATGGGCAGGAGTTGCCGTCAGTGCCCTGCTGACGGTGGCGGTCACAGCGGTGTGGAGCTATTTTTGCGGCTATAACCGGGCGTTTACGACGGGCTTTGTGGATCTTAATGAGTATTCGTTTGAACTTGAGCATGCTGCGCCGGAGGTTTTCATGGCGGAGCGTTTTCCGGACGGTATCTATTTAGGCAGGGTCGAGACGGCCGCGCAGGCGAAGATTGCGGCCTATCGGGCATGGAAACGGCCATATGGAATGTGGCCTTGGTCGAATCGCCCCTATGCGGTCCAGAGAGGTTTGTCTCTGGAGGAGCCGAAGGAAACGGTCTGGCATGTTTGCTGCAAAGATATGGGAGTGGCGTTGGAAAACGCTTTTTTGCCCTATATCGCCAGTCTCGATAACGCTGAATACCATATCTTAATTCGCGGCAGCGACGGGAAGGTGCTTGCCATGTGGCAGGGTTATGTCAAAATTGATTGGTAACAGGAAGAGAATTAAAGAATGAAAAAGCTAACATTTTGTAAAATGTTTTTTATTCACTTGGACCGAACGAAATAAAAAGAAGAATAGGGAGAGCTGAAAAGATATGACCCATGGACAGGTACCGTTATCACTATTGCCTATGATTGTCCCCACGACGATAATCATCCGGCATGGCGATGAAAAACAGGAGGAAGCGGTATGCAGAAGAAAAGAATAAGAAGAATCATCGTTTTTGGAGTAGCCGGACTGCTGTTTTTGGTGATCGTCCTAGATATCGTTCAGGGAATAATCGGACGTAAGGAAGCGGCCGAATCATGGAAAACTGACGAAATCGAATACGAGGATCTGAGCACGGCGCTTCAGTGGGCTGAAGGCGTTTCCAAATATGATCGCTATCCGAATGGAAGGAAGCTTGGACGAATAGAATCTGTCGAGGATGCAAAGCAGAAGGCGGCAAAATGCTTTTATTATTACTTTGGGACGGCTGCGTTTTTGCGCTTTCCTTATAAGGTTTGTTATGATGAGTCACTGGATTTGTTTTTCATTTGGACAGGGTATCCGTATGGGATTTTTACAAATCCCTTCGCTGTCCTGATACGTGGTTCAGACGGCGAGGTTTTGAATATTTGGATAGAAATTTGAATATTTAGATAAAAAAGAAACGAGGGGGAAAAGCGGGAGGACACGCATATGAAACGGATGTCAGACAAAAGCAAATTCTTGCTGTGGTGTGCAATCATCTTGACAATCGTGGTACTTGTTTGGTTGGGTGATGTGGTTTTTCGCTCAAGGGCATATAAGACAAATGAGATTGCTGTGTTTGACAGTACGCAGGACAGAAGTAGAGGTGCATGGGAGGCCTACGTGGAGGAGCGGACCGATAAGGTGCCGATCGGAAAGAAATACGGGCCGATCGAAACGATCCGAGATGCCAAACGGGCGGCGGCAAAAGCGTTTCTGCGCTATGATATCCGGGCTTTTTTTCACATTCCCTATCGCGTTATGTACGATGAGACCGAAGATGTTTACTGTGTTGCGACAACGGTTTTTCTAAACTGGTATGCCTTTGATTATGAAGTGATTTTGCGGGGGTCAGATGGCGAAGTATTGTATATTTTTAATAGTCAATGGTAAGCAAAGCGGATAGACTGTTGAAGGCGGAGCAACGGGAACCTGATCGCGACGTACGAGTACGACGCGTGGGGCCGGCCGTACGGGGTGAAGGACGCCGACGGGGCCGCGATCAGCAGCGAGACGCACGTGGCGCGGCTGAACCCGTACCGGTACCGGGGGTACTACTACGACGAGGAGACGGGGTTTTACTACTGCGGCAGCCGGTACTACGACCCCATCGTCTGCCGCTGGCTGAACGCGGACGGATACGCCGGGACGGGCCAGGGGATCCTCGGCTACAACATGTTCGCGTATTGTCTGAACGATCCGGTCGGCATGACAGACAGCGCCGGGTGTCGTCCCATTTGGGAAGTCGGTCCCGGGGGCCCGAAAATGTGCACCGATTCAGGGACGGGTGAATATGTTGAGGGAGCCGGGGAAAAAGAAACTGTAATAGCTAGGTCAAGCGAGGCAATATCTGATTGGATTGGAACTGCGGCTTATTCAACAAAAGAAGTTGACGGTAAAGATATGGATTTATTTGTTGCCGTTTTTTTTACAGGAGAAGCGATGACTAGAACTATTTCCGGTGATAAGGGTAAGCCGTTTATGATATTTACTCAAAGCGGAGAAAAATGGTATATGATAGATGACTACCAAATAGGAGGGAGTATAAACAGCGAATGCTGTGGCTCGTCTTTTTCAATCGGGGCAACAGGTAAGACGGTGCAGTATTATGTTAATGGTTTAAGTGGAGAATTCTCTATAGGGTTGGCAAAATCGTATATTCGATTGAGTAAAGGATATGATTACAAAGAAATGACCTGCGATTCATATATTGAAGTCTATGTCCGTCCAGTAAGAATTGCATTCGTGGCTGTAACAATATACATTACAAAAGGAATAGCAACTCCGATTCTTGTCAAATTAGCACAACAACTCCAAGCGACACCGCTTCCGAGTTAAAGAGTACGATAGGAGGTATATAATTAATGAATAAAGGAAAAAAATGGCTTGTTTTTGTTGTCCTGGGAATAATCGTTCATTTTGTAGTCATTTTCTCGCTTCTTTTGTTGATGGATCGCTTGTTGGAAGTTCAGGAAAGCAGAAAGATCTTTACAGATCTGTCTGCTTGGGAAAAACTGGAACCCTATGTTACCAAAGACCTGGATCTCGCGTCCGACAGATATTTACAAGATCTTGCGCCAACAGAGAACTGGACAAAAGAAGTCCGATATGAGGGTAAGACCTATACGGTATTTGCCTATGTCTTTTCAACGGAGAAGGACGCTGCTGAATACTGGAAAAGGATACAAAATCGGGAGCCCCTATTTGGAGCATTTGATTATTACTGGGGGGCACATACAACTTGGCAGACGAGCAATGCCATACACGGGAAGAATGTTTATAGGATTTACGGCAGAAACTGGTTTGCCTGGTCAGCCTTTTCTGATTTTACGAAATACGCGACTGAAGATTTCCCGGTTGATCTTGCTCAATTACCTAGGGAGACGAGCAAGAGCTGAATAGCATTTAGCAACAACGCCAAAACGCAGGTGGAGGACACGGCGACGTTTCTCAAAAACACGCCGAAAAGCCATCGAATCTATAATGCGCAGAGCTCTGCGACCTCCACGGCGGGGTGCTGCTGGGCGAGACGCTGCCGGGCGGGGCGCGGCTGGAATACCTGCGGGACGCGGGCGGGACGGCGTACGGGATGATCTACACGACGGCGGGCGGGACGCGGTACACATACTACTACCTGTTCGACCTGCAGGGGAACGTGACCGCGCTGGTGCGGAGCAACGGGAACCTGATCGCGACGTACGAGTACGACGCGTGGGGGCGGCCGTACGGGGTGAAGGACGCCGACGGGGCCGCGATCACCAGCGAGACGCACGTGGCGCGGCTGAACCCGTACCGGTACCGTGGGTACTACTACGACGAGGAGACGGGGTTTTACTACTGCGGCAGCCGGTACTACGATCCCGTTGTGTGCCGCTGGCTGAACGCGGACATCAGTTATGGAACCGGTCAGGGCATCTTGAGTTACAACATGTTCGCGTATTGTCTGAATAATCCTGTTGGCATGAGAGATGGTGCCGGATATCGGCCGGTTTGGGAGGTCGGTCCCGGCGGTCCAAGGATGTGTACGGATGTTGGGACCGGCGGGTACGAAGAAACGGAAGAAGTTGGAACAGAAACCACATCGCTCACAGGAAAATGTATTGAATTCATAAAACACATTTTTGAAGATGCAAAGAACTTTAACATTCACAATACCGATGAAGATGTTGTTCTGAGTTCACACTTTTTTAGCGCGTATAAAGGGGTACTGGTTGTGCGGACAGATGAACGATCTGGCACAATGGATATAATGTTTCTTTCAAAATCGGAAACAGCTCCAGAAGGGACGAGGGAGGCTGTAAAACATGAAAGAGCACATCACTCACAATTGGAACGGCTGGGCCACTTTAAATATATTATCTTCATTGTAATACCTTCTTACAATCAATGGGGTATTCAAAACGGCTATTTTAGAAATCCATGGGAAGCTGGAGCAGATGCAGTGGCGGGTATTCATCGTCCGGGAGTGACAGAAGAGGATATTGCCGCGGCGCAAAGATATATAGAAGCGGTAGAGCAGTTGGACTTTTGAGATTGGGTTTATATTATCAAAGCAATGAAAAAACGGGACGAATAAATACATGCGTTGGAAGAGAATTGGCAATGTGATAATGGAGGAAGATGTATGATCAAGTATATTGCCGGAAAAACATCATGCAGTCTGCGAGTGGTGTTGATTCTTGTACTGATTGCGGTTTTACTTATGTTTGGCGAAGAAATTCATGATTTGCGGTGGGCCAGCAAAGAGCGAAGGTATTATAGCAATGCCCCGGAATTTGTAATGGTGACGGGAAAACTGAAAGAATGCCACTGGTATAACTGGAACAATAGCAATGAGCAGGATATCGGAAAAAGAGAAAACGCAGATTCCTATTGGTTTTTGTTCGATTTTGAAGAATATGGAAATCCATATTCTTTTTCCAGTTCTTATAGCTCTTTTCGCTTGGATCACGATTCGCTGAAGATTGCGAGAAGAAGTGGGCTGGATGAAAAGCTGGAAATCGGAAAAGAAATAACGTTTATGTGTGATCCGAATGCGAGTAGACAGTTCCATTTGGCCTACTGGTATGAACAGCCAATCGTTGCTTTGTGGATCGACGGGGAAGAGCTATTGTCATTTGAGGATGGATATGCGGCGCTTATGCGGTCTTTTGATCAGCGTTGGCAGAACCGGATCAAGGCGATCCGGCTATACGACGGCGGCGAGCCTCAGCGGACTGACGCCGACGCGGGTCGTGAGCTACGGCTACGATGCGGCGTGGCAGGACAAGCTGACGAGCTACGACAACGGGACGACGGCGTACGCGCTGACGTACGACGCCAGCGGGAACCCGCTGAGCTACCGGAGCGGCTACGCGTTCACGTGGAGCCGGGGGCGTCAGCTGGCGGCGGTGAGCAAGAGCGGCCTTGCGGTGAGCTATGAGTACGACGCGGGCGGGAACCGGGTGAGCAAGACGGTGAACGGCTCGACGCGGACGATGGTGGTGCACGGCGGGGTGCTGCTGGGCGAGACGCTGCCGGGCGGGGCGCGGCTGGAATACCTGCGGGACGGCACCCCCCAAAAAACGAACGGCCGATCGGGCCGTTGATAAAAAAATACGAAAAAGGAGACGTGGATCAGATGAGAAGATTCTGGGGAAAAGCGGTGGCGGCGGCGGTGCTGGCGATCATTTTGACGCTGGCGTGCTGCGGGTGCACCATGAGCGTGTCGAAGCCCCTGACGGCCTATTACGGCGAAGGGACCGTGGTGGCAGCGCGCTATTACAGCGGCGGGATGGACGGATACCTGACCGAAGAACTGCCGGCGGAACAACTGGCCGCGCTTACGGAGACCCTCGACGCCATGGAACTCCGGTATCACTTTTTCCACACCGACTACTACTGGGGAGACCGCTTCGGGATCGAGCTGGAGCGCGCGGACGGGACTTTTCTGACGTACGACGGGACGGAGCTGTGCCTGCGGGACGCCTCTATGGCGAACGGGGGCGCCGCGTCCGAGCACGAGCTGAAGGGAGAGTTCGTCGAGGTGACCAACGGCAGCTTCTGGGAGGCCATGGCGCCGTTCTTCCCCTCGACGGCGGGGCTCGGCCTTCCCGAGTGGTGACCGTCTGACCCTGCTGCCCGGAACGCAAAACGAAGGGGCACTTTCCCCGGAAAGCGCCCCTGTTTTTTGTTTTTCACGGAAAAGCGCGGGATCCGGCGTCTTTTTCAATAGACCCCGAGGAACGACAGGACCGGGCAGACGCGGGAATCCGTGATCCTGAGCCGGATCGCGTCCGTCCGGACCGGATCGAGGCGGACGATCCGTTTGCATCCGACCGTGGTCCCCGCCGCGGCCTCGCGCCACGTTCCGTCTGGCTGCCGCACGTCCACGGCGAACCGCTCGACCCGCTGGCTCAGCGGGATGTGTTCCTTGATCACCACGTGGGTCACGGTCTCCGGCCGCTCGAACGAGACCGTCACGGCGGCGGTGTTCTCGCCGTCCGGGGTCTTGAAAAACGCGTCGTAGCCGTCCGTCCGCAGCGCCTCCGCCGTGTGCGTCCCGTCGTCCCGGTCGGCGGTGAAGCGGGCGTTTTCCGCCAGATCTGAGCGGAACGCGGCGCGGATGCGGCCGCCGAGTTCCTTCAGGACCTTCACGTCGTTCTCGTGGAAAAGGCCGCGCCGGTCCGGCGGGATATTGAGCAGCAGCGAAGAGTTGCCGCCCACCGACCGGTACCAGATGTCGAGCAGCGTGTCCGCCGAGCGCACCCGGTCGTCCTCCGCGGCGTGGTAGAACCAACCCGGACGGATCGAGGTGTCCGTCTCCGCCGGGGCCCAGCGCAGGCCTTTGGCGCCCCTGAGAAATTCCCGGCTTCCCAGATCGCGCGCCATCTCGTCGATTTTCTTTTCCCGGAAGGCGGGGTCGTCCGCCGTCTGGCTGTGCCCGGCGACCTCCTCGGGGGTGCCGAACGCCGTGGGGATCACGGACCACTCGCTCTCCCGCGTGTCGCCCGCCTCGTTGCCGCACCAGCGCACGTCCGGCCCGCAGATGGAGATACAGGCGTCCGGCTGGTAGCGGCGTATCAGGGCATAGTACCGCTCCCAGTCATAGACCTGCTTTTTGCCGTTGGGCCCCTCGCCGCACGCGCCGTCGAACCAGACGGAGAAGAGCTCGCCGTATCCCGTCAGAAGCTCGGTGAGCTGGGCGCAGAAATAGTCGTCGTAGGCTTTGCCCTGTCCGTAGGCCGGATTGTTCCGGTCCCACGGGGAGAGATAGACCCCGAACTTCAGTCCCCGCGCGCGGCAGGCATCGGCCGCCTCGCGCACCACGTCTCCGCGGCCGCCGCGCCACGGAGAGTTCTTCACAGAGTGCTCGGTGTACTTCGACGGCCAAAGACAGAACCCGTCGTGGTGCTTACAGGTCAGGATCATGCCCTTCATGCCCGCCGCGCGAACGGCGTCCGCCCACTGGCCCGCGTCCAGCGCCGTAGGGGCGAAAACAGACTCGCTCTCGCTGCCGTCGCCCCACTCCCGATCCGTAAAGGTGTTGACGGTGAAGTGGACGAAGGCGTAGAACTCCAGCTCCGCGTGCCTAAGCTGACGCGGAGAGGGAACGCAGCTGACAAGGGCCTTGTCGGACTCATACTGCGGATACATAAGGCTTCTCCTTTGAACCGGTCGTATTTCGGCGAGCTCCACCGCGGAGCCCGCCGACAGGGATATTGTATCATGCGGGAAAAGCGCTGTCAACGCCCGCGCCGGAGCGCGGCGGTGCGGGCGAAAGAGTCGCCGGGCCGGCGGCTCTCCGTCCTCTCCCCCGTTCGATCTGCCGGGGCCGCGCGGCGAACTGCGTTTTTCTCATGTTCCGAAGCGTTTTCCCACTGATCCCGGCCTTGAAAAAAATCTCTGCCGGGGCTTGATTTTTTTCGCCGGCCGCGTTATAATATGGATGTACGCGGTAGTAGTTCAATGGCAGAGCGTCAGCTTCCCAAGCTGAATGTTGCGGGTTCGAGTCCCGTTTACCGCTCCAGCGTCGGAGATTCCTCCGCACGCCTCAAAAACGGCGATCGCCTTCCGCGGTCGCCGTTTTCTCGTTCCATCGCTCCGGGTCTCCTCCGCTTCCCGTGCGGCCCGCTCCGCCGGGCCCGCCCGGGGAGAAAGCGAGGAAAACAGTACCGGCGCAGCTCTTTGCAAGCTCCCTGCCGGTCCGGGTCTATCGTTCGTCCGCAAGCGCCTTTCTGATCAGCGATATTTTGATATGATCCTGCTTGTTTTTTACGTTTTTCCGATATCCGTCTTTTGAGGATGCTTCATAAACTTTAAGATAGTCGGAAAGCTCAAGCAAGAGAAACCTGCTTCCTCCGTCCTCTATGACCGGAACGTTTGCCGGATCGATTCCCGCAAATGACGTCAAGCCTTCCAAATCTGCATATGCCACAGTAACGCTTCCCTTGCTGAACTCGTGTTCATGCTCATCAACAAGACGGTATCCGTCGGCATTCATTACGCCGACCAGCTTGTTCCATTCTGTTTTCAAATACTTTTCCGGGATCAATACGTCTATATCGCCGGCATTCAAACCGGCAGAAAGCCTCTTCTCCAGCCCCAGGGAGCCATAAAGCAAAGGATACACCGAAAGCTGTTCGTTGAGAAGGCCGGCAATGCGCAAAAAGCTTGAATACACCAGGCATTCCTCCGTCAAATCCAGATCGATTGAAAGAAACGATGCGTTTTGAGCCGGACGCAGCGTCGCCCTGATCCCTTCAGCCTTTGATCGACAACTTACAGGACCGAAAAGCCCAGATCGGTTATCACTTTTTGCATTGCCCGGTTGTCTTCCTCCGTTCTCATCGTTGCCGTTCTGCCTTGCTGCAGAATGTATTTCAAAATGAAAGCTCTGCTCTCTTTTTTGGAATTATAGCAGAATTATGTGTTTTTGTCAAAAGATTTCAAAACTTGATTTCACTGTTCCAAGTGCGGTCGAGTGCGGCGATTGCCAGCAGATCATGCCGTCGTATCCCGGCTTTAATAAACGCCGCGCGGTCGATCAGCGACTGGCACGCCTTGAGCTTGTTCTCGTCCAGGTCGCGGAAGATTTTGAGAAGTCACCGCCGTTCCTTCCCGATCCGCTTCGTCTTGTCCGATTTCTCCACACCTACACCCCCCCTCACGATTTTTTCAGAGTTTTTCTGAGCCCCGCCCTTCGGTCCCCCGGCGCCTCAAAAGGCCGCTCGTATGGGGGGGGGAGATCACCGCGCACCGGCCTTCTGGATGATCTCGCCGTCCGGTCCGTAGCGGCACCGGCCTGGCGTTTCCCGCTCCGGGTCGACCTCCTTGTTGTGACACGTCCAGCACTCCAGCCGCAGATTCCGCGGGTTCAGCGCCACGTCCAGGTCGTGCACGTTCTGGTCCGTCAGCCAGATTATGTGGTGCACGATCCGGCCGAGCTCCCGGTCGCAGACCTCGCACATTCCTCCGTCCACGATGAAGCGCGCGTTGATGTATGCGTCCCGGCAGCGTCGCCATGCCATGCTGTGATAGAACTCTTTTCGCGTCATGCCTGCCATCTTTCTCGCCAGCCGCTCCCGCCGTAGCTCGGCTCTCCCGATCCTGGCGAGCGCTTCTCCGGCGGTCGGGTCCGGGTAGTGCTCGGCGTTGTAATGCATCTCACCGTCTCGCGTCAGTTAGAGTAAGCCCTGGGCGTCTCCGTCCAGGGCTTTTGATGGTAACATTATAACACACTTTTGTGTCTCATTCCATCTCATCTTATTCTAAAATGTACTTCCAAGCGCCGTTGCAAACTTTTGTGTCTCAATGCATCTAATCTTTTTTTGTTGACTATTTTATTCGAGCGTGCTATTATGTAACAAAGATGCGTTTGGTTGGTATATTATGTTAAGAATTGTCAGTTCGGTTTTTTAGTGTATGACAGTGGATAATACCACAAGGAGACAATCATGAAAGAGGAAGAATTGATCCAACTTATTGCGAAAAACATGAGCAACAACACAATGAATAATATGTTTAGGTACTTTGCTAATGATTGCAAATACTACAGCAGCGGCAGAATTGCTGCGTCAGGCAAAGACGAGGTGTGTGCATTCATCAACAAAAGAATAAATGCACATAATCGGGATAATGTGGCATGCTTTGCATATCCTGCGAGAATTGAAAAGTCCAAAGATAATAGTCTTCCAATTGACAAAAAATGTGTGGCGCTCTGCCAGTTCGATAAGTATAACTGTGTGGGTTTTATGACTATCCAAACGAACATGTTTGGTAGAATTAAAAGATTGGATTTCCACACTACCTCAGATGTGACGTTCAAAACAACTGCCCCAGGAAAACTCAATGTCACAAACGTTCCGGAAGATGCTCATGACGCCATAGGATTTAGAGCGTTCGCGTTTGGAATAATGGATGAACACATAGTCTTGAGCAAGCATATTCAAAGATATGATGTTTTTCAAGACTATGTTCAGAGAATCTACACCCACATATTGAATAAGGCCAACACCGACTTTAAACAAAAAATAACAAATGCAGCCGGGTATATGTATATTTCCGCTATGGCCGCAGCTGTTCAAAGAAACACAGGACTAACCCTGTTTCAGTTTGATGAGACTGTTTCCACTAGTGGGATTATTCCCGAGGTTGATACAAGATATCAAGCGTGGATAAACGAAGGATATGAAACAGGGAAAAAGCTTTTCTTTGGATTTATTGAATATGTTAATTTGAGGAGTCCAAAAGGTCCCCTTTTTGATGCACAACTTAGACAATCTTATATGGATATGGCGCTCTACGGGTCGACTCAAGCTAATAAAGATATGGATATGGGAATCCCTGTGTCTGATAAACCTGATTCATCCGAATTGAAAATCGCGGTGCTAAACTTGCTGAGTAGCCAGAGTCCCGATAATATGAAGTTGTTTGCACAAGTTTTAAGGTCATATATCGACAACAACACTTGGGTCCATATACCCGGAAATGAAGACGAGAATGGTTTTAGAATAACAGTATTAGAGCGACGTGGAAGCCATTTTGCTGCAATGTATTCAGATCCATCTGAAATCAGAAATGCAGAAAAAGGCAGTATTCTACTCACTGACATCAACAAACTGATTGATCCGGTATTTCAGAATAAAGATATCGACGGTATTGTTATTGACCCTTATACAACATCTCTTTGTTTGGAGAAACCCTTCTTGTTAAAATGTATTCTTCATGGATCATACCCCGAACAGAATAACGGTGGTACTCCTCAAAAGGACTGGGGAGAAGGAATTCCCAAGTACTCTGATGACGACTTAATGAGCGAAGGAGAAATACAAAACTTTGCAATGCACGCTGTAATTGATAATGAACGTGCTCTTAAGCAGAGTTATCATCTTGTTTCCGGATGTGATTATCCTGGTGCTATCCCAAGTTTAATATTCGAAAAAGACGGCAGTTTTTTACTCGTCTACATAAAGGGTTATGTATCAATTGATGAGCCCGTTTTGACAGACTCGGAGAAAGAAGCACTTTTAGAAATGAGCGAAAAGTATAACGCAAAGTGCTATTGGGCCCCCGTTGGTTTCTTATCATCTGACCCGGCAAGGTTTGAAGCGTGTCTAGCACTCAAAGGGGACGGCTTTTATTGCCAATTTGAGGGTTTAAGAGAAGTTAAATAGTATTGTGTTGGTTTGGCGATTAACATTATACCTAAAGGTTGAGCCTTTGGCTCATTCATTTTTCAATTTACACCATTATACGGCCGCGACCGGACAAAGAGGTCCAAGAGTTATTCGCCCCACCAATCCTCCCCCTCTCGCGCCGCCCAGATAATGGTTTTCGGCTCAAGGCCGGAGAGCGTTTTACACCACGATTTGCGAAACCAGTACTCCAGTCGCTCCTGTTCAGAGCCGTCACGGGCTTTGA
>JAEEGL014227699.1_pt1 | contig 16248 bp, 13 predicted proteins | sample 9134231 | NCBI WGS metagenome assembly JAEEGL01 (sample SAMN16246548, study PRJNA631951) | gut metagenome | biome: gut microbiome; feature: rumen; material: fiber-attached | host: Bos | place: Iran: Karaj | collected 2018-10
AGAAGACAGAACCGCTGTTTCTTACTTCATCTGTTTCTGAGCAGTATGTGAAAGAACCGTCATCGGTTATTTCGTAATAAAAGCCGTCATCAGATACCCACTTTCCTACAAGAAGACCTATCATAGCTGCTTCAAGAGCATCTCCGTCATACGCAGGGTCGGATTCCTGTATGGGTGAAGATCCGCACAGATAAAACATTGATTCAAATACCGCATGGCCGTCTGCAACTGTGAACGGGAACTCATAAGAATCGATAACTCCGTTTTCATACCAGTTGTTTAAATTATCAAAGTATTCCAAACGATGGATCTTAACAATAAGCTTGTCCGGCTCTGTCTCGTATTCAACCCATCCGATAGAGAGATCGTCTCCCCTGCCTGCAGGCGTTACATAGAGAGATCCGTCAACTTCCCGGTACATATCGTTTTTGTCTACCAGTTCTTCTACAAAGGAATAATCGGCAACAGTGGCAAGATAATTCTTAAGCTCATCGAGAGTACCGATACCGGGCTCGGTTACACGATAGAAATCATAATCATATCCGGAAATATTGATCTGAACTACGTCGTTATAGTCGCATTGGAACCCGGAATCAAAACTGAACCAAATATCCTGAGCTGTGTTAAAATCCGCTATACAATCAACATCTTGTGAAACACTATCATCAGAGACACTATCATCAGAGATAGGTTCCTCTACCGGTTCCTCTACCTCTGCAGGATCATCAATTATGACAGGCTCATCGGGCTCAACCGTTGAAACATCGGTATTGCCGCTTCCACAGGCAGTTATCGATAAAACCATACCGATTACCAGAAGCGAAGAAAGTAACTTTTTCATAAATACTCATCCTTTCATTTTTTGATGATTGATCGAACATTGATATTATATATGCTGATATGAAACAGGTCAATCATCATTTGTGCATATAAATAGGTTAAGAAATATGCGTTCGACTGCATGTGAAAATGGCTCAAAACTTGATTTAGAACCACCTTTGATGTAATATATTCGTCGTACAAAGTGTTATTTTTCAGGATTTTTTATCGCTATCCGAGCCTGACTTAAGGGGTATTTTTAATGAATAAAGGGCATAAGCATATAATTAGTGAAATAGTAAGGGGCAGCATTGCGGAAGAAATGGGTCTTGAGCCCGGTGATGCCATCATTTCCATAAACGGAAACGAGATAGAAGATATATTCGATTATCAGTATTATTCCATGGACAGTGAGCTTAACATCGTTGTCGAATCAAAGGATGGAGAAGAATGTCTGCTCGAGATCGAAAAAGATGAGGATGAGGAACTGGGGATCATTTTCGATAACGGCCTGATGGATAATTACCGATCATGCCATAACAAGTGTATATTCTGCTTTATCGATCAGAATCCCCCCGGAATGCGCGAAAGCCTGTATTTTAAAGATGATGATTCCAGGCTGAGCTTCCTGCAGGGCAATTACGTTACCCTCACAAATATGTCCGACCATGATGTGGACAGGATCATTAAGTATAATCTTTCACCAATCAATATTTCTTTCCACACCATGAATCCCGAGTTAAGGTGCAGGATGCTGAATAACCGCTTTGCCGGAGAAGCTCTTAAAAAGGTGGAGAGATTCTATGAAGCCGGCATCACAATGAACGGGCAGATAGTGCTTTGCCCCGGATGGAATGACGGAAAAGAGCTTGAATACTCTATAAATGAGCTTATGAAATATCTGCCTGTTCTGGAAAGCGTTTCGGTCGTACCGGTAGGTCTTACAAGATTTCGTGACGGCCTTGAAAAGCTCAGGGCCTTTACTCCGGAAGAATGCGGCGAAGTGATAGACATTATCGAAAAATATCAAAAGATCGCTCACGAAAGATCCGGTCTTCACTTTATACATGCAAGTGACGAATTTTATATTGTCGCAGGAAGGGATCTGCCCGAGAGCGGAAGATATGATGATTACAGACAGATCGACAACGGAGTTGGGAAGGCCAGATTCATTATTGATGACTTTAATGAGACCTTAGAAAGAGTAAGATCAAACCCCGAAATATGTGCAGCCATCAGGCCCAGAACCGTTTCAACCGTAACAGGAACCCTTACCACCGGTATGAATGAGGAGTTTGCCCGCAGGATCGAGGAAACTTTCCCCGGGGTAAAGGTCAATGTGTACACCATACTTAATGATTTTTACGGCCACGGTATAACTGTTACGGGCTTGCTTGTGGGTTCGGATATAATAAATCAGCTAAGAGGAAAAGAACTTGGTGAAAGGCTGTATCTTCCCGAAACTTGCTTAAGGAGCGGAAGCGACGAGTTCCTTGACGATGTGAGAGTGCCTGAGCTTGAAGATGCTTTACAATGCGGCGTAAGTATTGTAAAATCAAGCGGGCGGGATTTTGTTTTTTCGATGCTCGGAATAAGGGATTTATAACCCGTAAAAATGCTTATTTAGGATTTAATATATGTCAGACAGAAATAATAAACCAATAGTAGCCATCGTGGGCAGACCTAACGTCGGGAAATCGACGCTTTTTAACATGCTTGCGGGCGAAAAAATATCAATAGTTAAGGATACTCCGGGTATTACCAGAGACAGGATATATGCAGATGTTACCTGGCTCGACAGAGAGTTTACCCTGATAGATACCGGAGGAATAGAGCCCGACAGCAGCGATATCATACTTTCGCAGATGCGCAATCAGGCCCAGATAGCAATAGATACCGCAGATGTGATAATCTTTCTGGTGGACGTAAAGCAGGGACTTGTGGATTCCGATTCGAAAGTAGCCGATATGCTGAGACGTTCACAAAAGCCTGTGGTTCTTGTTGTAAATAAAGTGGATTCACCTGAAAAATACATGGCGGACGTTTACGAGTTCTATAATCTCGGGATCGGTGAACCTTTTGCGATATCATCCACAAATAAGCTCGGAATAGGTGATATGCTGGACGAAGTGATATCTCATTTTCCGGAAAGAGATAACACGGGAGAGGAAGAGGAACTTCCCAGGGTCGCGATCGTCGGAAAGCCTAATGTTGGAAAATCAAGTCTTATCAACAAATTCCTCGGAGAAGACAGGCTTATCGTATCGGATATAGCAGGCACCACCCGGGATGCGGTTGATACAAGAGTAAAATATAAAGAAAAAGAATATATATTTATAGATACTGCAGGCGTAAGGCGCAAGAATAAGATAAAAGAAGACCTCGAGCATTATATGATAGTTCGCACGGTGGGAGCTATCGAGCGCTCGGATGTGGTGGTACTTGTCATTGATGCGACAGAGGGCGTGACAGAGCAGGATGCCAAGATCGCAGGCATTGCACATGACAGAGGGAAGGCCGTGATCATAGCGGTAAATAAATGGGATGCCGTAGAAAAAGACGATAAGACCATTTACAGATTTACCGAAAAGGTACGCGACACCTTATCTTTCATGCAATATGCGGAGATCTTATTTATATCCGCATTGACGGGCCAGAGGCTTCCAAAGCTTTTTGAGACTATTGACGCGGTATATGAGAATCATGCGATGAGAGTCGGCACCGGCGTGCTCAACGAGATAATGTCCGAAGCGGTTGCAATGCAGCAGCCTCCGAATGACAAGGGTAAGATATTAAGGCTGTATTACATCACTCAGGTTGCGGTAAAGCCGCCGACATTCGTTATTTTTGTAAATGATAAGGAACTTATGCATTTCTCTTATACAAGATATATAGAGAATCAGATAAGAAAGACTTTTGGATTTGTGGGAACACCGCTTAAATTTATAATCAGGGAGCGTAAGGAAAATGATATACGCAGTTAGAGCATTTTCATTACTGATAGGTCTGGCTTTCGGATTATTCCAGACCGGCTATATTGTAGGTAAAGCAAACGGAGTGGATTTAAGGACTGTAGGGAGCGGCAATTCGGGTACGACAAATGCTGTAAGAGTACTTGGAACAAAACAGGGACTTCTGGTGCTTGCGGGTGATGCCGCCAAAACTCTGCTTGCAATGATGATAGTGTTTTTCACATTCGGAAGAATGTATCCGGAAATGAAGCTGCTTCTTTGCATGTATGCCGCACTGGGAGCCATTCTTTCACACGACTTTCCCTTCTATATGCACTTTAAAGGCGGTAAGGGTATTGCGTGTACAGCGGGTTATTGCTTAGCTCTTTGTTTCTTTAATCCATGGATCTTTATTGTAACTTTTTTTGTATTTCTTATTCCGTGGCTTATCACTCATTACGTTTCGCTGGGATCTCTCTGCGTATATGTCGCGCTGGTGTTTGAATTTGTTCTTTACGGACAGATGCAGTGGCCGGGATTTCAGTATGAACAACCTGTGCTTATAGAGATCTACGTAATTGAGTTTATCCTTGGAGCCCTTGCTTTTTTCCTTCACAGGAAAAATATAGTAAGGCTTGTAAAAGGTGTTGAGAGCAAGACTTACCTCAGAAAGAGCAAAAGAGACGAATATAATGCAATGAAAGCAGCCAAAGAGGCGGCTGAAAAAGCTGCCAATGAGGCAGGTGAAAGTTCTGTAAAATAAGAGAGGTAAAAAGTATATGGCCAATGTTACGATACTCGGAGGCGGAACCTGGGGCATAGCTCTGGCTCAGCTCCTTGATAAAAACGGCCACAATGTAAAAGTGTGGTCCGCGTTGGAAAAGGAAATAAAGGTTTTATCAGATACCCATACTCATCCGGGACTTCCGGGAGTAGTCCTTTCCGAAAAGATTACTTATACACTCGACGATAAAGAGGCTGTTACCGGCGCAGATCTGCTTGTGATGGCGGTAGCAAGTGCATTTACGAGAAGAACTGCTAAAAGACTTTCCTCTTATGTTGCAGAGGGACAGAAGATAGTTGCCGTTGCCAAAGGTATTGAAGAAGATACCCTTATGACCCAGGCGGATATTGTATCCGATGAGATCCCTCAGGCAGATGTGGCCGTACTTTCGGGCCCCTCACATGCCGAAGAAGTATCCAAGTTCATGCCCACTACAGTGGTAGTCGGATCGGAAAACAAAGAGACGGCTAAGTTCATACAGAATCTTTTCATGTGCGATGTATTCAGAGTATATACCAGCAGCGATGTGCTTGGTATTGAGCTTGGAAGCTCACTCAAAAACGTTATCGCACTTGCCGCAGGTATTTCGGACGGCCTCGGTTACGGAGATAACGCTAAAGCAGCCATAATTACCAGAGGAATTGCCGAAATGTCAAGGCTTGGAACCGCTATGGGCGGAAAGGCCGAGACTTTTGCCGGACTTACCGGTATCGGTGACCTTATCGTTACCTGTGACAGCATGCACTCCAGAAACAGGAGAGCCGGAATTCTCATCGGTCAGGGCAAAACCATGAAAGAAGCTGTTGACGAAGTTCAGCAGGTTGTTGAAGGCATCTATTCCGCGAAAGCAGCTCTCGCCCTTGCCCGGAAATATCAGATCCAGATGCCCATAGTTGAGCAGGTGAATAAGGTCCTTTTCGAAGATAAGAAAGCCCTTGATGCTTTTAACGATCTTATGAACCGTGAGCGCAAGGATGAAGTATAGATAATAGTCAGCACCATACGATGATAGCTTCCGTGAGCGCACCATGTAGTACCGCTGTGTGCGCGATATGATGCTCGAGCATCTTGCAAAGCAAGTGCGGGACTTGGAGCGAAGCGTAAAGCGAGAGGCGTGTGCGCGGCGGAACTATCATTGGATGGGGCGTAACTAAGATAAAACTAATTTGCAAAAGGTGATACAATGCAGGAATTTAACAGTACAAAAGATTACGTAGCAAGCGAAGAACTCATGGCGAGCGTTAATATTGCAATGGCGCTTGAAAAGCCACTTCTTATCAAGGGCGAGCCCGGAACGGGAAAAACACAGCTTGCGCAGGCCGTAGCATCTGCTTTAAATAAAAGGCTTATTATCTGGAATATCAAATCAACAACAAAAGCCCAGGATGGTCTTTATATCTACGACACCATTCAGAGACTCTATGACGGACAGTTCGGAGAGAGCGGAGTGGACGATATTTCGAGGTATATAAAGCTTGGAAAGCTTGGAGAAGCTTTTTCAAGCGAGGATCAGGTTATACTTCTTATAGACGAGATCGATAAAGCGGATCTGGAGTTTCCCAACGACCTTCTCTGGGAGCTTGATCAGATGGAGTTTTACATTAACGAGACAAAAGAGACCGTCAAGGCTAAGCACAGGCCAGTGGTGATAATCACCTCCAATGCCGAGAAGGAGCTTCCGGATGCTTTTTTAAGAAGATGTATTTTCCATTACATCGATTTCCCCGATAAGGAGCTGATGGCACAGATCGTAAAGGTTCATTACCCGGATGTGGAAGAAAACCTTCTTAACGCAGCTATGGACACTTTCTATGATATCAGGAATATTCATGATATACGTAAAAAGCCCAGCACGTCAGAGCTGATAGATTGGGTCAATGCTCTGCAGATTGGCGGTATCAGTGCGGATCAGATAAGAGCAAAGCTTCCCTTTGTGGGGGTTGTTGTTAAAAAGGATGAGGACCTTGAACTGGTAAGAAAGGGCGGACTCGTTTAGTGTTTCAAAACTTCTTTGAAAGCTTAAGAGCAAAGGGACTTCATGTAACCCTCGGAGAATTTCTTGACCTGCAGAATGCGCTTGATAAAGGGCTCTGCGGCAGTTCTCTTACGCAGTTTTATTACATATCAAGGATGATACTCGTAAAGTCCGAGACTGATTATGACAAATTTGACATGGCTTTTGAAGAGTGTTTTAAAGCAGCCGAGCATGAGACAGAAGTCGGTGCTCAGATGCTCAGATGGCTTGATAAATCCGAGATGCTGGAGCTTGCCCATGAGGAGGCAAGAAAACACCTCAATCAGACAGAGGACCTACAGATCGATAAGGATGATGTCGAAGAGAAGTTCAAGCAGCGATTAAAGGACCAGAATGAAGAGCATAACGGAGGTTCTTTCTGGATAGGCACAATGGGAAAGACTTCATTCGGAAATATGGGCGGAAATGTCGGAGGCGTGCGTGTCGGCGGACAGACGGGTTACCAGAGTGCGTTTTCTGTTGTCGGTGCCAGAAAGTACCGGGATTTTCGTGATGACAGGGTTATGGACAACAGGCAGTTCCAGCTTGCCTTCAGACGTCTTCGCCAGTTCTCGGCAAATCTGGATATCCCCGAATCCGAGCTCGATATTGACAGAACGATAGACAAAACTTGCAATCAGGGCGGTGTTTTGAATATCGTTATGAAAAAGCCGAGAAAAAATGCCGTTAAGCTGATGCTTCTCATGGACAGCGGCGGAACAATGATCCCCTACAGTTCGCTGCTGAACGATCTTTTTCAGGCAGTAAACAAATCGAATCATTATAAGGACGTTAAGTGCTATTATTTTCACAACTGTATATATAATCACCTCTATAAGACTCCGGAGTGCGAAAACGGTGACTGGGTTGAGACGGAGTGGCTTTTCAGAAATGCTGACAGCGATTATAAGGTGATAATAGTGGGTGATGCCGCTATGGCGCCTGAAGAGCTTTATTCCGACACAGGTAATTACCGCGGACCGAACGGTGGCCTTTCCGGATATGAGTGGTTAAAGCTGGTTAAGCGGCATTATAAAAAGGTTGTATGGTTGAATCCCAAGATGGCACCCGGTAAGGCTCCGTGGAGAGAAGCCGAAACCGCCTGCAAGGAACTGTTTCCTATGTATAAGCTTACTGTCGCGGGATTGAACAGAGCCATGTATGAACTGATGGCTCCGAAGAGATAGAGATAAAAAAGAGAGAATAGATTAGAGAAAAAAGAGAGCACCGGGAGAGATTAGCGGTTGCAGGCGTAGTCATGCGTAAGAAGTCTGACAGTATTGTATTTAAAATTGCTGTGATTTTTTTGATCTTTACTTTGCTGACAATGGGGTTTAGTACATTCAGCACATATTATAACCAGGTAAAGATCTATAAAGCACAATGCGAGGAAACCATCAGAAGCATCGGTGAATATCTGGCACTTCTCATAGAAGAACGTGGCGATGAATTCATGATATACCAGGAATATTACATGAATCATTTTGAGGAAGTGGATATTCCCTATGACTTTGATGAATACCTGACGGCTAAAAAAGCTTTTGATGAAGAATTTTCAGTGACTTATCCGGGAAAAACTTTAGGAGTGGATGTGGAATTTAAGGATATGCCGGATGAGCTTCAGAAGTTGTGGTTCATATATACTCATGAGTATTGGCTCCTTACTTTTGAAGACGCCCGGGAAGCTTTTGATATTCCTTACAGCTATTACCTTTACGTTAAAGAAGATGTCTTCAATGTTGTTTATCTGATAGACGGAGAAAGAACAGCCAAAGAGATTAACGGTGAGAACTATTTATATCTTGGCGATGAGTATTATGATGATCCCAATGTGTATGATTTTGAGTGGGACACCTGGTTTACCGGGAAAGCTCTGGAAGGATACCAGTTGTGGAACAATGCATGGGGACACACCTATGCTTATTACACTCCGCTGTATATAAACGGACATAAGCTTGGGCTGATAGGTACCGAGATAGACGTAGACAAAGTAAACAGAGTGATAGTAGCCAATACCATTAAACACAGCATAGGGCTTATGGGGGTACTTATCGTCTGTGAAGCGATCCTTTTGTGGGTGCTTAACAAGCTTTATTTCTCCAAGCTTAGAATACTTGAAAACAGGGTGGAGGCTTTCAGCAGGTCTAAGGATATCAAGATAGCCGAAGAGATAAAAGACAAAGTGAGGGGACATAATGAGATCGCCTCTCTTGCGAGCAAGACTTCCGATATGATGACGGAACTTGACGAGCATGTGCGGAACATACAGGATATCTCGTCGGAGAACGCCAGGATAAGCGCCGAGATAGGTATCGCTTCAAAGCTTCAGAAAGACATGCTCCCTAAAGTATTTCCGAACAGAAAAGAGATAGATCTATATGCTACCATGACTCCGGCAAAGGAGATCGGAGGAGATTTCTACGATTTCTTCTTTATCGATGATGATCATCTCGCACTTGTAATAGCTGATGTATCCGGAAAAGGCGTACCTGCCGCCATGTTCATGATAAAGTCGCTTACATCGTTGCGGCTTCACGCGATACCAGGCGTTAAACCGGGAAGGATCCTTGCAGGGGTAAACAAAGATCTGTCGGAAAACAATGAGCTTAATCTGTTTGTAACCCTATGGCTCGGAATCCTTAATATTAAGACCGGAGAATTGACCATGTCCAATGCTGGGCATGAATACCCGATGTATAAAAAAGCCGGAGGAAACTTTGAACAGATCAGAAATGAACATGATCCGGTAGTGGGTGTCCTCCCTGAAATGGCCTTTGCCAATAACAGTATAACACTTGATCCCGGCGATACTCTTTTCCTTTATACCGACGGTGTACCTGATACCAAGAATAACGAATCCTCAAGATTCGGCGTATCTGGGATGACGGATGCACTCGATTCATCGGATGCTGATACGCCAAAGGATTATGTGGAATTTGTGCTTAAAAAAGCGAATGAGTTTATGGACGGAGCGGATCAGTTTGACGATATTACCATGCTGTGTGTAAAATATAACGGAAATACCGATAATACAACAGAGCAATAAACATAATTACAAATATAATGATAGAGAGGTTTTTGAAATGCAGATTTTTGAAGAATTACAGGCCAGAGGACTTATAGCCCAGACCACAAACGAAGAAGAGATAAGAAAGCTTATCAACAACGGTGAAGCGACATTCTATATCGGATTTGACTGTACAGCCGATTCACTTACCGCCGGCCATTTTATGGCACTAACTCTTATGAAAAGACTGCAGATGGCAGGTAACAAGCCTATAGCACTTATCGGTGGCGGAACAACTATGATCGGAGATCCTTCAGGCAGGACCGATATGAGAAAGATGCTTACTAGAGAAGATATCGATCATAATGCAGAGTGTTTCAAGCGTCAGATGGAGAGATTTATCGACTTTTCCGACGGAAAAGCACTGATGGTAAACAATGCTGACTGGCTTATGAATCTTAATTACATAGAGCTGCTTCGCGAGGTCGGAGCATGTTTTTCCGTTAACAATATGCTTCGTGCGGAGTGCTACAAGCAGCGTATGGAAAAGGGTCTTTCATTCCTTGAATTTAACTACATGATCATGCAGTCCTACGATTTTTACTACATGTTCCAGAAATACAACTGCAATCTTGAATTCGGCGGTGATGATCAGTGGAGCAATATGCTTGGCGGTACAGAGCTTATAAGACGTAAGCTTGGCAAGGATGCACATGCTATGACCATTACTCTTCTTACCGATTCCCAGGGCAAGAAGATGGGTAAAACTGCCGGTAACGCAGTATGGCTTGATGCCAATAAGACCACTCCTTACGAGTTTTTCCAGTACTGGAGAAACGTATCCGATGAAGATGTGCTTAAATGTATACGTATGCTTACTTTCCTTCCCATTGAACAGATCGAAGAGATGGACAAGTGGGAGGGCAGCCAGCTTAATGAGGCTAAGACGATACTTGCAAGAGAACTCACCACTCTTGTACACGGTGAGGAGGAAGCCAAAAAGGCCGAGGCGGGTGCCCAGGCACTGTTCGGAGGCGCCGGAGCTCTTGAGGATGTACCTTCCGTTTCACTTAAAGATGAAGATTTCAGAGACGGAAAAGTTGATATTCTTCAGGTGCTTGTTTCAAGCGGCCTTTGCCCTTCAAGAAGCGATGCAAGACGTGCGGTTGAACAGGGCGGTGTGACTGTTAACGACGAGAAGGTAACAGATGTTAAGACTCTTTATGACAAGGATGCATTCTCAGGGGACGGAATGCTTGTAAAACGTGGAAAAAAGAGTTTTAAGAAGGTTGTATATTAATAGATTTCAAGGAGAATCGTATGGCAGAAAACATTGTATTGGAAAAGCTTGACAGAGTATTCGAGGCAGCCAGGGCAAAGACGGATTTTGAACCCAGAGTAGGCCTTGTGCTTGGTTCGGGTCTGGGAGATTTCGCCAAGGAGATCAATGTGGAGTATGAACTTCCCTACAGCGAGATCGACGGATTCCCGATATCTACCGTTCCGGGACATGACGGAAAGTTTATTTTCGGATATCTCGGGGGAGTGCCTGTAGTATGCATGAAAGGAAGAGTTCATTATTATGAGGGATATGATATCTCGGATGTAGTGCTTCCTATCAAGCTGATGATAAGAATGGGAATTAAAACTCTGTTTCTTACCAATGCGGCAGGAGGTCTCGGGGATGGATTTTCCGCCGGCGATCTGATGCTGATCACCGACCATATATCAGTATTTGTACCCAATCCTCTGATAGGCCCCAACGATGATTCGGCGGGCCCAAGATTTCCCGATATGTCTGAAGTATATGATAAGGGAATAAGGGATAAGATACTTAAGATATCATACGAGAATGATATTCCGCTTGAGAGCGGTGTTTACTGTCAGCTTACGGGACCTTCCTATGAAACACCCGCCGAGATCAGAATGCTTAAGGCAATGGGAGTAAGCGCTGTTGGTATGAGCACCGTAGTCGAAGCTATTGTAGCAAAACATTACGCGGTTAAGGTATGCGGCATTTCCTGCATCTGCAATCTTGCGGCCGGAATATCCAAGAATCCTCTTTCACATGAAGAAGTGCAGGCTGCAGCCGATGAAGCCGCTCCCAAGTTTACAAGGCTTGTTTCCGAAGTGATCAAAACAATGTAAGAGGTTCAGATTGAATAATCTTGATAATGATATTAAAGTAAAACTTGTTAAAGAGGCTCTTTCGTCGTCGGAAAGAGCCTATTCTCCATATTCGGATTATTGTGTAGGGGCTGCACTTCTTACAGCCTCCGGCAGGATTTATACCGGATGCAATATAGAGAATTCTTCTTACGGAGCCACCAACTGCGCTGAGAGAACAGCTATATTCAAGGCTGTGAGTGAAGGAGAGAAGGACTTTACGGCAATTGCGATCGCCGGTCACAAACGAGGTGAAAAGCCTGTAGAATATGCTTTCCCCTGCGGTATCTGCAGACAGGTCATGGCTGAATTCTGTAAAAAAGACTTCATTGTAATCGTAGCCGTATCCGATAAGGGTTTCAAAGAGTTCACTCTTGATGAGCTTCTTCCCGAGAGCTTCGGTTCCGATTGTATTGTATGAGATTATTGATAATTGCTTTTCTTTGGAGCATCTGAGATGAAATATATCTTTTTATCCGTTATACCGGTTTTGTTTGCGGCGCTTTATATCCGGGGAATCATCCTTGAGAGAAACAGGCGCCGCATGATTTATGATTCTTTTATCAAGGATTACGGCACAAAAAGGAAAAAAGAATACGCACACGGTAAAGCTCATCTCGACGGGATCCTGAGGAGGTCCAAAGTAAGGAACTCTGTGGATGAGATCACCTGGAGCGATCTTGATATGGATGCAGTATTTGAACGCATCGATCACACCAAGTCCGCTGCGGGTGAAGAGTATCTTTATTACCTCTTGCATGATACGGGTAATACCGGTAATGCGAAAGAGATCGATCGCTTAGCTGACAGTATCCAAAAAGACAGCTCCCTTATGGGTGATATTATGATGTCACTTTTCAGGCTGGGGTATGCGGGTGATTTATCACCTTTGGATCAGCTTGAGCTTCTTACCGATAAGAAAGGGAGGTTTCCTGCTGTTCATCTTATAGCAGATTTTCTGTATATTCCCGCAATAGTTTTGATCTTTATAGACAGTATCAGTCCGATGATTGGAGCCGGACTTGTTTTTGCGCTTCTTATTTTCAACATAATTTCATATTTCAGGATGAGAAGCGATATGGAAGATCTTTTATACACCCTGGGATTTGTTATAAGGCTTTCCTCCGAAGCGATCTTCTTAAACAATCGCTCATTTGATTTCTTAAAAGATGAAAACAGGCGAATTGAGGAATTAACGCCCTTTTTAAGATCTGTAAAATCCAAAGGAAAATATCTTTCCATATCGGGAAGAAGTGCAGGATCCTCGGGAAGCCCGGTGGATGTCTTACTGAATTATCTCAACATGATATTTCATATCGATCTGATACAGTATCAGCTCCTTATCGGTAAAATGAGCGGCAGAAAAGAAGACATAAAGTGGCTGTATTATCTTTTCGGCAAATTAGATGCCGCTATCAGTGTGGGTGATTTCAGAAAGTCCCTTGATTTTTATTGCAAGCCTTGTTTTAAGGTGTTTAACGCTTCCGAAAGGTCAAGCATAGGCTTGACTGTAAGGGAAGGTTATCATCCGCTGATCGAGAAGCATGTGGACAATTCCATAGATACATATAAAGGTATACTTCTTACAGGGTCCAACGCTTCGGGTAAATCGACATTTTTAAGGATGATAGCCGTAAATGCGATCCTGGCTCAGACTATTAATACAGCCTGTGCCAGGGAATATTCGGCACCGGTTTACGTGATATATTCTTCAATTGCCTTAAAAGACAACCTTCTCGGCGGAGAGAGTTATTTTATCGTTGAAATAAGATCTCTTAAAAGGATAATCGATGCTCTTGATCCCGATAAGCCGCTTTTATGCTTTGTGGATGAAGTGCTGAGGGGGACGAATACAGTTGAGAGGATCAGCGCATCGGGTGTGATCCTTGAATACCTTTCGGGGAAAAATGCATTATGCTTTGCTGCCACACATGACGGAGAGCTTGCGGATAAAATGGATGGAGTGTTTGAAAATTACCATTTCAGCGAGACCGTTTCGGAGGAGAATGTGAAATTTGATTATCTCTTAAAGCCGGGCAAAGCCCAGACGCGAAACGCGATCAAGCTTCTAAAGGTCTTCGGATATCCGGAATGCATTACCGAGGAAGCATCGATAGAGGCAGTTAAACTTGACTCAAAAGGATAAAAGATATATACTGAATCATGATGCAGGAGGAACAAAAATGGTAAATTTTGGATTATTTGTAAGTGAGTTTCTCAAATATTTTATTATGCTTCTGATCATTGTGGCTGTTGCCGCAGTAGGCTTTATTGTCGGAAGGATCATCAGAAAGAGCGTTGATAAAAAGAAAGCATCCGAAGAGTTAAATGAAAAAGGTGCAGGCGAGGATGCGTGACCTGTGCTTTCATAAAGTGTATTTTTATTTACACCTCTCTTGCATGCATTGAGGATTTATTCTTCAGCGCCTGCCTGGGAGGTTGTTTTTAATCATTCGGAGCGTTATGGCTAAACTGTTGGGACAGAAAACAAAACTTATATACATATTGCGGATACTCGAAAGGTTTACGGATGAAAACCATTCCATTACAACTGCGCAGATAATCGATAAGCTCAAAGAACTTGAGGTATCCGCCGACCGTAAAACACTGTATTCCGATATATCAACACTGAGGGAGCTTGGATACGATATCGAACAGGAACCTACGAGAACCGGCGGCGGATGGAGACTCATATCACGCGATTTTGAGCTGCCGGAGCTTAAGCTGCTGGTTGATGCGATACAGTCTTCGAAATTCATTACCGGAAAGAAATCCCGTGATCTTATTAAAAAGCTTGGTTCTCTTACAAGTAAATATGATGCGGCTAAATTAAACAGGCAGGTACATGTATCCGGAAGGATAAAATCCGAAAACGAATCGATTTTCTACATTGTGGACGAGATACAGAGCGCCATTCAGGAAAACCATCCCATTTTATTTACATACCTCGTATGGAATACAAGAAAAGAGCTTGTTTCAAAAGGGCGCGAGAAGCGTGTTATAAGCCCATGGGCGCTTATCTGGAAAGACGAAAACTATTATCTTGTCGGATATGATGACGAAGCTTCGCAGATAAAGCATTTTCGAGTGGATAAGATGTCAAATGTATCTATACTCCCGGATAAGAGAAAAGGCTCTAAAGAGTTTTCCAAGATAGATCTGACCACTTATTCAGATATGACGTTCGGCATGATGGGCGGTGAGACGGAAGCTGTGACATTTGAGTTTCCGGAGAGACTTGTCGGCGTTGTTATCGACAGATTCGGTAAAGATATAGCCATCTCAAAATGCTCTGAGGGAAGGTTCAGAGTAAGGACCAATGTGGTGGTGAGCGGACAACTGTATGGCTGGCTGTGCGGTCTCGGACCGGAATGCAGCATACATGCTCCCGATAATGTGAGAGATGATTATATCAAATGGCTCAGATCAATAATAAAACATCAAAGTAATTAAGAAAAGGTGTAAAAATGAACATTAGATTTGCAGACAGAATGAAAGATTATGAAGAAGGGATCTTTCAGGTACTTAACGAAAAAAAGCTTGAAAGGGAAAAAGCCGGAAAAAGAGTGTTTAACTTTTCGGTGGGAACCCCCGATTTCAAACCGCCGCAGCATATAGTGGACGCCTTTTGCGAAGCCGCTAAGATCCCGGAGAACTACAAATATTCTCTCAGAGATATTCCCGAGCTGATAAAGGCTGTGGAAGAAAGATACAGCAAAAGATACGGTGTAGAGCTTAATGATGATGAGATAATGAGTGTATACGGCTCACAGGAGGGCATCACTCATATAGCCTTTGCTATAGTCAATCCCGGGGATGTGGTGCTTGTGCCCGATCCCGGTTATCCTATCTTTTCAATAGGGCCTTCCCTTGCAGGGGCTAAAATAGTTCCCTACAGGCTTTACGAGGAGAAAGGCTATCTCCCGGATCTTAATGAGATAGCCGTGAAACATGGAAAGAATGCACCTGCCGCAGACAGAGCAAAGGCAATAATTGTGTCTTATCCTTTAAATCCCGTATGTAAATGTGCTCCCGATTCTTTCTATGAGGAGCTTATAAAGTGGGCAAAGGAAAATGAGATCTTTATCATTCATGACAATGCATATTCGGATATAGTTTACGACGGAAAGAAAGGAAGATCCATTCTTTCTTACGAAGGAGCCAAAGAGTGCTGCGTTGAGTTTTACTCTCTTTCCAAATCCTTTAATTACACCGGAGCCAGAATGAGCTTTGTTGTGGGAAATAAAGATTTTGTGGCGGTGTTTAAGAGGTTCAGATCACAGATAGATTACGGGATCTTTCTTCCTGTTCAGTACGGTGCCATCGCGGCTCTTACCGGCGATGACAAGTGCGTGCTGGATCAGTGCAAAGAGTATGAAGAAAGAAGAAATGCACTCTGTGACGGGTTAACCGAGATAGGTTGGAATTTTGAGAGAAGCCAGGGCACAATGTTTGCATGGACAGCCATCCCCTCAAAATACGGAGATGATGATGTTGCCTTTGTTAT
>JAEEGL014474564.1_pt1 | contig 16248 bp, 15 predicted proteins | sample 9134231 | NCBI WGS metagenome assembly JAEEGL01 (sample SAMN16246548, study PRJNA631951) | gut metagenome | biome: gut microbiome; feature: rumen; material: fiber-attached | host: Bos | place: Iran: Karaj | collected 2018-10
ATTACGCCTTGTCCAAAACAAAGGGATTCCAAAGGGTTCACAACCCTTTGGTCAGGTCAAGGGCTGACAGCCCTTGTGGGGTGTGGGGCAAAGCCCCGCATTCGGCAGGCGCTCCGCAAGGGTGAATTCCGAAAACAATCCAGTGAATTGTTTTCGGAAGAGGGACGCCCTGCAAGTGAGGGCGTCCCTTATCGGGCGGATATTATCTGCAACTACATGGAACGCCGAGGGCTGCGTTTCCTACAAACATAAATTATGATTTACAACAGTAAAGGATAATTATGGATAAATATTTGAAAACACTTGAACTGGACAAAATACTTGAAATGCTTGCGGAGCTCACCTCCAACGAAGAAACACGCCGCATGGCACTGGCGGTACGTCCCGATAACGACCTTGAAAGAGTACGCTATGAATGTCTCAAGACTTCGCAGGCGCTGTCTCTGTCGGTGCAGTTCGGAACACCGCCTTTCAGCAATTTCAAGGACATCAGCTCCGTTGCTGCAAGGGCGAGATCGGGAGCTGTCATATCGCTCAGCGATCTGCTTGATATTGCTGCTATGCTCAAACAGATAAAGGCTCTCTCAGACTGGTACGCCCACTGTGAGAACGTGGAAACGGAACTCAGCTACCTCTTTTCAAGATTGCAGCCCAACGACTGGCTGCTGGAAAAGCTGGAACGCTCAATTATCTCCGAGAACGAGATATCCGACGCGGCAAGTCCTGAGCTTGCGGCTATACGCCGTAAGATAAACCGTGCGGGAATGCAGCTCCGCGAAACTCTTGACAAGATGATAAAGAACAAGACCACTCAGCAGTACTTGCAGGAAAGCAATGTCACTATCCGTGACGGACGTTTCGTTTTGCCCGTAAAATCTGAGTACCGCGGACAGGTCAGCGGTCTTATACACGATACCTCCGCCACAGGTCAGACTATATTCATAGAGCCTATGGCGATAGTTGAAGTCAATAACGATATCCGTCTCCTCGAAGCAAAGGAGCAGGAGGAGATTGAGCGCATAATACATCAGCTCTGCCGTGACTGCGGTGAGTATGCGGATATACTTGCAGAGAACTACAAGGTCTGCACAGAGCTGAATCTTTACTTTGCAAAGTCCAACCTCGCAGCAAAGCTGCGCTGCTCGCTGCCAGAGATAACCGACGACGGTAAGATGCACCTGAAAAAAGCCCGCCACCCCCTTATTGACAGGAACAAGGCTGTTCCGGTGGAGATAAGTCTCGGCGAGGATTATCAGGCACTGATAATTACCGGACCAAATACGGGCGGTAAGACGGTAACGCTGAAAACAGCGGGACTTCTTGCGGCTATGACAATGTGCGGACTTCTCATACCCGTTGCCGACGGAAGCAGTATATCCGTATACGACCATATCCTCGCGGATATCGGCGACAGTCAGAGCATAGAGCAGAACCTTTCCACATTCTCGTCCCATACAAATAAGGTAATAGAGATACTTAAGACAGCCGACGAGCAGTCCCTTGTCCTTCTTGATGAGCTGGGCTCGGGAACAGACCCTGTCGAGGGAGCGGCTCTTGCAATATCAATAATCCGCAGACTCATGGAGAGCGGCGCAAAGGTAATGGTAACTACTCATTATCAGGAGCTTAAGGTGTTTGCTATCGACAGCGACGGTGTTGAGAACGCTTCATGCGAGTTCGATATAGAGACACTCCGCCCCACGTATAAACTTATAGTTGGCTCGCCCGGAAAGTCAAACGCATTTGCCATATCCGAGAGTCTCGGTATGCCGTCGGATATCATAAACGACGCAAAAATGCGCGTAAGCGAGGCGAATACCCGCCTTGAAAAGGTCATCGGCAAGCTTGAAGCCGCCCGTGTGGAGCTGGAAAAGCAGAAAGATGAGATAACACGCCTGCGTATACAGACTGCCGAGCATGAGGAGACTATCCGTAAGGAGCGTGAGCAGCTCGAGGCGTCAAAGGCTGAGGAGCTTGAAAAGGCAAGGCTCCGCGCCATGACAATTATCGAGCAGACAAAGGCAGAGTCCAACGAGCTTCTTGACGAGCTCGAGAAGCTGCGCAGAGAAAAGGACAGGAAGGATTTCAGTTCCAATGTTTCGGGCATGAAGTCTAAGACGAAGCAGAGCTTCAACAAGATGTACGACACGGCAAATCCCGTAGACAAGCGGGATCCCAACGAGGGCTATGTGCTGCCGAGAAAGCTTCGCAGGGGCGATACGGTCTATGTTGTGGATCTGCAGCGCAAGGGCATAATTTCCGGAGAGCCCGACGGCAGCGATTTCGTATACGTGCAGATGGGCGTCATGAAGACAAAGATGAATATATCCCGCCTGCGCCTTGAGGAGCCCGAGAAGATCACAGTGGGAAACAAGTCAATACGTCCCGGCAGGAAGATGAACAAGGTGGGCGTAAAGGCTGAGCGCAGGGGAAAAATGGAGCTGGATATACGCGGCTGCCCCTGCGATGACGGAGTTTATCAGCTTGACGCATTCATAGATCAGGCGGTAATGTCCAATATCTCCACTATAACCATAATCCACGGCAAGGGCACCGGACTGCTGAGACAGGCGGTTCACAGGCGTCTTAAGTCTCACCCGTCGGTAAAGACGTTCAGACTCGGACTTTTCGGCGAGGGCGAGGACGGAGTTACTGTAGCGGAGCTGAAATAAACAATAACTGGTCGGGGACGATTACGCATACGTCTTTCAGTCCCCGAACGTCATTAACAATAAATGCATATCAGAAGGGGGCACGGGATTGAACAGACTTATTGACAAATTTGCCGTACTTACCATATGTATGATGAGCCTTTTCATGTCGGACAGCTTTTCTGAGCCTGTTATCATTTCGCTCCTGACAGTAGCCTTTTCGGCAGCGGCTCAGCTTCTTACAGGCACTGTATGGGCGTATGCGCTTATCGCGGGCTGCTCGCTCCTGTGCGGAGCTTTCCCGCTGTTCTTCTGCACGGTCCCTGTAATGCTCTACGACGCCCTGTGGGAGAAGAAATGGTGGCTGGTACTTCCCGCTGCCGCTGTCATGCTAAGACTGGATTCACTCACTATCGGGCAGATAATGATAACCGCTGCCGCCATAGCGGTAACGATAATAGTCTACAACCGTATATCAGGACTTGAAAAGACCGTGGAAAAGCTTACACTGCTCCGTGACGAGGTGGCAGGCAAGAACAGGCAGCTTTCCGAGCAGAACATAAGGCTTGCACAGGCTCAGGACAACGAGATACACCTTGCAACTCTGAAAGAGCGGAACCGTATCGCCCGTGAGATACATGACAATGTGGGGCATATGCTGACACGTTCCCTTTTGCAGTCGGGAGCTCTTATAGTCATAAACAAGGACGAGCAGCTCCGCGAGCCGCTGGAGAGCCTGCGCTCAACTCTTGACAGCGCAATGACCAGCATACGCGAGAGCGTTCACGACCTGCACGATGACTCGATAGACCTGAAAAAGGTGATAGAGGACAGCATAAGCTCGGTGGACAGCAGATTCACTGTTACTCTCGACTGCGACATCAGTGAAAATATGGCAGGCAATATCAAGCTATGCATCATAGGCGTGGTCAAGGAGGGGCTCTCCAATGCAGTGAAGCATTCCAAAGGTGACATGATAAATATTGTTATACGTGAACATCCTGCGTTCTGTCAGTTAATGCTGGAGGACAACGGAAGCTGCTCGGAGATAAGGGAGAGCGGCATAGGGCTCAAGAATATGCGCGACCGCGCTGCCGCACTGGGTGGCAGGATAAGCTTTACGCCGTCGCCCGAGGGCTTTAAGATATTCATGTCTGTGCCGAAATAAAGGAGTACATATGAACATTATAGTTATTGACGATGACAAGCTGGTAGCCTTGTCGCTGAAGACCATACTGGAAAGTACGGGAAAGGTGAAAGTCGCCGCAATGGGTGAGAACGGACAGCAGGCGATAGAACTTTATGAAAGCTGCCGCCCCGACGTTATCCTTATGGATATCCGCATGGACGGCATGACGGGCATAGAAGCAGGGGAAACTATCCTGAAAAAATTCCCCGACGCACGTATACTGTATCTGACCACATTTTCCGACGACGAGTATATAGTCAAGGCTCTGAATATGGGAGCAAAGGGGTATATTCTCAAGCAGGACTTCGACGGCATAGCTCCCGCACTTGAGGCGGTGATGCGCGGTCAGAGCGTATTCGGCGAGAAGATAATAACCAAGCTCCCCGAGCTTATGGTGCCAAAGGAGGATTTCGACTTTGCCGCTCACGGCATAAGCGATAAGGAGCGCGAGGTAATGGAGCTTGTGGCAAAGGGACTCAGCAATAAGGAGATATCGGGACAGCTCTTCCTGAGCGAGGGGACTGTCAGGAACTATATCAGCAGTCTGCTGGATAAACTTGTCCTCCGCGACAGGACTCAGCTGGCAGTATACTATTATACCGAAGTTAAAGGCAATTCATAATGCAATGATTTGAATTGTTTACTTGATAAAATGGATATTTATTAACTGTTTTATCTGCTCAAATTTGTATTATCTGCTTGACATAAGCGGGAATTTGTGGCATAATTAGAGTGTATAGCTATGGTATACTCGTGAGGAAGCTCCGCTGAAACGGAGCAATAAAAAATGAGAGGAGAGTTTTACTATGCTAAAAAAAATGACAGGCGGTATCGTCTCCGCCGTGCTGCTGGCTTCTTCGACTGTTTCGGCTATGCCCGCAGACGTGATGACAACAGCAAACGCTGCCGACGGCAAGTTCAACTATGTTGACGCACTTGACAAGTCGCTGTTCTTCTATGAGGCACAGCAGGCAGGTCCCCTTCCCGAGTGGAACAGAGTGGAGTGGAAGGCTGATTCCGCTATGCACGACCCTGTACTCGGCGGCTGGTACGACGCGGGAGACCACGTAAAGTTCAATCTCCCTATGTCATATTCGGCTTCAATGCTGGCATGGGGACTGTATCAGTATCCCGACGGACTTGCAAAGGCAGGCCTAAAGGATACTTACGTAAACAACCTTACATTCGTGCTTGATTATCTTGCAGAGTGCGATAAGGGCACTGAGGTCATATATCAGGTAGGTATAGGTAAGGATGACCACACATGGTGGGGCCCTGTTGAGCTTCTGGAATACGGAATGGAGGACAACTCACATTCTATCGCTGAATGCCGTGCAGCGCTGAAGTCCTCAAAGGGATGTTCCGCTGTATTCGGTGAAATGGCAGCTGCTCTGGCAGCAGGCTCGGCAGCTCTCGACGGAAGCATCGACGCTTCAAAGAAGGCTGACTACTTAAAGCATGCGGAGAATATCTACAAGATAGCAAAGACATCTCCAAGTGATGACGTTTACAATAAGAGCGACGCGCAGGGATTCTATCAGTCAAGCCACTTCTATGATGAGCTTTTCTATGCAGCTAACTGGCTGTATATCGCAACTAAGGACGATGCTTACCTTGCAGACGCAAAGAGCTTCATGCCTAACCTTTCAAAAATGCTTGGCGAGGGAGATACTCTTGCTTACGGCTGGTCGCACTGCTGGGACGACAATATGCAGGGCGCTATGCTGCTCTATGCTATAAATACAAATGATTCCAGTGCAATCGCACACGTTAAGAAGCACTGTGACCGCTGGGTTAAGGGCGATGAAGCAACGATCATCAGCGGCGGACTTCGCTGGCTCAGCAACTGGGGTTGTCTGAGATATGCAAATACAGCTGCTTTCATTGCAACTGTTGCAAGTGACACTGTCCTCAAGTCAGAGGCTGACGCATATACGGAATTTGCTGAGACACAGGTAAACTATGCTCTCGGTGACAACCCGCTGAAGCAGAGCTATGTAGTAGGCTTCGGCGACAAGTATCCTCAGAATCCTCACCACCGTACAGCTCACGGCTCATGGAAGAACGATCTTCAGATACCTGATAGAACAAGACATATACTCTATGGTGCTCTCGTCGGAGGTCCTGCACAGAACGGTTCTTACAGTGATGACCGTCAGGATTTTATCTACAACGAGGTAGCTACCGACTATAACGCAGGCTTCACAGCAATGCTCTGTAAGATGGTAGACAAGTACGGCGGCACAAAGGATCCTAACTTCCCGGAGCCCGAGACACACGACGGACCCGAGTTCTACGTTGAGGTACTCTCAAAGGGCGGCGATTCCAGCGGTCAGACTATCAGCTTCAAGGTGACCAATCACTCCGCATGGCCTGCAAGAGTTCAGGACAATATCTCATTCAGATACTTCATGGATCTCAGCGAGGTAAAGGCACAGGGCAAGAACCCCGAGGATCTTGTTATCCGCTGCGACCGCGACCAGTCTGCAATGTATTCCGCAAAGGGCTATAAGACAGCCGAGATATCCAAGCCTATCCAGTACAGCGGCGATATCTACTATATCGAGGTAAATCTCCCCGACGGACGTGTTGTTCTTCCTATTTCAGAAGGACAGCAGCAGTGCGAGATACTTCTTGCTATCGTAATGCCCGATTACGGCAGCGGCTGGGATTCATCAAATGACTTCTCGGCAAAGGGCGTAGGCAAGAGCGCTAATGCAGCCGACGGCACTGCAAATGGTGTTATCACTCCTTATGTACCTGTTTACGTTGACGGCAAGCTTTACTACGGCGAAGAGCCCGACGGTACAAAGGCTGACGGTCTCGGCGGTACAGGCAGTGACAGACCGAAGACACCGACTACTACACAGCCTAAGGTAGAGACAACTACAACTACAGCTCCCGAGACTGTAACAACTACAACTACAACAACTACAGCTCCCGAGACAACTTCGACTACAACCACCGAGACAACTACAAGGCCTGTTGTATCGGCTACAACAACTACAAAGCCCAATGACGGTCAGAACGGCTACGGTACAGGTCTTGTACCTGTTTTACACCAGCCCGAATACGGCGATTCAAACTGCGACGGCTATATCGATATGGCAGACGCTGTACTTATCATGCAGGCTCTTGCAAATCCGAACAAGTACGGTATCAAGGGTTCAGACAGCAAGCGCATCACAGCTTGGGGCGCAGAAAACGCTGACGTTGATAAAAGCAGCGAGGGACTTACATCGAATGATGCACTTAAAATTCAGCTTTATCTGCTTCACAAGATAGACAGTCTCAAGCCTGAAAATTAATAACCAAACCGAAAAAGCTCCCCGATATTCCGGGGAGCTGCTTTTATATATGCAAGTGAGAAACAATAAATAGTTCTCACTCACTATCACGGTTTAAATTACTAAAGTATATTGCGTGAGGATATAGGTAAGAAAGTGAGAAAGTAATTATGACAAATTACTGAAAAGGTCTTGACAAATATATCGAGGTGTGATATACTTGTATCACAGTAAGATATATCGAACTGTGATGTATCAAGCCTTGATACATCAAACCATGATATAAGGAGTGTTGAGGATGAACGAAAGACTTAAACGAGTCTATATCCCCATGTCGGAAACTGCCTTTTACATACTCTTTTGTCTCCGCGAGGAAATGCACGGGTACAGCATCACGCAGAAGGTAAAGGCTATGACCGACGGGGAAGTGGTGATAACTCCGGGAACTATGTACGGAAGCTTATCGAAAATGGAAAAGGACGGTCTGATAAGATTTGTCCGCGAAGAAGACAAGCGAAAGCTTTATGTCATCACCGAAACAGGCGAGGAGATACTTGAAATAGAAATTGCGCGTATCAAGCGCTTGTACCGAAATGTAGGAGGTTACTGATATGAGTGACAATGCAAGATTAACTACACATAAAATATTTCTTCTTCCTGATTACGAAAAAGAAGGAGAGTACCTTACGAAAATGCACAGTGTGGGCTGGAAGCTTGAAAAAGTCTGCGCCTTTTCCCAGCACTTTGTAAAATGCGAGCCCGAAAACGTCATTTATAAGCTGGATTATGTTTCAAATAGGGCTGATTATCCCGAGTATATCAAAATGTATGCGGATTACGGCTGGGAGCACTGCGGCAGGGTTGCGGGATTTGACTATTTCCGCAGGAGCGCAGATGGAATTTCCGAAAAGGAAATGGATATATTCAGCGATCCGCAGTCAAAGCTCGCTATGATGAAAAGAGTGATAATTACAAGAATGACTCCGCTGCTCATTATATTCTTCCTGATGATAATACCGAATCTCTTTTTGTTTGTGATGAATTATCCCAGATTCGGACCGGCGGGGTTGTTAATTGCACTGGTATATTTAATCCTGTTTGTTGAATATATTTCGATTTTTATCTACTGCATAAGAGGATTTATCAAGCTCAGGAACAAATATAAAGAATAGCAAAAAAGCTCCGAAGCGCAATGCCTCGGAGCTTTTGTGTCATATTCAGATACCGCAATCTTCGTATTCCTTCCACTTTTCGTAGTATACCTTATTGCTGTGACTGCGAAACAGAATGTATGCTGCGGATGTTATCAAAAGGAATATCGCGCCCAGTATCGGCAGCGACTCCCTGAACATTTTCTTTTCGGGACAGATATTTTTGTTTTTGCGGCTCATTATTGAAATTCCTTTGCTGTGTTTACTTTGTGCCGTTAGCTCCGCCGTTCATCTCAGCAAGAAGTCTCTGGAGCTCTGCGTCTACCTTGGCCTCGGACTCCAGGTCTCTGAAGGTATTCTTCAGATCGTCGCCTGTGCCGCCTGTGAGAGCGTCGCCTGCGATCTCTGTGAATGCAGCAGCTTCTGCTTCCTTGCGGACTACCTTCTCTTCCATTCTCTGAAACTTGTCGAATGAAGAATTGGGATCGAAGCTTCCTGCAGCCTTTGCAAGGCTCTTCTGCGTATCTGCCATCTGTGAACGTGCGATAAGCATTGCCTGACGGCTCTTTGCCTCTTCAAGCTTTGACTTGAGCACCTCTACCTGATCGCCGATAGCGTCTGCCTGTGCGGAGATAGAGTCGTACATTTCCTTATAGTTTGCAAGATCCTCGTCAGCCTTGACCTTTCTTGCGAGAGCCTGCTTGGCAAGGTCCTGATTGCCCTTTGCGAGAGCTGCCTTTGCCTTTAATTCCCAGTCAGCCGATACTTTCTGAGCGTCGAGGTACTTCTTCTCGGCGAGGCGCTCGCTTGCCTTAGCCTTGCCGTAGTTCTGAGTAGCCTTTGAGAGCTCTGTCTGCATATCGATGATGATCTGCTTGACCATCTTCTCGGGATCCTCGGCTCTGTCGATAAGATCGTTTACGTTTGCCTTGAGAAGGTCTGATAATCTCTGAAATACACCCATTTTTATAATCCTCCTGTTTCATGTAAAAAATGTTTCATAGGCACACCCCTTGTGCCACAAGAACATTATATGTTATTGTGCATATGTTGTCAAGGAAAACGCTGCCGATTTCATCTGATTTTCATTTAACATACAGATTTATGAACACATTATTACATATTTATTCCTCGTTTTTTACCTTTCCGTTAACAGATATGCCCGGTTGTTGAAAACCGAGTCTGCGGGAAAAGATATTTCCGAGCTGTTTGGGAGACCGAGTGATTTTTCCGCTGAATCTTTTATTTATCCGGCAGGAAATGATCCCCTGACTTCTATTTTAACCTGAAAGAAATGATTTGTCAATATATTTTTGTGAAAAATAACATTCAGAGCTGCCAATGCCGTAATTGTATGGAAAATTATTTTATGACACAATTAAATATGGTGCAAGTATTGACAAAAATAGCAAAATGTGATAAAATATAGTTCATTGCAAAAGAAGCTTCGGTTTCAGAGCAAGACTATTGACCACTCCTTTCGGAGTTGAGGCCATACGGACAGCCGGGTCAAATGCCGAACGCCGATATACCGGCTGGCAACTTCTGTTGCCTTATTGATTCGACTGTGCGTCGATAAAGTTTTTATAAGTTCTCATCAGCTTGTGAAAGGTCAATAAGAGTAGTAAAAGGTAGTACTTGCTTATATAGACTCTGTACCGTTAATGAAGTTTCTGTTCTATACAGGTATATTTCATGCACACATTGGCTGATAAGGTCTTTTGTGTGCATTTTTTATTATAAAGGTGTGTTTATTATGGAGAATAAGCTGAAACTCTACGGGTTCAATAATCTTACGAAGTCTCTGAGCTTCAACATATATGATGTCTGTTATGCAAAGACTGCACGCTCTCAGCAGGAGTATATCGCCTATGTTGACGAACAGTACAACTCCGAGCGTATAACCGATATAATGACCCATGTTACAGAGATGATAGGTGCGCAGGTGCTGAGCGTATCCCGTCAGGACTATGACCCTCAGGGAGCGTCCGCGACCTTTCTTATCGCTGACGATACAATGATACCTGCGGGGGGCAGCGAGACAGTGGCTCACCTCGACAAGAGCCATGTTACCGTCCATACCTATCCCGAATTTCATCCCGATACCAGTATAGCTACATTCCGCGTGGACATCGACGTTGCCACCTGTGGCAAGATAACGCCGCTGACTGCCCTCGATTACCTTATCGGGAGCTTTGATTCGGATATAATCACCATGGACTACAGGGTAAGGGGCTTTACCCGAAACCTTGACGGCGAAAAGCTCTTCATAGACCATGATATCACATCGATACAGAACTATATCGACGAAAAGATACTTGATAAATACGATGTTGTGGATATAAATGTTTACCAGGCAAATATGTTCCACACCAAAATGCTCATAAAAGAGCTCGACTTGCAGAATTACCTGTTCAATACAGATGTTAACGAGCTCCCGCCGAGACGCCGTCTTGAGATAACCAATGCGCTTCAGCGGGAGATGATAGAAATTTTCAGCGGAAGGAACGTGTTTGGCAATGGCTGAGCTTTCCCAGACGAATGCGCCTATTTATGAAGCGCTGAGAAAATTCCGCCGCATGAGGATAGTGCCATTTGATGTTCCCGGGCACAAGCGCGGCAGAGGAAACATGGAGCTTACCGAGTTCCTCGGCGAGGACTGCATGAACGTTGACGTCAACTCCATGAAGCCCCTCGACAATCTCTGTCACCCCGTTTCCGTCATCAAGGATGCGGAGGCGCTGGCAGCGGAGGCTTTCGGAGCTGCAAATGCCTTTTTTATGGTGGGAGGAACTACCTCAGCGGTGCAGAGCATGATAATGTACGCCTGCAAGGAGGGCGACAAGATAATCATGCCCAGAAATGTCCACAGGAGCGCTATAAACGCTCTTATACTCACTGGTGCGGTGCCCGTTTATGTTAATCCCGACGTCAATACCAAGCTCGGTATAGCTCTCGGTATGTCGGTGGCTCAGGTGGAGCAGGCTATAAACGAGAACCCCGACGCCAGGGCGATCATGGTAAATAATCCCACTTACTATGGCATATGCTCGGATCTGAAGAGAATAACGGAGCTTGCTCATGCTCACGGGATGATGGTTCTCGTTGACGAGGCCCACGGTACCCATTTCTACTTCGGGGAGAACTTTCCGCTTACCGCTATGGCGGCAGGTGCAGACTGTGCGTCCGTAAGCATGCATAAGTCGGGAGGAAGCCTCACCCAGAGCTCATTCCTGCTCCTCGGCAGAAATGTCAACGCAGACTATATGCGTCAGGTGATAAACCTTACGCAGACCACCAGTGCTTCATATCTGCTGCTGTCAAGTCTTGATATATCGAGAAAAAGACTTGCTCTCGGCGGCAGGGAGATATTCGCACAGACCGTGGAAATGGCTGAGTACGCACGCTCCGAGATAAACGGGATAGGGGGCTACTACGCTTATTCAAAGGAGCTTATCAATGGTGACAGTATATACGATTTCGACGTTTCAAAGCTGAGTATATATACTCTGCCTATCGGACTTGCGGGTATCGAGGTGTACGACCTCCTCCGCGACGAGTACGATATACAGATAGAATTCGGCGATATAGGAAATGTTCTCGCTTACATCTCCGTTGGCGACAGAAAAAGAGATATAGAACGCCTTATCAGCGCTCTTGCAGAGATAAAGAGGCGCTTCGGCAGAGACGGTGCGGATATGCTCACTCAGGAATATATCAGTCCCGTGGTGTCGGAAACTCCGAGAAAGGCTTTCTATGCGGCAAAACGCTCACTGCCCCTTGATGAAGCGGCAGGAGAGGTGTGCAGCGAATTCGTTATGTGCTATCCTCCGGGTATACCGATACTTGCTCCCGGAGAGCTTATAACTCCTGAGATAATAGAGTATATAAAATATGCCAAGGAAAAGGGCTGTCAGATGACAGGCACGGAGGATATCAACATCGAGAGGCTTAACGTCCTCGATCTTTGACCTGATTATAAAGCGCCGCCTGCGTTTTATAATATAATTTTATTTAGAAAGGGAAAAACGGATATGAAAAAAGTAGGAATCTATATGACGCTCCTTATGGGAGTCACACTAAGCTTTTGCTTGTCGCTGACGGGCATTCTTACATCAGGGGAGGGCTTTCAGCTCAAGTCGTTTCTTATAAGCTTTGCCGCAAGCACTCTTATAAGCATTATCATAGGCCTTGTCGTTCCCATGAGAAAGCTTGAGGGCGCAGCTATCAAGGCTATTGACATCGAGGAGCACAGCATGCCCGCAAAAATCGTTTCAGCACTTATTTCAGATCTTATTTACACACCCTTTATCACACTTGCAATGATAGCACTTGCACGCAAAATGGCAATGAAGATGAGCAACGGACGCGCTCAGCTCCCGCCATTTGACCTTATGTACCTTAAATCGTTTGCTATCAGCTTTGTCGTTGCATTCGTTATAATAATGATAGTTACACCTGTATATCTTAAGCTTTCCATGAAGCTTGCAGGCGTAAATCCCCCTGCAGCAGGAGGACCTCCTGCTGATAAAAAATGATCTGCGCATAAGCGCAAAAGTTGAGAATTGAGAGTTGTGATATCGCCTGCGGCTGTATTATTCAGATAATGTGAGCAAAGCGAACACATTAACTCTGAGCTCTTCACTCTCAGCTTTAAACCTGATAACCATTCTGCAAAACAAAATGGTTATCATTCAACGGAGGTATTGTATGGAATTATGGTTTACGGAGAGACATACTCCGAACGTTAATTTTTCAATAAAGGTCGATCATCAGATCTACAGCGGCAGCAGCGAGTTCCAGCGTATCGACGTTTTCGACTCAAAGGAGTTCGGCCGCTTCCTTACTCTTGACGGCTATATGATGCTGACCGAAAAGGACGAGTTTATCTATCACGAGATGATAACCCATGTTCCTATGGCAGTTCACCCGAATCCGAAGAATATCCTCGTTATCGGCGCAGGCGACGGCGGCGTTGTTCGAGAGCTTACCCGCTATGCCTCAGTCGAGAGCATAGATCTCGTTGAGATAGACGAGCTGGTGGTGGAGGTCTGCAAGAAGTATCTGCCAACTACCGCCTGCCGCTTCGACGACCCGAGAGTTCATGTGTACTATGAGGACGGCGTTAAGTTCATACGCCGCTGTACAGATCAGTATGACGTTATCATCGTTGACTCTACCGACCCCTTCGGACCGGGAGAGGGACTATTCACAAAGGAGTTCTACGGCAGCTGCTTCAAGGCACTGCGGGATGACGGTATCATGGTAAACCAGCATGAGAGCCCGTTCTACGACGAGGACGCGGCAGCTATGCAGCGCTCACACAAAAGGATAGTTGAGAGCTTCCCTATAAGCAAGGTTTATCAGGCACATATCCCCACATATCCTTCGGGACACTGGCTTTTCGGCTTTGCTTCCAAGAAATATCACCCGACCAACGATTATAACGGCACCAGATGGAGCATGCTCGGCATAAAGACACGCTACTACAACCCGAGACTTCACACCGGCTCGTTTGCCCTGCCATGCTATGTAGAGGAGCTTCTCAGAGATGTTGAATAAGAATATACAGACATTTATAGCCTGCGACAGCGAATATGAGGACGCAGGGATAGTTCTCTTCGGAGCAGGCTTTGACGGTACCACAAGTTTTCGCCCCGGAACGAGGTTCGGTCCGTCGGCGATAAGAAATGAAAGCTTCGGTATAGAGACCTACAGTCCGTATCAGAATAAGGACATGACTGACTACAGCTATTTTGACAGCGGAGACCTTGAGCTGTCTTTCGGAAACACAAACAGCGCTGTAGCTGATATTGCAGACAGAACAGGCTGCATACTCAAAGACGGAAAACTCCCCTTTATGATAGGCGGTGAACATCTTGTCACACTCGGCTCGGTAATGGCTGTCAAGGACAGGTATGAGGAGCTCTGTATAATTCATTTTGACGCTCATGCAGACCTGCGCGACGACTATCTCGGTCAGAAGCTCTCCCATGCCTGTGTTTTGAGGCGCTGCCATGAGCTTGTGGGAGACGGTCATATCTTCCAGTTCGGTATCCGAAGCGGCGACCGCGAGGAGTTTTACTTCGCAGACGAGCACACGGAAATGCATAAGTTCAGCTTTGAGGGCCTCGAAGAGACAGTGGAAAAGCTCAGGGGCAAAAAGGTCTACTTCACTCTCGATCTTGATGTCCTCGACCCGTCCGTATTTCCTGGTACGGGAACTCCCGAGGCGGGAGGAGTCACATTCGACGAGCTGCGAAAGGCTGTAACACTGGTTTGCAGCAAGTTGGATATAGTGGGCTGCGACGTGAACGAGCTCAGTCCCGTTTACGATCAGAGCGGAGTTTCAACGGCTGTTGCCTGCAAGATAATCAGGGAAATGCTGCTGGCACTGTCATAAAGTCAGAGAAAAATACGGTGATCGGTATGAACATTTTCAGAGTACAGAATACAGCAGGTCTTACGGATATACGCATGGAGTACCTCATGGAGGACTTCCCCGAAATGCCCGATGAACAGGCTGAATATATCAGGGCCGGGCTGCCGGGGTATTATGAGGAGCATTTAAACCGTGACTTCTTTGCATATGCGGCAGAGGATAACGGAAATATAATCGGCTCGGCTTTTCTTGTGACAAGGGAAATGCCGCCGAATTCCAACTTTCCCAACGGCAGGACAGGAGATGTGCTAAATGTCTATGTCAGGCCCGGGTACAGACGGCAGGGGATAGCTTCAAAAATGCTGGGGCTGCTCATTGCCGACGCAAGGGCTATGGGACTGGATTTTATCGAGCTCAAGGCTTCGGCGGACGGCTATCCGCTTTACAGGAAGCTTGGCTTTAGGGACAGCGTTTCATCGTTCAGACCGATGAAGCTGATATTCTGAAAGGAAAACACTATGGTTATAATAATGCTATCCCTTGCGTTGCTTTTTTTGATTTTTGTTTTTATATTTCTTATATTTGAAATGATCAGGGAGAAAAAAAGAAAGCAGCGCTGTACGGAAAGTGTTTTTGCGGAAGTAGTCAGTCATACCGGTGTCAGGGTTTATGACAATGATGACCATTCATATTATACTAAAGATGCACCTCTTTATGAGTATTCCTACAAAGGTGAATTATGCAGACTTGCAGGCAGCACTGACAGTAAGTGGGTAAAGAAGATGAAGGTCGGTTCGCAGGTCGAACTCTTTGTGGATCCTGATAATCCAAAATCTTTTTTTTGTCCTGAGGAAATACGTTTTGTCAGGATACATGGTATAAAAATCGCGTGTGCGATCATTGGCGTCTTGCTGCTGATATTTTTGATATTGGCGCTTCCTGTCATGATCGTCAATATCATATATTAAAATCGGATAATGCTTTATCAGAAATATAATATAATTTTTAAGATACGGAGGAATTAAAAATGGGAAAATGTATGATAATCGGCTGCGGCGGCGTTGCTTCCGTGGCAATTCACAAGTGCTGTCAGAACAGCGAGGTATTTGAGGGCATTATGATAGCCAGCCGCACAAAGTCAAAGTGCGATGCGCTGAAAGAGAAGCTCCAGCCTGCAACAAAGACTGTCATTGAGACTGCACAGGTAAACGCAGATAATGTTGACGAGCTCGTTGCTCTCATCAACAGCTACAAGCCCGACGTAGTGCTCAATCTTGCTCTTCCTTATCAGGATCTTACTATAATGGATGCATGTCTTGCAACAAAGACCCACTATGTCGATACTGCAAACTATGAGCCTCTCGATACTGCAAAGTTTGAGTACAAGTGGCAGTGGGCATACCGTGAGAGATTTGAAAAAGCCGGCATCACAGCACTTCTCGGCAGCGGCTTCGATCCCGGCGTTACTGGAGTATTCTCCGCTTACGCAATGAAGCATGAGTTCGATGAGATAAACTATATCGATATCCTCGACTGCAACGGCGGCGACCACGGTTATCCGTTTGCAACCAACTTCAACCCCGAGATC
>JAEEGL014526359.1_pt1 | contig 16248 bp, 31 predicted proteins | sample 9134231 | NCBI WGS metagenome assembly JAEEGL01 (sample SAMN16246548, study PRJNA631951) | gut metagenome | biome: gut microbiome; feature: rumen; material: fiber-attached | host: Bos | place: Iran: Karaj | collected 2018-10
CACGCAGAGGGCGTATCGCGACTACGTTCCCCGGCGTTTTCCCTATCATTATTTTTGCTTCTTCCCCAACGGAAAGTATCTTTCCGCTGTTTTCGTCCATAGCGACGACGGAGGGTTCGCGCAGCACTACGCCCTTTCCTTTGACGAATACAAGCACTGTCGCAGTGCCCAGATCTATTCCTATATCTCTGCTGAACAAAACTGTCAGCCTCCCATCCTGTATATCAGGCCTTTTCTATGCTCATCCATGTGATGCGGAATATTTTCTATGCCAGTTATTTATTTTATCACATGCCGCAGCGTCTATACACAGCCGCATCAGCGGCATACAGCGTCACGGACTGCTGAATTGATTTACAGCGCAGGCGCGGCATTTTTCCATATATCTTCCCGGTAGTATATTTTCCAAAGATAAAGACCGCAGGCAGGGTATGTGCGACCGCATTCGGAACGCGTATACAATGAACGGTCAAGCAGGTCAGGTATTCTGCCGGGCTCTATCTTTCCGGCGGCTGCAAGCTCAAGCGCACCAAGCGTTATCCGCACCATGTTGTGCAGAAAACCGTCTCCCTTTATCTGAAATACTATCATCGGCTTCTTCTGAAAAAGGCGCACTCTGTTTATCGTGCGCACTGTATCGTGAACCGCTTCCTCCGCGCGGCTGAAATTTGCAAAATCATGCGTGCCTTTAAGGCTGAGTGCCGCTTCAGCCGCTTTTGACCAGTCGAGATGACCCTGCTTCAGCCAGAATACGTACCCCTTCAGGTGCGGAGGCAGGGTGCTTGCGTTCCAGATGAAATACCTGTACTCGCGTTCTTTCGCGCTGAATCTGGCATGAAAATCATTGGAGACAGCCGCCGCGCGCATTACGCTGACACCTTCCGGCAAATGCGCGTTGACCGCAAGGACGAGGCGGCGGGGATCCCATTCGCGCTGCATATCGAAAGAACAGACCTGCGCCCGCGCATGGACGCCGGCATCTGTGCGCCCGGCGCCTGTTACCGCCGTATGCGCACCGTTGATCAGAGAAAGGGCGTCTTCAACTGCGAGCTGCACCGTAGGCAGTCCCGGCTGCACCTGCCAGCCGAAGAATTTTCCTCCGTCATATGAGACCTCTGCCGCGTAGCGCGTCATCGTGCAAGAAGCCTTTCGCCGAATATTATAAGAGCGGATACCATCCCGAGCAGGATAAGGGCCATACTGTCACTTTTTTCCCAACTCAGCGGTTTCAGCCTCGTCCTGCTCTTTCCGCTTTTATAGCCGCGCGCTTCCATCGCAAGAGCAAGGTTGTCCGCACGGCGGAATATTATTACGAAAAGAGGCACCAGGACCGGGATATATGCCATTGCCCTTTTTACCGGGCCGCCGCTTTCAAAATCAGCTCCGCGGGATTCCTGGGCTTTTATTATGCGGGATGTCTCTTCAAAAAGCGTGGGGATGAAGCGCAGTGCTATGGTTATCATCATCGCAATATCATGAGCCGGCAGGCCGGCCCGGGATAACGGCGACATTAGCCCCTCCAGTCCGTCAGATATGCGCGAAGGTGACGTTGTAAAAGTCAGCAGCGAAGCGTACATCACAAGCAGAGCAAGGCGAAGCGACATAAGAAACGCCATGATAAAGCCTTCTTTCGTCGCGCTCATGCCGAACAGTGTGAACAGCTTTTCTCCGCCGGAGGAAAAAATATGAAAACATGATGTGAATATTATCAGTATCAGCACCGGTTTGGTGCTGGAAAAAAGAGCCCCTGCAGGTATCTTGGAAAGACGGGCGATATACAGGAGCAGCAGAAGCCAGATCATAAACGCGGCAGCTGTATGTGTGGCAAAGAGCATCATTATAACCGCCGTCACCATAATGATCTTTGCGCGCGGGTCAAGGGAGTGTATCGGGGTATCTGCAGGTATGAACTGTCCTAAAGCTATCTTGTACGCGTTTGCCATTTTTCTTTAAGCCTTTCGGCAAGCCTCTCAGGCGTCCATTCAAGCGTATCGATGATACCGTGCGACCTAAGCCTCTTCGCAAGTTCCAGAACCTCGGGCAGCACAAGCCCCTTCACCTCTGCCGAGCACAAAAATTCCGCACATTCCGCGGGCGTGCCGCAAAAGATGCCACGTCCCTCTTCAAGGATCAATATATTTGTGCTGACTCTCAGAGCCAGGTCTATATCGTGAGTTATATGGATTATGCCTATGCCTTTTCCGGCAAGGACTGCAAGAAGCCCTTCAAACTCACGCGCCGAAACGCAGTCAAGGCCTGCAGTGGGCTCGTCAAGGACCAGATATGACGGCTTTGCCGAAATGACTGAAGCGATCGCTATCTTACGCTTCTGTCCGCCGGAAAGGTGATGCGGGTGTACAGGAAGCAGCTCGGGTGAGATAGAAACAGCCTTCACGGCTTCGGCCACGTTTCTTTTTATCTCATCCTCGTCAGCCCCCCAGTTCTTTGGCGCAAAAGATATCTCTTCCGCGACGCTGTCTGCGAATATCTGTTGTTCCGGATACTGAAAGACAAGTCCGACTTTTCTTCTTACGGAACGGCGCGCGTCCGGCCCGCCGGCTGAACTGACGCCGTCTGCGTCAACGCTGCCGGACTGCGGTATTATCAGCGCGTTCAGATGCTGCGCAAGCGTAGATTTTCCGCTGCCTGTGTGCCCCAATACAGAGAGTACGCAGCCTCCGGAAAGATCAAAGCTTACATTGCGCAGGGCACAGAATTCGGTAGGCAGCCCTTTGTTATAAGTGTAGGATAAGTTATTAACAGAAAGCGTCATAAAGGTACTTCTCTGCCGCGCAGATATCAGGAGCGCAGCCATCCGGCAACAGCCCTTCCGTTCTCAGGATCCCGCAGAGTCTCTCAAACGGCGGGAGTTCCAGCCCGAATTCGGAAAGCTCTTCACACTTCATTCTGAAGAAGTCTTCACGCGGCATATCAAACGCGATCTTTCCGTCTTTCAGAAGCAGCATCCGCTCTGCGAAGCGTATCTCTTCAAGCCTGTGTGTCACCTGAACTATCGTTTTGCCTTTGGCATGTTCAGCAGCTATTACCTCGGTAAATTCACGCCTCGACAGCGGATCCAGCATAGAAAGAGCTTCGTCAAGCAATATCGCTGAAGGATGCATCGCAAGAGCACCGGCCAGAGCAAGCCGCTGTTTCTGCCCCCCCGAAAGCGATGAGACAAGCTGTTTCTCCATGCCGGACAGACCGCACGCCTCAAGGGAATGCGTGACCCTGCTGCGAATCTCTTCCGCAGTACAGCCGAGATTCTCAGGTCCGAATGCGATCTCTTCCTCCAGCGTCGACGCGACTATCTGATCCTCCGGGTTCTGAAAAACCATAGCGCACGGCGCCTTCCTCTCCGCGGCTCCGTCATCCGGCGGAAGCCCTAAGATAAAAGAAGAGCCCTGCGTTGGGACAAGCAGGGCGCTTAATATCTTAAGGAGCGTCGTTTTTCCTGAACCGTTTGAACCGAGAAGCGCAACCCACTCTCCCGCCCGGATCTCAAGGTCTATTCCGGAAAGCACCTTCCCGGAAGAGCCCGGATATGAAAACTCCGCGCCGCTGAGTATGAATTGTGTTTCACGAGGCATAAATTAGTCTACCAGCTGTATTACCGCCATCGGCGACGCGTCGCCGACTCTTGCGCCTAATTTTACGATTCTCGTGTAGCCGCCGTTGCGCTCCGCGTACTTCGGACCAATTTCATTAAAGAGCTTCAATACCGCCTCTTTATGAGGGATGCGGGCTATGACCAGACGACGGTCGCTGATCGTGCCGGATTTTGCTTTTGTTATGAGCTTTTCTGCGACGCTGCGGAGCTCTTTGGCTCTCGTCTCGGTCGTCACGATGCTGCCCTCGATAAAGAGACTCGCGGCCATATTGCCCAACATGGCACGTCTATGGGAGCTGCAGCGCCCCAACCGCCTTTTGCTCATGCGGTGTCTCATTGTTTATTCCTCCTTTTGGCTCTTTTCACTATCGGCCATTTCGTCTTCTTCATCGATCGGCGTGCTTATGTCGCCGCTTAAATGAAGCTCGAATTTGGCCAGTTTCTCCTCGATCTCACGCAGTGAGATCTTACCGAGGTTGCGGATCTTCAGCAGATCGTCCCTGGTCTTTGCAACAAGCTCGCCTATCATATGGACTCCGCCCCGCAGCAGGCAGTTCTCGCTGCGCACGGAGAGCTCCAGGTCTCTGACAGGACGGGCATAGATGGAATTCTCACCTATCGGGAAACCGCCTGCGGTACCGGGATCAAAGCCCTGCTTGCCGCCTGCCGCACGCTGCGCTTCGTCTCCTTTTATGATATCGGTCAGAGCGCTCGTGCCCGGGCCTGCCAGCGCGTCGACTATAGAGGCATAATAGCCCTTAAGGATAAGACCGGCCTGTATGACAGCGTCTTCCGGCGTCACTACCCCGTTGGTCCATATCTCCAGCGTCAGGCTGTCGTAGTCAGTGCGCTGTCCCATACGTTTGTCCTGGATGCTGTACTTCACGCGCTGTACCGGAGAGAACAGCGCGTCGGTCTGCAGCGCGTCGACCGGCAGGTAAGCCGCCCGCGGACGGTCGATAGGCGCATATCCGGTGCCTGTGGAGATGTATATATCCATCGAAACAGAATATCCCTCTTCAAGAGTGCATATATATGCCTCCGGATCGGGGAACTCTACCTCGCTGTCGGGATCTATATCAGAAACCGTTACGGCTTTCGGCCCCTTTGCTTCCAGATGGAGCATACGCACTGATGTCGAATGGCAGCGGACGGGAATATGCTTCAGGTTGACCAGGATTTCGATAACGTCTTCCTTCACTCCGGCAATCGTGCTGAATTCGTGCAGAACGCCATCGATACGGACTGCGACCACAGCGGCTCCGCTTATGGATGAAAGCAGGACACGGCGCAGCGAATTACCGAGCGTTACTCCGTATCCTCTTTCGAGCGGCTCGACTACTATCCTGCCGTACGAAGAGGTTGATTCCTGTACTGTTATTTCATGGCGCTCATGATCCATACTCTCCCCCACCTTCTTGCAGCACTAACGTGCATAGAATTCGACAACAAACTGTTCGTTCACCGGTACGTCGATCTGTTCGCGTGCAGGAGCGGAAACAACCGTTCCGGACATTGCCTCGGCGTTGAACGAGAGCCACGCCGGGATGCTGCGGGCGGCCGAAGCCTCGGCATTTTCCTTGAGTGTGACCACATCTCTGCTGCCTTCAGCCACAGCCACGACGTCCCCGACTCTGAGCACAGCGCTCGGGATATCAAGCTTGCGGCCGTTAACGGTGAAATGTCCGTGGCATACGAGCTGGCGCGCCTGACGGCGGCTCACACCGAAGCCGAGACGATATACGACGTTGTCGAGACGGCGCTCAAGAAGCTGAAGGAAATTATGTCCCGTCTGCCCCTCCATGCCGGTAGCCTTGCTGAATATTTCGGCGAACTGCGTTTCGTGGATTCCGTAGAAGCGGCGCAGCTTCTGTTTCTCACGGAGACGTATGCCGTATTCGCTCAGTTTGCCCCGGCGAGTTCCATGCTGCCCCGGTTTTGAGTTGCGCTTCCTGAAACCGCACTTTTCCGAGTAGCAGCGTTCTCCCTTTAAAAAGAGCTGGGCTCCCTCTGCGCGGCACAGCCGGCAGACAGGTCCTGTATATCTGCTCATAATCAGTATGTACCTCCTTTTAGGACTACACGCGGCGCCGTTTCGGAGGACGGCATCCGTTGTGCGGGATAGCGGTGGCGTCTCTGATCACATTTACCTGCAGCCCCGCTGCCTGAAGCGAACGAATAGCAGATTCGCGTCCGGGTCCCGGTCCCTTAACTACAACGTCTATCTCAACGACCCCGTGGTCCTGCGCGGCCTTGGCTGCCTGAGCGGCAGACATCTGAGCTGCATAAGGAGTGGATTTTCTCGCACCCTTGAAGCCCACATTTCCGCCTGAAGCCCATGAAAGCGCGTTGCCCTGTTTGTCCGTAAGGGTCACGATCGTGTTGTTGAATGTCGAGTAAATATGCGCTACGCCGTAGCTAACGTTCTTTTTTTCTTTACGTTTGCGGCTGCGCTGTACGCGTTTGGCCAACTGTCATTCCCTCCCAGCACTACTTGGTGGCTTTCTTCTTGCCCGCTACGGTCCTCTTCGGTCCCTTGCGCGTGCGGGCGTTTGTCTTTGTCCTCTGGCCTCTCACAGGGAGCCCCAGACGATGTCTGATGCCGCGGTAACAGCCGATATCCATGAGACGTTTGATGTTCATGGTTATCTCGCGGCGAAGGTCACCCTCGACCAAACGATTGTTTTCGATCTCTGCACGGAGCTTCTGTTCGTCCTCTTCGGAGAGATCCTTGACGCGGGTATCCGGGTTTACTCCGGTGACCTTTATGATGTCGTCAGCAATTGCCGGCCCGATACCGAATATATAGGTAAGGGCTATCTGGATTCTTTTCTCTCGTGGCAGGTCAACACCGGCTAAACGAGCCATTCCCTGTTACCTCCTTGCTCCCTGGCGCTGCTTATGGCGCGGGTTTTTGCTGCAGATGACGCGCACAACGCCGTGGCGCTTTATAACTCTGCAATACTCACATATAGGTTTGACCGACGGTCTTACTTTCATAAAATGCAGACCTCCTTGACTTTACTAATTCTTCCGTGGCATTCTTACGCCTACTTATATCTGTATGTTATCCTGCCCCGCGTCAGGTCGTATGGGGACAGCTGAAGCAGTACCCTGTCTCCCGGCAGAATCCTGATGAAATGCATACGCATTTTCCCGGAGACATGAGCCAGTATCTTGTGTCCATTTTCCAGCTCTACGCGGAACATGGCATTCGGCAGCGGCTCAACTACCTTGCCTTTTACCTCAATAACTTCTTCCTTGGCCATTAGGCAGTTTCATCCTCCTGTCTGCAAGATGTGCCACTGTTTTCCAAAACGTGGGAAATTTTCTGCATCAACCAGCCGTTGTCCAGAGGTTTCCCGCCAGCGACACGCCCGGCCACATCTTCGAGATAATAGTGCGTCTGTTGCAGGTGAATAACATTCTTCTTTTTCGGCTTGGCCGCCTTGTATTCAGCTCCGTTTGCTATCAGTATCCGGCCGCTGTCGTTTCCCACTACCGCAAAATGCCTGCCGGCATATTTCCCGCGGCGCACGATAACGACGTCTCCGGCACGGTACCTCTCAGGGACAGGGGATATCACTCCCATGGAGTTAAAACCTCCGCGCCCTCGTCCGTAACGAGAAGACTGTATTCAAAGTGCGCGGCATCACTGCCGTCTTTTGTCACAACAGTCCAGCCGTCCGGCTGCGTCCTGACCTCTTCGGCTCCGGTCATCACCATCGGTTCTATGCAGAATGTCATGCGCGGCTTGACGGTCAGGCCGCTTCCCGGCTTCCCAAAGTTGGGGACCTGAGGAGCTTCATGCATTTTGCGTCCGATGCCGTGACCGGCATAGTCCCTTACGAGACCGAAGCCGGCAGGGATCACAAGGCTTTCCACCGTGTAGCCGATGTCCCCGAGCGTTGCTCCGGGTCTGACCGCAGCTACGCCTTTTATCAGAGCTTCGTGCGTAAGAGCAAGCAGCCGCTCCCGCTCTTCGCTTATCCGCCCGACAGCAAACGTGCATGCGGCGTCTCCAAAGAAACCCTCTATAGAGGCACCGGTGTCTATACTGATAATATCTCCTTCTTCAAGAATCCTCCCGCGCGACGGTATCCCGTGTACGACCTCTTCATTTATTGAAGCGCATATCGTCCCCGGAAAAGGAGCCGACGCCCAGGAAGCTCTGTAACCTTTGAAAGCGGGTCTGCCCCCTTCCCTTATCACAAGGTCTTCAGCAGCCTCGTCAAGGGTAAGGGTGTCGATTCCCGGTTTAACCATATCTCTCATTAAATTAAGAACATCCGCAACGATCCGCCCTGCTTTGCGCATCTTAGCAATATCGCGGTCGCTTTTGAACGTGATCATAACAGAGAACAGCCCCGATTCTTAATTCTTCTCGAGGATCCTGAGCACCGCGTCCTTGCCGCCGGTTGCGTCCACTGCGATCAAAAGTCCCTTTTGCGTATAGTATTCGATAAGCGGCGCTGTCTGGGTATGGAAAACAGCAAGACGGTTCCTTATGACGCTCTCCCTGTCATCGTCGCGCTGCACCACTTCGCCGCCGCACTTATCGCATACGCCCTCTTTTGCGGTCGGCTTAAGCACGGTGTTGTATATCTCACCGCACTGCTTGCAGACCCGTCTCGATGTAAGCCTTGAAACGACGGTATCATCGTCTATCTCAAGACTGACTACCGCATCAAGTTTTATGCCGTGAGCGGTAAGCATCTTATCAAGCGCCTCCGCCTGGGCGATCGTACGCGGAAATCCGTCCAGCATGAAGCCTTCTTTGCAGTCGGCTTCCGCCAGGCGGGATTCCATCATACCTACTATAACATCGTCAGGCACCAGTTTGCCGGCGTCCATATAGGCTTTGGCGTCTTTTCCCAGCGCTGTGCCGGCCTTGACGTTTGCACGAAGGATATCGCCGGTAGAAATATGTGCTATCGGATATTTGCTTTTTATGCTGTCTGCCTGAGTTCCTTTCCCCGCTCCCGGGGCTCCGAGAAGAATTATTCTCATTTTCCGGCCTCCTTGGATTACAGCTTCAAAAGGCTTCCGCCTTTGCTGCCGCGGCGCTTCAGTATGCCCTCATAGTGACGCATAAGAAGCTGACCTTCTATCTGATGCACTGTGTCAAGCGCTACGCCTACAACGATTATCACTGCCGTACCGCCGAAATAGAAGCTGTTTATATGCATCAGCCCCGTCATAAGGGTCGGTATTATAGCGATGACCGCAAGCGCTATAGAGCCGCCGAGCGTAATGCGTCCCATTACCTTCTCTATGTAATCGGTCGTAGGCTTGCCGGGGCGTATGCCGAGTATAAAGCCTCCGTTTTTCTTCATATTCGTCGAGATATCCTCAGGCTTGAAAACGACCGCCGTATAGAAATACGAGAAGAATATGATAAGCAGAACATAGAGAATCATATATATCGGACTGCTCGGGCTCATCGCACGCTGAATCGCCCTTGCCACGCTGTGCTGGAAAAGCCCGGCGATGGTATAGGGGAACAGCAGGATCGACGAGGCGAAGATTATCGGGATGACGCCCGCGGTGTTGACGCGCAGCGGGATGAAGCTCGACTGTCCGCCGTACATTTTATTTCCGACCACACGTTTGGCGTACTGGACCGGAAGGCGGCGCTGTCCCTCCTGAAGAAGGACGCATCCTGCTACCACGGCTATCATTATCACGATCGCAAGCAGAAGAACAAGTATATTCATTTCACCAAGACGTACGAGAGAGATCGTACGAATAATGGCTTCCGGTATCCTTACCACGATACCTGCGAAGATAAGAAGCGATATGCCGTTCCCTATGCCGTGATCTGACATTATCTCGCCGAGCCACATTACCGCAACGGCTCCCGTTGTCAGCGTGAGAGCAACGAGGATTATGTCGAATATGCCGCCCGAATAGATGCCGAGGCTCTTCAGCCATCCGGTCATGCCTATTGCCTGTATAAGGGCAAAGGCGATAGTACCGATGCGTGTCCACTGAACTATCTTTTTGCGCCCTTCTTCCCCTTCCTTCTGCATCTTCTCAATGCTAGGCACCACAACAGCAAGAAGCTGCATCACGATGCTGGCATTGATATAAGGCGTAACGCCCAGCGCGAATATCGAAAAGCGGCTGAGCGCTCCTCCTGCAAAGAGGTCGAGAAAGCCGAGCAGGCTTCCCTGATCGAAAAGCTTTCCGAGAGCAGCTGCGTCTACTCCGGGTGTAGGAACATGCGCACCCAGACGGTAGATAAAAAGCGCTGCAAGCGTGAATAATATGCGGCGTTTAAGGTCAGGCAGCCTAAATGTATCCCGGAAGGATTCAAGCATTATATTACCTCAGCCTTGCCGCCGGCCGCTTCGATCTTCTTGGCGGCCGATGCGCTGAAGGCATTTGCCTTTACAGTGAAACTCTTCGAAAGTTCGCCGTCGCCCAGGATCTTTACCGGGGCGCAGGCACATCTTATAAGGCGGAGCGCAGCGAGCTCTTCTGCCGTTATCTCTGCCCCGCTCTCGAAACGATCCTCAAGCTCAGCCAGATTCACTGTCTCGTATTTGACTGTGAAACGGAAATTGCTGAATCCGCGTTTCGGTATGCGGCGAGCGAGCGGCATCTGTCCGCCTTCAAAGTTAGCCCCTATATCCGGACTTTTGCGGGCCTTCTGCCCCTTATGTCCCTTGCCGGCGGTTTTTCCTTTTCCGCTGCCTAATCCCATTCCGAGACGTTTCTTTTTTTTGTGCGAACCCGGCATAGGTGAAAGCTCATGAAGTTCCATCGCGTATTCCCCCTATTCCTCTGCGGACCACTCAAGCAGATGGCTGATCTTGTTGATCATGCCGCGAATCTGCGGGGTGTCCTCATGGTACACGGTCTCATTGAGCCTGTGGAAGCCCAGGGCCTTTATTACTCTTTCCTGTGCAGGCGGACGCCCGATCGTGCTTCTTTTCCAGGTGATACGAAGTTTGGCCATAGCACGATACCTCCTAAGCTTCCCTGCGCTCTTTGCCGCGGAGCCTGTATATCTCTTCAGGCGTGCGGAGGCGCTTTACCGCATCCATCGTGGCATATGCGATATTGATAGGATTGGAGGTCCTGCCGGTGACCTTGGCTATGACGTCTTTGATGCCGCCGAGTTCCATTATCGGGCGGACCGATGAGCCTGCGAGAACTCCGGTACCGGGGGCAGCGGGGCGCATAAGCACTTCGGCGGCGCCGAATTTGCCGATGATCGGATGCGGGAGGGTCTGCCCTGTCTTCTTAAGGTCGACCAGGTTCTTCTTCGCATGCTCTATGCCTTTTTTCATTGCCACAGAGATTTCCTTTGCTTTGCCCATACCGAGGCCGACCTGGCTCACGCCGTCGCCTACCGCGACAAGAACGCTGAAGCGGAAACGTTTTCCGCCTTTTACGACCTTGCTGACGCGGTTGATCGATACGACGCGCTCGGTGAGCTCAAGCCCTCTGCTGCTGTAGGATTTTACGTTCTGCTGTGTCTCTTTCGCCAATTTAGTCGCCTCCCCTTAGAACTTCAGGCCGGCTTCGCGGGCTGCTTCGGCAAAAGCCTTGATCCTGCCGTGGTAGACATGACCGCCTCTGTCGAAAACAACTTCGTTGATCCCGTTCGCAAGAGCGCGTTCGGCGATGAGCTTTCCTACTGCCTTTGCCGCTTCCTGGTTCCCCGTGCTTTTAAGATTTTCGAATTTGTCCTGTACCGTCGATGCGGATACAAGTGTATGCCCTTTTTCGTCGTCTATGATCTGAGCGGCAATGTGCTTAAGGCTGCCGAAAACTGCCAGACGCGGACGCTCGCCGGTGCCGGAAAGATGTTTCCTGAGGCGACGGTGGCGCAACTCCCGCATTTCATTACGGCTGCGATTATTGATCAACGTCCTTCACCTCTCCCTATTTCTTAGCGCCGGCCTTACCGGCCTTGCGAATCACATACTCGCCGGCATATCTGATACCCTTGCCCTTATAGGGTTCGGGCGGACGATAGCCGCGTACGTTTGACGCGACCTGTCCGACAAGCTGCTTGTCGATGCCGCGTACGATGATCTTGATCGGGCTTTCGCATACGAATTCGATTCCTTCCGGAGGAACGACTTCGACCTGATGCGAAAAGCCAAGGTTCATAACGAGCGTTTTACCCTGCATCTGAGCGCGGTAACCCACTCCTACGATCTCAAGCACCTTCTGGAAGCCTTCGTTCACACCCTGGACCATATTGTTGATCAGGGCTCTGGTCATACCGTGAGCCGCACGTGTCGCCTTATCGTCGTTCGCACGCGTCACAGTGATATTTCCGCCGTCGACTGTCACAGAGATGTTGGGCATTACGTTCATCTCAAGAGTGCCTTTGGCCCCCTTGACCTTCACTGCCTGCCCGTCCACTTTGACCTCTACGCCCTTCGGAAGAGCTATGGCTTTGCGTCCTATCCTTGACATAGCAAGCCCTCCGTTACCAGACGTAGCAGACTACTTCGCCGCCGAGTCCGAGTTTGCGGGCCTTGGCGTCGGTCATAAGTCCGGCTGAGGTCGAGATAAGAGCAATGCCGAGGCCTCCCATGACTCTGGGCAGCTCATCCTTGCCGACGTATATGCGGCGGCCCGGCTTGCTTATGCGGCGAAGCCCCTGGATGACTCTCTCTTTCTGCGGGCCATAGTTCATGGTCAGCCTGAGTATCGGCATCGGCTGCTTCGCATCGGTTATCGTTTTATAGTTACGGATATAGCCTTCCTCTTTGAGTATCCTTGCCATCTCAAGGCGGAGTTTCGAAAGAGGCATATCCACCATCTCATGGTAGACCACATTCGCATTTCTAATGCGTGTGAGCATATCCGCGACAGGATCGGTAATACGCATTAAAGGATCCTCCCTTCTACGCCCACGTGCTACCAGCTCGCCTTGACGACGCCAGGGATCTTGCCCTCGCGCGCAAGCTTGCGGAAGCAGCAGCGGCACATGTCAAACTTGCGCATGTAGCCGTGGGGGCGCCCACAAATCGGGCAGCGGTTGTATTTTCTTACTTTGAACTTAGGCTCTTCTTTTGCCTTGTTCACCATGCATTTACGGGCCATTTGCTTCTCCTTCCTAACGGGCGAAGGGCATCCCAAGCTCTTTCAGGAGCGCCTGGGCTTCCTCATCTGTCTGCGCCGTTGTCACAAACGTGATGTTCATGCCGCGCTGGCGGATGACCTTATCGAAGTCTATCTCGGGGAAGAGAAGCTGCTCTTTAAGGCCGAGGTTGAAGTTTCCTCTGCCGTCAAAGCCCTTCTTCGATATCCCCTGGAAGTCCTTGATGCGGGGAAGTGCTATGCTGAAGAGACGATCTACGAACTCCCACATTTTGTCGCTCCTCAGCGTGACCATGCAGGCCACCGGCATCCCTTCGCGAACCTTAAACCCTGCTATGGATTTCTTGGCGCGCTTCAGCACCGGCTTCTGTCCGGAAATAACTGTCAGCTCGTTCATCGAGGCATCCATATATTTCTGGTCAAGCTTTGCTTCGTTTACTCCGATATTGATGACTACCTTGACGAGGCGCGGTATCTGCATAACGTTCTTGTACTGAAACTGCTCGTTCAGACGAGGACGGACTTCTTCTGTATATTTTGTCAAAAGACGCGGAACCATATCAGCTGTCCCTCCTCATTAAGCCTTGTCGATTATTTCGCCGCACTGCTTGCAGACGCGGACTTTCTTGCCGTCGTCAAGAAACGCACGGGAAACGCGCGTGGCTTTCCCGCACTTCGGACAGACCAGCATTACCTTTGAAGCGGCAAGTGCTGCTTCTCTTTTGATGAGTCCGCCGCGCGGATCCTTCTGCGAAGGACGGACCGCCTTTGTGATCATGTTTATGTTCTCAACAACGACGGTGTCCTTATCTATGTTTCTGCTGAGGATCTTTCCCTCTTTGCCGGCGTCCTTGCCGGAAATAACGCGAACGCGGTCTCCCTTTTTGATTCTCATTTTAGACATCGCAGGTTACCCCCTAAACAACCTCGGGAGCCAGAGAGACTATGCGCATATATTTCTTTTCTCTCAGTTCCCTTGCTACAGGACCAAAAATACGTGTTCCTCTGGGGTCGCCATTTGCGTCGATAACGACAGCGGCGTTGTCGTCGAAGCGCACATAGGAACCATCCTTGCGGCGTATCTCTTTTTTCGTCCTTACGATAACGGCCTTCACGACGTCACCTTTTTTTATGTTGCCGTTCGGCGAAGCTTCGCGAACCGCGGCAACGATAACGTCGCCCACGCTTCCGACCTTGCGGAAGCTGCCTCCCTTTACCTGGACGCAGAGGATCTTCTTGGCGCCGGAGTTATCCGCCACGTTAAGAACTGTTCTCAGCTGAATCATTGTTATTCAGCCTCCTCTTCGGTGGCGCCCAGTATAGGAGCCCTCTTAACTATCTCAAGGACCTCCCAGCGCTTTCTGGCGCTCAGGGGGCGGGTCTCGCCTATCTTGACCGTATCGCCGACGCGGCAGTCGTTCGTCTCGTCGTGCGCCATAAACTTCTTTGAACGGAGAACGGGCTTCCCGTAGAGCTTGTGTTTTGCCATACGGTCAACACGCACGACGATGGTCTTTTCCATCTTGTCGCTTACAACGACTCCGGCACGAACCTTACGATGTGCTGTGCGTTCTTCCATCGCCGGTTACCTCCTTGCTCCTGCACGTTCCATACCCGCTTCTTTTTCTGTGATGATCGTAAGAATACGGGCGATCGTCTTTTTTACTTCTCTTATTCTTCCTGAGTTGCTCAGCTGCCCGATCGCGTTCTGAAAACGGAGGTTGAAGAGCTCCTCTTTATATTCCCTGTGCTTATCCTTAAGTTCAGCTACGCTGAGCTCGCGAAGTTCTTTGGTCTCCATTTTTATTCACCTGCTCCCTCTCGGGTCAGCATCTTTACCTTGATGGGGAGTTTGAACGCTGCGGTGCGGAAAGCCTGCTCCGCCACCTCGCGCGGGACTCCTGCGATCTCAAACATGACCCTTCCGCGCTTGACAGCAGCGGTCCAGTATTCCACGTTACCCTTACCTTTACCCATACGGGTCTCAAGAGGCTTTTCGGTAACAGGGCGATCCGGGAAGATTCTGATCCATATCTTCCCGCCTTTTTTCATCTTACGGCTGATAGAAACGCGGACTGCTTCTATCTGGCGTGCGGTTATCCAGCCGTTCTCACAGGCCTGCAGGCCGTATTCGCCGAAATCGATCTCAGTTGCGCCTTTGCTGTAGCCGCGAAGGGCAGTCAGATGAGGTTTGCGGTATTTAACTCTTTTTGGTGCAAGCATACCAGACTACCCCCTCTCCTTAGTCACAGGCTCGGTCTCACGCGGCCGCTGCTCCATGACTTCTCCTTTGTAGATCCAGACCTTGATGCCGATGACTCCGTATATCGTACGTGCTTCTGAAAAACCGTAGTTGATATCGGCCCTGAGCGTGGAAAGCGGAAGCTGTCCTTCAAGATACCATTCGGTGCGGGCTATTTCGGCGCCTCCGAGGCGTCCGCTGCACTGGATCTTGATACCTTTAGCGCCTGATTTCATAGCGCGGAATATCGACTGTTTCATAGCGCGGCGGAAGCTGACCCTGCGCTCCAGAGATGAAGCGACGCCTTCCGCTACGACCTGAGCCTCGATATCAGGATTTTTCATTTCCTGAATGTTAATCATGACCCGGTTGCCGGTCATAGCCTGGAGTTCTTCACGAACAGCCTGTATCTCGGCTCCCTGCTTGCCGATCACGACACCAGGCCGTGCGGTCCAAACCGTGAAACGCATAACGTCTCCGATACGCTCGATCTCCACACGGCTCACGCCGGCTTCCTTCCAGCGCTTCTTTATCCAGGTCCTGAGCTCAAGATCCTTGTGGAGATTTTTAGCGTATTTCTTGCCGTCGGCATACCAGCGGGATTCCCAGTCGTAGATAACGCCAAGTCTATAACCTACCGGGTGAACTTTCTGACCCACAGTCCAACCCCTCCTTACTTCTCACACACGACCATAGTTATATGGCACGTGTGGTGTCTGAACGCATGCGCGCGCCCCTGTGCGACCGGGCGGAAACGCTTCATATAGGCCCCCTGATCGGCAACCGCGGTCTTTACGACGAGCTTGTCCATATCCAGCCCGTGGTTATGCTCCGCGTTTGCTACCGCGCTCTTCAGCACCTTTTCTGCGAAGCGCGCGGGCTTGTTCGGGGTATGTTTGAGAATCGTCAGCGCGTCCGAGGCGTTCCTGCCGCGTACGAGCACCAGTACTCTGCGTACTTTATTCGCGGAAACCCGCAGGTTTTTTGCAGATGCTTTGACTTCCATCCCGATGTCCCCCTATTTCGCAGCCTTTACTTTAGTGGAACGTTCCTGTCCGGCGTGACCGCCGAATTTACGGGTGGGAGCAAATTCCCCGAGCTTGTGCCCGATCATGTTGTCACTGATATAGACAGGCACGTGGATGCGGCCGTTGTGAACCGCGATCGTATGTCCAACCATTTCAGGCGTGATAGAGCAGGCGCGTGACCAGCTCTTCAGAACCGTTTTCTTGCCTGATTCGTTCATATCCTCAATCCTGCGCAGAAGTTTCTGATCTACGTAGGGTCCTTTCTTAAGTGAACGAGACATTATTATTTACCTCCTACA
>JAEEGL015009953.1_pt1 | contig 16248 bp, 8 predicted proteins | sample 9134231 | NCBI WGS metagenome assembly JAEEGL01 (sample SAMN16246548, study PRJNA631951) | gut metagenome | biome: gut microbiome; feature: rumen; material: fiber-attached | host: Bos | place: Iran: Karaj | collected 2018-10
GAGGTCCCCTAAAGTTGCGGGCATGAAAAAAGCCTTGAAACACAAGTGTTTCAAGGCTTCGTGTGGTGGAGATAAGCGGGATCGAACCGCTGACCTCTTGAATGCCATTCAAGCGCTCTCCCAGCTGAGCTATACCCCCAGGTCGTTTTCGGCTGTTGCCGTCAACGCTGACTATATTAGCACGGGTCGCCGGAATTGTCAATAGGGAAATTCAAAAAAATTTCGTTTTCCCGCAGAAAGCGAAAAGGGGGCCAAACTGTCGTTTTTCATCCGTTTCGGCAAGGGAACGCAGCCGGCGCATAATCCCTCGCCGCAGCCGCCAAAATATAGGGAAATACGGCTTTGCGGAAAGGATGGGCCGAATGGAAGAGAAACGCGAGAAGGGGAGCCTGCGCGCCGCCTCGCTGGCCGGGAGGATCAGGCGGGCCATGCGGCAGCTCGATCGGGAAACGGCAGCCTGCGCCGCCTTGGCGGAGCGGCTGAGGACCCTGCCGACGGAGGCGGAGTGGCTGTTGGACAACCGCTACCTGGCGGAAAGGGCGGCAAAGGGTGCGGCTATGGAACTGCGCCGCGGCGGACGCCTGAGGCAAAGCGAAAATGGCCGCAGCCGCCCGGAAGCGGCCGCGGCGGAGTTGCTGTGCGGGCAGGAACCCATGGGGATGGATTGTCTGCGAACGCGCCTGGAGGCGCTCCAGGCGCGTGAAGGGCTGGAAGAAAAAGAGCTGGCCCTGCTGATCCCGGCCCTGATCCTGCTCGTAACGGAAGCCCTTGCTGCGCTGGCGCGGAGGGTGCGCCTCAGCCTGGAACGGCGGGAGGAGGACGCCGGACAGACGGAAGCGGGCACGGCGGAGGAAGCGGAGCGCCTGTTCGGGCTGCTGCGCTTTTTGGAAACCCACGATATGGGGCCGCTGCTGGAAAGTGTCAGCCGCGTGGAGGCTGCTTTTTCGCAGGACCCGGCGGGCGTATACCTCCAAATGGACCGGGAGAGCCGCGCCCTGTATCGCCATACGCTTTCCAGGCTGGCGAAAAGAGCCGGTCTTTCCGAAGAAGCGGCGGCCCGGCGGGTGCTTGAGCTGGCAGAGAAGGAGGGCCTGCACGTAGGGGAGTTTCTTTTCGTTAAGCCGCTGAGCAAGCCCTGCCGCCGCAGACCGGGCGGCTATACGGCGGGGCTTTTGTCCGCAGCGGTCCTGGCTGCCCTTGGCCTGGCCTTTCTGAGCCGCAGCGTCTGGGCGGCCTTGGCAGCCCTGCTGCCGCTGTATGAAACGGTACGCAGCCTCTCCGACTGGCTGCTGCTCAAATGCGTCAAGCCCCGGCGGCTGCCCCGTCTGGCCCTGGAGGGCGGCATCCCCGCAGGGGCGGACACCCTCTGCGCCCTTACGGTGCTGCTCACGACGCCGGATTCCGTATCCCGCGCTCTGCGGGCCCTGGAGGAATTTCGCCTGGCAAACCGGGATGCGGGAGACCGGCTGCGCTTCGCGCTGCTGGCCGATCTCAGGGAGGCGGAAAGCGAGACCTGCCCGGAGGACGAGGCGCTGATCCGCGCTGCCCGGGAGGGCATCGAGGCCCTTGACCGGCGCTACGGCGGCTTTACGCTCTTTCTGCGGCCTCGCCGCCGCGCGCCGCGGGATGGCTGCTGGCGCGGCTGGGAGAGGAAGCGCGGCGCGATCCTGGAGCTCAGTGCCTGGCTGCACGGGGAGGAGGGGGGCCTTAAGCCCCTCTGCGGCGATGAGACGGCGCGGGGCAGCCGCTATCTGATCGTCCTCGATGCGGATACCCGCCTCACGGTGGGCACGGCAAGAGAGCTCGTGGCCGTGATGGAGCATCCTCTCTGCCGCCCGGTAGTGGATCGGGCACGGCGGCGGGTCTGCCGCGGTCATGGTGTGCTGCAGCCCCGGGTCGCGCTGGACCTGAGGGCCGCGGAAAGATCGGACTTTGCCAGGCTTTACGGCGGCCAGGGAGGCGTAGACCCCTACGCCTCCGTCTGCTGCGATCTGTATCAGGACCTCTTTGACCGCGGCAGCTTCAGCGGCAAGGGCATTCTTGACGTGGAAGCGGTCTGTGCCTGTCTTGAGGGCCGCTTTCCCGAGGAGCGCGTCCTTTCCCACGATCTTCTGGAAGGGGAGATCCTGCGGAGCGGCTTCGTAGGGGACGTGGAGCTGACGGACGGGTTTCCCGCCCGCTTTGCCGCCTATTTTGACAGGCTGCACCGCTGGGTGCGGGGCGATTGGCAGACGCTGCCCTGGCTTTTCCACCGCGTACCGACGGCGCAGGGGCGGGAGAAGAATCCCCTGGATCTGCTGAGCCGCTGGAAAATCTTTGATAATCTCTGCCGCAGTCTGGCGGCTCCGGCGGCGCTGCTCTGCCTTTGTCTTGCCGTATTCTGCGGCGGCTTCGGGTATGCCGCGGCGGCAGCCGTTCTGAGCCTCGGCGCCGAGCTGCTGACGGCTTTTGCGGAGCGGATCTGCCGCCCGGGAGAGCTGCTCAGGCGGCATTACGCTTCCCGCCGGGCCGCCGGGGCCTCGGCCGTGCTGCTGCGCTTCTTTCTGCGCCTGCTGTTTCTGCCATACGAAAGCTATGTGGCCCTCTCGGCCTGCTTCACGGCTCTCTATCGCATGCTGATCTCCCGCCGTCGGCTGCTGCAATGGGTCACGGCGGAGGAAGCGGATCGAAGCGCGGGCGGAGGAGTGGCCGCCGCCTTTAAGCGGCAATGGTTTTCCCTTTTGGCGGGGGCCTGCTTTCTCCTGTACGCCTGTCGGCCTCTCCCGGCGGCGCTGGGTCTGCTCTGGCTGCTTTCACCGGCCGTTTCCTGCGCGCTGAGCCGGGAAAAGGCCGTTTCCCGTCACCTGGGCCGGGCGGACAGGGCCTTTCTGCTTGGGCAGGCGGCGGCAGTGTGGCGTTATTTTCGGGAAAATATGAAGGCGGAGCTGGGCTTTCTGCCGCCGGACAACGTGCAGGAGGAGCCGCAGACGAAACGGGCGGAGCGCGGCTCACCCACCAATTTCGGGCTGGCGCTGCTGGCCCCTGTAGCCGCGCTCGATCTCGGCCTCTGTGAAAAAGGGGAGGCCCTGGCTATCCTTCGCGGCGCGCTGGAGCGCATCGAGGCGCTGCCGCGCTGGAAGGGGCTGCTTTATAACTGGTACGACCTGCGGGAGGCAACGGTTCTGCGCCCGGCCTACGTTTCCAGCGTGGACTGCGGCAACTTTGCCGCCTGCCTGGCCGCGCTGGAAACGGCGCTGCGGGAGCTGGGCGAAACGGACCTGGCAGAACGCGCCGACCGCCTGCTGCGCTCGGCGGACCTGCGCCCGCTTTACGATGCGGAGCGCAAGCTCTTCCGCATCGGCTTCAACGCGGAGGAGGGCCGTCTGAGCGAGGGCTGTTACGACCTGATGGTGAGCGAGGCGCGGCTCACGAGCTATCTGGCCCTGGCGATGGGATGGGCGGACAAGCGCCATTGGCGCAGCCTCAGCCGGGTGCTGCGCAGGGCCGCGGGCCGCAGCGGCATGGCCTCCTGGAGCGGCTCGGTTTTTGAATACTTCATGCCGGGGCTGCTGCTGGAGGAGTATGAAGGCTCGCTGATGGGCGATTCCCTGCGGCTCTGTCTGGCGGCCCAGCGGCGGCGGGGAAAGCCCTGGGGCGTTTCGGAAAGCGCCTACGCCGCCTTTGACGAGGCGATGAACTACCGCTATAAGGCCCACGGCGTGCAGGCGCTGGCCCTGAAGCGCGGCATGGACGAGGAAAGAGTGATCTCTCCCTATTCCTCCTTTCTGGCCACGGCGGTATCTCCGCGGGCGGCGGTGCGGAATCTGCGCCGGCTGGAAGCCATGGGAATGGCAGGGCGCTACGGCTTATACGAAGCCCTGGATCTGACGCCGGGCCGCTGTGAGCGGCAGCCGGAGCCCGTGCGCTGCTATATGACCCATCACCTGGGCATGAGCCTGCTGGCTCTGGATAATCTGCTGGCAGAGGGCGTCATGCGCCGCAGGCTGATGTGCCGCCCGGAGTTTGCCGCCTTCCGGGAGCTGCTGCAGGAAAAAGGCCCCGTCGGGCAGCGCATCCGGCGGGAGAAGCCCGTCGGGATCGGCGGGGGGGCCCAGCGGCTCCCGGCCGAGCGCTGGCGGCGGCTTCTGAAAGGGACGGATTGGATGCGCCCCGCCTGCTGCCTGTTAAGCAACGGCCTTTACACGGTACTCTGCTCGGAGCTGGGGACCACGCGCTCCGTCTTTAAGGGAAAGGAGCTCACGGTATTTCGGGCTCTGCGGGACGGAGCGCCCGAGGGCGTGAGCTTTTACTTTTTCTCAGACGAAAGGCTTTTGCCTTTACAGCCCTCACCGGACGATGCGCCAGGCATTCGCCGCTATTGCGAGATGGAAGCGGATCGTTTCCGCCTCTTTACGGCGGCGGAGGGCCTGGAATGCTGCGTGGAGACCGCCGTGGCCCGCTCTGCTGCAGGGGAACGCCGAAGCCTTCGTTTTACGAATCTGATGGGTCGCCCGGTAAGCGGGGTGCTGCTCTGCGCTTTTGAGCCGGTGCTTGCCGTGCGGCAGGACTACGAGGCACATCCGGCGTATTCCAAGCTGAGCCTGGAAAGCTGCCTGCTGGAAGGCTGCGTTCTGTTTAAGCGCCGCAAAGCCCTGGAAGCCGAGCCGGGCCTATCCCTTGCCTTCGCTGCATCTGAGCCGTATTCTTTTGATACTTTCCGGCAGGAGACCTTCGGCCGGGGCGGTCTGCGGGCTGTGCGCACGGCGGCAGAGCGCCCGGCCGGGGGCACGGCGGGCGCCATGGTGGAGCCCTGCCTGCTGGCAAGAGTGGCCCTCAGTATTCCCGCCGGAGGGGAACGGCGGGTCTGTTTTTCCCTGGCGACTGCAGAGAGCGCCGCCGAGGCGGCCCGCGAGGCGCAGGCGATCCTAAATAAGAGCTTTCGCCGCGCCGGCAGCCTGGAGAGCGCTGCCGGGCGGCTCAAAATGGACCTCAGGGAGATCACGGAGAGCCTGGATCTGCTGTCTGCGTCCGTTTTCGGCTGGGGCCGTTCCCCGGAGGCTTTGTCCGCCTCCGTCGGCCGGGCGGGGCTCTGGCGCTTCGGCGTTTCCGGCGACCGGCCCGTGATCGCCGCCCGCTGCGAACGGGGAGAGGCGGGGCGCTTCGCTTTTTTGCTTCGCGCGCACGCCCTGCTGCGCTGCTGCGGCTGCGAATGCGATCTCCTGCTTTTGACGGCGGACGGCGGCGAGTATCTTCGCCCCGACGAAACGGGCCTGCGGACCGCTGCAGCAGCCGTGGACCGGGCCGCGGGGCCCTCTGCGCCGGGCAGCGTCACCATTGCGGCGGCGGAGGAGGAAGAGGCCGCTGCGGCACTTGCGGCGGCGGATGCGGCGCTGCCGCTGCCGAGCGCTGTAAAGGAGGAGCCGCCGACCGAGCCCTGGGTTTATCCGGCCCCGGTGAGGAAGCGGGCGTCCTATCCATTTCATTTTGAGCCGGACGGCAGCTTCGTTTTCGATACTGAAGGCGGCCTGGCAGACACGGCCTGGACCCTGCCGCTCACCAACGGGCGTTTCGGCTGCCTGGCGGCGGACTGCAGCGCCGCTTTTCTATGGGACGGGAATGCGCGGGAACGCCGCCTCACGCCCTGGGTCAACGATCCTTTGGCAGACCGGGGCGGCGAAGAGCTTTGGCTTGTATACGAGGGGGAGAGGCTGAGCCTTTTTGCGGCCTGCGACGGATGGGATTGCCGCGTCCGCTTCGGCTTCGGCTTTGCCGAGTGGGAAAAAACGCGGGAGGAAAAGCAGCTCCGCACCACGGTATTCGTCCCGCGGGATACGAATGCACGGGTCCTCCTTGTGGAACAGCGAGGCTTTTCCGCTCCGCTGCGGCTGTGCCAAAGGCTTCGCCCGGTGTTGGGAGACCGGCCGGGTGCGGCGCGGCGGGTGCGCATGTCGGAGGAAGGCGGCGGGCTTCGCTTTGACAGCACGGAGAAGGCGAGCTTTTCGGCGGCGTTTTCCCAATTCGGCAGCAGCCGCCCCTATGCGGGCAGATGGCTCCCCTGGGAGGAGCAGTGCCGGGAATCCTTCTATCCGCTGGAAAGCGGATTCTGTCTCGTTTCCGGCACGGACGATCCTGTAAAGCTTCGTGCCTTGACGAACCTGCAGGCTGCACGGGAGGCCCTTCGGGAGACGCGCCGGGCCTGGCAGAGTCTGACGGGCAGCCTGCGGGTGCGGACGCCCTCACCGAGGCTGGATCGCTGGCTGAACGGCTGGGCCCTGTATCAGACGGTGGCCTGCCGCCTCCTGGCCCGCACCTCGCTGTACCAGAGCGGCGGGGCTTACGGCTTCCGCGACCAGCTGCAGGACGCGGCCTGCGCCGCGCCCTTCGTCCCCGCGCTCTGCCGCAGGCAGCTTCTGTCCGCCGCGGCGCACCAATACCGGGAGGGGGACGTGATGCATTGGTGGCACGAGGGAGAGGAGGGGGACCGCGGCATCCGTACTCGCTGCAGCGACGATCTGCTCTGGCTGCCCTGGGCTGCGGCCCGCTACGTTGCCGTAAGCGGGGACGACGCCGTTTGGGAGGAGCGGCGGCCCTGGCTCCTCTCCGCCCCGCTGCGGGAGCAGGAGACGGACCGATACGAACAGGCCGTCCGAACGGAGGAGACCGCGACGCTGCGCACGCATTGCGAGCAGGCGCTTCGCTGTTTTCTTTCCCGCCCCAGAGGGTCCGGCGGCCTGCCGGACATGGGCTCCGGCGACTGGAACGACGGCTTTGACCGGGTGCGCAGGGAAAGCGTGTGGCTGGCCTGGTTCGCCGCGCTGACGCTGCGCGCCTTCTCGCCCTTCTCCCCGGAGCATGAAGCAGACTGGCTGCAGGCGGCGGAGGAGCTGAGCGCCGCGGCGGAGGCGGCCTGGGACGGCGGCTGGTATCGCCGCGGGACCATGGCGGACGGAAGCCCGCTGGGCTCTTCGCAGAGCGCGGAATGCCGCATCGACTCCGTGGCCCAGAGCTTTGCCGTTCTCTCCGGGGGCGGCAGTCCCGCAAAAGCGCGGCAGGCCGTATTGGCGGCTTACGAGCAGCTCTTCGACCCGGCGAGCCGCACGGTGAAGCTCTTTGACCCGCCCTTTGACCGGGGGCCGCAGGAGCCCGGCTATATCCGGCGCTATCTGCCCGGCGTGCGGGAAAACGGCGGGCAATATACCCATGCGGCGGTGTGGCTGGGGCTGGCCCTCCTGAAATGCGGCGAAACGGAGAAGGGCTGGGCCGTGCTGGAAGCGCTGCTGCCCGGCGAGAGGGAGCAGCGCGTTTATAAAACGGAGCCCTTCGTGCTGGCTGCGGACGTGTATACGGCGCAGGGCCATCCCGGCCGCGGCGGGTGGAGCTGGTATACCGGCGCCGCCGGATGGCTCCTTCTGGCGCTGACGGAGGGTCTTTTGGGCCTTAAGGTCCGCGGCGGAGAGCTTCACATCGCGCCCCGGCTCCCGGAAGGCTGGGCCGGTTACGAGGCGGAAGTGAACGGAGAAAGCGTCGCCGTGAGCGAGCAGGGCAAACGCGTCGAAAGAGCTGCGGAAAAGGGCGCGAATTCATAAAAGTTTTATATTTTTCACCCCTTTCATCCTTGTACTGCCGGGCCGGATGTGATAGAATAACGGCTATGAGGAAAGGGGGCAGGCATTTGAATACTTTTGTGAAAAGAGAATTCATGCCCGGCGTCACGCTCTGCTGTGTGCAGACCGATCAGTTCAAGACCGGGTATTTCAGCGTGACGCTGCTGCGGCAGCTGGAGCAGGAGACCGCCTCCAGAAATGCGGTGATCCCCCGGGTCCTGCGGCGCGGCTGCCGGGCCTGGCCCGATTTGAAAAGTCTTTCCGCGCGGCTGGATTCCCTCTACGGGGCCGCTCTCTGGCCCACGCTTCGCCAGCGCGGAGAGGTCGTTTGCCCCGGCTTCGCCGTCTCCTTTGTGGAAGACCGTTTTCTTCCCACCCGGGAGGGAAACATGGAAAAATCCGTTTCTCTCGTGGCGCAGCTTTTGCTGGACCCGGTTACGAAGGACGGGCTGCTGCTGCCCGGGTACGTGGCCTCGGAAAAGACCGTGCTGCTCAACGATATCCGCGCTGTGGTGAACGATAAGCGCAGCTACGCGCAGCGCCGCCTGCGGGAGATCATGTTTGAGGAAGAGAGCTTCGCCGTTTATGCGCTGGGCTCTGAGGAGACGGCCTCGCGGCTGCATTACGTTTCCCTCAGCAACTATTATCGCAGGATTCTGGCCGAATCGGAGATGATCTTCTTCTACTGCGGGCAGGCGGGGCCTGCCGAGGTGGCCCTTGTGGTGCGGGAGGCCTTTGCCGCGCTGCCGCGGGGCGAGATCTGGCCCGTGGCGGGCACCGAGGTCCGCGTGAACGCGGCGCAGCTCAAGCTGGTCACGGAGGAAACGGAGGCCGCCCAGGCCAACCTGGCAATGGGCTTCCGCCTGGGCGAGATCATGTACCGCCCGGATTACGCGGCCTTCCGGCTCTTCAACCGGATCTACGGCGGCGGCAGCGGCTCCAAGCTGTTTCAGAACGTGCGGGAGAAGCTGGGCCTGTGTTATTTCGTTTCCTCTTCGACAGACGTTTACAAGGGCGTGATGTCGGTCTCCACCGGGATCGAGCCGCAGGATTGCGACCGGGCCAGAGACGAGATCATGGAGCAGCTTGAGGCCATGCGCCGGGGCGAGATCAGCGCAGACGAATTCGAGACGGCCCGCCGCCGGCTGATCGCTTCGCTGCGCTCGGTGAGCGACAGTCCCGACGAGATGGACGACTTCTTCCTTTCGCAGGAGCTGCAGGAACTGAGATGCGAGCCTGAGGAAATGATCGGTCTTTTGCAGATGGCCCGGCCGGAGGACGTGGTGAAGGTCGCAGAAAGCGTGCAGCTTGACACGGTATACTTCCTGAAGCCAAAGGAAGGGGGGCAGGCGGATGAAGCTGACGAGGTATAAGGAGCTGGGCGAGGAGGTCTGGCAGGAACGGCTTTACAACGGCCTGCAGGTGATCGTGATCCCCAAAAGGAGATTCAGCCTCACCTTTGCCATGCTCGCCGTTCGCTGCGGAAGCAGCGACCTTGCCTTTTCGCTGGATGGGGCGCGCAGCCAGTATCCTCCGGGGCTGGCCCATTTTCTCGAGCACATGATGTTCTATATGCCCTACGGCCCGGTGGACGATGCTTTTGCGGCCAACGGCGCCTTTGCCAACGCGGTGACGGGCGAGAGCACGACCACCTATTACTTCCACTGCAGCGAGCGATTCGAGCAAAACCTTGCCGTTCTGCTGGACTTTGTGACGACGCCGTATTTTCAGCCCGAGAGCGTGGAAAAGGAGCGCAGCATCATCGCCCGGGAGATCCGCATGGGGGAGGATCAGCCGGAGAGGCGCGTTTACCGCAATCTGATGCAGGCGCTTTATGAGCACCATCCGATCCGCGATTCTCTGGGTACGGTGGAAAGCATCGCCGGCGTCACGCCCGCCATGCTGGAAGCGTATTACCGGGCCTTTTATACGCCGGAGAACATGGTCCTCTGCGTTTCCGGCAACGTGGAGCCGGAAACGGTGCGCCGCGTGGCGATGGAGAGCTTTCACGCGAAAAGCACGGGGCTTCTCCTGCGGGATTACGGTGAAGCGGAAGGGCCGCTGCCCGGGCGGGTCAGGGCCGAGGAGAGCATGGCCGTCAGCCAGCCGCTGTTTCGCTTCGGCGCCAAGCTCTTTTTGCCCGGGGAGGGGCACGAAAGAGCCCGGGAACGCCTGGTCGGAGACATGGCCTGCGAGCTGCTGGCGGGCGGTTCTTCCCCGCTGTTTGAACGGCTCTATTCCGAGGGCCTGGTGGATACTGGCTTTTACTGCGGCGTTTCCGATTTCCTGCTCGGCGCTTACGTGGTTTTCGGCGGCGAAAGCAAGGACCCTGCCGCCGTGCTGGAACGGGTGAGCGAAGAGGCCGCCGCCCTGGCGGAGTCCGGCGGGGAGGCGCTGTTTGAGCGTTTGAAGCGCGCCAGGCTTGGCAGCTTCATCCGCGTGATGGACGATGTGGACAGCCTTTGCCAGCTGGGGGCAAGGGGATATTTCCGCGGCTGTCCCTTCTTTGAAGAAAGAGAGCTGCTGCTTTCCGTCACGATGGAGGACGTGCGCGCCTTCCTGCGGGAGAAGCTTGCTCTGGAGCGGATCGCCCTTTCCGTCGTCCGCCCGAAAGAAACTGTGAAGGGAGCGTGAGCGATATGAACGCTACGCCCATTACCTTCCCCATGTTCGGGGAGGATTTTCAGATCACCATTCAGCCATCCTTTACCGTGTTCGGCATCACCCTGCATTGGTATGGGATCATCATCGCCGTCGGCTTCCTGCTGGCCGTGCTCTACGCCATGAAGCGCTCGAAGGAATTCGGCGTGACGGAAGAGAATATCATCGATATGCTGATTTTCACGGTGCCCCTGGCCGTCATCGGTGCGCGGCTTTATTACGTGATCTTCAGCTGGGATGATTATAAAGACAACCTGCTGGACGTTCTCAAGATCTGGAACGGCGGCCTGGCCATCTACGGCGGCGTTATCGGCGCGGTGATTGGGCTGTTCCTGTTTTCCCATTTCAAGAAGGTCCGCATCGGCGCGGTGGCGGACCCGGGCGGCTTGGGCCTGCTGATCGGCCAGGCGATCGGGCGCTGGGGCAACTTCATCAACCAGGAGGCCTACGGCGAGCAGACGACGATCTTCTGCCGGATGGGACTCATGCGGTACATCCCCGATCTGAAGGATTACAAGGTTTTCTATTATCATCCCTGCTTTCTCTATGAGAGCCTGTGGAACATCCTCGGCTTCGTGATCCTGCACTTCTATTCCAAAAAGCGGAAGTTCGACGGCGAGGTTTTTCTGCTCTACCTGGTCTGGTACGGGCTGGGCCGCGCCCTGATCGAGGGCCTGAGGACCGACAGCCTCTATTTCTTCGGCTCTAATCTGCGCGTGTCGCAGATCCTGGCCATCCTCTGTGTGATCGTCGGCCTGGGCATGATCCTCTTCGTGCGCATCGCCAAAAATCCCGAGCCGGAGGATCTTTGGGTCAACCGCGGGAAAAAGACCGCCGTCGCTGCGCCGGCCGCACCGGAGCAGACTGTGGAAGAGAACGAGTATGACGAAGACTTTTCCGAGGCGCTGGAGCTTCTCAAGCACGGCAGCAGCCTGGACGATGAGGAAGAGACCGTTGAGGAAGGCCCCGTGGTAGAGCCCGTGAACGTGCCGGACACGGAGGAAAAGACAGACGAGCAAAACGATGAATCATAAGGAGGAATAATAAAATGGCGAATTTTGACGAGATCAAAAAGAACGCTGCCGAAAAGGCGGGGTTCTTTGCCGGCAAGGCGGCGGAGCTGGCCCGCGCCGCGGCGGACAAGACGAAGGTGATGGCCCGCATCGGCAAGCTGAATGCGGAGATCCTGGCGGAGAAGGACGCGATCCGCAAGAGCAGCCTGGAGCTGGGCAAGATCTACTACGAATATTTCAAGGTCGATCCCCACGAGCCCATGAAAGAGGCCTGTGCGCGTATCGACGCGGCCCATGCCGCCATCGCCGCCAAGCGGGCGGAGATCGAGGAGCTGAAAAGCCAGACCTCCGGCGTGGAGGTCGAGATCGAGATCGAGCGCGAGCCCAAGGCGGAGGCGTGCTGTGACGAGGCCGCCGAAAAGGTATGCGACTGCGCGGAAGCCGCGGCGGAGAAGGTCTGCGACTGCGCAGAGGAGGCCGTGGAGGCCGTGAAGGATGAGGCCGGGAAGGTCGTGGAAGAGGCCGCCGAAAAGATCTGCGACTGCGTGAAGGACGAAACGGCGGAATAAGACGCATCAAACAGCAGGGAAGGGATCACGGCCCCGGGCCGCGATCCCTCAATGTGTCGCCAAAGTGTCGACACATTGAAGATGGATTGAAACGTGAGGGGGAGTCCCCTCCCCCTCACAGACCCCCAAGCAATTCTTTCCCTGGCTGCACAGAGTTTGACTACAGTCAAAGGGATCACGGCTTTCAGCCGCGATCCCTTCTTTCGAAAGAGCGGGTGCTGGAAAAATATGAAAGCAGTGACCTCCGCTCCGGAGCGGGCGGAAAAACGACAAAAGAACCGGGAAGCCTTCCGCAGCGGGCTGCGGCACGGCATCCCCGTGGGGCTGGGATATCTGGTGGTGTCCTTCACGCTGGGCATCGCTGCGAAAAAGGGCGGCATGACGGCGCTGCAGGCGGCGCTCATGAGCTTTTCCATCCATGCCTCCGCCGGGGAATTCGCCGCCATCGGCGTGATCGCCGCAGGCGCGGGCTACTGGGAAATGGCGCTGACGGAGCTGGTGGTGAATCTCCGCTATCTGCTCATGTCCGCCTCCCTCTCCCAGAAGCTGCCGGAGAACCTTCGCTTTTTCCACCGCTTTTTCCTGGCTTTCGATATTACGGACGAGATCTACGCCCTTTCCGTTACCCGGCCCGGGCGGCTGAATCCTTTTTTCACCTACGGCATGATGACGGTGGCCTCGCCCGGCTGGGTCGTGGGCACCTTTCTGGGTGCCGCGGCCGGAGGCATCCTCCCGGCTGTGGTGATCGGCGCCATGAGCATTGCCCTCTACGGTATGTTCCTTTCCGTGATCCTGCCCCCTGCACGGCATGACAAGGTGATCCTGGCGGTGGTCCTGGTCTCGATGCTCTGCAGCGGTCTTTGCACCGTCCTGCCCCTGGTCAGAGAATTGTCCTCCGGGCTGCGGGTCATCCTGCTCACGCTGCTGCTTTCCGCCGCGGCGGCTCTGCTCTTTCCCCGCAAGGAAGAAGAAGGGGAGGGAGAGACGTGAAAAACAGCGTTTATCTTTACATCCTGGTCATGGCGGGCGTGACCTATCTGATACGCCTCATTCCCATCACGCTCCTGCGCCGGGAGATCAAGAACCGCTTCGTGCGCTCGTTTTTATACTATATGCCCTACGTGACGCTGGCGGTGATGACCTTTCCTTCCATCCTTTCCGCCACGGGAAACGTGATCAGCTCCTCCGTCGGCCTTGTGACGGCGGCCCTCATCGCCTGGTTTGACGGGAATCTGTTCCGCGTCTCCCTGGGGGCCAGCGCCGCGGCCCTCGTGGCCGAGCTGATCCGCAGCTGGATAGCATGAAAATCGCCCTGCCTCGTTTGAGGCAGAGCGATTGAGCCTGTCGAAAAACCATGTTTTTCGACAGAAGGGGATTGCAGCCCGCTGCAGCGCACTCAGCAGCCGCCCGAAGAATGGGCGTCTGCTTCGCACGTTTGCGGGCTGAGAGGTATTTTTGGCGACGTACACGCCGCCGCCAAAAATGATCCCACTTTATTCGCGCCTGCGGGCGCGAACTCGGTGAGACCTTTTTTGACAAGCTGAATCGCCCTGCATCGTTTGAGGCAGAGCGATTCAGACTGCAGACAACCCCGGTGCAGCCGAGGAAAGAAATGCATGGGGGTCTGTGAGGAGGAGGGGACTCCCCCTCACGTTTCAATCCATCTTTCATGTGTCGACAGTTTGTCGACACATGAACAAAAGCCCTGCCTCCGATCGAGGCAGGGCTTTTGTGATAAAGCGTGCTTACTTGGCGTAGTTGATGCGGGACTGCTTGTACATCTCGTCGCGGAAGGCGGGGGTGAGCCAGTGGGCGGCGTAGAAGTTATAGACGGTGGGCTTGTCGGGATGGCAGAAGCGGTCGCAGTACTCGCGGGCGATGCGGCGCTGCTCCTCCTCGGGGAGGGCGGCAAAGGCGGCGCCTCTGGCCTTGTCGTCGGGCTGCTTCATGATATCCTCGGGGATGTTGTTGGGGAAGGCGGCGATGATGATCTTGTCGCCGAAATCGTCGTAGATCTTGCCCACGTCGTTCATGAGCTGGGGAGCCCACACGTCCCACCCGGCCTTGATGTAGTTGGGGACCTGCTTGTAGTTGTTGCCGCAGGAGTGGATCTCGCAGACCCAGCCGTGCTCGTGCAGGAAGTCGGTGATCCGTCTCATGTAGGGCACGATCATTTCCTCCACGATGGCGGGGGAGAAGAAGGTCTCCTTCTGAGAGCCCCAGTCGTCATGGAAGAAGACGGCGTTCACGGCGGGGAAGTACTTCATGACGTGCTCGAAGATGTTGATATAGAGATCGGTCAGCTTGTCGAAGAAGGCGTGGACCTCCTCCTGAGAATCCTCGTCAAAGAGGGCCATGATGGCGTTCTCAAAATCGAGGAAGGCGATGAGTCTCTCAAAATAGCTGGTGTAGAACCAGAGCTGATTGAGGTTGCCCTCTTTCAGATAGGTGCCGTTGTTGCGGGCGGCGCACTCTTCCCAGGGCCAGCTGTCCACGTCGGGCCAGACGACCTTCTCGCGCCACTCGGAGATATCGTCCAGATAAGGCTCGCCGGGGCGGACCATGGAGCCGCCGACGGTCTTGATATACTCCCACTCGACGCCGAACATATCCGGGCCGCCGGCCATGGTGTTGGCGTCGAACTTGTAGTTTTCCGCAACCATGCCGCGGGCAGGCACGTCCGGAATGCACATGGGAAGGAAGATGCGGGGGCCGATGCCCTGCATGGCCTGCCACCAGGGATGGCCCTGGAACGCGAGGCGGACGCCTTCGCCCTTGTCGATGGGATAATTGTAATCTGCGGTTTTCATGCCGGGAGCGATTTCAGTCTCGATGACTTCCATCTCTTTGGGATCAAACGGGGTGGGCTTCATGAGGTTTCCTCCTTAAAGAAATGATAAGATTGACTTTTTCACAAAACGATACTACCCGATTCTTTTCTTGAATTATATAATCCGGGGCGATTTTTGTCAATTATATTTGCGTGAACTCTTTATTAAAAAAATAAAAAGAAAAGAGAGGGTCAGTCCCTCTCTTTTTTCAGCTTCCCGGCGTATTCCGCGCAGAGCTCCAGCGCGTATTCCTCCCGAAAGCTCTCGGCGCTGATGCGATAGGCGTTGGCTCCGGCGGGGGAGATCAGGGCGCTGCCCCTGGCGCTTCGGATGCGCACGCCCCGGTCCAGCTCCGCCCCGGCGGGAGAAACGCCGAGCCGTTCAAGAAGCTCGCCGCGGCCACAGCCGTTTTCCAGCTCCGTCTGCGCCCTGTAAAAGGGCGGGAGCAGGGCCGCGGCCTCGTCCAGCGTCATGCCGCTCAGCGCCAGGCGGGAGAGAAGGCGCGCTGCCAGATGGGCAGCGTCCGTAAACCAGGGCTTCGCCCAATAAAGACCGAGGGCCTCCGCCCCGTCCTTTCCCGGCCGAAGGACGCGCCCCTTTTCCGCCGCGGCGATCCGTGCCAGCGCTTCGGGCGCCTCGTCCGGAACGGCCAGCGGTCCCGCTCCCGCCCGCAGCTCCAGCAGGCAGAGCGCCGCCAGCAGCTTGTCGTGCTCCAGCCTTGCGCCGCTTTCCGTGCTCGCCGTCAGCGTGTAACCGTCCGGGGAGAGCGCCCAGCTCACGCCGCCCTCGCTTCGCGGCGAGACGCCGGCCCGAAACAGGGCGCGCTGCAAAGCGAAAACCGGGGCGGACCGGCCCCGCAGACGAAGAGAGGGCTCCTTCGGCGCTTCGGGCAGCAGCGCACGGGCCAGTGAGGCGGCGTAAAGCTCCTCGCAGCCCGTCAGAAACAGCAGGTTTCCGGCCTCCGCCCTCTCCGGCTCCGGCGGCAGGGTCGCCGCCTGCTCAAGCCTTCGCTGCAGGCTGCGGGAAAGGGGAAGCCCCGCGCCGCTGAAAAAGCGCAGGGTCAGGCGGCAGCCGCTCTGGCGGACGAAAAGCAGGGGCTCCAGCGCCGCCCGCACGGCCATGAAGGCCGCTCCCGCCTCGCTTTTCGCGTCCAGCAGGCAAACGTCCCGCCCGGCGGAGGCGGCGCCCAAAAGAAAATCCTGAGCCGCGGCGCGGGCCAGATTCCCGCCCGTGAAGGCGGCGCCAACGGCCTCACAGCCTGCGCAGACGGCGCCGAAGGCGCGCAGCAGGGCTGGCGTCAGCTCCGAGGCGGCGTCTCCCGTCAGGCGGGAGGCAGAATCAAAGACCGGCCTGTACCATCGCTCGTCGGCGGAGAGACCGCGCCGCAAATCGCTCCCTGCCGGGACGAGCTTCCCCGGCCAGAGAATGGCTCCCGGTTCTGCGACGCAGCGGTCCCCCAGACGGCAGTTTTCCGCCAGCACGGCCCCGTCGCCCACGCGGCAGTCCCGCCCCAGCCGCACGCCGTCCTCCAGCACCGCGCCGGAAACGCGGCAGCCCTCCCCGATGGTGACTGCGCCGGTCACGCAGTCCC
>JAEEGL016676820.1_pt1 | contig 16248 bp, 13 predicted proteins | sample 9134231 | NCBI WGS metagenome assembly JAEEGL01 (sample SAMN16246548, study PRJNA631951) | gut metagenome | biome: gut microbiome; feature: rumen; material: fiber-attached | host: Bos | place: Iran: Karaj | collected 2018-10
GCCGAGGAGCGTCGGCAGCAGCGTCACCGAGAGCTGCCACATGGCCGTTTCCTGGGAGGCCGACAGCACCTTCGTCTGATAGCCCGACCATTTCGTGAAGAAGTCCGCCTCGTCGCCGTTCGCCTTGATGGTCTCGATCATGCGGAGGCCGTTCATGGCAACGCCGTAGGCTTTGCCCGCGTCCTGCTGGATTCGCATGTTGAGGTCGGTCAGGTGCCGCCGCATGGCCAGAAACATGATCAATCCGACGGAACTGAAGGCGACGCCGATGAGCGTCAACGTCACGTTGTACTGCAAAAGTAGCAGCAGATAAAAGATGGCCACCAGAAGGTCCAGAACCGCCGTGGCCGCCGGCCCGGAAAGCACACCCACGATGGATTCGTTGAAGCCGACGCGGCCCGCCACTTCCGCCGCGTACCGCTGATGGAAGAACTGCATCGGCAGACGCAGCAGGTGCCAGAAATAACTCGACGAATCGGCCAGCGTCAGCTTGCGCTGCCACGCCGTCAGCACCACGGCCCGAAGCCAGCTTATAACGCCGGTGATAATGAAGGAAAACGTCATGGCGAGACAGAAGTTGAACATCCAGTCCGGGTGCTTGCGCGTCAGGATGTCGTCCATGAAAATCTGGCTCATCACCGGAGCGGCGAGGCCGGGAATGATGGCGCAGAGCTCCAGGATCAAAATGAAGACAGCCGCCCATTTGTCCTCACGAAGCTTTTTCCAGATATCAGCGAAGACGTTGTACCGCTTGCCCTCCTTCACGAAATCTTCCCCCGGCCGCACGCGGAGCGCCACGCCGGTATAGGAAGTACGGAACTCGTCCAGCGGCACCGTGCGCTGCCCCATGGCCGGATCGTTCAGATAGGCGCAGCCGTTTTTGATGCCCTCCAACACCACGAAATGATTGAACTCCCAGTGGATGATCAGGGGAAAGGGCTTTTTGGGGAGCAGCTTCAGGATGTCGCCGGCCGTCCAGCGGTAGCCGTCGGCGACGCAATGACGTCCCCGGGCCGCCCGGAGAACGCATCTCGCCTTGGAGCCGTCGCGGTTCACGCCGCACTCCTGCCGCAGCATCTCCAGCGGAACCCAGAGCCCGTAGTAGGCGAGGACCATCGCCAGCGCCGCCGCGCCGCACTCCGTGGCCTCCATCTGGAGCACCGTCGGGACCTTCACCCGGGCGCCGTCGTCGCGGGAAAACAGCCCGGCGATCTTGTCTGTCACGCTCATAGGCTCACCTGTTCCTCAGCCATTGGCTGAGCTTGTAAAAGACCTTCGAGATGGGCGGCTTGCGCTCGATGATGATGCTGCCGGTGCAGAAGCTGCCCGCCGTGATGGGCTTGTGCTCGCCGATGGAGGAGGTCCAGAGATAGCCGGACTCCGAGGAATCGTCCTTCACCAGGTCAAAGGAGACCGCCATCACCGCGCTCTTCTCCGCCGAGAGGATCCACTGGGCCAGCTGATCGTTGCCGAGCCGCTTCTGCATCGCCTGCACGGAGACCGGATACTGCGAGACGGAGCGCACCGTACCCAGCAGGCTGCCCGTCTGCGAGACATCCACGCCGTTCGGCGCCAGCTGGATCGTCATGCCCGGCTTGATGCGCTTGCCCTTGTCCACGGGAACGTAGAGGACGCCCTTGAGGTCCTTGCCGCCGCCCGCGACCCGGAGCGTGCAGATGGGCGTGCCGCCCCCGACCGTCGCCCCTTCCGTCACCAGGATCTCGTCCACGGTTCCGTCATGGCTGCTGGTGATGTACTCCGAAGCGTTTTTCTGGCTGCGGCGCATATCGAACTCCTGCACGCGGTTCATGGCGTCGCGGCCGCTGGTGGCCAGCTCCGGCCCGTACTGCGCCATGCGCGTCGCCGCGCTCTCCTGCGCCTGCTCGATATGGGCGATGCGATCGCCTTTTTTCACCTGATCGCCGTTATGGACATAAATCTTGTCCAGCTTCCCGCCGGAAAGGGACGTCACGTTCACGACGCCGCTGGGGTCCATGATCAGCCCCATGCCGTCCGCCTTCACCGTGAAGGCGCCGAAAATCGACCAGAGGACGACAGCGAACAGCATCACCGCCACCGCGATCAGCCCCATCCAACTGATGGGCGCGGTAATCGGCAGTACCGTGTCGAGCTTTTCCGGGGAGCGCATCTTGTCGAGGGCTTCCTGGCTGAATATGTTCTTGTCCTTCGCGTAGCGTTCCGCCGCGCCGCCGTTCTCCGCCATCAGCCTTCACCGCCCTTTGGGTTCTTCCCTTTCGCGTCCTCTTCGATGGAAACCTCCACGCGCATATCGTCGTCAAGGCCCTCAAAGCTCTCCGTGACGACGGCATCTCCCTCGGCGAGCCCCGACAGGATCTCGATGTACTTCCCGTCGTTCGCCCCGGTCGTCACCTCCCGCCGCCGGATTTTGCCGTCGGCCTCCACGACAAAGACCTCGCTGTGGGAGGCGTCTGTCATCGCCGCCAGCGGCACGGCCAGGCACGCGTAGTCCCGCCCCGCCTGCATGGTAACGCCGTTGTAGGTCAAGGGCTCCAGCACCCGGGCACGGTTGTCGATCTCGCAGACCACCCGGCGCATCCCGGCGGGCTCGGTGACCGGCGGCGTGATTTCCTTCAGCGTCGCGATGATCTTTTCCCCGCGGCCGAGATTGCCCGCCGCGTACTCCGTATCGTAGGCCTTTTTCATCGACTGCGCCTGGAAATGCAGCGTCATCGCGTCCCCCACCGTAAGATGACGGGTATCCTTGTCCTCCAGCGTCACCGCGAACCGCAGCCGGTCAAAATCCCCCACGAGGGCCAGCGGCGTCCCGCCCTGCACATAGGAACCCTCGCGGTGGTAAATCAGGAGCACATTGCCGTCCACCGGGGAAATCACGTTCTGGCGCCCCTCCTGGACCACATACTGCGCCCGCTGCGCCTCCGCCTCGGCCAGCGCCTCCTGCGCCGCCGCGTACTGCGCCCCGGCCTCCTCGTACTTCTCCTGCGAAGTCGCCTCCTTTGCCATCAGACGCTCCTGCCGGTGGTAGGTATTGGCGGCCTGGGCCAGCGCCGCCTCGGCGCGACGGACGGTGGCATTGGCCTGCTGGATCTGCAGCGGGATCTGGTCGTTTTCGAGCCGCATCAGCATATCGCCCTTGCGTACATGGCTGTTCTTGGCGACGTACATCTCGATGATGCGCCCCTCGACAAGGGCCACGGCGTCGGCCATATTCTCGCTGTACAGCCGTGCCGCGTCTATCTCCACCAGCGGACGCAGCCCGCGCCTTTCCGCCCGCGCCCCGGTCAGCGTCAGCACCCGCTCGTCCATGCGCCGGGCAATCTGCTTCTCGTCGCTGACGTTCAGCCAGGTGCCGTAAACCACCAGCGCCACCGCCAGCGCCAGGATCACCACGATACCGATAAAGAAGAACCGTTTCATCCGTACCCTTCCCCCTATACCATCCTGCGGGCAATCATCATGTCCATGCAGTGCTCATGCGGAATCCCGGCGCTGTCGCAATCGAAGACGGATTCCTCGCACAGCTCAAGCTTCCAGTCCTCCCGATAATGGGAAAACAGTTCCCCCGACTGCCAGTAGAATTCCTTGCCAACTTCCCAGTCCGGCGCGGTCTCAATGAAGCTCTTCTCGACGAAGGTGTCGAAGACGTTCAGCCCACCCACCGCCGTATGCTCGCGGAACTGGCGCATCACCCGCTCCCGATTCCTCGGCGGCACGTATTCCAGCACGTCGGTGGAATAAATGATATCATAGGCGCCGGCCAGCTCATGACGCAAAAGGTCGGCCTGAAAGAAATCAACCTGGACGCCCGCCGCCTGCGCCAGCCTCCGCCCCTTTTCCGGGCCGCTCGCCGCGATGTCGAAGGCGGTGACGTGGTACCCGTTCCGGGCGAAGAAAACGGCCGCCTGCCCCTCGCCGCAGCCCACATCCAGGAGGCGGAGGGGCCGTTCCGGCGGCATCAGACGCAGCACCTCATGGGCCAGCCGGTTAATCTTTCTGCCCCAGTAGAGCCCTTCTTGCTGATACTTGCCCTCGTAGTGCGTGGTGTACGTTTCATATCCCAACAGGTAATCGGTACTGACGCCAAAAAACGCGGCGATTCTCGTGAGCACGCCGACGCTCGGCTCGATCTCGCCCTTCTCCCAGTTCGAGACGGTCTGGCGGGAAAGCGCCAGCTCCTTCGCCATCGCACTTTGGGTGATCCGGCGCTCCTTCCGAAGCAGCGCGAGACGGGCGGAAAAATCGCTCATGACCCTTCACCTCCCGTTCCCTGCTCTGTCGGAAACACAGCCCTCATGGCGCCCCATCCGCCCGAAGACACGAATAATAAATGTATTAGACAAAAACACCCGGATATGTTAAATATTTTTGACATATCCGGGTGCGAACGCCCCTTTGCCTTATTCGCTGTTTTTTCCCGCCATCCCCTTTGGAAGACACGCATATCCATCACGTCCTCTATCACAAAGCCTTCGAGCCATGCGGCCTGGACTCTTTTCCGTGCCTGAAGTTGCCCGCAGCCGCCCGGCGAGGGGCACGTTAGCCCCGGGGAAAGCCGCTGCCTGTCTGTACCCCTCTCGATTGTTTATTTTACCACATATTTCAAGGAGATAGCAAGAAATACATGTATCCTGCCCTTTTTCCATGCCCCCGGGACGGCGTCCCGCCGCAAGACACTCCAAAAAAACGGAAGCGGTGATTCGTCGCCGTCTTCCATCGTCTTTTGCATCGCCTTTCTCCTTCTCACCGCTTGACAAAGTCGCGCCCGTCGTCTATTATTTATGAGAATCATTTTCAGGTAAAGAGAGGGACGAACATGAAACGAAACGTCTTCCAAGAATTTTTGCACCGCGTTTTGCAGAACTGCGCGAAGCCGGAAGGACTACTGGGAAAACTGATGGTTTCCCTGATGAACGCGACGCATACGCCGGTGGCACAATGGGGACTCTCCCATCTGGATCTGGCACCGGACGCTGTGGTCATTGATCTGGGATGCGGCGGCGGCAGCAACGTCTCGGCTATGCTTGCCGCGTGCCCTGACGGACACGTGACGGGGCTGGACTACTCGTCTGTCAGCGTCGCCGCCTCAAAGAAGAAGAACGCCGCCGCAATCCATGCGGGCCGATGCCGGATCGTGGAGGGGAACGTGGCCGCCCTGCCCTTTCCCGACGAATCCTTCGACGTGGCCACCGCCTTTGAGACTGTCTATTTCTGGCCGGACAATTCCTTTCCCGACGTCCACCGCATCCTAAAGCCCGGCGGCGAGTTCCTGATCGTCTGCGAAGCGGACGGCTCCTGCCCCTCGGATGAAACGTGGCCCCAACTCATCGACGGCATGAAGTTGCTCTCCCGGGACCATCTCGTTGACGCGCTGGAGAAGGCCGGTTTCCGCGAAGTCCAAACCGACCGCAGGCCCGTCATGAACGAAACGGGACGCTGGCTCTGCGTACGCGCCAGGAAATGATTGCCTATCCCCATCCATCTCCCTGACCATTCGCGACGAAATCCCGGACTCTTGCTTTCGCTGAAAACGGGGGTGTCCATGTACCAATCTGATATCCTGCTCTCTCTCCTCATCCCTTTTCTGGGGACTTGTTTCGGCGCGGCCGGTGTGTTCTTTTTGCGCCGGGAACTCCCAATTGGTGCCCGGAGGGGGCTGACCGGTTTCGCCTCCGGCGTCATGGTTGCGGCCTCGGTCTGGAGCCTCCTGATCCCCGCGATGGAGGCGAACGCTGCCATGGGCAGCCTCGCATTCCTGCCGTCCGTCGCCGGCTTTTGGGGCGGCACGCTCTTCCTGCTGTTGCTCGACCGCCTCATACCGCACCTGCACATGGACACGGATGAGGCGGAGGGGCTGCCGGTCCGCCTGCCCCGGACGGCCATGCTGCTGCTGGCCGTGACCCTGCACAATATCCCGGAGGGGATGGCCGTAGGCGTCATGCTGGCGGGACTGGCGGAGGGCTTCTCCCGGGTGACGCCAGGGGCCGCGCTGGCGCTTTCGCTCGGCATCGCCATCCAGAACTTTCCTGAGGGCGCTATCATTTCCCTGCCCCTCCGCGCCGGAGGGGCAAGCCGGTTCCGCTCCTTTTTCGCCGGCGTACTATCCGGCGCCGTGGAGCCGGTCGGCGGGGCGCTCACCATTCTGGCCTCCAGCCTGATCGTCCCGGCGCTTCCCTATTTCCTGAGCTTCGCCGCCGGCGCTATGATGTACGTGGTCGTAGAGGAGCTGATTCCGGAGATGTCGGCCGGGCCGCATTCCGATATCGGCGTCGTCTGCTTCTCCACCGGCTTTACGGTCATGATGGCCCTTGATACCGCGCTGGGCTGACGCCGGCGCCCGTCGCTCCCTAAAAGCATGAATCATCGCCGGCAAAAACGCGCCCGCCAAATCCCGGCGGGCGCGTTTTGTCAACCCGAAAACCGGCTCCTGTTCCGTTACCGCCCAGGCATATCACCAAACCTTCACCATGCCAGAGCCTTCCCTGCCCCCCGACCACGACTATTTTCCCGCTTGACAGCGCGCCCTTCGTTTCCTATATTGACAGTAGTGAATCCTGACAGCGCGCTTTCCGCGACGGCGCCCCGAAGCGGTTGCGCGGCACAAGAACAAGGGGGGAAGATTGGAATGTCCGTTTACAAGTGCAGAATCTGCGGCTTCATCTTCGACGAAGCGAAAGAAGGGCGGCGGCTTTCGGAGCTTGACGCCTGTCCGGTCTGCAAGCAGCCTGTGGAAAACTTCGAGAAAATCGTGGACGCGGAACAAAGCGCGCCCGCCCCGGCCGGGAGTGCCCCGGGCTACGATGCCCGCTTCGCCCGGAACGATCCATCGGTCCGCTACATGGACGAGATTCACCAGATGGCGACCAGCGGCAAGAGTCTTTCCGGCGCCATGGGAACGCTGATGCCGGTGACGGGCTGGGACGAGCTCCTGTTTTTGGGCGCGCAGCTCAACCCGGCGCCGCTGGACGACGACGCGCCAGTGGAAACCCGGACGGTGATCGGAAAGCACGCGAAGCAGCCGATGGTGCTGGAAAGCCCTGTCTACATCTCCCACATGTCCTTCGGGGCCCTGTCCCGGGAGGCAAAAATCGCCCTGTCGAAGGGCTCGGCGCTGGCAAGGACCGCCATGTGCAGCGGCGAGGGCGGCATTCTGCCGGAAGAACGCGCCGCCGCCTACAAATACATCTTCGAGTACATCCCGAACAAGTACAGCGTCACCGACGAAAACCTCCGGGCCGCCGACGCCATCGAGATCAAGATCGGACAGGGCACGAAGCCGGGCATGGGCGGCCATCTGCCGGGCGAGAAAGTGACGCCGGAAATCGCGGCGCTGCGGGGCAAGAAGCCCGGCGAGGACGTGCAGAGCCCAAGCAAATTCCCGGAGATCAATTCCCAGGAAGACTTGAAAGCGATGGTGGACGAATTGCGGACGCGCTCCGGCGGACGGCCCATCGGCGTGAAGATCGCCGCCGGGCACATCGAGGCCGACCTCTCGCATTGCGTGTACGCGGCGCCGGACTTCATCACCATCGACGGGCGCGGCGGCGCCACCGGATCCAGCCCGCTGCTGTTGCGGGAAGCGACCACCGTACCGACGCTGTTCGCGCTGACCCGGGCCCGCCGGTTCCTCGACGCGGCCGGCTCCGATATCGCCCTTGTCATCACCGGCGGCCTCAGGGTATCGTCGGACTTCGCGAAAGCACTGGCCCTGGGCGCCGACGCCGTGGCCATCGCCAGCGCCGCGCTGATAGCCGCCGCCTGTCAGCAGTATCGCGTCTGCGGCACCGGCAATTGTCCGGTGGGAATCGCCACGCAGAATCCCGAGCTGCGCGCCCGTCTTGACGTAGAGGCCGCCGCGCAGCGGGTGGCGAATTTCCTCAACGTGTCGCTGGCCGAACTGAAAACCTTCGCCCGCGTCACCGGCCACGCTTCCGTCCACGGCCTCGACCGCACCGATCTCGTGGCGCTGCGCCGTGAAATCGCCGACGCCGTAGGCGTTCCCTTCGCCGGGGACGCGTCCCCCGACGCCCGGCGACAAGCGACGTCACCAGATACGAAAGGAGCGAAACCCACGATGAAATTCAAATGCAAGATTTGCGGAGAAATCTTTGACGCCCCCAACGCCGCCGTGGCGGTCTGTCCGCGCTGCAAAGCGACGGGAAACAACCTGGAGCCGCTTGACGCCGCGCCGGCAAACAGGTACGCGGGGACGCAGACGGAAAAAAACCTCGAAGCCGCTTTCGCCGGGGAATCCGGGGCGCGGAACAAATACACCTACTTCGCGTCGGTGGCGAAGAAGGAAGGCTATGAGCAGATCGCGGCGCTCTTTTTGAAGACGGCGGACAACGAGAAGGAACACGCGAAGATGTGGTTCAGGGAGCTGAACGGCGTCGGCAATACCGCCGAAAATCTGGCTGCCGCCGCCGACGGCGAAAACTTCGAATGGACGGATATGTACGACGGCTTCGCGAAAACGGCAGACAACGAGGGGTTTCCGGAACTGGCGGCGAAGTTCCGCATGGTGGCCGCCATTGAGAAGCACCACGAAGAACGCTACCGCGCGCTCTTGAAGAACGTGAAGATACAGGAAGTCTTCCGAAAGAGCGAGGTCAAGGTCTGGGAATGCCGGAACTGCGGCCATATCGTCGTGGGCACCGACGCTCCGGAACTCTGCCCGGTCTGCGCCCATCCGCAATCGTTCTTTGAGATCAACGCCGAGAATTATTGATTCCATCCCATGCCCCTCGGGGCAGGAATCCGGTTGACAAAGCGAATCTCCCCCAACAAAAAATGAAGTTGCCTATATTTTTGTCGGGGGGGTTTTCGGACTTCATCCGCCGCGGGCCGCAACGAAATCCTTGCGGTACAGCACTGCCGGCTGGCGCATACCCTGCCGGAAACATGGTTTTTATTTTTTCGTTTGACACACTTATGACACATTGCGCCGCTATACTACAGACAACGAAAACAAAACCACATATTACAGGAGGTTGACGCAAATGAAGAAAATGATTTTGGCAGTCATGGCGGCGATGGTGGTTTCAACGGCAGGCACGGCGCTGGCGGCAACGCCGGATTACGGCTACTGCCGGGATGGCGCGCCCCGCATCGAGACGAATTTCGCTTACTGCGGCGGCGGGCATCACGGAGAAGGCCACGGCGGTTATGGACATGGCGGCGGGTACTGCTACGACAACGGGAACAACGAAGGCTGATCGGAAAAGGGCGTCGGGGAAAAACCGGCGCCCTTTTTACGTCGCGCCTCCGCCATACGGTTTATCCGGTTTCTTCGGCTTGTCTGTCATGCCGTTGAAGTCCGCCGCGACGCGATAACCCTTCAGCGACAAAAAGCCTTTCGGAGAGGATTTGGCTCCCGCCGAAAGGCTTTTTCCTGTCCGTATTCTTTTGGATGAATGGGCGTATTGTCACGCCCAGCAACAGGGATCGCCCCGTCGTCTCATCGTGCCAGCCCGGTGAAACGCCGACGGCCCCGCCTTTCTTCCGCCGCGCCGCAAGGTCGCCCATCAAGGTGCGCCGTTTTCTCCGGCGAGCGTCTTCACGCTGGCGAACAGCTTGATTTCCTTGCCCTCTTTGAAGGGCGCGATTCTGATGTCGATGGGCGTGATTTCGCCGTTGATCACGATGCGGTGCCGGCTGGTGAAGCTGCCCCGCTCCCGGATATCCCGCAGAACGTTTTCCCTGGTAAACCGTTCCAGGAAGGCCGGTAAATCCTCGGGATATGCAACCCGCCGGGAATTCTCGATCGTCTGCCGGAAGAAATCATCGCCTTCCTTTGGCGTACCGAGGGTGGCGAAATCGTCCGTGCTGGAGCATTCGATGAAATGTCCCGTTTCCGGATTGATCGTATAGAGCGTCAGATAGCCGCCGGAAAGCGCCATGACCCGAACCAGCGTCGCGTGCTCCTTTTTCAGTTCCTCATAATGGGCCCGCTGCCTCATCTGGGCGTCAATCACGCTGATGCCCAGGATGATCCGGTTGCTGTCCTGCTGCATCCGGGTGACTTTCATGTTGACGTACACCGGAGCACCGGTGTCCACGAGGCGATAGGTGGCCGTGAAAACGCCTTGCTCGTCCAGTGCCTTGACAATGTTCTCCTTGGAGAAGGCGGCGAAGAATATCTCCCGGTCCTCCTCATAGATGCGGTAGGCGTCCCGCTTACTGGACTCGAAGAAGTCCTCGCCGTGCCGCTCCACCGTCATCTCCTGCTTGCCCACCAGGGACCGGTACTCGACAAACTGATCCGTCTCCAGATTCACGACATAGATGTTGTAGTAGTCGGTGGCCAGCGCCCGGGCAATGTCCACGTAGGTCGCTTCATCGTCCGGACGCGAAATGAACAGCACTGCCACCGCCACCGCGGTGTTCCCCGTGACCGGATTCACGCCGATCCGCCGGGCAAAGGAATGGACGATGGAGCCATCCGCCATCTTTTCGTCGAAAAACGAGCGCATTCCCTGTACGCAGCAAGTCTGCACGACGTTGCGCATGAAGTCGCCGTCATGCTTATAGAACGACGTGCCCTTGCTGGACAGCTCGAAATGGAAGAACCGTTTGATGAACTCCCGGTAGGACGGATTGCTCCTCACGAAGCGGGCGCTGTCACCCTTGACTTCGATGATGCCGATGGGAAGCGTGTTGAAGGCGTTGTAAAACGCGTCCTTCTCTTCGTTGGCGATGGCGGCGAAGTCGAAGAGATTGATGCGGCCGATAGATTCATAGTAGGAAGATTCCTCGGGATTCTCGTACCCGTCCAGCTTATGGGCCTTGTGCCATTCCAGCACCTGGGAAAAGGGGAGCGGCTTGCTGAAATAATAGCCCTGCAGCTTCGAGCAGCCGTTTTCCTGAAGGAACCGCATCTGCTCCTCCGTCTCCACGCCTTCGCAGATCGTATCCACACCCAGGGCGATGGCCATCCGTATCAGCTCCGACAGGATGACTCTGCCGTTATGACTCTCGTCCAGCTTCCGCATGAAGCCCATATCGAATTTGAGCAGGTCGAACTTGATGCCCCGCAGCACGTCAAGGGAGGAATAGCCGCTGCCGAAGTCGTCCATCCACACGGGGAACCCGAGGGCCTGGAACCGCTCGACCTGCGTTTTCATGAAGTCGAAGTTGCTGCCGACCACACTTTCCGTAATCTCGATGCTGATGCGGTCGCGGGGGATTCCCGCCGCGTCCACGCGCTCCCTGACTTCCTCCACGATGTCGCAGGCATCGAAGTCGGAGCGGGAGAGATTGATGGAATGGGGAACTGTGTAAAGCCCCTCCGCTTCCTTCGTCCGGATGTCCTCCAGGACCCGCTCCAGCACGTAGAGGTCCAGCCGATAGATGAGCCCCGCGTCTTCGAGATAAGGTATGAACGAAAGCGGCGGCAGGAATCCCTTCACCGGGTCAATCCACCGCGCCAGCGCTTCCTCATCGCAGGCCCGGCCGTTCACCGCCCGGATGATGGGCTGGTAATACACCTGGATCCACTTCTCGGCGATGGCCCGGTCGAAATTCTCCAGGATGTACTGCTGCTTCTCGAGATTGTCCTGCAAATCCTGGCTGTAGTAATTGAAATTCGAGGCATAGCTTCCCTTGATGGCGTCGCAGGCCATCTTGGCCCTGTCATAGGCCGAGCTGACGGGAACGTCCCCCATCCGCTCCGGATAGATGCCGACGCAAACCGGCAACGCCTTTCCCTCATTCGTCCCCTGCCATCTCTTGAACAGGCGCCGCAGCATCTCCTCCAGCCCGTTCTCATCGGCCAGTACCGCGAAATGGTCGGCGCCGACGTGGCAGCAGTTCTCGTTGTGAAACAGGCTGCTCAGCAGCTTGGCGAAAAAGCGCAGCAGGCGATCGCCCTCGGAGAAGGTGTACTTGTTGTTGAAACGCTTCATCCCGAGGAGATTGATGTACAGGATGGCCGGCTGCGCCCCCGCCCCCCGCATGACTTTCCGCTCCGCCTCGGCCAGCTCGAAGAAATACGTCATGTTGGGGAGCCCGGTCAGATAGTCATAGCGGTTCGCCCTCAGGATGCTTTCCTCGCGCAGGGCGTTGCTCATGAACCGGTGGATCTCCGATCCGCTGCCGTCCTTGTATTCCCCTTCTTCCGTGTACCAGACATGCGCCACCCGGGCGCCTGTCTCGGTAATCACGTGCTCGGCGAGGGCATGGATGATCATATAACCCGCGGTACCGGGTTTCCTCGTCCGATAGACCGTCTCGTACCGGCCGTCCCCCGTGGCGAACTGCACGGCCGCGTCGGCAATCCGGGCGACGTCGTCGGGATGGACTTCCTTGTACATATCGTGGTCCATGTCATAGTACGCCTGAGCGCGGTCCTCGTAGCCGAACAACGCGCAGAACCCGTCGGAAAGGGCGAGGGTGACGACTTTCTTATCCACGTACTGATAGACAGCAAAGGGTTGCTTTAAGCCTTCCATGAAGGCCAAATGCTCTTTCGAAAATTCGTATCTTTCCATACGCCAAACGCCGCCCTCTCTGTCGTTTCCGCTTCGCACCGGCAAAACCCGTTTCCGGGAACGCCACCTCTTCACGTTTTTTTAATTAATATATAATTCGACATATATCTTCATTTTCCTGCCTCCGCGATTATGTATTTCTGTCCTTGGCGGACTTCTTATCGCCGGTTCATACGCCTTCCTCCGCCAGCTTTCTCTTCTCCGCGTAGGCCTTCGCCACGGTCAGCGCGAACTGCTGGCAGAAGAGGCCTGTCTCCGGCTGGAACGTCTCATTGTACAGTTCCGTGTTGGAGATGACGCGGATGCCCACGAACGGCACGCCGAACCTCTGGCAAACCACCGCGGCGGCGAACGTCTCCATCTCCTCGCAGGAGGAACCGGTCTGCTCGTAGAGGAACTGTATCCTCGCCATCTGGCGGTTCCAGCTGTTGCTGGTGGCCATCGTCCCCTGGATGACCCTGCCGTTCCGGTAGCCCTTCGCGCACTCCATGGCGACGGCCAGAAGCGTCGCGTCGGCGGGGATATAATGAGCTTCCCCGGTCACCGTCCCCATCGCTTCGTCATAGCGGTAAAACACCACGTGACGTCCGTCCGCCCCGCTTGCTTCCTGATGACTGATCCAGGCCGAGGCATCAAAGGAACGGGCGCCGACAACGATATCGCGGACGTGCAGCACCGGATTGTGGCCCCCGGCCGTCCCCTGGTTGATCACCGCTACCGGGTGGAACCGCTCGATGCCCAGCGCCGTGACGGCGGCGGCATTCGACATGCCCACGGACGTGACCGCGACCACCACGGGCGTTCCCTGGTAATCCCCGCTGACAAACCGCCAGCCGCCGATCCTTTCCTCCCGCGGATGCGCCAAAGCCTCGATCATCCACTCCGTCTCGACAGACATGGCGCCCTCGATCAGGACGGGACGCGACGCCTCCACCGTCAGCGGCAGCAGCCACCACAGCAGGACGAACAACAGCAGCCCCCGAAGTCTCATCAAACGCAACAAACCGATTGTCCTCTTTCTCATCATTCCGCCTTCCTTCCGGCAAGGAACCTTCCTCCCCCGCGTCCCTTCGCGGGTAAGACTGCTCCCTCCGTCACGGGGATTCATTCCCCCTGATTCCGTTTCCTTCATTGATTAGTTTACCATACTTTTCCCGAATCGTCATGCCTGCTGAATCATCGGCGACCAGCTGAAAAAGTTGGCGCTCGATTACCATGACGGATTATTGAGCCTCTAAGTTCAACCCCCGGAGGCGAGTTGCCTCCGGGGGCTTTTATGACCACTTCCACAAAAGAAAGACGCCGGAGAATAACCCCAGCGTTTTGCCCATACGAACGATTAACAAATCGGCATCACGCTTACTAATATCAATTCTTTTCGCCGCCGTCCCGGCCAGGGACATAATCCGCAGACGCACAAGAAAAACAAACGCCGCATCATCTTCTTACAGGCTCGCCATCCCAAGACAGGAAAGCAACCCTTTCCGGCCAATCCCGCCCGGCTCCGCCACCCCGTGCAAGGCGCTGTGCAGATTTGCCACTCAGTCTCTTCCCGCGTTTTGTATGGCAGGAAAGAGCCCCCGGCCATCATCACGATGTCCGGAGGTTCTTTCCTGTCAGCTTCGATGCTTATGCGAGCGCTCAATGTAAGGTGTTTCCCATCAGGCATGACAGGCGCCTTTGTGTGGGTGTTGTCCGGAGAATGGCAGGGATATTGCAGCAGAAAAGGAAGGCGTATTCCTGTTAATTCTGGGTTGCATTTGTAATTTACAAAAGAAACCAAAGGCGACACTGCAAAGTGCCGCCTTTGGATGCCCAAATTTTCGGAAAAGAAAATTGTCTCTCCATCAGAATGTGTGGCGAACAACCATGTCAAATAACCTATAAAGGCGGGTGTTGAAGGAAATCCCTCAACACCCGCCTTCTTGCTTTTCAAACAACATTCGAGGCGATTGCAACAAGTGTTATAAATATGATATAATTGGTAGGAATAATATTCGATTTAAGATATAGCAGAGGGGACCAATGTGACTAAACGAATCACGTCCTTGGAAGATATCGAAAAAACCGTGGAGGAGCAGGGATTCCTCCCTTTCTTCGCAAACGAAATAGCGGGTTTTTCTCTCGAAGAACGTATCGAAGGAAAATACTGGTTCACGGGCTTCGATGGATCGTGGAAGGCATGGGACTGGAAAGGACCGATTGCGCGAAGGAAAAACTGCGTCTATGGAAAACTGTTCAATAAGAAGGCTGGGTTTGTGAGCCGCGAGTGGTATCCCGACCTCGCCAACTGGCGGCGGGACGGCTACGACTTCGACGCGCTCTACGATGACGGCAAGGCGGCCTACGATGACAAGCTGGTCTATGACATGGTCGACCAGCGGGAAGATTCCATGCTGTCAAAGGAACTGAAAAAATTGGGTGGTTTTCGTAAAGGGGGGAAGAAAGGCTTTGACACCATCATTACCCGGCTGCAGATGGAATGTTACCTTGTTGTGGCGGACTTCACATACATGACGGATAAGAAAGGCAATCCGTACGGCTGGGGCGTGGCACGGTACGCCACACCGGAGAAGTTTTACGGTATGTCCTTCACGGAGGAGGTGTACCAAAAGAAACCTGAAAAATCGAGGGAGCGGCTGCTCACCCATTTCCGAAAGATATTGCCGCATGCGACGGAAAAGCAACTTTTGAAGCTGCTTGGGTAAAGAGCGGTTGGAAATCGGGCATGAGCAAAATTGAGAGATGACAGACGAACAACAGTTGATGGGAGGAAAAGATAATGGACGCAATTTTTACGCGCACAAGCGTACGCAACTATGAGGAACGTCCCGTGGAAGAGGAAAAAATCGAGAGAATATTACGGGCTGCAATGGCGGCACCTTCCGCGGTGAACCAGCAACCCTGGGAATTTTATGTGGTGACGAATAAGGAAGTATTGCAAAAACTCGCCAAAGCAAGCCCGTATACGGGGATGACAGCAAACGCCCCTGCGGCCATTGTGCTTTGTTCCCGTACGGAAAACGTTATCGTGCCGGAACTCGTCGATGTTGATATGGCCATCGCGACGGAAAATGTCCTGCTGGAGATTGAGGCGCAGGGATTGGGCGGCGTAATGCTCGGCATTGCACCGTTCAAAGATCGTATAAAAACGGTGGCTGAGGCTTTGGACTTGCCGCCGATTCTCTCAGCTTTTACGGTCGTGCCGTTCGGCTATCCTGAAAAAAAGAACCCGCAGCAAGATCGCTATGACGCGAAGCGGGTCCATTATGTGAGGTAGGCAAAGATATCAAATTGAGATAAGCGAATGAGAAAACGGGCATCGAGGCTTTTGATTCGTCTTCGATGCCCTTTTTTTTGCTCAACCTTCGTTGTTGTTTTCGTTGCCCCAGCAGTATCCGCCGCCATAACCACCGCCGCAGCCGTAGCCGCCGCGTCCTCCGCGACCGCCGCCGTAGTATCCGCCGCCGCAATGTGCGTAACTCACTTCATAGCACGGTGCGTTGTCCCGGCGGTCCACGACTCCCGGCGTTGCCGCCAGTGCCGTCCCCGTCGATCCGATTACCATTGCCGCCATAGCTGCCAACATCATTCTTTTCATTTTGTTCAACCTCCTGAAATATCGTTGTGTTGTTCTTCGTTGTCTGTAGTATATCTGGAGGTTGTGTCAAAAGTGTGTCGTGATGAAAATTTTTTCGCGGCAAATTGTCAAACCAAGTGCAACGATTTTGAATGATACACCTCAAATGGTGTTCTGTAGCCA